>ERZ1034798.120-NODE-120-length-14552-cov-13.926537_pt1 | contig 14552 bp, 27 predicted proteins | sample MGYA00520690_ERZ1034798 | MGnify/ENA primary metagenome ERZ1034798 (study PRJEB33766, sample SAMN09781682) | gut metagenome | biome: gut microbiome | host: Homo sapiens | place: Madagascar | study: EMG produced TPA metagenomics assembly of the PRJNA485056 data...
ATATATAAATATATATAATAGTAAAAACCGATTCTGAATTGCACAAGCATTTTTTAGTGAAAGGTAGTAGCAAAGGAAGAAGCGAAAAACAGCAAAACAAATAGGTATTCAACATTCAAAATCAAAAATTAAGCCTCTTTTTTACTCTCTAATCGATTTTAAAGTCTTACCCTTAAACTTATTAAGGTTTAGTCCAAAAATCGATTACAAGCGAATTTTAGCACCAATTTTAAAGTTTTCTTTTTAATAACACTCTTCCACTTGCAAAAATTTTCAATAAAGAAGCGTTTTAATGCTTTTAAAGAAAAAACTTATACAGAGCAAAACCTTTAGGGAAGCAAAAAGTGCAGCTTTAAAGTTTTTTACCTTCACTTTTTTTCTAATACTGAAGAACCGTTTCAATAGCAAAAATTTCAGTAGGAAATATCCCATTAAAAACAAATAGGAAATATTCCGTTAAACGCAAAACGAACTAGTTTTTCCTATTCTATAAGAGTTTAACAAAAAGCAAAACAAATTAAATATTTTCCCATTTAAGAAATAACAAAAACTTCTCAACTAATTAAATGCAAAAAATTAAACCCACCATAGAGTATTTTTTAATCAATGATAGCCTCTATAATAAAATCTTATATTTTTTAGGAGCCGAAGAGAGATTAAAATAAGAAAGAGGGATATAATTTTCTTCGGAAAAAATCGTTATATTTTGTCTTTCGACAGTTATTTTTGTACCAAAATTAGTTTGAGACGTTGTAAAATTGGTAAAAGAAGCAACGATTTTTTTCTCACCACTTAGATGCAATTTAGAGCCATTAACATTATAAGCTTGTTTCTGATAGACGTAAATAGTACCTTTAAAGTCCCTTGGGAAGAAACGTTTTTCAAATGAAAAGTTCCTATCTTGTAATTTAAGTTCATTTACTTCATCGATACCTAGTGATAAAATAAGTTTCATAAGAAAATTATTTACTCATTGTAAAAATATGCATAGATATTAGACTTTTCATAGAGATTAGGATTTAATTTCATTTTTGTTCTTAAATCCTGCAGGTCATATTCTACCAAAGTAGTTATTTCTTTGAAAGAATAGTTTTGGTCACCTCTATAGTCATATCTTGATTTATTGACATAGTTTGCATAAGTTGATTTATTGGTATCGTTAGTGAAGTTTTTCGCCTTTATTTTTCCTTTGATTGTATTAATTTCATTTGGGGACAACTTATCATTTTTATCATCACAAATACGCTTTGGCTTTGACCCAAGAATTACAAAATAAAAAGAGTTATCTTGTGAACATTTCTTTGTAATGAATATGTGTTTTTTCTTGGGAACTTTGTATAATGTAATGCTTAAATAAATTGTATCATCGCCATCGAAAGTCCTGGGAACTACATCAAAATATTCATAAATAGTACCTAAATAATATATTTTTTCGTTTTCCTCGGTACTTATTAAGTTCTTTACTCTTTCACCTAAAGAATAATCTTTTGTTCCCTCGTACTTCATAATGTCCCTTAGGTTTTGACTTTCTTCATACCTTTTATACATTGGCATAGAATTTGTTAATGCTATTACTTGTTTATTGTAAAAGCCAAGTTTGACCTTCTCGGAACATTTTCCATTTACTAAAGTGTTATTCTTTATTAATTCGCAAAGAGAGTCGGAATTGATATTCACATTTATTTCAGCTATTTCTTTCTTAAATGGAAAAGAAATAATACATTCCCACGTTGAATAACGTCCCTTTGAACAGTTTACTTTAGCACTTTTATTTACTCTTAAAGTTAAATCGTTATTTTCTATAAAGAATTGTTTTACTTCATCTTTGTCTCTACTTCGCTTAGTTAAAGATGAAACATTCTTTCTATTGCTTGCATCGCATACCTCGGTTATTTTTTCACCTAAAAACTTATACGAGGATATCAAAAGATTATTTGGAACAAATATTTTTTCATAACTCATTTTGTTTCTCCTTTCATTTTTCTATAGTAATTTTCTTGAAGCTTTTTATTAAGTTTTAACTTAGCTTCTTCTTTATTCTTTGCTCTTACGACATAATGCTCAAATTTATTTAAATCTTTTTTGAGCACATCAAACTCAAATACTTTTTCATTTTCTCTTTCCTTTAATTTTTGATAAAGGAAAGGTTCTTCATTTTTATTAATAACACATTTGATGAAAAAAGTGTCATTAACTTCTTTTATACTAGAAAGATTTAATATAGATTCTATTGTTTTAAAATCTAACAATGTATTTTTTATGTTCATAAAATCTTCACCGCATAGTTTTTAATATTTTCGAATATGCTAGTCCCAAGGGCTACATTCTTTCTAAAAAGAGATAAATTAAAATATTCTCCTCTTTTGCCTATTGGATGATCCTTTAGATTTTCAAATATGTTGTTTGCTACTTCAATATCATCAAATCCATTTTTGTAAAGTGGATGGATTTTATATATTCCTCTTGAAGGTAGTGTATCGTTGCACACCATAATAAAATATTTGTACATAATTAGCCTGTTTTCTCCTTTGTAATTTGTTTTTATTGTTTCTACTATTAATTTATTTACCATTTATTAAAATCGATTATAAACGATTTTTTAGGTGGGTTTAATTCTTCAAAACCCATTTCTGAGAGGATTAATTTTTTTAGTTTGCACAATTATAAATAAAACTTTTTAAAATCGGTTTTTATTTATACTTATTTTTAACAAGTTTCCTCTTAGTTACTTTTATTTCAAGTTCATTTATAATAGTTTCTTTTTTATCAAAATATGCTGATAAGGTTGGCTTAGTAACATTTAATTCTTCACAAACCTTTTTCACACTAGAAACTTTCTTTTCAACTCCATAAGGGGATGTAATTGTATATTCATACATAGGACGTTCATCTCGTTCTTTTTTTAACCCTTTTTCTTTTACAATAGCATAAACTGTTTTTTTGCTAACCCCTGAAAGTTTAGCTACTTCTTCGGCAGTTATTTCACATTTTAAATACCTTGGCAAAAACATTTCCACATATTTTCTTTTTGCTTTTATTGTTTCACCACTTAAAAAACCATTTACTCTAGTGATGTATTTGAATTGATTCACAGAACAACCTAATCTTTTAGTGGCCTCTTGCCTTTTTAATTTTCTTTCTTTATAAAGTTTTAAAATTTCAACTTCTTCACTCGTCAAATCAGTTATTCTTCTTTTTACTTTGTCTTTGCTTAAAGGTGGTGTAATATCAATCCAATTTCTTTTTATTTGTTTCTTTATATGTGGTTCAAATGGACCTAAGTTTACGCTTTTGCAATAAATATTAATAAATATATATCCAATTAGTTCATTTTTTATAGCTGGGATATTATCACTTGTACATCCTATGTATGTATCATTAATTCTTAATGTTTCTTCACTCTTGTCTATGTCTATTAAATAGTCATAGTCATTAAGACCAAAAACATCACAAATTGGTTTAATTTCTTCTAATACTTTTAAACGTTTTTCTTCTAAATAATTCATTTTGGTTCCTCTTTGTCATTAGGATTTAGGGTATGAAAGGATCCAGGATAACCATATACTATTTTCTTCTTTATAGTTAAAACATTATCACCTGTACAATCTATAAAATAATTTCCAATCCTTAGTGTTTCTTCGCCTTTATCTATGTCTATTAAATAGTCATAGTCATTGCTAAATTTAAGATGTGGTTTAATTTCTTCTAATATTCTTAAACGTTTTTTCTTTAAATAATAAACATTTGATGATTTTTTATCTAGTAATTCTTTTTTAGTAAGACTCCATTTTTTACCATATTCAAAGACTCCAACATATTTATAGGAAGCATAATGATACTTTTTAGGTTTGCCAAAAGTGATAAACCATTTTTTACCACTATGAATAACTCTTATTTGATGTGGTTTTAAATATTTCATTTTATTTTTAGTATAATCATTTTTCACATAGATTCCTTCAGAAAAAATTCGTAAAAACACATCTAAAGGACAACCTATTTTTTCTATTTTTTCATTCATTTTTACACCTCCTTTATTTTTAATCCATAATACGACAATCTACTATAGCAATATATTTTTCTTGAATCTCTGGGCCATTGACAATTGCATTCCACGCTTCTGCATAATCAACAACGCTTTTTTCTGTTAAAAATGAAAATTCATAACGCTTTTTTATATCACCTTTTTCAAACCACCTGCCCCAAATTAGAAATGCCCAAAAAAGAGGAATTGCTTGAATGGTTGCAAATCTTTCTTTAGTACCATAAGTTTTTAAAAATGGATGAAAACCATCAAAATGTATTTTTGTTTTTTCTTCTGTATACTCAACTTTATCTTCAATATTTCTTTCCCAAAAATAAATTGCATCGTCATATTGAGAAGGGACTAGTCCTTTATATAAGTCTTTTACTTTAATAAATATATCATCTTCAATTGAAGCTGAAGGAATTGCATATTTTCTTATAGTAGTTTCTTCTTGGCAAACGTTGCACCAATCCCATTTTCCTTCATTATTTTTTCTATAAGTTGTTAATGCCTTTTCCACTAAACTTAATTTTGGCTCGTCTACGATGACACCCACTAAAAAATGTTTCATAATTTAATCCTCCTTTTTAATTAAATCAAATAATGTTGTTTGATAATTTAATTTATCTTCATTATTAATATTTAAAATATCATCTATTCTTTTTTGCGCTATTTCAAAATAATCTTTATTTATTTCAAAACCAATGTACTTTCTATTTAACATTTTACTTGCAACTGCAGTTGTGCCACTTCCTAAAAACGGATCTAATACAATATCACCTTCATTAGAACTATTTATAATAATATTTTGTATTATTTCTAATGGTTTAATAGTTGGATGATTATAAAGTTTCTTATCTTCTAAATTTTTTGTGCTTACATAAAATGTTCTTTTTGTTGCGTATTCACCATATACTTTTACACCTTTTTCTCTAAAGAATAGGCAAAATTCAGTATCAGTTAAATATTTATTTCCACAAGTTGGTGTAGGATTTGTCTTATGCCAACATAATAAGTTCCAATTACATTTCTTTTTTTCTACAAAGTATTTATAAAATATAGGTAATTGTTTTTGACTGCACCATATGTATATATTGATTTTTTTCATAACTCTTATTAATTCATCTAGCACATTTTCTGAAATACCATTTTTCATAAAATCTATATTTTTCATAACATATCTTTGCCCACCATAGTTGTCAGCTTTTTTTCCAAACATTCCTGCTCCATCAGTTTCTAAGATATAAGGTGGGTCAGTAACTATCAAATCTATTGAATTATCAGGTATTTCTTTTAATAGTTCTAAACAATCACCTAATTTTATATAATTATAATTAATCATTTTTTTGTTTCAACCTTAATTTTAATGAAATGTATAAACTTAAAGCAAAAGTAATTAACAGTGAAATTTTAAAAAACACTTCGATTAATTTAAAATTATTTGAAACTTCTTCATATTTTGCTAGCATATTTATTATAATCACATAAAGTCCTTCACGAATGAACGGAGCTAAAACAATAGTTATTAAAAAGCTTATTAATACACATATTACAATATTTAAAATTAAAGTTTTTTTATTCATAATCTTCACCACCTATTTTATATATTTCATTTAATTCATAATCTAAATAACTCATATTCATTACCACCTTTTTAAATATTTCCATTAACACATTCACAACAATACCATTGCCAGCCTGTTTATAAGCCTGAGTATTTGATAAGTTTTTAATTTTATCAAAACTTTCATCTTTAATTCCCATCAATCTAAAACATTCTCTAGGGGTTAGTTTCCTAATTCTTAAACCATCCCATAATCTATTATTATTATGGCAAGGATTGTTTAATGTTCCACAATTATCAGTTAAATTTCTATTGTACAAATCTATGTGTTTTACTTCATCAACAGGCATTTCATTTTTTTCTACCGTTTCAACTAACTTTTTATAGTTCGTATATAATGGTATTTCGTTACCAACTTTATCTTTAACTTTTATTGCCACCAAACTATTTTTTGTAACAGTAGTAATTGCATTAGCATATTCTCTATCAGATACTTCAATTTGTTGCTTCCAACCTTCACCTCTACCACGTATAGCAGCAGCTGCAACAGTTGCAGTAACAGTACCATGATTTTCCATAACCGTAGGAGCAATTCCTTCGGGATGTATAATTCTTGAAGCATTGTGTCCACTAGGTGAATAATTACCTAAGACAACAACACCTAAATCATTAGCATTGCACTTAATAGTTTGACTCATACCTTTTTGAACTACGCCTCTTTTTTGATGTGGTCTATTAATGTAAATCCCATCGCCTTCTTCAGCAACAGCATAACCTTTTTTAGTTGCTTCTGGAACAAGTATAAAATTATCTACAAGTCTATTTCCATTATTAGTACTAATTGTGGTTGCAATTCCTTTTACATTTGTCATTTTTAGACTTTGAAGAAAGCGTTCATTTCTAGGAAATTTACTTTCTTTTTGATTTGTTCCAGTTAAATATTCAATCATTTTATCAGATAAATAATATTTTTCATCAACTTCATCTTCTAACATATCTTTAAGTCTTAATTCTAATTTGAATGGTTTTGGAAACTCATAATAATAATTTCCTAATAGTGATACCATAAAAGTTCTATCTCTATTTTGAGGTATTCCATAATTTTTAGCATTTAAATCTTGATAATAATTTGAATATCCTAAGTTTTCTAAAAAATTTATCCATTTTTTAAAATCTTCTATATTCTTTTTAGAATGAACTTGAGTAACATTTTCCATTAATAATACTTGTGGTAAGTTCCCCCCCCTCCGTCACAATTTCATTAAATAGGCGTTTTACTTCCCATAACAATGAACTTTTTGTGTTGCTACCTTCAGTCATTCCCTCTTGCTTTCCAGCTAATGATAAAGATTGACAAGGATATGAATAAGTTAAAATATATTCATAATTATTCGTATCTTTAATTTCTAAATCCTCACCTTTTATTTTAGTAATATCTAAAGGTATGAAGTTTGTGTTATGTAATTGATTATATGTTTGAATACAATATTTATCAAGTTCAATTAATTTATAATGTTCAAAATCGACATTTAAATATTCTAATGCTAGAGCTTGGCAACCTATACCACCAAATAATTCAATTAACCTAATTGGTTTATTTATTTTGTATTCTTCTTTTAGAAAATCAAATATATTTTGTTGCATTATTTTTCCTCACGTTCTACATCGCCCCAAGCTTTAAGGCATAAAATAACTGTAATTTGAGATAATAAAAATTTTAATAAATTAGTTTTAAATTCATCGTTTTTTTCTCCAAATATAAATCTAAAGATTAAAATAGAAGTAGATTTAGCAAGCTTATCTATTGTTGTTTCATAATCATCTTCTGAATTTGTTTCAATTACTTCTTTTACACCTTTCTTAAAATTTTTATAGAAGTTTTCATCATATTTAGATATAAAATCAATAAATGATTCGGCAAGTGCAATTGGCAATCTTGGGTCAGCTTCAAAAAGATTTATTTCTGGTAATTCTATTTCTTTAGGATTAATATTTTCTTTTTCTAATCTTTTTTCTAAGCAAAAAAGATATTCAAACATACTTTTTTGTTGTTTTTCTAAAATAAATTGTTCTGTTTTATCTTCATTCACCAAACACTTTTCTAGTTCTTCACGTATTTTTTCATATCTGTATGAAGTTTGTAAATATTCACAAATTAAATTAATTGTGTAATTTTTACTCATCATAAGTACTGTTGTATCCATTAAATTATATTTCATAATCATTGTAACCTTTCTTTAATTTTTTTATAACAAATCAAATATGCTAATTTGTTTGTATTCGTTTGTTTGTCTCAATCTATAACCGATTCGTCTATATTCAGTATATACAGGTTTCCAAATAATTTCACACTGTTTCTTTTCATTTGGAAGTAATCTTTCTAAAATATCAAGTTCTTTTTGCAATTCAATTGCATAAGGACAACCTTTACAACCAGTTCTTTTAAAATTAAAAGGTTGATAATAAAGTTTACAGAGTTTTATTTTATTTTTTTCTAGAAAATAATTTTCAAACTCATCTGAAATGATTGCTAACGGGTGAAATTTTTTAAGACTATTATTTTTATCTAATAAAATACAGTTTATATTACTTCTTTCTCCCCCTTCACCACGTCTCATTCCAGTAATAGCTATAGTTTTATTGTGTTCTTCTTCCCATTTTGCAATAGGTTTCTTTTTAAGTTCATAGCAACATTGGTTACTAAGTTTCAATTTAAAATCACTTTCAAATTGATATTTTAAGCATTTAGGACAACCAAAACTCTTATTATTTTTATAATTTAAAACACTTTTACTTTTTGAACCTTTTTGCCACATTCCAATTTTTAGAGAATGTTCTTTACTTTTAAAAGGATATCCTTTTTCATCTAGCATTTTTTTGATATTAATATTTGGACTAATGATAATAAATCTATCATCTGATTTAGAAAGATTAATAACAAAATCTTTAATATCAAAATATTCAATACCTGTATTAATATAAACTCGTGGAATATTATTCCCAGGCAAAGCCATATCTAATAAATAATGCAAAATTGTTGAATCTTTTCCACCACTAAAAGAAACATATGCATTTTTTTCTAAATTATATTCTTCATTAATTTGTTTTATTTTTTCTAATCTATCAAATAAAATAAACTCATAATCGAAAGTATTCAATAACAACCACTTTAACTATTTCTAGTAATTAGTGGTAATTATTTACGCTAATTTTCTTCTTAGTAATTCAATGTTTGCTAATTTTACGTATTAAATTCACTAGTAACGTTTAATACAACCTAGTTTCACCAGGATTAGTCATTTTCTCCTTTCGACTCATTTTCATTTTTTTCTTCTTCAATCAATGAATCCAAGCTTATCATTAAATCTTCAGCTTCACCTATTATTTGTAATATTAGATAATCATCTAATGGATCAAGTTCAAGAATATTATAATCTTGTTGTAAAACATTAATTAATTTACCCATTTGGCAAGATAAATTTTCTAATTCTTCTAATGTTATATGCAATAATTTTTTCATTTTTATTCTTCTTTCTTCATATCGTTACCGATTAATATTTTAGTAGATTCGGTTTTTTGAATATTCCATTCTGCATTCAATTTGTGTGCTTGTAATATCGTATTAGCATTATCAACTATTACTTTTGAAATATCTACCATTGAATCGGTACGTTTAATTTCACGTTCTAATTCTTCGTCTGTTAAATCTTCATCATTTAATCTTTCTAATTGTTCAAATAAATGATTATTCAAATCAGCTAATGTATTTTTCATTTTTTCCTCCTCATATAATATTAAATCATTTCATTCATTTTTCAAGCTTTTCAATTTGTTCTTTATATTGTTCCTCTAATCTTTGTTTGTCAACTTTTAGAGCTTCATTTTCTTTTCTTCGTAACTATCTCTAAACACATTTCCTTCACAAGGATAAGCTTCACCTTTAATTCCTTTAATAATATAATAATCATCACCTAAGAATTGAGGCTCGGCACCTTCCCAACTATGAATTAAAAAGCCAACTACTTTACTCTTATTCTCCATATCAATTATAGTTTCATATTTAGTAACGCACGAATCTAATAATTTCATAATTGTATCTACTGAGTCTTCTTTTAAATATACTGCTTGAACTGGCAATGGTTTTTTAATATATGTTTTTATCATTTTATTTCTTCTCCTCTTAAATTATTTAATTTTATTCAAAAGCTCTATCGTTTTTTTATAATTTGTTGGTTTATATAAATTTAAATCCTCAATAGTTTTATTTATATTATTTAACAATTTTTCTAATCTTTCATCTCTACGTTGTAAATAACCAATTGCACAGTCTTCAGGGGTTATTTTATTAATATAAAGTTGTGCAAAAAATTGATATAGATATTGATAAGTTTCTGAGTCTGCAACATAACCCCAGTAGAAAAAATCACTTTGACATTTTTTAGAATTTTCAATTGATGCATGATATTTATTTTTATAATCTAAATACATATCATATAATTCTTGAACACTAATTTTATCAATATCAATTTTATCAATTACTTCAATGACGGTGTCTTTACAGACATATGGACAACTGGTAGTTAATTCAGTTAATTGTTTTTCATCAAGTTTCATAATAACTATTTAATAATCCTCCAACTTCATTTATTTTATTCTCCTCATATAATATTAAATTATTTCATTTCTTTTCAGCCAATCCACTAGTTTATCAAACTCTTCTTGAGTTAAAGCATTTCCATGTGGTACTAAAGAATTATACAAATCAAAATCTTTTTGAGTTAAAGCATTTCCATATGGTACTAAAGAATTATACAAATCAAAATCTGATGACGCATTATATTTTATAATATAAATTAAACCGTCAATATCAACTTTTTTTCTTAAAAGTATATCTAACACTTCTAAATCTTTCTCTAAATCTTCTTTTTGATCTTTGAAATAATCATAAGCAGGTCCACTCCATTCAGGGTTTAGATCCTTTGTGTCTTTCCATGTGTCTAATAATTTATCAATCCTTGTTTTCATTTTTAATTCTCCTTTATTTTTAAATATTTATGATTCATATTTCTTTTCTAATTCTTCTAGTTTTTCAAGTTTTTCTTCAATATCTTTTTTCAAAGCTTTAAAGTAGTCATACGCTGGTCCACTACATTCGTGGTCTGAATCTTTATAATTTAAATAAGCATCAATTAATTCATCTATCAAAGTTTTTTTCATATTTAATTCTCCTTTTTATAATTTAATCCTTTTCGATTCATAGTTCTTTCTTTTTCTTTGATTTCACCCTGTAAAAACGGGTCATCTTCTACTTCGTAACTAACATTTGCAGTAATAGAATCCTTTTGGTTTTTCACTGTAAATACTTGTTTCTTGTTTTCTCTTAAAGCACTTTTTAAGAAATCATAACATTGCTTGTTATAATCTCGATAATTTAATAATGCTTTTTCACCATGAAGTGAGTATAATTTTGCTTCATACCCACTTAAATATTCTAGTTTTCCGTTAATTATTGCTTTTATTTTCATATCTTTTTTCATATACTTTTTTTAAGTCTCTTAATTGCAGCTAAACAATCAATAGCACTATAGCCTGCATATATTAACACTCCGTTATAAGTGAAAATATAATAATTAAAATTCTTTAAACTAGAAATTGAAACTAAACATTTTTGTCCATTTATAATAAACTCAAAATGAGTTGAGGCACATGTTTGTGAGTTCCATTTGGTAATATTAGTTCGTAAATCATTTAGTTGCTTTTCAAATGTAATAATATCCATTATAATCCTAACTCCTCAAGGGTATATTTTTTCCCAACTTCCATATTTTTATACATTGTTCCTTGTTTAAAATATGGAAGATTTATATATTCTGTACCAAAATAAAAACTAGCGTTTAGTGGATTAATAACATCCATTACTATGGACTCATAAGCATTTATTTCAGCTTCCTTAGTTATATATTTAACTCTATTTCTAAATGGCTTAATTACGTTTCGTAAATATTCTTTTTCTTGTTTATCTAAAATATCAGGTATGTTTATTTCTTGATTTAAAAACTTATCAGAGTATGAGTCTTTGTTATTAACCCAGCAAGTATCTCCCCCGCAAGTATCTTCGTCAACCCAGGAACAATTTACACAACCAAATGCACATCTAGCACAATCTTTACCAATGCAATTTTCAAACTTCCAATTTTTATATTCTTCAAAAGTTAAATCTTTTAATTTCTTTTTAACTATCATAATCATTTCTCCTTTATTTATTTTAATCAGTTTTAGTGCCTTTTTTTATATGGCATTTGATATTTCTTTGTTTACAAAAATCTTCTACTAAAGCAGCAGATTCATTGTAAAACTTCTTATGCTCTTTATAAGCTGTTACATCTTTATTGTAGTGCAAACGACCAAATACTATATAATCAACGAATTCTATTTTATTTAGTATATCAATTAACTCTTGATTACAGATATTTGGAGTCGGATATGGTTCAATACTTACCCAAGTATAAAATCCATTATCATGTAATCTTTTTAGAGCCTGAATTCTAGTTCCATAGTCTACCGTAAAAGGTTCGTATTTTTTTCTAAACTTTTCATCTAAAGATACAAGAGTAATTCCATATTCATTTATTTTTGAAGTAGATAATAATGATTCAGGTAATTCACTCTTAGTTAATATAACAGCTTTTACATTATCCTTATTTAATCTATTAATTATTTTCAATGTCATATCACTTACTTCAGGATAATCTTTCATAAATGGATCTGTTGTAAATGACAATTGCACTGACTTTATTTTATTTTTTAATTTTGGAAGTTCAGCATCAATTAATTCAATAGCATTAGATACAAGTTTTGGTGTAATCCATTCTCTATATGTTTTTACATTTCCAAACCTCTTTGCCATATTAAAAGCATAACAAGGATATAGGCAACCATGTTGACAACCTAAAACGTGATTAATTGTATAATCACCATATTCTACTTCAGTTTTATAAAGTAGTGATTTTCTCGTTATCTGTTCCATACATTTACCATCTAATTTTTCTCTATCTAGCATTGCTTTTAAATCATAAACTTTATTCATTATTTTTATTTTCCTTTCTTTTTTGTGTTTGTAGCAAAAACTTTTTCAATAAGATTTTTAGCTTCTTCATATTTATTCTTCTACATCAAAATAATATTTCTTAATTCTATCTTCGCCAATTGTTTTAATTGCTCTTTTGGCTATTTTACAAGAAGTAAAGTAAATGTTAAATGGTTCACTTTTACAATAAATGCTGTAATCAACATAAAGGTCCTCATCTTCAGCATCGTAGAATATTTTATATTTATATTGGTTAAAATTTTTCCAATCAATTTCTTTTTCATTATTCTCATGAGCAAACTTTTGCAGCTCACGAATAACTTTCAACTTTTCAACCATATGTTTTGCATCTTCTTCAGTTTTGAAATAATTGCCAATATTAAGACGTGCTTCATCTGAAGGATCTTCACGACAATCATAATTGAAAATAGAACCTGCGCCATTAATATTAATATAATAATATTTATCACCTTTTTTTGGTTTCCAATCTTTAATTTTTGGTTCTTCAAATATTTCCCAATCTTCAGCTAAAGAATCTTCAACAGTAATATTTGGAACTATTAGTTTGTCAACAAAAAATATGTCATCTTCAATTAGACTATAATATTGACGGCCTTCCCAATCTTTTCTTTTTACTTTTTTACCTTCTTGCATTTTTTCATAGGCTTCTTTAAAATTCATAACTTTTCTCCTTTTAAAATCTTTTCTAAATTAAACTTGTATATTTATTTATTATAATTTACCATCTAGGATGATCACCATAATTTTTTCTGAAAAATTTACCATATAATTTTTCTAATTCTTTTAAGTCTTTTTCTTTTTCATCTAATGTTTCAGGAATATCAATTTCTAGTTCTTGATCTAAAAATTCATTAGAATATAAATTTTTATGTTTTACCCAACATTGATCAGATTTAGTATTACACATTACATTATAAAATATACAATCAGTACAAGAACCCCGCACAGAATGGAAATGACAATCTGTAAAAATATATTTTATAAAATCATATTCTTCAAAATCTCTTAATTTCTTTTTAACCTTCATTATTTTTATTCCTCCTTAAATTAATTGACTTCCATGTGCTTCATAAAGTGAATCGATTCTTTTGAAAAGTGTATGTAATACTTTTTCAAATTCATATATTGCTTGTCTACATTCTTTAAGTGATTCTCTAACAATTTTATATTCGCAAAGAATCTCGTTATCGCTAGACGTTCCAATATCAAATTCAATATCATTTTCATTTGCATAAGAAATTATATAATCTGCTTCGTTTTTATGTAGTGCGATAAAATCATCTAAATCAGAAATGTCATCTCTTATTTCTAAAGTACCTTCAATAAACTTTTTCATTATTTTTATTTTCCTTTCTTTTATAATTTTAATTGTTCTAAAGTATAACCACATCCGTCTTCCATATTTTTGTACATACTATTTCTAGGAAATGGGGGTAAACATATAGCATGACAGCTTTTTTCTATAGAATGACAGTACATTTCTATACAAATATATTCTTCTTCATAAGACCCTAGGTCTTTATGAATATAATCAATATCATTTCTAAATGGTTTAATAACATTTCGCAAATATTCTTTCTCTTCATTTGTTAAAATATTTTTGACATCAAATTCAATTTCTTGATATAGAAAATCATCTGAAAATACGTCTTTATTTTTTAACCAAAAATTTTCACTATTAGGATCACAATTCGTAAAACGAAAAGGACAATTACTACAATTTGTTTTATTTATACAATTGTTATTTGAATAATAACTCAAAAAATTTTCAAGAGTTAAATAATCCAATTTCTTTTTAATTTTCATAATTTTATTTCTCCTTTATTAAAACAAGCTAAGCTGACTTGATTCTGGAA
>ERZ1034798.122-NODE-122-length-14299-cov-9.019938_pt1 | contig 14299 bp, 17 predicted proteins | sample MGYA00520690_ERZ1034798 | MGnify/ENA primary metagenome ERZ1034798 (study PRJEB33766, sample SAMN09781682) | gut metagenome | biome: gut microbiome | host: Homo sapiens | place: Madagascar | study: EMG produced TPA metagenomics assembly of the PRJNA485056 data set...
TATTTTAAATAAAAGTTTTTATTTAGATGTGCCTGTAAAAGATGGAACGTCTAAAAAAGAAATTGTTTATACTGTAAATGATTTACCGTGTTTTCCAGAAGTATATAGAACAAAAATAAAAAAACGTTGTAAAAAAAATATTAATTATATAATAGATTTTTTTATGACTTTTGATATTGAAACAACTACTATTTTAAAAAATGACGAATATACAGCGTTTATGTATCAATGGCAATGTTGTTTTAATAATTCTGTTATTTTTGGTAAAACTTGGGAAGAATTTTTAAAACTGATAAATTTATTACAAGATTTTTATGAATTGAATTATAATAAAAGAATTGTTTGTTATATACATAACCTTGCGTATGAATTTCAGTTTATGAAAGATTTTTTTGATATTGAAGATTTATTTGCAAAAGATAAAAGAAAACCGTTATATTTTTTTGCAAATGGTATAGAATTTAGATGTAGTTATTTTCTTTCAAATATGAATTTACAAAAATTCTGTGAAAATTCAGAATTATGCTATCATTATAAATTATCTGGGGAGAATTATAACTATAAAAAATTAAGAACCCCAAAAACTGAAATGACACCAGAAGAATATAGTTATTGTTTTAATGATGTTAAAGGTTTATATGAATGTGTTGAAACACGTTTACTTGATGATGATTTAACAACTATTCCATTAACGTCAACTGGTTACGTTCGCAGAGCATACAGAAATGCTATGAACAATAAAAAATGTCGTGCTTTATTTGAAAAATGTAGATTGACACCAGAAGTATACAAAATGCTAAGAAAAGCGTTTCGTGGTGGAGATACACATGCTAATAGATATTTTGTTGGTTATATAATCGAAAATGTCAAAAGCAAGGATAAACAGTCATCATATCCAGCTAGTATGATGTTGTATTATTATCCTGTTAGTGCATTTACTTTTGTGCGTCCAAAAAATCAAAAAGAATTTAATGAAATGATTGAAAAAGAATGTTGTTTAATGACTGTAACGATATATGATTTAGTTTCAAAAATTGACCAACCAAACCCATATATTGATCTTGCACATTGTGAACGCTTTTCAAATATAATCAATGATAACGGGAGAATTTTACAGGCTTCTCTTGTGACATTGACTATTACAGAACTTGATTTAAAGTGTATAAGAATGTGCTATGATTTTGCTAATTTGAAAGTTGAAAAAATGTATATTGCGAAACGCGGAAAGTTACCATTCGAATTAAGAAATTATTTAATGTCTTTATACAAAGACAAAACACAACTTAAGGGTGTTAGTGGAAAAGAATACGAATATTCTAAAAAAAAGAATGAAGTCAATTCTAGTTTTGGTATGATGGTTAGTGCTATCGACCATGATTCAATTTCTTATGATTGCAATGCGGAGTATAAAGAAAGATGGAAAACAGAAAAATGCGATCTTGAAAAAGCACTTGACGATTACTATAAGAGTAGAAATAATTTCTTATCTTATCAGTGGGGTGTGTGGATAACAGCACATTCCAGATATCAATTACGATTAATGGTAACGACAGTAGGTAATGATTTTTGTTATTGCGATACTGATTCAGTAAAGTATATTGGAGATCATGAAGATGATTTTAAAAAATTAAATGATAAAATAATTAGTGAGTGCTATAAAAGTCAACCGCATGCTTTTGCAGAACGCGATTCAAAAAATTATTATCTTGGAGTGTGGGAGGATGATGGAGTATATAAAAAATTTAGGACTTGGGGTGCTAAAAAATATGCATATGAGGATGAATCGGGACTACACATAACTGTTGCGGGAATGTCTAAAAAATTAGGTGCTAAAGCTATTGGTACTATTGAAAATTTTAAAATAACAGGTGCACCTATTGAAAATGTCGGTAGACAGACCGCGTATTATAATGAAAGTGAACCACATAAAATAACAATTAATGGAGATACTTTTTTGACTGCTTCTAATATAGCATTGGTTGATACTACATATACGTTAGGAGTGTCAAACACTTTTAGAGAATTATTGCAAAAGAATTTTCAAGAAATTTATGAAAAAGGTATTGACAAATTATAATTAATTTGCTAATATATACTTGTAAACAAAACAAACCACAAGAAAGAGAGGAACTAAAATGGCAAGAAAAAGTGCAGAACCACGCGTACCACTTATTACGCGTACAGTAGTAACAAACTATCATTACAAGTTTTATAAACTCGTAGATGGAAAAATCGAATTTATCAAAGAGGAAGATCGCGCGGAAAAAATCAAAGACTCGGAACTTAGTGAAATGTCAAAAGAGTTCGGCTGTACAGTTATCAAGGAACTTTCTGCTGTTGATGAGAAATATCTGGGAATTACAGTGGAACAGTTTATGAAAATTGCAAAACCAGTAAAAGACGGAAAACTTGTAGGATAGGAGATTAAAAAATGGAAATTATTAAAACAACTTTAAACAGTAAAAAAGATGCAATTAATGCAAGCAACGCAAGCGGGGTTTTAAAAGATCATATCGGAGAGACATTGACAATGACAGGCGCAGTCATTTATTCTGAAATTGATCGTGATGGAGTAGAACATGTTGTTACATCAATCAAAACAGACAAAGGTTTTATCGGAAGTACATCCGCTAATGTTAGGAATACAGTAGAAATGATTGCAGATGAGTGGAGTTCGGAAGAACTTTCTGATGGTGTTCAGTTCACAATTCGATCAGCAAAAAGCAAAAACGGCAGAGAATTTTTGTCGATTGAATTAGTATGAAGTACTATTCATTAGATAAAATCAAAAAAATTAAGGATTTAGACGGTTTACAGCCGTCTATTTTCTTAATTACAACTAATCGTTCTGGTGGTAAAACAACTGCCGTTTTAACTGATTTTTTAGATAATTTTTTAAAAGATGGTAGTGAATTTGTTTTGATATATCGTCACAAATACGAATTAAAAGCATGTCATGAAATTTTTTCTGATATTATTCAGAGAAAATATCCTAACTCTGTCATTGATTCCCAATCAGTAGCACAAGGATTGTTTTATACAATTACATGGGATAAAGATGATAAAAAAACCCGTATTGGTTTTGCAGTGTGCATGACGAACGCTGATGAAATTAAAAAATATTCACCAATGTTTTTAAATGTAAGACGTGCTTTGTTTGACGAATTTCAACTTGAAAATGGAAAGTATTTAAAAGACGAACCCAAAAAGTTGTTATCTATTATTATTTCAATTTCACGTGGTGGGGGTTCACAGGCACGTGATATTGATTTATACATGCTCGGAAATAATATTTCCATTTTGAATCCGTACTATATATCGTTTGGAATAGTAGAACGATTAAAACCAGAAACTAGATTTCTCCGTGGTCATGGTTGGATTTTAGAACAGGGATTTAATAAAAGTGCTTCTGATGAGATTAATAAAAATGCTATAGTGCGTGCGTTTTCAGAAAAAGAAAAGTGCTACACAACATATTTATCATCAAAAGACTATTTATTAAATATGGATGCTTTTATACGAAAACAAAGCGGAAAATCAAGATATTTATGCACACTTGAATACGGAGAAAAAAGACTAGGAGTGCGGGAATTTTTTGAGAGTGGTTGTATACATGTGAATGAAAAAATAGAATCAAATTCTTATTATAATTTTGCGTTCACCCCCAATGACCATAACCAAAATACAATGATGCTTACACGTGCTTCTTTTATTTTCAAATTATTACAAAATGCGTATAATACAGCTTCGTTGACTTTTGAAACATTAGAAATAAAAAATATTATTTTTGAACTTTTAGGTATTGACTTATACAGATAAACATGATATAGTAAAAATACGGTTGGGAGTAATGTGTTAAGTGAAGTAGACGTAACCAACTGGGAAAACAGTGTCAAGTCCGTGGTGGACAACTTCATAAACCACACCCAACCAGAAAAGAGGATAATATGAGTTTAAGAAAAATTACAAGCGCAAGTGTGCTGATTTTAACGATATTACTAGGATTTTTAGCAGTAAAAATCACAAAAGAAAGTTGTTTAATTGTGCTATGCTGTTTAATGACAAGTGATTTTATCACAGGAGTTGTAAATGGCATTACAGAAAAAAATCTTAATAGTGAGATTTTTTATAATGGAATCGTTAAAAAATTCTATATGCTGATGATGGTAGTTATTATCATGATATGTGATTTTTATATGAATACAACGTTGACAAAATGGATTGAATCGTTTTTCATTGCTAATGAATCTCTTTCAATTATTGAAAATGTTGGGAAAGTTGTTCCGTTACCAGATAATATAAAAAATGTATTTATACAGATTAGAGAAAATAAAGGTGGTGCTAAAAATGAGAATAAATGAAAAGGGACTTGAAATTATTAAAAGATATGAGGGGTGTAGATTAAAGGCATATAAATGCCCCGCGGGTAGACTAACGATTGGGTATGGTCATACGGGTGGAATCAAGATAGATGATGTTGTAACCAGTAAAGGTGCGGAAGAACTTTTAAAGAATGATTTGAAACGTTTTGAAACAATGGTTAATACTGCTGATAAATACGGTCACTATAATTTTAATGAAAATGAGTTTTCAGCTTTAGTTTCTTTCGCATTTAATATCGGCTCTTTAAAACAGCTTACACAAAATTATCACAGATCGAAAAAAGAAATTGCAAAAGCAATGTTGAAGTACAGATGCGCTACTGTAAACGGAAAAAAAGTGGTTTTATCTGGTTTAGAAAAAAGACGGAAAGAAGAAGTGGCACTTTTTAACACACCTGTAAATTATGTTTCACGTGAAACATTGACATTTGAAAAAGTTGTAGAAAACACAATTAAGGGTGTTTATGGTAATGGATTTGATCGGAAACAGAATATTGAAAAATTAGGTTTTTCATATTCAGAAGTACAGAAAGCTGTCAATAAACGGTTGAAAAAATGAGTACTACAACTTACAATTTATCAAATACGTCGGTCAACTTCACTTCTAGTACTGGTTTGACAGTTACAATGTCAATATATACTTATACAGATTATATATATTATAAATTGCTAAATAATATAAATAATGTGTATGGAGTTTGTGGCTTAATGGGGAATTTATATGCAGAATCACATATTGTGCCATTTATAAAACAAGGTGATGTCCCACCGACAAACATTAGCGTTGAGTATTCAAAAAATGTTACTAATGGTGTAATAAGTGAGAATGATTTTGTAAATAACGGTTTGGGATATGGTTTAGCACAATGGACTTATTACACACGTAAACAAGGATTGTATAATCTATTTAAAAACAATAGAACACTGTATGACAGTATTGGTAATACTGATTTAGCTTTTGATTTTTTAGTAAATGAATTACAAAATAATTATAGCGGTGTTTATAATATCTTAAAAACTACTGATAATATAAGAACTGCTAGTAATTCTGTTTTACATAATTTTGAAAGTCCCGCCGATCAAAGTGTATCAGTAGAATTATTGAGGAACGCATATAGCGAATATTATTATAGTAGATATTCAGACCAACCTACACCGCCTACACCCCCAGAACCCCCGTCACCATCTGATAATTATGTTACTGTAAATCCTAAAATTATTCAAACAAAATCGGGTTCTAAATTTACAGTATATGCCACAATACACGGTACAGGAACTATATTATGGACTTGTAGTGATAATATAGTATTCATTGGTGGGACTTCATTAGGTATTAACTGTCTTTTAAAAAATAATAAAGATGGTTGGGTCACTGCTAATCTTGTCGATAATACTGGTAAATTTCTATATTCAGATACTTGTAACATAATTGTAACAAAAAGAAAATCAAATATCTTATTTTATAATAGAAATTTATTTTTCAAATTTTTTTCTTGACAAAATAAGATAAATTGATATAATTAAAATAAGAGAGGAGATATAAAAATGACATTTGATGAAGCATTGGCAAAAGTGGTTGAAATCATCCCATCTGAAAGAATGGGTGATTTTGACGAAGTATTAGAAACAATCAAAACTTCACAAACAACCGAAAATTCATGGGAAGAAAAATACAATGATCTTGTAGAAAAATACAAAAAACGTTTTACAGATTCATTGAATAAAGAACCAGAAAACAAAGAAGCAGAAACCGATACAAAAGTAGAGGTTGAAATCGAACCAACTGTTGATAATTTAGATTTTTCAGCGGACAGTGAATAGAGAGGTGGTTAAAATGGTAGATACAACAAAAGCTACAAACAGCAATATTATCCGCGCTTTACGTGCGTTCAACCCGAACACACGTATTCCAGACCCTTTAAAAGATGATATTGCAAATGTCTATAATGAGATTCTTAACGTTGAGCCTGTTAGAAATGAATTTATTTCATCTTTAATTGGTAGAATCGCATTAACACAAATTAACAGTTCTTATTTTAAGAACCCATTATCAATTTTGAAAAGTGACCCAATGCGTTATGGTTTAACTGAACAGGAGATTTTTGTAAACATGGTTTCGGGTCATACATTTAATCAGTTCGCGGGAGTTGAGGATTTATATAAATTTTATGAATCCGAAGTTATGAGTGCTTACCACAAAATCAGCACCCCAATGCAGTACGCAATCACAATTACATTTGACAATTTAAGAAATGCTTTTACAAGTGAATACGGTATTCGTGATTTAATCAACGCAAAAGTACAGGCGGTTTACGCTTCAAGTGAATACGACGAATATCTTGCAATGAAAATGCTGATTGAAAGTGCGTTTTCTAAGGGTCAGCTTTACAATGTCAAAGTTGGTTCAGAAAATAATTCTGAAAATGCACGTGATTTGACAATTAAAATGAAATCATACATTAATCAGATGCGGTTTCCGCATGTGGAATATAATATTGCAGGTGCAACTTCAAGCGCAATGGATAACGGTATTTTTTACATGGTCACACCTGAGACAGATGCAGTGCTTGATGTAGATGTACTTGCGACAGCATTTCATGATTCAAAAGTTGATATCAATGCAAGAAAGATCATTGTAGATAAATTCAATGACCCATCAATTAAGGGTGTATTATTCGATATGCGTTGGTTTAAAGTTCGGGAGAATTTTAGAACAATGAGTGATTCACAAAACGGCGCTTCACTAACGTGGAACTATTTTTATACATTATCGCAGATGTATAGTTATAGTCCATTCTTCTCAATGATCGTTTTTACAACGAAAGATACAGAGGTGCAGACAATTACAGTCGAAAATGCGACTGCGGTAAAAGGTGGTGAAGTTGAAATTAAGGCTATTGCTACAAGTACAACTTCTGGTTATGTACCACAGATTTTTGACTATGAAGTATCTGGAAATAAGTCAACATTTACAAAATTCATTTCCGGTTCAAATATCCTTTGTATCGGAAATGACGAAAAATCAACAGAATTAACAGTTACAGTAAAATCACGTATTGATAATTCAATTACATCTACTGCAACCGTCACTGTTTCGTAGAGGAGTGAGATATGGCTAACAGCTATATAGATTTTCCAACAACTGCAAAACCCACTGGTATTACACCACAAGCACAAGTAACTTTGTGCAGTGGTGTACCATGGGATAATAATTATAAGCATGTACGAAAATATAATAACAGGGTTGATCTTGTAAATTTTTTAAACACAAAAAAAGTTTATGAATCAACAGATTATTCTTTTATAAATGTAGGTGTTATGGCGGTGAGTGTGCCGTATAATCAGATGAACGCTTTACATTGCAACTACATGTTTTTTAAAAATCTTCCTTGGAATAATAATGAACATTTTGCATTCATTACAAGTGTAAAACCAAAAGGGGCAAATGTATGCGAAGTCCATTTTGATCTTGATATCTGGAATGAAAGTCAGTTTGACATGGTTTTAAAACCTTGTTTTGTTGAAAGAGAAATTGTAAAAAAATCAAACGACAAAATCGGTGCACATACATATCCAGAAGAAATGCAGTGTGGTGAATATATTGTTAACGGTTCTTTAGGTCAAATTCCAACCGAAAATGAACGTGTTTCAAAAGCATATTGTTGTGCATGCGCATATGATACAACGGGTGCTGACGCAACAGTTAGTAATATTCAAAATAATGCAAGCGGACTTTCTTATAATATGTTTGCAAGTACAGAGGATTTTAGTACATATGTTGAAACACTGATATCACAAAATAAAATTGACGGTTTAGTAGATGCATGGATTATGCCCGATTCATTTACAGACCCTAATAATGTAATTGTTAAAACTTTCACACAAGAAAAACCATATTCTGATATAAACGGCTATACACCAAAAAACAATAAACTATTTGTTTATCCATTCAATTTTTTAATGTTAACCAATAACAGCGGTCAAACTAAGGAATTGCAATATGAATTATTTGATGGAGAATGTAAAATAAACTACACTGTTAATTTTGCTCCATCACCAACGTTATATGCATTTCCTATAAAATATAAGGGGATAGAAAACGATTATGGTGATTCAATTACGTTTTCAAATTATCCAAAAATACCGTTTGCTGTAGATTCTTACAAAGCATGGTTAGCACAAAATAGCAACAACTTAATTATTTCAACCGCTACTGGTAACAATATACCTCAAAACCCTATGGAATGGGTTGGTAGAGGTTTAAGTGATATTGGTAGTACAATCACAGGTGCGGTTTCATCTTTACTTGGCGGTACTGATATTTCAAGTATAGTTGCAAATGGTGCAAATCAAAATTCCAATAGTATTTTATCTTTGATATCTGGTGTCTATAATTCAAAATTACAGTCAGATGGAATAAAAGGCTCTATTAGCAATAGTTTACCATCAAGCGTTGGTTTTGATTGTATTTACGCTATTCCTGTATCAATAAAAGCTGAATACGCAAGAATTATTGATGATTATTTTTCAATGTTTGGTTACAAAATTTGCAGAATAAAAACACCAGACATTGTAAATAGAAAATACTGGAATTATGTGAAAACGGTAAATTGTGCAGTCAGCGGTGACATAGAATTAAGCATGATGAATCGTTTACGATCAATTTTTGATAATGGTGTGACTGTTTGGCATACAGATGATATTGGAAATTACAATTTAAACAATGAGTAGGTGTATTTATGAATAATTGTAATATATTAAAAAATAAATTCATAAAAAATAATAATAAATATGACATGTTTTTTACAAGATATTTCTATTATTTATATGGTTTAGCAATATCCAGATTCAAATGGATAAATTTACCAGATGAAATTGATCCTGTTTTTATGGAATCACAGCTTTTTTATCGGGGAAATTTGTTATTTTTCCGTGATGATGTGACAAATTTATGCGCGGTGATGAATGGTTTTACAAGTGGTAAAATGGATATTTACGGTTTTGGTGATATGCGTTTCGCATATGCTAATCAGTATCAAGTTGAACTTGACAAAACTAATTCTGTTTTAATGCATGATAATAGAGCCGACTACCCAAGCGCAGATATAATTGCCATGCATGCTGATGCGTTGGCAAATATTAGAATTTCCCGTGATGTGAATTTGATCGCTAACAGGACACCTGTAATTGTATCGTCAACTAGCGATCAGAAACTTTCCAGTTCAAATATTATGAAACAGATCATAGACTGTATACCATTTATTCATTTAAAAAATGGTGCATACTCACAGGATAATTTTAAGGCATTAAAAACAGATGCACCTGTACTGTTTCCAGAATTAAATAGCGCGATGGACTGGGAGATATCAGACGCTTGTAAATATCTTGGAATTAATGCTTTTTATTCTGGTAAAAAAGAACGTTTGGTTTCTGGTGAAACTAATGGAAATAAAGGTGAGTTGGAAATGTCACGAAAAAATGCCCTTGAGCCACGACAAAGAAGTTGCGAACAGATTAACAAAATGTTTGGTTTAGATATGTGGGTTGAATTTAATTCAGACATACCAATATTAGATTCTCTTTCGTTAGAAAATGTTTCACGTGAAACATCAGATAGTGAGGTGTAAAATGGCTTACTACACTTTGTCAATAAAAGAATTATATGACATTTATGGAACTGGAAAGACGGTAGAAGAAAAAATTAAAAGTACATCAGACTGGATTTTTAATTTTAATTTTCCATGGTACAATAATAATAGTGATGGTTCACTTGAAAATTTTAAAAAGCTATTTACGGAACATTATTTCACAGAAGAAATTGGATTTGAAACTGTCGCATTATGGAAATTAAAATTACAGGAAGTCTTTTATAGAAAGATTCCATACTATACTGATCTTTATAAGGCTTTAAACATTGACTACAATCCTTTAATAAATTTTAATGTTGACCATGAATCAGAATCAATTAGTACCGATAAAAATAGCGGAGAAGATATTACTGTAAATTCCCACACAGGGAATGATACAGATACTTTCACATCTACTGAAAATAGTAATACAACATTAAAACATTCGGGTGATATTAAAATTGTAGGAAATGATTCTTTAAATTCAAACGTTACAAATAGCGGAACAGATACAGTAAATTCAACTGATAATTCAACTACTAATAGCGAAAATTCTACTACTAATACAACATCTGGTAAAAATCAAAACATTCATTCTGACTTTCCACAAGCTAATTTTAGTCCAAAAACAGACTATGCAAGTGGAATGGATAGAGGTCAAAATGATAGTACAATAACAGATAAAGGAACAAATAAAACAAATGTAAATACAACTGGTAAAACAACGACAGACCACGGTCTTAAAACATCAACTGCTAATACTTCAAAAAATGATAATACTACTACTTTTGATAATACAGACACAACTACAAATACAAACACAAAAAACGATAAAGATTTGAAAGAATACAATTCTAAAAATACAAATACTCTTACACATGGTCATGTTTTGACTGGGAACGAAAATAAGACTGCTAAAGATATGGGTTGGAATGGTGGCAGTAAGACAGATGAACTTGAAAAATACCGTTCAGCAATACGAAACCTTAATGAAATGTTGTTGAACGAATTTTCAGAAACTTTTATGTCGGTTTATCAACCTTTAGAAAATGATATCTGGTATAGTCCGTTAAAGGGGGTGCTTTCATGATCTGGTTTCCATATGTTTACAGAACTATACCTGTGAGCATTGATGATTCAATGTCATACTATGCACAATTAATTGCGATTGCAAGTGTAATTGAAAAAATTCAAAATGAAATTACTACAATAGAAGAAACTTTAAATAAAATTGACGATCAGATTTTAAAAGAAGTAAAAGAAGAACTTTCACGCTTTAAAAGTGAACTTGAAAAAGAATTACAGGATTTAAAAGACGCTGTTAATATTGAAATTACTAGTTTGCGTGATGATATGGAAAACGCGATAAACGAACAGGATAGTAAATGGACTAAACTTTTAAATGATAATATTACAGAAATAAATAATAGACTTAAAGCACAGGATATTAAAATTTCAGAATACGAAAAAAACATGAAATATCTTGTTGATAGTTTAGAAATTTCATTTTCTGAAAAATTAACAATTTTAAGAAATGAATTTTTTGACTTGACAAAATCTATCAATGGGTTGTATACTTATATTGATGAACAAGATTCGGTTTACTGGAATAAATTAAAAGAATATTGTGATGAATTGTATACAAGACGCTCAATTTATTACGTTAAAAATCCAATCACAAAAAAGGTTGATGAAATAAATCGAACTTTGCAGTTAATGTATTATGTATGTAATAATGCATTGACGTGTGACGAATACAATTTCTTAAATCTCACTTGTGATGAATATGCAAAATTGAAACTTACATGCATTGAATATTTAAAAACTTTGAAAGATTTGTATAATCAAAAATACTTTACTTCACAGGTTTCTTTTATGAATCCTTATAGCGGTAAAATTGAAAATGTAGTTAACGTTGTAAAACAGCTTGTTAAATTTCATGAAATGGAAAATTCATTGACTGCTGATGAATATAAAGCATTAAATTTAACGGCAGATCAGTATGTAGAAAAGAACGCAACCGCTTATGATTATTATACAAGCGGAAAAAGAATATTTTTATAAGAGGTGAAAAATATGAGAGAAACAGCAAATTTGAAATTAACACAATTTGACGGTAGTGATGTTCCTAACTGGTTAGATCAGTATAACTCTGATAACTTAAAAATTGATACTGCTATTGGTGAACAGGCTGTAAAAAACACTGAATTTTCAAATACTAATGAAAATTTACAGGTGCAGATCACTAATAACAGAAATCAAATTGATGAAAATACACAGGACATTGCGAACGCTAAAAAAGATATTGCGGATATTAAAAAAGGAAGTTCTACTTCTTTAGCGGAGATTGACAAAAAATTTGTTGCAACCGATGCACAGATAAGCGGATTGAAAACACAGGTTGGAAATTCTGATTTTTCAAATGTTGGCGCAAGTATCACTGAAATTATTGGTAATACTCCAATTACTGGAAATGATACTATATCCCATGATTTACAGACAATACACAATGATCTTGATTCAGTAAAAGATCAGAATAGCAGAATTACAAACCTTGAAAAAAGTGTCGGTAATGCAAGTATTAAGAATGTTGGAAATTCTGTAACAGAAGCTATTGGTAATACAGAGTTGCCATTATCATCTATTAGTCTTTCCGACGCTGTTCACTCTGTATACGGTGCTGTAGAAGTCACGTCAGAAGATACTAATAATCTGAAAAAAACTGTTAAAAAAATCGGTACAAATTTAACAAATCAAAATACTATTGTACTTCATAGAGGAAATTTTACCGACTTAAATACAATTACAATTTCATCAGCAGAAAAAGAAGGTCATTATATGGCTACTGCTTTAGTTGAAATTGAATCGAATAATACTGGATATCGAATATGTGAATTAAAACGAACCAGAAATTCAATAACTGAAACATTAGGATATTTTTCAACGAATGCAGTAACGGGTGCGGCTACTAAATTCACTTTAAGTACTCTTCCTTTTGATGTCAAAATTAATGATGTTTTCACTTTATCTGGTTATCAATCATCAGATGCTACATCATTAAATACTAACAGTATATTGTCATTATTCAGATTACGTGAATAGGGTGCTAAGCACCCTATTTTATATTATTCTTAAATAAATTTCTTTCTTTGAAATATATCTAAGTAGATTCCATAAAGCACTAATATTTTTCGATTTTACTAATAAACACTCCTCTCTAAAAACTAGATTAATACCACTATCTTTCATAAATTCATGAATTAATGAACAAATTTTCAAATTAGCAAATTCGTCCTTATTCAAAAACATAATTCCATCATCTAAAAATATAATATCGTAATCGACATGCATATAATCAACCTCTCAATACTGTATTTACTTTGATTATAATTCCATCATTAATATATAATTGAAAATCATTACAATTTTCGTACATCATTTCAATAGTACAAATATTCACATTGTTAAATGAAGATATATGCAATCCTAATTTTTTAGCTTTTTCAATTGCTTTACGATGGTGCACTGTCTTTTTTACTGCGGTGTATACTTTCTTCATTTTATTACCTCTCTTTCTACATCTAGTTTCTTGTAATACTCATATTCTAAAAATCCAATCCTTTATAACTCCATCATTTATACATAATTGAAAATCATTACAATTTTCGTGCATTATTTCAATAGTGTGTATACTCACATTATTAAATAATGATATTTCTAATCCTAATTTTTTAGCTTTTGCAAGTGCTTCACGATTATTTGTTGTATATTCACTTCTCATATTCCAACCTCACTTATATTATGATAAATAACTATCAATACTTTCTTTTAAACCTTTTAATGTTTTAGCACAATTAAAATTGTCACCATCATTGGTATCAGCCATATAAACAATATCTGTTTGACATTTTCTACCATTACATGATATATCCTCTTGCCATGTTTTAAAAATTCTAAATCCTCTATATGACTTAAGTTCTCTTTCACACATCCTAGTTACCTCTCTTTCATTTGATAATTATATTATACACCATCACGAATATTTTGCAAACATTTTCTGTATAAAATTATACACAAATTTTACTGTCATTTGCACATGCAAATTGTACATGTTGTCGTGCGTAATACACAGACAGTTTGCATAATATGTTCGCCTGTGACGCACGAACGTTTGTTTGGATGTCCGTCGTCCGCGCACAGCGCGTCCGTCTAGCGCGTACACTTGCCTAGCGGAGTGTCCGTGTGTGACGGACAAATGGGGAAATGTGTCCGTGTACGACGGTATAATAT
>ERZ1034798.124-NODE-124-length-14136-cov-2.779703_pt1 | contig 14136 bp, 13 predicted proteins | sample MGYA00520690_ERZ1034798 | MGnify/ENA primary metagenome ERZ1034798 (study PRJEB33766, sample SAMN09781682) | gut metagenome | biome: gut microbiome | host: Homo sapiens | place: Madagascar | study: EMG produced TPA metagenomics assembly of the PRJNA485056 data set...
CTGAAGTTCAAGAGAAAACCTGCACCGCATGCGGTGAAAGCTAGCCAGCAAACCGTGAGTTTTTTTATAGCGGAGGTAATACGAAAGACGGCCTCATGTACGAGTGCAAAGCGTGCTACGACAGCCGGCGGCGCAGAAGAAAAAAGGAAGCGCCAAGAGGCGTCATCACTCAAGACCTGCAAGGTTTTTTTTGCCGATTAGTTCAAAAAACAAAGCAGCCAACGCACGCCAACACTTGAATTAAAAGATAAAAAGTATGCAAAGACCTACAAATCAAGCGCTGCACGCTATCAAATCTGAATGCCATATGCCGACTTTGGAGCAAGTCATCAAGCGCCTGAAGGCTGAGAAAGCCATGGTGGAAGCAGCGCTGAACCGCATGCCCGCTGATGCCTGGTTCAACGTACGCGGCCGGGAGTTGATGAACCGTGAGCAAGAGCTGCAGACCACGCTAACGGTGCTCAAAGAAATAGCAGCCGAGTCCACAGGCAACCCAAGAGGCTAACCATGGCAAAAACCACACCACTGACATTTGCAAACGCCCAGCGCTGCAAGTCACTGCGCCAGCGTGTGCCAGCAGTAGCGGAGATCAACCCCAACGTGGCAGCCCAGCTCTGGGAAGCCACACTGGCCAACCACCAGGCATGGACCAAGGAAAAGATCTTCATGGCTGCACTGGGCATTGCGCTGCAGCTCAGCCGCAGCCCCCAACCAACGGAAACCACCGCCTAACATGAGTGACCGACTCTTAATCTACCGCCGTGAAGCACTCCTGCAAAAACTGGGCGTGAGCAAAAGCACGCTGCGCAATTGGATGCTGACCCAGGGCTTTCCATGCCCCATCCAGCTCGGCCCTCGCGCCGTGGGCTGGGTGGCCAGCCAGGTACATGCCTGGTTGGAGCAGCGCCCGACAATCACCCCGGCAGAGCAAAAAGACGATTAAGCAGCTTTTTTTGGCCTATACTATGGCCTATAGAAACACACGATCCTCTTGGAAAGCTTATGAAATAAGGATTTCTGGAGGAAGCTGCTCTCCGCCAAATTCAAAAGCCTTGGCTCCGTGTGGAGCCGAGGCTTTTTTCATTGTTAACTCATGACTAAAAACTGAGTTGCAGACCGAATTGACCACGCGTTTCTTTGAAGTTGCTTGAACCTCTTTGATAAGAAATATTGCCCCATGCACTCAGACTTTCAGTACTGGAAGGCATTACGACCCAGCAGTCACTGGATCGCATCGCCGAACTGGTCGCACAGTGGCGACAGACACACCAGACCGGTTCAGCACACTAAGCAATCGTGACAGGTAACGCTTTGATGACCATAGCTGCTGACCGCGCCCTGGTATGGATACGCAGAGACCTGCGCTGCAACGATCACGCGGCGCTCTACTACGCACTGCGCCGTTTCAAGCAGGTGTACTGCGCTTTTGTGTTTGATACCGACATCCTGCATGCGCTACCCAGCAAACAGGACCGACGCGTGGAATTCATCCATGCCAGCGTCGTGCAGCTGCATGAGCAACTCCGAGCGCTCGGTGAGCAAAGCGGCGTGCAGGGAGCCGGCCTGATCGTGCGCCATGGGCCAGCCTCCCAGTGCATTGTCCAGCTCGCCAGCGAACTGGGCGTACAGGAAGTTCTGACCAACCGCGACTACGAGCCTCAGGCCATGGCGCGCGACCAGCAGGTGCAGCAGGCACTGCAACAACTGGGCATTGCCTTTAGTGATTACAAAGACCAGGTGCTGCTGGACAGGAACGAAGTCCTTACACAGCAAGGCAAGCCCTATAGCGTTTTCACCCCGTACAAGCGCGCCTGGCTTCAAAAACTCGATGCATTCCAGCTCACACCCTACCCCGTAGAGCGCCACGCCCACCATCTGGCAACATTGCCAGCACAAAATCTGCTGCCGACACTGGAAGAACTTGGTTTTGTCCGCACCAACTTGCACACACTGCCCCTGCCTATTGGCATGCAAGGCGCCCAGCAATTACTACAGGACTTTCTGAGCCGCATGCACCTCTACCATGAAGCCAGAGACTATCCAGGCCGCAAAGGGGTGTCATACCTGTCCGTGCATTTGCGCTTTGGCACGATTTCCATCCGCCAAATCGCTCAACTGGCCCATGAACGTGCAGCACAAGGTGACGAAGGCGCACAGACCTGGCTGTCTGAACTGGCCTGGCGTGACTTTTATTTCATGATTCTGTGGCATCACCCCCATGTGGTGACGCAATCTTTCCGCCCTGAATATGACGGCGTGCAGTGGGATGAAGCCCCTGCACTGTGGCAAGCCTGGTGCGAAGGCCGCACCGGCTACCCGCTGGTGGACGCCGCCATGCGCCAGCTGCTGCAGACCGGCTACATGCACAACCGCCTGCGCATGGTCGTTGCCAGCTTTTTGACCAAGGACCTGGGCATTGACTGGCGCCGTGGTGAGCAGTTTTTTGCACAGCATCTGAACGACTACGACCTCGCTGCCAACAACGGTGGCTGGCAATGGGCGGCCTCCACAGGCTGCGATGCCCAGCCCTGGTTTCGCATCTTCAACCCCATTACCCAGTCACAGCGGTTTGACCCAGACGGTCGTTTTATCCGGCGCTATGTGCCAGAGCTGGCCAGATTGCCAGACAAACACATCCACTTCCCGGCCAGCATGCAGCCACAGCAATTGCAAGCCTGCGGCGTGCAGTTAGGCAAGGACTACCCACAGCCCATCGTAGACCACGCTTCGGCGCGCCAGAGAACACTGATGCGCTTTCATTTTCTCAGCCAATCAGACAGCTGATGCAGCCATCACACCTTGGCCATGGAGAGAAGCACTTCTCCTGCAGCGCTGCATGAACGAGCTTTGTAGGATGACGCTTCCGCACACCACCACCCTCACACCATGGATGCATTACTGACTCACGGAACGGCATGGATCGTCAGCCTGAGCCTTGCGCTACTGCTTACCGGCTTGGTAGCAGGCACGCTGGCAGGCCTGCTTGGTATTGGCGGTGGGATTGTGATTGTTCCCATGCTGTATTTCCTGTTTCACCTGCTGCAGGTAGACCCAGCCGTGCTGATGCATGTGGTGATTGGCACATCCCTGGCTACCATCATCCCTACCTCCGTGATGAGCAGCCGGGCACACAACAAGCGCGGCAATCTCGATAAAGCACTGGCCATGCAGCTGCTGCCTGGTGTCTTGCTGGGTGTCTTGCTCGGTGCGCTGACCAGCCGCTATCTGGCAGGTACATGGCTGACTGTCATTTTTGCCAGCATGGCCTTGTTGATCGCCATCAAGATGGGCATCAACTTTCAGGCCGCACCGCTTGGCCAGCATATGCCTGCACGCATAGGCAGCACTGCATTTGGCACCTTGATTGGTGGTGTTTCCACCCTGATTGGCGTCGGTGGCGGCACTTTGAGCGTACCTATTCTGTCCAGCTTCGGTGTTCCCATGCGCACTGCCGTGGGCACCAGCGCCTTGATTGGCTGCTTTATCAGTATTCCGGGCACGCTGGCTTTCATCATCAATGGCTGGCACCAGAGCCAGCTGCCGCCCTGGAGTCTGGGCTATGTCAATGTGCTGTGCTTTGCACTCATTGTGCCAACCAGCATGCTCAGCACCTCCTGGGGTGCTGCCCTTGCAAGCCGCATCAACAACCAGCACCTGCAAAAGGTATTTGCCTTGTTCTTGCTGATCACGGCTGCGCATATGTTCTACGGATTGCTGCAACAGCACACCTGAGCGCTACCACCTCAAGCCCCTGCTGCTCAAGCACCAGCAGCACCACATTACGCCGACCGCCTCAGTCTGCATGCACTGCTTGGCCGTGGAATTCACTTTGCTTTGCAAAGTGAGAAACAATGCGCGCTTCGTGCTCTCATTTTTGGAATCATGTCACTGCACATTTCCCACGCCGAGTTTCTTGACTATCAGGCCTTTGTCTATGAACACACAGGCATCAGCATGCACGAAGGCAAGAAAGCCCTGATTTGCGGACGCCTGAGCAAACGCCTGCAGTATCACCAGATCAATTCCTATGCGGAATACTTTGCGCTTATTCAAAGCCCCCAAGGCGCATCAGAGCGACAGATCTGCATCGATCTGCTCACCACCAATGAGACCTATTTTTTCCGTGAGCCCAAGCACTTTGAATGGCTGGCTCAGTACGTGCAGCAATTGCCACCAGGCGAACAGCCCCTGCGCGTATGGAGTGCAGCCAGCTCCAGCGGGGAAGAGGCATACAGCATTGCCATGACACTGGCTGAGCATTGCAAGCAACCCTGGCGGGTACTGGGCTCTGACATCAGCACCCGCGTGCTGGAGCGCGCCTGGACGGGCCACTATCACCTGGAGCGCGCCAGAAATATTTCCCCTGCCTACCTCAAGAAATACTGCCTGCGCGACACCGGCAGCCGTATCTGACCTTCATGCTCGGCAACGATGCCTATGCCATTGGCATTCTGTCGATCAAGGAAATCATCGAGTACATCACGATGACCGAGGTGCCTCTGATGCCTGCCTGTGTGCGCGGCGTGATCAATCTGCGCGGCGCTGTCGTACCCGTCATGGACTTGCAGGTACGCTTTGGCCAGACACCCAGCCCGGTCACCAAGCGCACCTGTATCGTCATTGTGGAAGTACTGGGCCCCGAAGGGCAGCAGGTCATGGGCGTAGTGGTCGATGCCGTCAATGAAGTGCTGGATATTGATGCCAGCGACATTGAGCCGCCACCAGCCTTTGGAACCCGCATTCGTACGGACTTCATCTCCGGCATGGGTAAGGTACGCGGCAAATTTGTGATCTTGCTCAATGTGAATCGCGTGCTGGACCTGGACGATCTGCAGGCCATGTCCGAAGCGCTGTCCGTAGCCAGCGACATGGCGTAATCGCTGCGCCCTGAGAGCCCTAGGGTTCTCAAGGTAGCCATCCAGATAGCAGTCCTCCAAGATGGGGCCAGGAGGACTGCTATGACCTGGATGAATTACGTCACTCAGATTCAATTTGACTTTGGCGCTGTGCGCCTGCTTCCCCAGGAATGCCAGCGGCTTGGCATTCACCGGCCACTGATCGTGACAGACGCTGGCGTCAAGGCGGCAGGCGTGCTGCAAAAGGCGCTGGACACACTCACGGACCTGCCTGTTACCGTGTTTGATGCCACCCCATCCAACCCCACAGAAACTGCCGTGCGCACGGCTGCCCAGCTGTACCAGCAGCATCAGTGTGATGGACTGATTGCCGTGGGCGGCGGCAGTGCCATCGACTGCGCCAAGGGCGTTGCGATTGCCGTGACCCACCCAGGCCCACTCAAGCACTACGCAACCATTGAAGGTGGCTCTCCACGCATCACCGAAGCGGTAGCCCCCATCATCGCCGTCCCGACCACCAGCGGCACAGGCAGCGAAGTGGCGCGCGGCGCCATCATCATCGTGGATGACCAGCGCAAGCTCGGGTTTCACTCCTGGCATCTGGTGCCCAAGGTCGCCATCTGCGATCCTGAACTCACCTATGGCCTGCCCCCGCTGCTGACCGCAGCAACGGGCATGGACGCCATCGCGCACTGCATGGAAACCTTTATGTCCGCCGCCTTCAACCCTCCAGCTGACGGCATTGCCCTGGATGGCCTGACACGTGGCTGGGCACATATTGAACGCGCCACACGCAATGGCAAAGACGCTGAAGCCCGCAGACAACTCATGAGTGCCAGCATGCAAGGTGCGCTGGCTTTTCAGAAAGGGCTGGGCTGTGTACACAGTCTGAGCCATAGTCTGGGTGGGCACGCCCCACACCTGCACCACGGCACGCTGAATGCCATTTTTCTGCCTGCTGTCGTGCATTTTAATGCCGATGCCGAACCCGTGCAGCGTGAGCAGCGTCTCGAAAAAATGGCCCACGCCATGGGACTGCGCAGCGCCAGTGACATACCAGATGCCATTCGCGACATGAATGCACGACTGGGCCTGCCCCAAGGCCTGTCAACGCTGGGCGTACAGCCCGAAAGTTTCCAGGCGGTGATTGATGGCGCACTCAAAGACCACTGCCATGGCACCAATCCACGACTGGCAACGGCCGAAGACTACGAATCCATGCTGCTGCAGTCCATGTGAACACACCCTAACCCAAAGGCATTTCCGCACGCTTGAGGGTGCGCAGCACAAACATGGACTGGCTGTGCTGAATGCCTTTGATCTTGTAGAGCTTCTCACGCAGCAGGCGTTCGTAGTCGCGCGTGTCCTTGACCATGACGCGCAGCAGATAGTCGTAGGTGCCAGAGACCAGGTGTGCCTCCACCACCTCGGGAATGGTCGCCAGCTGCTCGCCAAACTTTTCCAGCGTGTTGTCGCTGTGGCTGTTGAGCGTGACCATGAGCAGCACCGTGTCGTTCAAGCCCAGCGCCTGGGGATTGAGGCGCACGGTATAGCCTTCGATCACGCCTTCGTCTTCCATGCGCTTGATGCGTGTCCAGCACGGCGATGGGCTCAACCCCACTTCCTGGCCAATCTCCTGCAAGCTGGCACGTGCATTACGCTGCAAAGCAGCGAGAATTTTTCGATCTGTTTTATCCATGCAGCAAATTTTGCTGCATATCCATATTTCAAAAAATATTTTTCTAAAAAACTTCAAGTTTCATAGCGCAGCAGCAGCATTTTTTGCGGCGCAACATGCACACTTACAGCCATGGAAGCAGCGCCTACCGGAGTTGTTGAAAGCCATTTCATCGCCACGGCCGATTACCGTCAGCCCGCAGCCATGTGACCCCAGCCATCGCAAGCTTTATGCAAAAAGGCCGATCTGCCATACCCCCTGCAGATCGGCCTTTTTGTTTGCAACCGGCTACAACGTGCTTGATGCTTCGTTGCCAAGTCTTGGCTCAAACGCCCATCTCCGATGGGCTGTCCGCTGTACACGGTTGTGTTATGAATTGCTGTTGGAAACGACAGCAACCGTCTCCTGCCCGCCCAGCGTCTTCCAGAGCGTGACACGGTTGATCTGCTCTGCCAGCCGCAGCGCAATCAAGTTTTGCTGGGCCGCATACAGGCTGCGCTGGGCGTCAAGCACGGTCAGGTAGTCATCCACACCTGCCTGAAAGCGTGCTTCCGACAGCTCAAACGCTTTTTGTGTGGCTTGCACCATGCCGTACTGGGCCCCCAGGCGGGCGCCCCACTGTGCGCGGTCAGCCAGTGCATCGGCCACTTCCTTGAAAGCGGTTTGCACGGCTTTTTCGTACTGCGCCAGCGCAATGCGCTCATTGGCCTTGGCAACTTCTACCCCTGCGCGCAGGCGACCACCATCAAAGATAGGCAGCTTGATCTGCGGCATAAAGCTCCAGGTGCCAGTGCCACTGCCAAAGAGTTGATCCAGTTCACGGCTGCCAGAGCCCACACTGCCTGTCAGAGAGATGCTGGGGAACAGCGCTGCCCGCGCCGCGCCGATATTGGCATTCATGGCACGCAGGTTGTGCTCTGCAGCTTGTACATCCGGGCGCTGCAGCAGCACGCTGGATGGCAGATTTTCCGGCACAGGCAGCAGGCCCAGATTGCTGGACGTATCCACCATCAGCGTCTGAGCTTCAGGCAGCAGCTCGGCAGGCACACTGCCGCCGACCAGCAACTCCAGCGCATTGCGGCTGCGCTGCACCTGAGAGGTATAGGCCGCCACATCGCCGCGTGCAGTCTCGACAGTCGACAAATTTTGCGCCAGCACCAGCCCGGAAGTGGCGCCCAGCTCATACATCCGCCTGGTCAGTTCATAGGCTTTTTCGCGGCTCTCCAGTGTGCTTTTGGCCAGCGCCAGACGTGCCAGATCAGCCGCCAGATTCAGCCAGGCATTGCTCACCTCGGCAATCAGCCCAATCTGTACATTGCGCTGGTTGGCCTCAGACTGCAAAAAGGCCTGCAGACCTGCTTCACTCAGGTTGCGAATACGGCCCCAGAAATCAATCTCATAGCTGGCAAAGCCCAGCTGTGCGGTGAACTGCTCGCTCACCGTGGATTGACCGTTGCTCAAGTCCGCACTGTTGCGGCTGCGCGTACCTTGCGCCTGTGCGGTAACGCTGGGCAGCAGATCCGCACGCGTAATGCCGTACTGGGCACGCGCCTTCTCCATATTGGCCACGGCCACGCGCAGGTCGCGGTTATGACTCAATGCCAGCGCCACCACCTGTCGCAGCTGTGGGGTAGCCACCCAGTTCAGCGCCTTGGCGGTGTCAAGCGCACTTTCGCTGGCCTCTATGCTGCGAGCAGCACCGGCAGCGATGCTGTCTGGCACAGCCAGTGCAGGCTGCTCATACTTGGGTGCAAGGTTACAGGCAGACAGCCATACAGCTGCCAAGGCAGCGGCCACCACGGGCCGCAGTGTCATTGTCTTCATCATGCGGCTTTTTCCTGTGTGTTGGCGGGAGTGTCATCGTTGCGCGAACGGCTCTTGAACCAGCTGCGAATCAGCAGGAAGAACACGGGCACCATGAACAGGCCCAGCACGGTAGAAGCCACCGTACCACCCAGCACTGCGGTGCCGATGGAATTGCGGCCACCCGCTCCAGCACCCGTACCCAGTGCCAGCGGAATCACACCGAAGCCAAAAGCCAGCGAAGTCATCAGGATAGGACGCAGACGCATGCGCACGGCTTCCACCGTCGCATCAAACAGGTTTTTGCCTTGCTCCTGCAGCTGCACGGCAAACTCCACGATCAGGATGGCGTTCTTGGACGCCAGGCCCACCGTGGTCAGCAAGCCCACCTGGAAGTACACATCGTTGGTCAAGCCACGCGTGTAGGTCGCCAGCAGCGCCCCGACGACACCCAGCGGCACGGCCAGCATGACGGACAGCGGCACGGTCCAGCTTTCGTACAGTGCGGCAAGGCACAGGAATACAAACAGAATCGAGATGGCATACAGCAGCGGAGCCTGTGCACCCGACTGACGCTCCTGCAGCGAAGCACCCGTCCACTCATAGCCAATGCCAGGAGGCATGTCCTTAAGAATGTCTTCCACGATCTGCATGGCCACACCTGAGCTCACCCCCGGCGCTGCATTGCCCACGATTTCAAAGGCTGGAGAGCCGTTGTAGCGCAGCAGCTGCGGAGAGCCATAGGCCCAGTACGTGGTCGAGAAAGCGCTGAAAGGCACCATCTCGCCGTTCTTGTTGCGCACCGTCCATTTCGCAATATCTTGCGGCAGCATGCGGTGTGGCGCATCACCCTGAATGTAGACCCGCTTGACGCGGCCGTTGTTCAGGAAGTCGTTCACATAGGTACCACCCATGGCGCTGGAGAGCACGCTGTTGATGTCGCTGTATGACAGGTTCAGCGCTGCGGCCTTACGGTCATCAATATCCAGGCGCAGCTCTGTGGCGTCGTCCAGATTGGTGGTGCGCACACTGGCCAGCTCCGGATGCTTGCGCGCTTCGGCGAGGAACTGGTCTTTGGCTGCCAGCAAAGCATCATGACCCAGGCCATTCAAGTCCTTGAGCATGAAGTTAAAACCAGCGTTGGAGCCCAGACCGCGCACGGCAGGCGGCAGCATCACAAAAATGCGTGCGTCACGAATCTGGGCAGACAGCTCCTGTGTGGCACGGTGTGCAAAAGCACCTGCGCCCTGCGACTCCAGGGGACGCTGATCCCAGGGCTTCAGGCGTACAAAGCCGCGTGCCGAGCTCTGGTCACCGCTCAGACCAGAAACCTGGTTAAAGCTCACCACATCAGGCTGCGCAGCAAAGTATTCACGCACCTGATCCAGCACTTCCTGCAAACGGGCATCGGCTGCGCCAGCAGGCAGATTCACGTTCACATACACAAAGCCTTGGTCTTCATCGGGCAGGAAGGACGTGGGCAATCGACTCATCAACAGCCACACGGCCGCCAGAATCACCAGAAAAATCAGCATCATGCGCTTGGCTCGGCGCAGCGACCAGGCCACAGCGTTCTGGTAGCGCACGGCGGTCGCATCAAAGTGGTGGTTGAACCAGCGGAAGAACCTGTCATTGATGCCCAGCAGACCACGGCGCACCATCTTCTCACCACCATGATTGGAAGGTGCTTTGAGAATGGTGGCGCACAGTGCAGGCGTGAGCGTCAGCGCTACAAACACTGAGAAAGCCATGGCAGCCACGATGGTGATGGAGAACTGACGGTAAATCACACCGGTGGAGCCGCCGAAAAAGGCCATGGGCACGAATACGGCAGACAGTGTCACACCGATACCAATCAGCGCTGAGGTGATCTCCCGCATGGACTGGCGTGTTGCTTCCTTGGGTGACAAGCCGGTTTCGTGCATCACCCGCTCAACGTTTTCCACCACCACAATGGCGTCATCCACCAGCAGGCCAATGGCCAGCACCATGGCAAACATGGTCAGCGTGTTGATGGAATAGCCCGCAGCAGCCAGCACGCCGAAGGTGCCCAGCAGCACCACAGGCACGGCAATCGCAGGAATCAGCGTGGCACGGAAGTTCTGCAGGAAGATGAACATCACGATCACCACCAGCACCATGGCTTCCACCAGCGCCTTGACAACCTCCTGAATCGATGCACGCACAAAGGGCGTGGAGTCCGAACTCACAAAGTAATCAATCTCATTGGGGAAGAACGGCTTGAGCTCGGCCAGTTTGGCAGATACCGCATCGGCCACATCCATGGCGTTAGCACCGTCAGCCAGCACAATACCCAGGCCTGCACCTGCCATGCCATTGAGCTTGGCTTTGACGGTCAGGTTGTCCGGGCCCAGCTCCACACGCGCCACGTCCTTGACGGTCACCACCGAGCCATCGGGTGAAGCCTTGAGCACCACATCTTCAAACTGCTCCACCGTCTGCAGCTTGGTACGTGCGGTAATGGTGGCATTGAGCTGTTGCCCCTCGACAGCAGGCAGTGCACCCAGCTGGCCGGCAGAAACCTGTGCATTCTGGGCATTGAGCGCCGAGATCAGGTCCGCAGGCATCAGCCCGTACTTTTGCATCAGTGCCGGATCCATCCAGATACGCATGGCGTAACTGGTGCCAAACACATTCACATCACCCACGCCATCAATGCGGCCAATGATGTCCACGATATTGGAGTTCAGATAGTCACCAATATCCACCTGCGTCATCGCAGGGTCAGTGGAATAGAAGCTGTAGGTGACCAGAAAGTCCTGGCCGCCCTTGTTGACGAATACACCACGGCTCTTGACCGCATCTGGCAGCCGGTTCATGGCCGCCTGCAGCTTGTTCTGCACCTGCACCTGGGCCACGTCAATGTCCGTGCCTGGCGCAAAGGTCAGTGTGGTGCGCGAGCGGCCAGAAGCATCCGACGTAGAGCTCATATAGAGCATGTTGTCGATGCCCTTGAGTTGCTGCTCAATGATCTGGGTGACGGAGTTCTCCACCGTCTCAGCCGAGGCCCCCGTGTACTGCGCCGTGATGGTCACGCGTGGCGGGGCAATATCCGGGTATTGCTCCAGCGGCAAGGTAAAGATGGAAAGCGTCCCCGCCAGCATGATGACGATGGCGATCACCCAGGCAAAAATGGGGCGATTGATAAAAAACTGTGCCATAAACTGCAGCCCTTTGTGTCGTGCTTACTTGGGCTGCGCTGCGGCACGCAGGGCAGCAGCCGCGGCTTGCGGATCTACCGGCTTGGCACCGGACTTGGCATTCGGATCCACTTCTACCACCTTGACCGTATCACCAGGTTTGATGCGCTGGAAACCGTCCACAATCACACGCTCACCCGCCTGCAAGCCCTTGTCCAGCAGCCAGTTCGTACCAATGGCGCGCCCCAGCTCCACGGCGCGGCGCTCAACATTGCCATCCGCATTGACAACCATGACATGGGCACGGCCCGTCAAATCGCGCGTCACCGAACGCTGCGGCACCAGAATGGCTTCAGGAGCCAGTCCCGTAGGCAGCTGCGCCTGCACAAACATGCCGGGCAGGAGCACCCCATCAGGGTTGGGCACCACAGCACGCAAGGTCACGGTGCCCATGGTGGCATTGACGATCTGCCCCGAAAAGGCAAGCTTGCCCTCATGGTCATAAGTACTGCCGTCTTCGAGCTGGATACGGACGGGTATCTGATCCCCATCGACCTTCTGGTAGCGCCCTGACGCCCAGTCATTGCGCAACTGCAGCAAATCGGCCGTGGACTGGGTGAAGTCCACATACATGGGGTCCATCTGCACGATTTCCGTCAACGGTGTGGTCTGGTTGGCAGTCACCAGCGCACCGGGGGTCACGTTGGAGATGCTGATGCGCCCGGAAATGGGTGCTTCAATGCGGCTGTAGCGCAGATTGATACGTGCATTGTCCAGCGCGGCTTTGGCCACGGCCACATCTGCTCGAGCCTGTTTGGCTGCTGCTTCGCTCTGCTCAAACGCCTGCTCACTGATGGCCTTGATCTTGACCAGCTCTGCATTGCGGCGTGCCGTGGCTTCTGCCGTCTGCAAATTGGCTTGCGCCTTGGCCAGCGCTGCTTCCGCGCTGGTTTCGGCAGCCTTCAGGCTGGCAGCATCGAGCTGGTACAGGGGCTGCCCCTGCTTGACCATGGCACCTTCGGTGAACAGACGCTTTTGCACAATCCCGCTGACCTGGGGCCGCACTTCCGCACTCAGAAAGGCTGCGGTACGACCAGGCAAGGTGGTATCGAGCTGCTGGCTTTGCTTTTGCAGTATGACCACGCCTACTTCTGGTGCAGCAGCCTGTATCTGCCCTGCTGCTGGGGCATCAGATTCTTGGGCACAGCCCGTGAGCATGGCTACGGCCAGCATGACTGCGGCCATACCTCCGGTTTTTAAACGCTGCTGATGCGGAACAACAAAGCTGCTGGGCAAGCGGTTTCTGGCAGGAGGGCTGGCATGTGCTGAGGTCATGAGAACTTGTTATTGGATGGCAAAACTGACACATTCTCACGCCGTAATGTTGCGTTTCTGTAAAGCCATTCAAGCAAGCCGTAATTCTTGCCATGCTTTCGCAGAAAACGCTCGTCAAAGAAAGCTGCAACGCGAGAAAAAAACTGCCTAAAGGATGGGCTGTGCACCAGAAAAGTTCCCACTGGTAAGCAATTTACATACCCAGCCCTGCCGGGCAGTTCTGTCAGTCTCAAACCGCCTGACGCAGCATCTGGCGCATCTGCTCACCCAGCTCCGGGCGGCTGGCAAAGGCATCGGTAGGATTGCGCAGCTCCAGGAGATCTTCCATGCGCATTTGCACGCCGTCCAGGGCATGGGGGTGGCTAAAGATATAGAACTGGTTATCAGCCATGGCGGCAAACACCTTGCTGGCAATGTCCTTGGCTGAGACCTTGCCCGAGCTGACCGCCTTTTGCATCATGCTGCGCGCCAGCTGCTGACTGGGCGTCAGCGTGGCTGCATCGGGTGCATCAGGCCGGTTGCGCTCGCTGTTGGCTATGCCCGTAGGCACGAAATAAGGACACAGCACACTGCAGTGCACTTGGTCAGTGACCAGCCGCAAATCCTGATACAGGGTTTCGGTCAAGCTCACCACCGCATGCTTGCTGACGTTATAGACCCCCATATTGGGCGGCGACACCAGCCCCGCCATGCTGGCGGTGTTCACCATATGCCCCTGCCAATCCGGGTCCTTGCGCGCAGCCTCCAGCATCATGGGCATAAACAGGCGGACCCCGTGAATCACGCCCCACAGGTTCACTCCCAGCACCCATTCCCAGTCACGCACAGACTGCTCCCACAGCAAACCGCCTGCGCCCCCCACACCCGCATTGTTAAAGACGAAATGCGGTGCACCCAACGTGCTTTGCACCTGGCTGGCCAGCGCCTGCATAGCGGCGGCATCGCTCACATCAACCTGACACGCCATGACCTCGGGGGCCCCCAGCGCGCGCGCCTCGGCCTCCGCACTGGCCAAGGCTTGCGCCTCTACATCCACCAATACCAGCTGCATGCCTGCGCTAGCCGCAATGCGCATGCACTCCAGACCAAAGCCAGAACCTGCACCGGTCAGCACAGCGGTTTTACCTGACAAGCCATTCAACATCGGTGTCTCACTATCGTTATGTACTGGAATACGACCACAGCAAGACTGCTTCAAGCCTTGCTGCATTGAAAGCGTGAACAGGTCTAGATCAGCTGAACCAGCTGCTTGCCAAAGTTCTTGCCCTTGAGCATGCCCAGAAATGCCTCGGGGGCGTTTTCC
>ERZ1034798.128-NODE-128-length-13750-cov-2.612267_pt1 | contig 13750 bp, 18 predicted proteins | sample MGYA00520690_ERZ1034798 | MGnify/ENA primary metagenome ERZ1034798 (study PRJEB33766, sample SAMN09781682) | gut metagenome | biome: gut microbiome | host: Homo sapiens | place: Madagascar | study: EMG produced TPA metagenomics assembly of the PRJNA485056 data set...
GCACCGGCTGCAAAAACAGCGACGTGACAATCTTCACGGCCAGCGATTCCGGCGGCAGCTCCCGTCCGTAGCGTTCCAGCACATACTCAGTGGCATACACACCGACACCACCGGCAACCACACAGATAACCGTCGCCAGAATCGCCCAGGCAGCGACAAAATTGACGGCCACGCTCTGCGGGTAAATCAGGGACAGTGCCAGCATCAGCGCCAGCGACACGTTCAGCATCAGTGAAAGGGATAATTTCTTCATGGTGTTTACTCCGTTTAAGCCGGTACGCCGCCAGCGGTACGCCAGACGGTGACCAGTTTTTCCAGTGAATGCTCACGCTGACCGTAACCGGCACCCGGCAGGGACGCCCAGATATTGCGACAGCGGGAAATGGCGCGCTCAATGCGTCCTGCCCGGATGTCATCCAGCGCACCGCGTTCGCGGATCAACTGAATGGCGAGTCTGTCCTGTGACAGCGGACTGAAATCCGGCAGGGCAAGCTGTTTGCGGTAATGCGGCCAGAACAGGTAAAGCTGCTGATAGCGACCGGAGGCCGTGGACTTTTCACCGCGACGGTTAAACACCTTCGCCGGTCGGCCATGTGCGAACGGGTGGTCACTGTAGTCGGTGAAAATTTCCGGCTTCCCGTCCAGTCCGGTGACTATCACGTCATAGCCCCGGTTTTTCGTCAGCGGATGGTTCGCCGTCCCTTCGGACACGGCCAGCATGTCGAGAAAGGCGGCGATATTCTGGTGCGTGTTAATTACCGGCATTACTGTTTCCCCCTGCCCTTAAAGCGGCGCTGAATGGCAATCTCAATCACCTGATAACCGGCGATACCCAGCATGGAGCCGATGCCGCACACCGCAGGCAGTGACAGGTCAGGAAACTGCACCAGAACAACACCGGCAACCATCGAGACAAAACCACCGAGCAACATGCGCCCGATAAACAGACGCGGGGTGATGGGTTCACCACCGGCAAGCACCTTGCCGACAACAATCAGCACCCCAATCATGAAAAGCGACAGGACGCTTTTTTCTTCTGCTGTCATGCGTTACTCCCACAGATTGACAGTTTCAGCCACGGGCGCGGTCTGAACGTCGGGCAGTTCGACGGCGGTGCCGTGTGGCAGCACCGCGCCCAGTTCAGCCAGTCCCGGATTTACGGCGAGCACGGTCTCAACCACGCCCTCAGTGCGCCCGTAATACCGGACACAGATGGCGTCGAGCGTGTCGCCCTGTAGCGCAAAGGTCTTCATCAGATTTGACTCACGATGCAGCGCGGCTTGTCCTGAATGCGCGCCACTGCCCAGCGCATATCCCGCCACAGCTCATCAATGGTGCTGTCAATGCTGTCAGCCTTCTTGTCGCCTTTGGCACTGGCATCCACGCCGCGATAACGCTCATAAAGCGACGCGGTCGCCATCGCACACACGGCGCGTTCGTAGTAAAAAACCTTGATGCTTTCACCGTCGATGTCGTCCGCTGGGACGTCAGCCAGACGCGTAAAACCGGCAGCAATTTTTTGTTCGCGGTACTCGTACAGCTCCGCATTCGTCTCCGCCATGCCTGACTTGATGGCCTCACGCAGACGGGCGGGGGCGACGGTCTGCTCAAGGCGCATACGTTCCCGGACGCGCTTCGGGTCGATATCGGGAAAAAAGAACGTGTTTTTAATCACCGGCTCGTCGCCTGCCGGTTGCGGGATGACCACCGTACCCTCACCGGACACGGAAGCCTCCTTTCGCGGAATAATCAGCGTCATCATGACTACCTCTGAAAAGTCGGGCGGTGGACGCCGGTGCAGTGTCAGGTGATTCACCCTCACTGACCGGCGTGCCGCCCTGGCGCGGGGCGCATTCGGTTGTTAACTGGCTTTCTTTTTCGGGCGTCCACGTTTTGCCGGTGTCACGCTCCGGGTCTTACGCGGGGTACGGATGGCCGCTTTGGGCTGCGGCTCCGGCTTCGGTTTCAGCTCCCGCTCCAGTCGTTCAATCTCTTTTTTGACGCCTGCCTGACAGTCGAGCTGCGTCGCACGTTGCAGGTGCGCCAGCGCCCCTGCGGCATCACCAGCGTCACGCAGAAACAGACCGGTGATTTTGTGCAGCTTTGCGCGCACTTCATCAGGCATGTCTGCCGTGGCAGTCAGTTCAAGTGTGTCCGTCAGCAGGCGGGGATCCACAGACTCACCGGCAGCGTGAGCGCGCATGGCCGCGAGCGCCACCTCCTCGGTGAACATGTACGGCGGGGTGCGGCGGTGTTTACCCGGCATGGTCAGACCGTACTTCAGGGCATAACGGGCAATCTCCAGCGCGCCGGCAATATCGCCGGTATCCAGACGCCACAGCATGACCGTCATCAGAATGTCATCCTGTGCACCTTTGCCCTGCTCCAGCACGCCGTTCACCCACGGCAACCAGAACGGCAGCAGTTCGCGTTTTTTTGCGGCCTTCAGCTCTTTTGAATAAATCGCTTTCAGTGTGCGCTGGTCTGCGGCGAGCTTAACCAGCATCTGCTCATAGACAGTTGCATGTCGCAGCGGGGCGGCTTCCCGCTGCGCGGTCATCGCTGCCGAGACCCGCATCATGTGGCGCTGTGCGGGACTCGTCATCGGTTACGCTCCCGGCTCTGCGGTCGCTTTAGCCGGTGTGGAGAAGTCACCGACCTTAATTTTTTCCACCAGACAACCGGCGGCATAGTCTTCCACCACGTAATCAATGTTCATTGACTCGTAGTTCTCCACGCGGTCGAGTTTCGGGTTTTCCTCAATCACGCGGCGATGGCTGTCATCCATGTAGTAGATGGACAGGTTTTCCAGCTTTGTGATGAGCATCGCATCCGCCGGGAAGTACGGGACGCGTACCGCTGGCAGGTTACCGATGCGTTTCTGGCTGATGATGACGTCAGCGGCCAGCATTTCGCTGTTGTCCTGCTCTTTGTTGACGATGGGGAAATACTTGTCCGCCAGTAGCTGACGCCCCACAATCACCACAAGGTCAGGGTCTTCCTGATACCACGGTTCAATCAGGTTGTTGGTCGCATCCATCACCAGTGCATCAAGGCTGGCATAATCGCCGCCCTTACCCACGCGGATAACCTCAGAGGTGGTGCGCCCTTCCTCGTCAGTGACCTTGCTCATCACGCGCGCCGGGGCTTCATTGCGGTATTTCTGCAACCAGCCGACCGCCACATCCTGCAACATCGGATTGCTGCTGCGGTCAGAGGTTTCGGCACGTTTCACTCCGTTAAAACCGGCCATGATTAAATCAAGGGACTGGCGTTTGATAATGGCGTTACGGACACGGAGCTGGAAATCCTGATAACGCGCCCACAGGTCAAGCGTTTTGTAGCGGATATAAAAATCGAAGTTAATCTGGTCGCATTCGTACTTGTTTGACGCCAGCTTCGAGAAGTCCTTCGGCTGACGCTCGGTGCCACCGGCGGTGTCGGTGGTGCTGGCGATGGAGCCGGTGACACCGATGCCAATTTTTTCCCCTTTCATTTCGCTGACCGGCACAATATTGATGCGGGTCAGAAAGTCAGAGGACTCCTGCATGGTGTTCATCAGGGTCTGGGTGACTGACGGTTCAACGGTGAATTTTTTCGACACATCACCGGCGTCGATGCCGTTCAGTTCGGCAACACGGGACAGGTAGGCATTAAATTTAAAGCGGGTTTCCTGGCGCATAGTTTTTCCTGAAATTAAGGGTTAATCGTGAAGGTTTTCCCGGACTGACTGACGCCGGTCAGCAGTTCGTCATCAGGGCGTCACCGCCACCGCCGGTGGCTTTACTGCGGCGCTGCTGGGTCAGACTTTCGGTGTGGTCGAGACTGTTTTTCAGGCGGGTGAATGCCTGGCTGGTTTCATCCGCCCTGTCAGTCACCTCCTGCTTAAGAGCGGAAAAGGCAGTTTCCATCTCAGCGAGGCGCTGCTCAGTGGCGCTCAGTTTTTCCTGCACATGTTCAGCAACAGCGGTCACCGCTTCATGCACGTCATTCAGACGGGCGTCATCGCTGGCCTGTTTGCGGCCAAAAATGGATTTCACCTTTTCGGTCAGGGCGGTGAACACGGTTTCAGGCAGGTCTTCAAATTCCAGCTCAACGGGCGTTGCCACTGAAATCAGGTTTTCAGGGCTTAATTTGAAGCGGTTCAGGGGGTTGTGTTTTGCCGTGCGGCAGAATTCCAGGTATTCCGTGCCGAGGCTTGCCGGGTCATCGGTGACGGCCAGCCCCACCAGATAACATTTGCCGGTGTTGGCAAAGTTCGGCTGAATTTCCATTGAGGTGTAGACCTTCTGCGCGGCCTTGTTCATCGCGATAAGGTCATCGGTCGGGGTGATTTTCGCAAACAGCGCCCATTTGCCTTTCAGCGCCGAATCATCGTCAATCTTTTCGGCCTTCAGTTCGACCACATCGCCATAACGTTTAAAAATACCGTCAGGCAGGATGCCGCGCAGATGTTCCAGGTTAATGCGGCAACCATAGACTCGCGGGTCAAAGGTTTCGGCCATTTCCTGAATATCCTGCGCACTGATGACACGCCCGTCACAGGTGTCACCCTCAACGCCGATACGAAAGAATTTTGAGACTTTTTTTGCCATTGTCAGGAGTCCTGAATAGTGATTAGAGGAGTCACATGTCGGCATCAGTTTCCCGACGATGCGCATCCTCCGCCATCAGTCCCGGATGGCTTATCACTGACACAACAGCACCTTAGCGAATCGCGGGGCGCGACTCAGTATCCTTGCCGTGTATTCATCACGGCGAGGTATTCATGACCATCACCACAGACACCACTCTTTTACACGACCCGCGTCGTCAGGCGGCGCTGCTGTACTGGCAGGGATTTTCCGTGCCGCAGATTGCCGCCATGTTGCAGATGAAACGCCCGACGGTGCAGAGCTGGAAACAGCGCGACGGCTGGGACAGTGTTGCCCCCATCAGCCGTGTCGAAATGAGCCTGGAAGCGCGGCTGACCCAGCTCATCATCAAACCGCAGAAAACCGGCGGTGACTTCAAGGAAATTGACCTGCTCGGACGCCAGATTGAACGACTGGCACGGGTAAACCGTTACAGTCAGACCGGCAACGAGGCAGACCTTAATCCGAACGTCGCTAACCGCAACAAAGGCGGTCGTCGCAAACCGAAAAAGAATTTTTTCAGTGACGAGGCCATCGAAAAGCTGGAGCAGATTTTCTTTGAGCAGTCTTTCGAATATCAGTTGCACTGGTATCGCGCCGGGCTTGAGCACCGCATCCGCGATATCCTGAAATCCCGCCAGATTGGCGCGACATTTTATTTTTCCCGCGAGGCGCTGCTGCGCGCCCTGAAAACCGGTCATAACCAGATTTTTCTGTCGGCCAGTAAAACGCAGGCGTATGTGTTCCGCGAATACATCATCGCCTTTGCCCGGCTGGTTTACGTTGACCTGACCGGTGACCCGATTGTCCTGGGCAATAACGGCGCAAAACTGATTTTTCTCGGCACCAACTCCAACACCGCACAGAGCCATAACGGTGACCTGTACGTCGACGAGATTTTCTGGATCCCGAATTTTCAGGTACTGCGTAAGGTGGCATCAGGTATGGCCTCACAGAGTCACCTGCGCTCGACCTATTTCTCCACCCCGTCCACACTGGCGCACGACGCCTACCCGTTCTGGTCGGGTGAACTGTTTAACCGGGGACGCGCCAGCGCCGCCGAACGTGTGGAAATCGACGTCAGTCATAACGCCCTTGCCGGTGGGCTTCTCTGTGCGGACGGCCAGTGGCGGCAGATTGTCACCATTGAGGACGCCCTGAAAGGCGGCTGCACGCTGTTCGACATTGAGCAGCTCAAACGTGAAAACAGCGCCGACGATTTTAAAAACCTGTTCATGTGTGAATTTGTTGACGACAAGGCGTCGGTGTTCCCGTTCGAGGAGCTGCAACGCTGCATGGTCGACACGCTGGAAGAATGGGAAGACTATGCGCCGTTTGCCGCCAATCCGTTCGGCTCCCGCCCGGTATGGATTGGTTACGACCCGTCACACCGTGGCGACAGCGCCGGATGCGTGGTGCTGGCACCGCCGGTGGTGGCCGGAGGTAAATTCAGAATACTTGAGCGTCACCAGTGGAAAGGCATGGACTTTGCCACCCAGGCTGAATCCATCCGCGAACTCACCGAAAAATACAACGTCGAATACATCGGAATTGATGCCACCGGCCTCGGTGTCGGCGTGTTCCAGCTCGTGCGCTCGTTCTATCCCGCCGCGCGCGATATCCGCTACACGCCGGAAATGAAAACCGCAATGGTGCTCAAGGCAAAAGACGTTATCCGCCGTGGCTGTCTGGAATATGACGTCAGCGCCACCGACATCACCAGCTCGTTTATGGCTATCCGCAAGACCATGACCAGCAGCGGACGCAGCGCCACCTATGAGGCCAGTCGCAGCGAGGAAGCCAGCCACGCCGACCTCGCCTGGGCGACCATGCACGCCCTGTTAAATGAGCCACTCACCGCCGGTATCAGCACCCCGCTGACATCCACCATTCTGGAGTTTTACTGATGAGCAAGAAAAAACGGAAAACACCGCAACCTGCGGCAAAAACAATGACCGCCAGCGCCCCGAAAATGGAGGCGTTCTCCTTTGGTGAGCCGGTGCCGGTCCTCGACCGCCGTGACATTCTGGATTACGTCGAGTGCATCAGTAACGGCAGATGGTATGAGCCGCCGCTCAGCTTTACCGGTCTGGCAAAAAGCCTGCGTGCTGCCGTGCATCACAGCTCACCGATTTACGTCAAACGCAATATTCTGGCCTCGACATTTATCCCGCATCCGTGGCTTTCCCAGCAGGATTTCAGCCGCTTTGTGCTGGATTTTCTGGTGTTCGGTAATGCGTTTCTGGAAAAGCGTTACAGCACTACCGGTAAGGTCATCAGACTGGAAACCTCACCGGCAAAATATACCCGCCGTGGCGTGGAGGAGGATGTTTACTGGTGGGTGCCATCCTTCAACGAGCCGACGCCTTTCGCGCCCGGCTCCGTGTTTCACCTGCTGGAGCCGGATATTAATCAGGAGCTGTACGGCCTGCCGGAATATCTCAGCGCCCTTAATTCTGCCTGGCTGAATGAATCAGCCACGCTGTTCCGCCGCAAGTATTACGAAAACGGCGCTCATGCCGGATACATCATGTACGTCACTGATGCCGTGCAGGATCGCAACGATATCGAAATGCTTCGCGAAAACATGGTGAAGTCAAAAGGCCGCAATAACTTTAAAAATCTGTTTCTCTATGCCCCGCAAGGGAAAGCCGACGGCATTAAAATTATCCCGCTCAGTGAAGTGGCAACGAAGGACGATTTTTTTAATATCAAAAAAGCCAGCGCCGCTGACCTGCTGGACGCGCACCGCATCCCCTTTCAGTTGATGGGCGGCAAGCCGGAGAACGTCGGGTCGCTGGGTGATATTGAGAAAGTGGCAAAGGTCTTTGTCCGCAATGAGCTTATCCCGTTACAGGACAGGATCCGCGAGATAAACGGCTGGCTCGGTCAGGACGCTGAAAAAATAAAATCAGCACCCCCGCCAGCGCGCAGTGCTTTCCCCGCCTCGCCCGCCCGCTTCATGGGTCGGTTTTAATGCAGGTGCACGAACACACTGGAGACGCACCAGTACTGGCGGTGGTCACGTAGATCCGCCCCTTAAAAGCCATGCAGAATAATGCAACTATTGCGGGCGTCGGCTAATCATCTCCTAAAGGTGGAATTTTGATGCCACTAATTAGCAGTACTTTCCGATATGCCTCAAAAATAATGTTGTGTGTTTTTTGTAAATCATCGAGCATTTTTTGCCGTCCTGCTGGGGTATCTTTGGCAAAATTATGAGCGCGAAAAAAATCATGTGCCAAGTAGTTTCTGGCTTTAAGAGCATCTGACACATACTCCAGTGTATCAGCATCCTCCACCATCCTAGATTTCAGTGCGTAATTCAATTTACCCAGCGTGTATTTATCCATTTCTAAAAACTGTTTTTTCAGCGACTGTATATCTTTCCCCTGACTCATATCATACTCAGTGATAACATTTATCAACTCAGTCTCCAGTAATTGAGCTGCTTCCGAAGCATAACCAAATTTCCAATAAACCGTATCAAGCGTCACCATATAATCTATTCCCCATATAATAAATCACACCCCAAATTAAATCATAATACATAATTAAATCTAACGCCTCGCTGCACCAGAAGAAGTCATGTTAACGCTTATCATGGAACTTTTTCCATTTTGTCATCAACTTTCCAGCATCAAGTTCTACATGATGCGGTTGTAGAGTTTTTCCCTCAAACATAGTTTTGTGGATACAATTAATAGAGAAATGAACCGTTAAGTCTTCTGGATTAATCCCCATTAATCCTTTATCAAACATTCGGTGTAAACTTACTTCAAGTAACAGGCCATTAGATGTGTTATTATTTGCCGATTCTGTTATTGCTTCAATATGTGCGGCTTCCAATATCCCCTCTGGCAATGGATAGCCAGTAATAGCACATCTGCCATTGAAGTTATCCCAAACACGGCGTTTGAAATCAGCTTGATCTCCAGCATGACGGACTTTGTGAGTAACCTCGACTGTTCGTCCTGTAGCACAGGTATCGTTTGCGGCCTTGAAAGGATTAGTTAGACTTTCATTAATGGCTATATCCGTTCCATCCATGATAAGAGATATTTCATTATTGGGTTCGTGTGATGTTAATGGACTTATGTACTGATTGCTTAAAAAAGTCATACTAGATTCTTCATCAGTCGCGAGTTTCCACGCTTCTGATTGTGTCATTGTTAGCAATGCCGTTTGATAAACTTGCTTATTAAAATAACGTTTATCTTTCTTGTCACTCCCCATATTAATAGTACTAGATTTAATCGGAAGTGTTTTATCACCAATTAGTAGATCACGTATTTCTACAGTCTCTTCTAAGGTATCAATAGGAGCTACTATAGGGTTAGTAAACGGGTTATCTACATGATCTACGTGGTTGTGTCGTAAATGCCACTCTATAGCACTATCTTTTATATGTATCTCGCAGACAGGGCATACAATAAGCCCCATAGATGTTACAGGTAGCTTTTTGCCACCGATTAAGCGTAATGTATTTGCATTCTGGTTATGTACTTTCTTTTGGTTCTGTGTCAGTACACTACGCTTAGCCTCTAAACGGGTCGGAATCTTAGCAAGATTAAGCGATTTACGGCTCTCTTGTCTCTCAAGATCATAGATCCGAATCCCTGCTTCAGTTTTGATTTTTGTCCACATAGAGATAGAACTAAGGAATTTATGTCCATGTACTTTTTCATAATCAGCATAAACTTGCAAAGTAGCAGTGGAACTATCTAATCCTTTTTTACGGAGTGCTGTATATTGCTGAAAAAGATTAATAGCATGAGCTGTAATAGAGCGCCTATTCTCTATAATTTGCGCTTTTTTTGCTGCTTGTTCTGCTTGCAATGCTTTTTGTTCAGGGGTAAGCGACTTCTTTTTGGTTTTCTTGGTTCTTTTCTTACTCAAAATTTTCTTACTGTTATTGTTCATTTTGCAAGCCTTTAATCTAATTCATGGAAAGGGGCATTCACTTGCCCTGTATCCAGTAAACTGACATAACACGATATAAGCAAGCTCCGTAATTCTTTCATGTTAATCATCAATGGTCCATTGTGAATCCCGCCCCCTCATAAGCGACCGGATACGTGAACTTTTTCCCGTCATAATTTACGGTTGCCCCACGCGCCAGCGCCTCAAGCTCCCATCGCTGCGGCCTGATACCGTTCTGAGCAAGGTCAACGCGGATACGGGTAATTTGCATTCGTTCCGACCGGGTCATTCTGGCCGATGGCGCTATTTCATGCGGTTTTAACGGGCTTCCGTTTCTTTGCTGACGATTTGGTGTTCTCATGTCGTGTTTTAATGCGCCCCTGAGCGCCCTCACGACCTCCGGGTCATTCCATTCGATAACACCGTCATCTACCAGATTAAGCACTGCTGCGGCGTGTTCAGAAGGTGTGGGAGCCGGTAACGAAGTATCACCACCGGTGAGCTTTCCACAGTTATTGACAGGACTCCGAGGCGCGGCGATGCCGCTTTTTAAAGTCAAAGGCTCAACGACCGGAACTTTCGGCACAATGCGCCAGTCCGTCGTTCTGGTGATATGAATATGACGCGCGCCGAGATGCGGCGCGTAAATGCCGACCACTCTCTCGACTTCTTCCTCGTACTCGTTAACGTCATCCGACGGGCTACGGGCGACCCTGACAGTCTGACAATCGCGCGGGACATTTGCCCCGCCCTGCGCGCTGATATACAACGCAAAATCACCACTGTCTGCAGCGGCGCGTGCAGCCTCGACGCGCTCGTCAAACTCATCAGCAATGCTGACGCCGCGAGGCAATTTGCGTAGTTCACGGTAAGCCCCCATTGTCGGCAGACCAACCGTTTTAAATTGCGGGATGCGCCACGTTGACGCCCATGCGGTAACAGCCGCGGCAGTATCTTTCAGCGGTCTGCCGGTATCATTATCGAGCTGACCATCCAGTGCATAGCCGTCGATATTTTTTGAGATGTATTTCGCGATATACCCCGCAGCACCGCCCCGGTTAAGATGTTTTGCCTGAAAACGGTTTCGCGCGGCTCCTCTTTCGTCTCCATCCTCTTTGAGCGCGTAGCGACGCATGATTTCAATAATCTGGTTACGCTGGCGTGGATTACAAAAAAGCATCATATGCCAGTGCGGCGTTCCGTCGTGGTGTGGCTCGACGACACGCAAACCGTAGACCTGTAAATCATTATCCTTGAATGCCGTGCGCATCAGGCTCCAGATACGGCAGAGATAACGCTGCGCATCCTTTGGATTAAATGCCTCATCGTTCCAGCCGTGATTAAGCTGCACGGTTTTACTTTCGCCTTTTCCGACCTGACGTGTCGGGTGATACTTTGACGGCGCGGTCAGCGTGATAAACATCCCCACGTCACCCTCTGCAGCGGCGTAACGCTCAATACCGGCAATGGTGTTCATCAGCTCCATCCGGCGAATTTCAGGATTAGAAATACTGCCCATCACCTTACTGATAAGGTCGATGCGCTCGCCGGTTTCCCTGTTCTCAAGGTCACACGATTTAAGAAACTCCAGATTTGCCTGGCGGCGCGCACGCACATCACGAATGGCATGTTTACTGGCATAAGGAGAACGGTCTTTATTGACCTCCCCGACAGCAATCAGTAACGCCTCATGCCAGCGCATACGCTGGCCTTTAAGCTGATGAGTCCACCACTCATCGTTAAACAGGCGGGCAATGGCAGAATATGCCTGCCTCGTGGTCATCTGTCCTTTACGGTATTTTTTCCAGTAGAGAGGGGAAATATTGAAAGCACGTGCAGCGCCAGCAACATGACCATAGAGGTGAGCCTGCGCCTCATCCGTAAACAGCGATTCTTTCTCGCCATGCGCATCCACCCAGGCATCGCAGAGTTCCTCATACATCATGAAAAGCTGTGATGAGATACGGGCGGCAAACTTTTTCAGCTCCTTGTCATTCATCCCCGGCAGGCGCGCATAATGGTCACGCTCTGCCAGAAACAGCAACGACGCGTCGGTGTTCATTTCATGGCGCTGATTCACGCGCTCAATGCGCGGCCATAAACGACGCTGAAAAGTGGATGTGAGGAAATAAAACCCGTGCACCGGGCTTTTATTGCGCCGGATGTAGTCATAGCGTGAAGTAAACAGCGAGCGCAAAAAGTAAGGCAGGCGGTTAATCGTGGATAAAACACCTTGCACCTGACGCATCTCGTCACGTGTAAGGGGTCTTTCGCGCCCGACGGCCTCGCGTGGCGCGTTCCATGCATAAGCACCGGTAAACGTCTTACCGGTGCCTGCGGCAAATGCTGACGGAGGGACAAAATGCCCGGAGGCTTTAACGGCCATGTGAGCCAAAAGCCTCTGAACAACGCTTGCTGAGTTGCTCAACCTGCGCGTTTAAATCAGCAAAAGACTTTGCGCTTCCGGTCAGAATATCGTGATGCATCATGCCGGAAACGAGCTGGCTTAATTTCGGGTAATAACCAACCACCGCCAGCCATTCCTGACCGGCGTTTTTACCACTTTCAGCTCTCTTTTTCTCGTGGAGAATAAACTGAAAGCTGTCACTGGTAACGACATAACGTTCGCCAATTTCAATACGAATACTCATGCCATTCTCCGGTAATGCTTGTTTTTTGCTTCAAAGACTGACTGGCAGGAAACACAACGCGTGACTGACGGATAAGCCGCACGACGGGCAGCAGGTATTGGCGCGTCACACTCTTCGCAAACCAGCGCAGAAACACCGCAATGCTTTACCCTTGCCGCGTTAATCTGGCGCTCCAGTAATTCAGCCTGTTGTTCCTGAATAAAATCTACGTTGTCCGGCATTACCAGCTCCTTTTGTCGTTCAGCTTCTTAAATTCATCAGCGCAATAGCTGGCGATTTCTGTCGTTAATTTTGTCAGTTCATCCACGGATGAAATTTGCTTATGAAATACAGCGCGTTTAACAAGTAAATTGACCACATCAGACAGGAGATTTAATTCGTTCTGATAAATCGCGAAAACAGATTCAGTTATTTCGCGTTTTTCTTTATCAAGACCAAGTTGAATAAGAGACAAATCGCCATTTTTCATAACGGCGATTTTTAAGGCATTGTTCAGTAATACAACTGAATGAGAACAGGACATCAAAGCACCTCCCCGCGAGACAATCCGATGTTGTGAAATTTTTCCGACTCCTGACTGAGCAGCTCGACTATCTCCACGCGGGATAACTCCGCCTTTGTGATGTGGCGAATCATGGCGTCAAGATGAGAAGAAAAGCGCGTCGCTGCGTCGGCCTGTGCTTCGGCTCTGGCCTGTTGCAGCAGTAATGCGTATTTACCGCACTGATTTTCAGAAACTGTATGCATGACTTTCTCCAGGCAAAAAGAAGCCCCGCACAATTAAGTGCGTTAAAAACTCTGGTTAATTACTTAATGCAGATATTGCTCTGGTTTTACCGACGTCAGAATTGTCGGTGCATACTCAAACAGACTGAATAATTCACGTAATGCACGGAATAAAGCATCACGCCAGTAACATGATTCTTCATTAATTCGCCAGTATGGCTGGTTGAATTCTTTTTCAGTCAATCCGGCATGCATAAATAAAGTACGACGCTGACTGACTGTTAAAAAACTAATATATGCATACTCACTTGCGCCAACCTGACGGCGTTTTGAGAATGCCCCACGCAATTCATCAATTGCACAAACCAGCCGTTCACGTTCGACGTCGTTCATTTCTTCAAAACGCATCGTTGCGTGACGCTGTTTTAACTGCGCATGAAAGCAAACCGTTAACCGTTCGCGCTCCATCATCTGATTATAATAATCACATGTATCCTGCCAGCGAGGGACGGCAAGATGCTTACCAATTATCCGGCGCATAGCTGCTGGCTGTTTCTCAACGAGATTAAGCGTCATCACTGTCATTTCCATACCCTCCGGCTTTTCAGAAAGGTCAGAGCCTTCTTTAACGGACTCTGTTTTTTGGTGCGGATAATGATTCCCTTACGCCCCTTACCGTGGGTGATGGTGAAGTCAATCGCCCTGGGGCTTTCGTTACGCAGTAACTGAGCAATACAACGAGGTTCATTCATACGGTTCTCCTTAACGTGGTTCACCGAGACCTAACCACATCAACCAGCCGTCACGAATCTCTTT
>ERZ1034798.129-NODE-129-length-13746-cov-3.163027_pt1 | contig 13746 bp, 9 predicted proteins | sample MGYA00520690_ERZ1034798 | MGnify/ENA primary metagenome ERZ1034798 (study PRJEB33766, sample SAMN09781682) | gut metagenome | biome: gut microbiome | host: Homo sapiens | place: Madagascar | study: EMG produced TPA metagenomics assembly of the PRJNA485056 data set...
TACATAAAATATCAAATTGATATAAACCTTAGCGAAGATTGTGAATAAAAATAATAGGTTGATAACTTGTATTACTGACTTTGACGAACCGTCTATAAATTCATTGCATCAGTTATCCGCGCGTAATTTAAAATAGTGGAAACACCGGTTATCGCCTTAAAAATCGCGAATGATTATATCAATGTCAGGTTTGACTTTTTACGCCGGATAAGACGCGTCTGGCGTCGCATCCGGCATTGAAGGCAAATCAGCAATTAACGTTGTGCTTCGCCACCCAATTCTTCGATCAGGTTTTGAATTAATGCCGCCAGTTCACCGGTCATCAGGATGAAATCGGCGTCAAAACGCTGGGCGAAATCTTCTCGGTCGATATCTTCGTTTTGATCGCGCAGTTCGTCGCAGAATTTCAGGCGTTTGAGCGAACCATCATCACACATCACAAACTGAATGCGCTGCTGCCAGTCGAGCGCCAGTTTAGTCACCACTTTTCCGGCTTCAATGTGATTGGTGATCTCTTCGCTGGTCAGATCCTGTTTCTTCGCGCGGATCACGCCGCCATCTTCCAGCAGCGATTTCAGCTCGGCTTCATCAAGCAACTGGAAGCCCTGCGCCGCGCTACCGGAGCGTACCCATTCGGTCAGCGTCAGTTCAATCGGGTTTTCCATGGTCAATGGCACAACCGGTAACGATCCCAGGCTTTTACGCAGCAGTGCCAGCGTATCTTCTGCTTTTTTGGCGCTGGCGCAGTCCACCATAATCAACCCGTTAACCGTGTCGATCCACATCATGGTCTGGCTGAAGCGGCTAAAAGCGCGCGGTAACAGAGAGTGCAGCACTTCATCTTTCAGCGAATCTTTTTCGGTTTTCTTCAGCTTACGCGCCTGTTCTGCTTCCAGTTTGGCGATTTTCGCTTCCAGCGCCTGTTTAATCACCGGAGACGGGAGGATTTTTTCTTCTTTGCGCGCGCAGATAACAATTTGACCATTGGCAACGTGCGTTAATGCATCGCTGTGCGATCCCATCGGAGGAACCCAGCCCATCTTCGCCATGTCCTGGCTTCCGCATGGGGTAAATGCCATCGAGGCTAGCTGTTTTTCCATCTCTTCTGCACGCAGCGAAATTTCGCGGCTAAGACGGTAAACCATTAAATTTTTGAACCACAGCATGATAATTTCCACGGCCTTGTCGTTAAATTTAGCGGGCATGATAACGAATTGTCGGCGGCCTTGCATTGCCAATCCGGTTGTCCGTCTCTACGCTATTGATATTGAAAAAAATAAGGAGAGTACCGTGCGTATAGGTATCGATTTAGGCGGCACCAAAACTGAAGTGATTGCACTGGGCGATGCAGGAGAGCAATTGTACCGTCATCGTGTGCTCACGCCGCGTGATGATTATCGGCAGACCATTGAAACAATCGCCACGTTGGTTGATATGGCGGAGCAGGCGACGGGGCAGAGCGGAACAGTAGGCATCTGGCGGTTTCGGAAGCGGTAGATGGCGCGGCAGCGGGAGCGCAGACGGTATTTGCCGTGATTATCGGTACGGGATGCGGCGCGGGCGTGGCGTTCAATGGGCGGGCGCATATTGGCGGCAACGGCACGGCAGGTGAGTGGGGACATAATCCGCTACCGTGGATGGACGAAGATGAACTGCGTTATCGCGAAGAAGTCCCTTGTTATTGCGGTAAAAAAGGCTGTATTGAAACCTTTATTTCAGGTACAGGATTTGCGACGGATTATCATCGGTTGAGCGGACATGCGCTGAAAGGTAGTGAAATTATCCGCCTGGTTGAAGAAAGCGATCCGGTTGCAGAGCTGGCATTGCGTCGCTATGAGCTGCGGCTGGCAAAGTCGCTGGCACACGTGGTGAATATTCTCGACCCGGATGTGATTGTGCTGGGGGGCGGGATGAGCAATGTTGACCGTTTATATCAAACGGTTCCGCAGTTGATTAAACAATTTGTCTTCGGCGGTGAATGTGAAACGCCGGTGCACAAGGCGAAGCATGGTGATTCCAGCGGCGTACGCGGCGCCGCGTGGTTATGGCCGCAAGAGTAAAAAATTCAGGTAATTGGTACATCATGCCTGATGCGACGCTTGCCGCGTCTTACCAGGCCTACAAAATGAGCCGTCCCGGAGCCCGTAGGCCGGATAAGGCGCTCGCGCCGCATCCGGCACCGTGCTCAGATGCCTGATGCGACACTGGCGCGTCTTATCAGGCCTACAAAATGAGCAGCCCGTGGTCGGATAAGGCGTTCACGCCGCATCCGGCAATAAACAACGCGCACCGTTAGTGCAACTTACCCAGTGGTTTCGCCAGCACCGGACTGTCCGCCACTTGCTGGCGCTTATAGCGACCATACAGCAGCAACGAAGACATCGCTGCAAACGAGAGCAGGGCAGCAGGCAGCGCCACATAATTATATGCCAGCCCCAGCGTCAGCATCATACCACCGCAATATGCGCCGACGGCGCTGCCGAGGTTAAACGCTATTTGCCCGCCTGCGGCACCTAATAATTCTCCGCCTTTGGCATTTTGCAGTAACAATATTTGCAGCGGTGCCGAAAGGGCAAATAACCCTGCGCAACAAATAAAAGCAAAAATAAGCGACGTTGTTTTCATGCCGCCGAAGAAAAAAAGCATGAGCAACGCCAGCACAATAATGAAGTCAGTTACTGCTGCAATACGCAAAGGCGAGTAACGTCCTGAAATACGTCCACTTAGAATATTTCCCAGAACCATCCCCAGCCCAACTAACATCATAATAAACGTCATCGCCGTTTCCGAAAAACCGGAGATAAACATCATGTAAGGTTTTACGTAGCTGAACCAGGCAAATACACCGGCATTGCCAAACATCGTGGCGGCAAAAATTAACCACGGTGCGGGGCTACGCAAAAAGTGAAATTGTTCGCGCAGCTTTCCTTTCGCCTCGTCGCGAATATCCGGCACCCAAAAATAGACCGATGCCATCACCGCAATATTAAAAACAGCGATCAATAAAAAGGTGTAACGCCAGCTAAATTCCTGACTTAAATACGTTCCCAGCGGAATGCCCAGCAGATTGGCGACTGTCATCCCGGAAACCATCCCCGCCACGGCGGCGGTGACTTTGCCGGGTTTGATAATTTTCGATAACACGATCGCTCCGACGCCAAAAAATGCACCATGCGGAAAGCCGGAAACCAGCCGACCAATGGCGAGCATCAGGTAAGACGAAGAGAGCGTGAACATGGCGTTGCCAATGACGCACAACGCCACCAGAAACAACAAGATATGTTTGAGTGAGTAGCGGCTGGAAAAGAGGGCGATGATTGGCGCACCGACCACCACCCCCAGCGCATAATACGAGATCATATGCCCGGCAGCAGGAATCGAAATTCCTACGTTATGCGCCAGCTCCGTGAGCACGCCCATAATGCCAAATTCGGCCATCCCCAAACCAAACGTGCCCAGAGCCAAAGATAAAATGACTTTTTTCATACCACCATCACAACCACCAGGACGGCTACGAATCACCGTAGCCAATAAAGTGATAGCTTGCAGGATAACGACCAGCGAGGCCAAGAGATAATTCGCCCTTCTGTATTCATTATCCTGCTGAATAGTTATTTCACCGCAAACGTGTTGTCCAGTTTGCTGTAGCCCAGGCCGTTGATCTTCTTCACTTTGATCTGCACCGGAATACGCTCTTTCATCGCTTCAACGTGGCTAATCACGCCGATAGTTTTACCACTGGCGTTCAGGGCATCCAGCGCATCAAGGGCGGTATCCAGCGTTTCGCTATCCAGCGTGCCGAAACCTTCATCGAGGAATAACGAGTCAATGCGCGTTTTATGGCTGACCAGATCCGAAAGCGCCAGCGCCAGTGCCAGACTGACGAGAAAACTCTCTCCGCCGGAAAGCGTTCGGGTATCGCGTACTGCATCTGCCTGCCAGGTATCGACAACCTCGACTTCCAGCGCCTCGCTGGCTTTACGCTGTAACAAATAGCGCCCGTGCAGGCGGGTAAGTTGCTGGTTAGCGAGATGAACTAAATTATCCAGCGTCAGCCCTTGGGCAAACTTACGGAATTTATCGCCCTCTTTGGAGCCAATCAGCGAATTGAGATAACCCCAGTCTTCAACCTGCTGTGTTGTCTGGGCAATTTGCTGCATTAAGGTTTGTTGTTGCTGACGGTTGTCTGCATCCTGCTTCAACTGCTGGCGAATTTCGCCTTGACTCGTGGTGTTTGCACGCAACTTTTGGTTAGTTTGCGCTAACTCTTGTTGAATCTGCTCCACCGTCACAGTGAGAGCTAACTCGTCAGGTCGGTGTTGCTGATGCTGTGCCAGCGTTTCTGCTGTTTGAGTGGCCAGCGTTTGCGCCTGACGACGCTGGTTTTCCAGATTCTGCTTGAGCTGTTCCAGTTGCGTTAGTGTCTGTTCATCCATTAGCGCCGCAAGGAACGCCTGCTGATCGTCAAAGACGCTGGCCTGTAGCGCGGTGTCAAACTGTGTCTGGGCTTTTTGCAGACCTTGCGCCGCCAAAACCTCTTGTTGCTGCAAGGTTTGCCGCTGGCTTTGCAACGCGAGACATTGCTCATGAACTTGCCGCCAGTTTTCCAGCGTCACAGTAGCTTCGCTGTGTGGCAGTTCATCATTTTGCGGCAATGTGTCCAGAATCGGCGTCAGCTGTTGAATACGGTTTTGCAGCTCGGTTAATTCGTTCTGGCGCTGCTGCCAGCCCTGCGCTTCTTGCTGACGTGTCGCCAACCAGCTCTCTTCTTCATCTTCTTGTGGCAGTGCCAGCGCGTAACCCGTTAACGCCGCAGAGAGTTGCTGATGGCGTTGTTCAATCTGTTGTTGATACTGGATAATTTGTTGATTGTGCGCGGCAATTTGCTCCTGTAATTCATGACGCTGATTGAGTAATTGCAGTTGCTTTTCATGCTCTTCCTGGGTGGCAAGCCATGGTTGAATATCGTCCTGCGGCTGCAAGGTGATACTGAGGCTGGCAGTTAGTGTATGCCATTCCTGAGTAAGTGCTTGCTCATCTTGTCGGAGGCTTTGTGCTTCGTTCTCATCCCGCTGAAGCTGCTTCGTTAAGGCGTCCAGTTGCCCACGTAGCGCCGCGCCTTCTTCACCGAGCTTTTTAACTTCATTTTCCAGCACCAGTAATCGAGACTGATTAACCCCCGGTTCCAGCGCCCGATACGCCTCGACCGCCGGGTGGCTGGTGGAACCACAAAGTGGGCAAGGCTGACCTGCCTGTAACTGCGCACGTTGAGCTTCCAGGGTTTTGATGCGTGCTTCCTGCTCGCAAATGGTTTTGACATCGGCAAGCTGTTGCGTCTTTTCTTTATAACGTTGGCGCATTTCAGTGAGCGCGGCGTTACGTTGTGTCTGTTCCTGCGTAACGCTCTGAATAGCGGTCTGTAGCTGCGACAGGCGTTTTTGCTGGGGAACAATCTGCCCATATAGTGCGATCAGGCGCTGACGCAGCGGACGTTGTTCGGCATGTTGTGCCTGCGCAGCGGCAACTTCGGCGGCGGTTAAAGTTAAAGAGATCGCCGGAAGGGCATTAAGTTTTTGCTCTGCATGGGTTAATTGCTGTTGCCATTGCCGCAGATACTTGCGATCGCTGGCCTGTTGGGCGAACTGCGCCCGCCAACCCGCCAGTTCGTTATTCCACTGCCGGAAGCGGTCGTGTTCGTGTAACCACGCATTCAGATTTTGTTGCTGCTGTTGTAATTCTGCCGACTGCTTCGCCGCGTGGTGACGAATATTTGCGCGAAGCGCCATTGTGCGCTGTAAGCGAGTATTTACTTCTTCAATCTGCTGACGAGTATGCGTTAGTGCCGCAGTGTGTTCTTCGATGCGTTCCCAATGCGGACGAAGATTTCGTGCCGGTTGTGCCAGACTGAGCGCCGCCAGTTGAGGTTGCGCTTTTTCTTCCTCGGCTAACGCCTGTTGCAGTGCCTGCTGACGGCGGCTGGCGTCTTTTTGCAATTCATCCAGACGCGTTAACCAGTTAAGCGATTGTTGTTCTTGCTGCTGTGTGACGAGTAACTGTTTTTCTTCATCAGTGAGTACCTGCAAACTTTCTGTCAGCGATTGCACTTGTTCTGGCGCTAATAATGCGACACCGCTGGCCTGCGCTTGCAGTTTCTCCAGCTCAGTACGGGCCGATTTATGCTGTTCAAAGACCATCGCGGAGATTTGACCGTAAATTTCGGTGCCGGTTAACTCCTCCAGCAATTCCGCGCGTTCTTTCGGTTTGGCATTGAGGAAGGCAGCAAATTGTCCCTGCGAAAGCAGCATCGAACGGGTGAAACGCCCGTAATCCAGCCCGGTTAACGTCGCTGTCATTTCCAGCTTATCTTTCACTTTATCAGCGAGGATTTTGCCGTCTGCACAGCGCGCCAGCTCTACGCGCGGCACCTGCAAATTACCGTCCGGCTGGTTACGTGCCCGATTTTGGCTCCAGAACGCGCGGTACGCTTCACCTTTCACTTCAAATTCCACTTCCGCCAGACATTCGGCGGTATCGCGGGTCATCAGATCATTTTGCGATTGTGAAACGTTGGAGAGACGCGGAGTCTCGTGATACAGCGCCAGGCAGATGGCGTCGAGCAGAGTGGTTTTCCCCGCGCCAGTCGGGCCGGTAATCGCAAACAGCCCGTTGCTGGCAAACGGTTCGCGGGTGAAATCAATCTTCCATTCGCCTTTTAATGAGTTCAGGTTTTTCAGGCGCAGGCTGAGAATTTTCATGCTTCGTGTTCTCCGGCGAGGGTCTGCAATGTCGTGGCGAAAAGATGTTGCAAGCGTTGATGCTGCGATTCATCAAGTTCTTCCAGTGCCAGACGGCGATTAAAAACATCTTCGACGCTAAGTTCGCTGAGGGTTTCACGCCGTTGGCTGGCTAACACACGCTCGCGCTGTTCACGACTCCGGCGTACCAGCAATACTTCGACAGGCAGTGATTCGGTTAATGCCTGGATTTTGCGCTGAATATCATGCAGATACTCATCGGTAGTGATTTCAATATCCAGCCAGACAGGTGGCTCCTGTGGCACATCGCGCCATTGTTCAAGCTGTTCGGTAATCGACGCCAAATCGCCTTTCAGCACCGCCATCGGTTGTGTTACCGGTACGTTCAAGTTTTCCACGCTCTCTAATTTGCCGTTTGAAAAAGTTACCAGATGGACATATTTACTCTTGCCGCACTCATCAAAACTCAGTGGAATGGGGGATCCGCAATAGCGAACATGTTCCATGCCGCCAATAATTTGCGCGCGGTGAATATGTCCAAGCGCGATGTAGTCGGCTGGCGGAAAGTTTTGTGCCGGAAATGCGTCCAGCGTGCCAATATAAATGTCACGCACGGCGTCACTTTTACTGGCACCCACAGTCGTTAAATGCCCCGTGGCGATGATGGGAAGAGGTTGATTGCCGCGCAGCTTGCAGGCATCTGCATAGTGTTGTTGATAATAATCGGTGATCGCTGCCAGCAAATGTTGCTGTTTTTCCATGCCGTTAAGTCCCGCCTGGCTGGTAATAATGTCACGCGGGCGTAAAAAAGGAATGGGACACAGCACTGCGCCTGGCGTCCCGTCGCGACGAGGCAAGATTTGCGGCGCATGTCCGGCGCTGGCGACCACAGTAGTATTGAGGAACGCCATGATATCGCGCGATTCATTCAATGTGGCGACCGAGTCATGGTTTCCCGCCAGTACCACCAGATGACAGCCAGTTTGCTGTAAATTGACAACAAAACGATTGTATAACGTGCGGGCGTAACTGGGCGGCGAGCCGGTATCGAAAACATCACCGGCAACAATAATCGCATCCACCTGATGGGTTTGTGCTGTCTCCAGCAGCCAGTCAAGAAAAGCCTGGTGTTCAGCTTCGCGGCTTTTACTGTAGAAGTTCTGGCCGAGATGCCAGTCTGAGGTGTGAAGGATGCGCATAACGATTCTCTGGCGAAAAAGCATGGGCGCGATTATACCCAAACAGATGTGTCATTTGCTTTTTTCTGCGCCACGGAAATCAATAACCTGAAGATATGTGCGACGTGCTTTTCATAAATCTGTCATAAATCTGACGCATAATGGCGTCGCATTAATGATCGCAACCTATTTATTACAACAGGGCAAATCATGGCGAGACGTATTCTGGTCGTAGAAGATGAAGCTCCAATTCGCGAAATGGTCTGCTTCGTGCTCGAACAAAATGGCTTTCAGCCGGTCGAAGCGGAAGATTATGACAGTGCTGTGAATCAACTGAATGAACCCTGGCCGGATTTGATTCTCCTCGACTGGATGTTACCCGGCGGCTCGGGTATCCAGTTCATCAAACACCTTAAGCGCGAGTCGATGACCCGGGATATTCCAGTGGTGATGTTGACCGCCAGAGGGGAAGAAGAAGATCGCGTGCGTGGTCTTGAAACCGGTGCGGACGACTATATCACCAAGCCGTTTTCGCCGAAGGAGCTGGTGGCGCGAATCAAAGCGGTAATGCGCCGTATTTCGCCAATGGCGGTGGAAGAGGTGATCGAGATGCAGGGGCTAAGTCTGGATCCGACATCTCACCGGGTGATGGCGGGCGAAGAACCGCTGGAGATGGGGCCAACTGAATTTAAACTGCTGCACTTTTTTATGACGCATCCTGAGCGCGTGTACAGCCGCGAGCAGCTATTAAACCACGTCTGGGGAACCAACGTGTATGTAGAAGACCGCACGGTCGATGTCCATATTCGTCGCCTGCGTAAAGCACTGGAGCCCGGCGGGCATGACCGCATGGTGCAGACCGTGCGCGGTACAGGATATCGTTTTTCAACCCGCTTTTAACGCCTTGCTCATCGGACGCAGAGCAGGGCTTATGATTTCATAACTGGAGTATCTTACGTGCTGGAACGGCTGTCGTGGAAAAGGCTGGTGCTGGAGCTGCTACTTTGCTGCCTCCCGGCTTTCATCCTGGGTGCATTTTTTGGTTACCTGCCGTGGTTTTTGCTGGCATCGGTAACAGGACTGCTTATCTGGCATTTCTGGAATTTATTGCGCCTTTCATGGTGGCTGTGGGTTGATCGCAGTATGACGCCGCCACCGGGGCGTGGTAGCTGGGAACCGCTACTATATGGCTTACACCAGATGCAGCTGCGAAATAAAAAACGCCGCCGCGAGCTGGGCAATCTGATTAAACGCTTTCGTAGTGGCGCGGAGTCGCTGCCCGATGCGGTGGTGCTGACCACGGAAGAGGGCGGTATTTTCTGGTGTAACGGACTGGCGCAACAGATTCTTGGCCTGCGCTGGCCGGAAGATAACGGGCAGAACATCCTTAACCTGCTGCGTTACCCGGAGTTTACGCAATATCTGAAAACGCGTGATTTTTCTCGCCCGCTCAATCTGGTGCTCAACACCGGGCGGCATCTGGAAATTCGCGTCATGCCTTATACCCATAAACAGTTGCTGATGGTGGCGCGTGATGTCACGCAAATGCATCAACTGGAAGGGGCGCGGCGTAACTTTTTTGCCAACGTAAGCCATGAGTTACGCACGCCGTTGACGGTGTTACAGGGTTACCTGGAGATGATGGATGAGCAACCGCTGGAAGGCGCGGTTCGCGAAAAAGCGTTGCACACCATGCGCGAGCAGACTCAGCGGATGGAAGGGCTGGTGAAGCAGTTACTGACACTGTCGAAAATCGAAGCCGCACCGACGCAGTTGCTCAATGAAAAGGTTGATGTGCCGATGATGCTGCGCGTTGTTGAGCGCGAAGCTCAGACTCTGAGCCAGAAAAAACAGACATTTACCTTTGAAATAGATAACGACCTCAAAGTGTCTGGCAATGAAGATCAGCTACGCAGTGCGATTTCGAACCTGGTCTATAACGCTGTGAATCACACGCCAGAAGGCACGCATATCACGGTACGCTGGCAGCGAGTGCCGCACGGTGCCGAATTTAGCGTTGAAGATAACGGGCCGGGCATCGCACCGGAGCATATTCCGCGCCTGACCGAGCGTTTTTATCGTGTAGACAAAGCGCGTTCCCGACAAACAGGCGGTAGCGGACTGGGGTTAGCAATTGTTAAACATGCGGTAAATCACCACGAAAGCCGCCTGAATATTGACAGTACGGTGGGCAAAGGTACGCGTTTCAGTTTTGTTCTGCCGGAACGTTTAATTGCCAAAAACAGCAATTAATTTGCCTTTGTCATTTTTTGTTGCCATAAGCCAGCCGATGCTGACTTTTTTTCTTTGCAGTCAAAAGATGGACGCTAAATTTTTACAACGGCTGGTGATTTTTTGTTCGCATGATAAGCCATATCTTTTTCACGGAAATAGTGTTTTATACTGGTTGGTGATTTCTTATCGTTATATCCCTCTGGTTTTTAGATCCCTTCTTGCTTTAAAACGTTATAAGCGTTTAAATTGCGCTTCAGGTGCTGTCATACTGACTGCATTCACGCGGTAAATCGAAAAACTATTCTTCGCCGCGCCTGGTTGGGAGTATTTCCCGCTAAAATTGTTTAAATATACCGCTGTATCATCCCCAGGGATTGGCACAAAAATTTAACGTTACAACACCACATCCACAGGCAGTATGATTTATGACCCATCAATTAAGATCGCGCGATATCATCGCTCTGGGCTTTATGACATTTGCGTTGTTCGTCGGCGCAGGTAACATTATTTTCCCTCCAATGGTCGGCTTGCAGGCAGGCGAACACGTCTGGACTGCGGCATTCGGCTTCCTCATTACTGCCGTTGGTCTGCCGGTATTAACGGTAGTGGCGCTGGCGAAAGTTGGCGGCGGTGTTGACAGCCTGAGCACGCCAATCGGTAAAGTCGCTGGCGTACTGCTGGCAACGGTTTGCTACCTGGCTGTGGGGCCGCTGTTCGCCACGCCGCGTACAGCCACCGTCTCCTTTGAAGTGGGGATTGCGCCGCTGACGGGTGACTCCGCGCTGCCGCTGTTTATCTACAGCCTGGTCTATTTTGCTATCGTTATTCTGGTTTCGCTCTATCCGGGCAAGCTGCTGGATACCGTGGGCAACTTCCTTGCGCCGCTGAAAATTATCGCGCTGGTCATCCTGTCTGTCGCCGCGATTGTCTGGCCTGCGGGTTCTATCAGCACGGCGACTGAGGCTTATCAAAACGCTGCGTTTTCTAACGGCTTCGTCAACGGCTATCTGACAATGGATACGCTGGGCGCGATGGTGTTTGGTATCGTTATTGTTAACGCGGCGCGTTCTCGCGGCGTTACCGAAGCGCGTCTGCTGACCCGTTATACCGTCTGGGCTGGCCTGATGGCGGGTGTCGGTCTGACTCTGCTTTACCTGGCGCTGTTCCGTCTGGGGTCAGACAGCGCGTCGCTGGTTGATCAGTCAGCAAACGGTGCGGCTATTCTGCACGCTTATGTTCAACACACCTTTGGCGGCGGCGGTAGCTTCCTGCTGGCGGCGTTAATCTTCATCGCTTGCCTGGTAACGGCAGTTGGCCTGACCTGTGCTTGTGCAGAATTTTTCGCCCAGTACGTACCGCTCTCTTACCGTACGCTGGTGTTTATCCTCGGCGGCTTCTCGATGGTGGTGTCTAACCTTGGTTTGAGTCAGTTGATTCAGATCTCTGTGCCGGTGCTGACCGCCATTTATCCGCCGTGTATCGCACTGGTTGTATTAAGTTTTACACGCTCATGGTGGCATAATTCGTCCCGCGTGATTGCTCCGCCGATGTTTATCAGCCTGCTTTTTGGTATTCTCGACGGGATCAAAGCATCTGCATTCAGCGATATCTTACCGTCCTGGGCGCAGCGTTTACCGCTGGCCGAACAAGGTCTGGCGTGGTTAATGCCAACAGTGGTGATGGTGGTTCTGGCCATTATCTGGGATCGCGCGGCAGGTCGTCAGGTGACCTCCAGCGCCCACTAAATCACTGATAATTTGTTTTAACCACGGGGCTGCGATGCCCCGTGGTTTTTTTATTGTGTTGATGGGTTAGGAATTGATGGAAAGTAAGAACAAGCTAAAGCGTGGGCTAAGTACCCGACACATACGCTTTATGGCACTGGGGTCAGCAATCGGCACCGGGCTGTTTTACGGTTCGGCAGACGCCATCAAAATGGCCGGTCCGAGCGTGTTGTTGGCCTATATTATTGGTGGTGTCGCGGCATATATCATTATGCGTGCGCTGGGGGAAATGTCGGTACATAACCCGGCTGCCAGCTCTTTCTCGCGTTATGCGCAGGAAAACCTGGGGCCGCTGGCAGGTTATATCACCGGCTGGACCTACTGCTTTGAAATCCTTATTGTCGCCATTGCCGATGTGACCGCTTTCGGTATCTATATGGGCGTCTGGTTCCCGACAGTACCACACTGGATTTGGGTGCTGAGTGTGGTGTTAATCATTTGCGCCATCAACCTGATGAGCGTGAAAGTGTTCGGCGAGCTGGAGTTCTGGTTCTCGTTCTTTAAAGTTGCCACCATTATCATCATGATTGTCGCCGGTTTCGGTATCATTATCTGGGGGATTGGCAACGGCGGGCAACCGACGGGTATCCATAACCTGTGGAGCAACGGTGGCTTCTTCAGTAACGGCTGGCTTGGCATGGTGATGTCGTTACAAATGGTGATGTTTGCCTATGGTGGGATCGAAATTATCGGGATTACCGCCGGGGAAGCGAAAGAGCCAGAGAAATCCATTCCTCGCGCGATTAACTCAGTGCCGATGCGTATTCTGGTGTTCTATGTCGGTACGCTGTTCGTCATTATGTCTATTTACCCTTGGAATCAGGTTGGCACTGCCGGTAGCCCGTTCGTGATGACGTTCCAGCATATGGGGATTACCTTTGCCGCCAGCATTCTTAACTTTGTTGTGCTGACCGCTTCGCTGTCGGCAATTAACAGTGACGTGTTTGGCGTAGGTCGTATGCTGCACGGCATGGCAGAGCAGGGCAGCGCACCGAAAATCTTCAGTAAAACCTCGCGTCGCGGTATTCCGTGGGTAACTGTGCTGGTGATGACCACTGCGCTACTGTTTGCGGTGTATCTGAACTACATCATGCCGGAAAACGTCTTCCTGGTGATCGCTTCGCTGGCAACTTTTGCCACGGTGTGGGTGTGGATTATGATTTTGTTGTCGCAGATTGCCTTCCGTCGCCGCCTACCGCCGGAAGAAGTTAAGGCGCTGAAATTCAAAGTACCTGGCGGGGTGGCAACGACTATCGCGGGGCTGATTTTCCTGGTCTTTATCATCGGACTGATCGGTTATCACCCTGAAACGCGAATCTCTCTGTACGTTGGTTTCGCGTGGATTGTTCTGCTGTTGATTGGCTGGATGTTTAAACGCCGCCATGACCGCCAGTTGGCTGAAAACCACTAATTCCCACGTTTGTAAGCCGGTTCAGGGTAGAGCCTGAACCGGTTATTCCGAAAGTTATCCGCCCCCGACCTCCTCCCCCAAATATCCTTCAGACGATGAGTGATCCTGCAGTAGGCTATGGCAATGTGATCAGATTTTCATCACAGGGGAATTATAATGTTGAATACATGGCACCTGCCGGTGCCCCCATTTGTTAAGCAAAGCAAAGATCAACTGCTTATTACACTGTGGTTGACGGGTGAAGAACCGCCGCAGCGCATTATGCTGCGCACGGAAAACGATAACGAAGAAACGTCAGTACCGATGTACAAACTGCGCAGTCAGCCACAGCCGGGCGTAACGGCATGGCGGGCGGCTGTGGCTGACTGCGCAGTTTGTACATC
>ERZ1034798.136-NODE-136-length-13468-cov-91.486916_pt1 | contig 13468 bp, 23 predicted proteins | sample MGYA00520690_ERZ1034798 | MGnify/ENA primary metagenome ERZ1034798 (study PRJEB33766, sample SAMN09781682) | gut metagenome | biome: gut microbiome | host: Homo sapiens | place: Madagascar | study: EMG produced TPA metagenomics assembly of the PRJNA485056 data...
GGGCTTGCAGAGCGCTCACGCGAGGGGAGGCATGCCTCCCGCCCGTTTTCCTTTCTTCCCGATTTGGGCACAATTATTTCATCGTTGCGAGCTTGCGGATCAGGTCGCTGCCGTACTTGTACGCCGCAAGGTAGTCCATCGTCTTGTCTTCCAACCCCGCCCGCTTTTTGAGCTGTGCGCGGTAGTCCGTGTACTTCGGGCGGTACGCGCCCAGTACCAGCGACAGCTTGCGCTTGCGGCGGTAGACCCCGTCGCCGTTGCTCTGGCTGCCGGTGTTTCCGTTGGAGGTGTTGCCCTCGATGGCGGTGACATACTGCCCGCTGACGCTCTCGCAGATGCCGCAATGGTCGGTCTTGTACGCCGTGCCGGGCAAGTCGTAGATCAGCACGTCGCCGGGCCGGTAGCCCGTGGTGACCCACTGCCCGTGTGCCTGCGCCCAGCGCATCAGCTCGCCGCAGGAGGCTGTTTTGCCGCCGCCCATAAAAAGCGCTTTGTCCGCCCGCTGGAAGCACCACCAGACGAACTGCATACACCAGTACACGCCGTCCATGCCGTAAGCCTTGCCGTACTTTTGCCGGTTACCGCTCTGCTCAACCGTGCCGATCTCTTTGACCGCCACGGCGAGGATGTCACTTGCCTGCGCCATTGTCTTTGTTGTAGTTCGCCGTGGAAATGCCGATGAGCGCGCCCACGAAGGCCACCACGGCGTTGATGGTGGTCGCGACCTCCTGCGCGTAGGGCCAGCCCCACACGCCCGCCAGCGCGCTGTAGAGCACGGAGAGCGCGGGCAGCGCGATAAGGCACAGCCACTTCAAAACGTCGTAGACCTTGTCGTTGAATTGCAGTTTCATTTCAATCGTCCTTTCCTTTGATCTTGATATTGGCGAGCAGGGCAAGCTCTGCCGTCCACGCGGCGAACCACGCGACGGTCAGGCTGTCCGGCACAATTTTGTCGTTGGCGGTGAGCACGAGGCTCACGATGCAGTACCACGTCAGGTTAAAAATCGCCGCCCAAACGTACTTGTCGCGCTTGCGCACGCCCCCGAGCCAGTGCGCGAGGATCGCCAGCGCGGAGGCCACGACGATGACCGCGCCCATCACGCAGACCGCGATGAGGCACACCTGCCACCACGTCACGAAATCACCTCCCACTCGTCGATCTCGCTTTTGATGCGGTCGATAAAGCTGTTGCCGCCGAGGGCCTTGTAGCCCCGATAAAGGTAGATGAAATCCTCAAGCTCATACTGGCGGATCGTCTGGCTTTCGCGGTGCTTGTAGTAGGTGTGCAGCATATCGTGCCGGAGCTGGCACTTGAGCGCGTCGGTCAGCTTGTCCAGTCCCAGCAGCTTGTTGCGGATGGGCTTGATGAGCATGGCCAGCGCCGCGAGGATGACCGTGATCTCCGAGCAGGTCGATGCAACGGTCGATAGGTTCATAGGCGTACTCTCTCTTTCCTTAGAATAGAGCGGGGATAGCCCCCGCTCTGCTCACTTGTTCAGCTCCGCGAGCTTCGCTGCGATATCGTCCGGGATGTGGCACTTCTCCTTCTTGACGCAGTAGCCGTCCTCATCGTAGGTGAGCTTGTACTGCGGCAGGACGTAGATCTCCGTTCCGGCGCGCTCAAGGTCGCGGCGCATGACGGGCTGCTTGATGCTGTTCTTGATGCCCGCGCTCTCGCTCAGGCCGTAGGGGGTGTCCGTGACTTCGATGGGCTTGCCGTCGGATGCGATACGAGTAGTAGTCATAGTTTTGTTCTCCTTTTCTTTGTTCAAAATTTATTTATCATCAGCGTATTTCTCGCCGGTGATCTCCTCATAGTCCTGCGCGCTGAGGATGTGGTTTATTTTGAAAAGAAATTATCTGCGGTTGTATAGTAAATAACACTTTGGATAGTAGTGTCTGGTATCACGTCGCCGCCGAGAACATCTTCTACCGCAATATCGTAAGCTATAGCACCTTGGTATAAATAAAGTTCAAAAACATAAATACCGTTACCCTCGTTACAAAGATTCCAAAAACCAAACTCTTGATTTTGTTTTACTTCCAAGAAAACTATGCCTCGATCAAGGGCGTCCTCTCTTTTCCCAATTATAAAAGCAAGAATTGTACCACTTGGAAAAATAGGTATAACGTCACCTACCGGATGAGTTACTAAATCTACCGCAGTCCAATTTGCTCTAACTTCTTCTATTGTGGGAAAATTAGTGATACCCCCAGCTGTGACCGCGCCGACGATCTGCTCCCCCGCCGCATTGTGGGCGGTAACACCGGACATGAGCGTCTCCGGCGTTACGGTGTCCCCGGTCAGGTCAAGCAGGACTGTTCCGTCGCTGAGCTGGACTTTGTTGTTGGCCATGCCGCACCTCCTCAGCCGATGGTGACCGTCTTGCCTCCCTGCGCATTGTCGGTGTAGGCAATCGGGATCGCCGCCACCGTGACAGAGCTGAGGCAGTTGTACCCCTCGTCGGGCAGGACCTCCTGCGAGGCGAACGTGGGTGTGACGCTCTTGGCCTGCGGCTTCATGCCCTCGCTGCCGGACATCGTGCCCGTCACGCCGAGGACGGTAATGCCCTCGCGGATGTTGGTGGGGATCAGCTTCGCCTCTTCGGCTGCGTCGATCTGCGCCTTGCCGCTTCCGTCGTGGTAGCCCTGGGGGATGGTGACCGGTTTACCCTTTTCCGTGATATTGAGCGTCTTTGCCCCGTTGTTCGGCATGGTACCGGTGACCTTGCTGCCGGTGACATAGGCCGTCTTGCCGGCCAGAATTTCCGCCGCGCCCGCGGTGGCGTCGCCAGTGTCCGCGTCAAACTCGCAGGAGCCGGTGATGGGTGCGCCGTCCTTGCCGTGCGCGGTAAAACCCTTGAGGAGCTTGTCTGCGACCACGGTGTCCTGGGTGAGGTCCATGAGGACTTCGCCGCTCGAGAGTACGATTTTGCTGTTGTACTTTTCAGCCATTGAAAATACCTCCGATAAAAATTGTTTTTCCGCCCGCGGGGTTTTCCACACGGGCGACTGCAATGGGATCAACGGTCACATTGTCTTTTAGAATCTTGTCCTTTGTGGCAAGCTCCTGCGTCTCAAAGTCGGGCGTCACGGTATATGGGCCGTCATACGGCTCGCCTCCGCCGCCCCCGCGGATGGTGACGTCAAACGCTACCGAGAGCGCCGTTTTCTGCGTTAACTCGAACGTGACCATCAGATCACCTTCCTACTCAGCGCGCGTTTGACGTCAAGGCGCTGCATCTCTGAGCCGATCACGTCGCCGCTCGGGAACTTCACGCGCACCTGCATGGGGCAGACGGTCGGAAGCCCGAAGGTCTCCGTCTGCGTGAGGGGGAAGTGAAATTTGCCGTCGGAAAACGTGACATCGCCCGGATAGGTCTTGACGAGGTTCAGAAGCGCGATCTCGACCAGAGAGACGGCGGAGGGGCTGAGTGCCTGGCCCTCGTTGGTGATCTCCACGTCGATGGAGTAAGCGTCGCCCTGTACCATTACGTCGTCACCTCCGTTGCGCTGACGGCGCCGGTGTCGTCCACCGTCAGCTTGAATTTTTTCGTGCTGCCCGCCGTCGAGGAGGGGATGATGATCTCGCCCTCGTCCACGCGCTGCAATAGCTCGTCGGTCTTCTCGCCGGTGTAGAGCATGGTGTAATAATCGTTCGGCATAAAAACCTCCTTAAACGATCATTCTCCGCCCGAGGGAATCGAGCAGGCCAAGGTTGTTGCTGGTCACGAGCGGGCCGGACTGCAGCTCTTTTTTCTTTCGGTAATAGATGATGATGCAGCCGTCGCCCGCCTCGCCGCCGTTTGACCCGAAGCCGCCTGTGCCAACGCCGCGGGTGTTGGCCTGCGTTTTCTGCGTCATGGTGCTGGATGTTGTTTTGCCGGTCGCCGAATAGCCGCCGCAGCCGCCCGCGCCGCCGCCGTGACCGCCGCGTCCGCCCTTGCCGTAGGCGCTCGGTTTTTTGGGAGCTGTCGCTGCATTCGCACCATTGACCGGATAGCCGGGGCTTGCGTAGGCGTACATATAGGTCGGGTTTCCTTCTTTTCCTGCGGTCGCCTTGCAATTTGTCGCGCTGCCATCCGATCCATTTGCGCCGACCGCTGCGCCGGAGGGGCCGGAGCAGGACGCAGAGCATTCGACCGCGCCGTGGCTCAGATCCCCGTCAGCACTTGCGCTGTTGCCCGTACCGTAAATTTGCTGAGTGTTGTTATAGCGCGGCCATGCGCCGCTCTTCCAGACCTTGCCGTCCTCGTCCACCACGTCGGTCGCCTCCGCGATGCCTTGCCCGACGTAGAGGCAGCCGCTCACGGTCGGATTTGGGTATGCGCTGACGTCGGAGCAGCCGCCGCTGTCGCCGCCTGCGATACCGGTGTCGCCCTTTGCGGCGAATACCTCGCCGGTCACGGGGTCGGTGTAGCCGATATTGCTGGAGGAGCCGCTGTCGCTGGACGAGCCGCCCATCGTGGTCGCTGTACCGTTTTCGCCCTCGGCTCCGTCCGTGGTCGCACCCGCGCCCGCCGCGCCGCAGGAATAGGCAATGCTTTCGCCCGGTGTGGCGTCGTTGACCGTCTCGACCAGCACCTTTCCGCCGACACCACCCTCGCCGCCGACACCGCCCTTGGAGATCGCACCGGGGAGGTAGCCCGACCAGTTGTAAGTGAGCGTGCCGAGCACGCGCTCTGACCACGACGCCGTCCGCTGCTTACCATCCTCGCCCTTACCGCCGTGCTTGCCGCCCTGCCCGCCGCCGATAAGAACTTTGGTGTAGGTGGTCACGCCTTCCGGCACGGTCCAAGTGCCGGAGCCGGTGAGCAGCACGCGCTCATCAAAATACTCCGATGATTCCGGCTGCGGGGGCAGAAAGCCAACGAGCGCCGCCATCTCGCTCTTGAGTGTGCCGCTCATGGTCGTGTCAAGGCTCACGATGCACGCCGAAACCATTTGTTTGTCGTAGGGGTGATAGACGCTCACCACATGCCCGGGCTTCTCCTGCCCGCTTACAATGCCGTTGGTGATGGTCTCTCGGCATTTATAATAGTCTGCCAGCCTTTTGGCGACAGCGGAGGAATTGACAAGGGAGACGAGCGTGGCGTCCGTGACGGACTTGACGTTTTCCGCCGCGTTCTCTGTGACGGTTTGCGTCACAAGACGCGTGTTGTGGATGTACGTCTTGCCCTTGAGCGAGCCAGAGCCGGAGGAGATCTTGGCGTAGTTCGCGCCACTCTCCAAAATGGTAAAGCCTGTCGCTGTGAGTGAGTGCATCGGCTCGGAGAAGGTGATGATATCGCCCTGCTGAGATGTACCGGAAAACAGCTCCTTTTCGTCGGTTCCCGCGATGTACTGATGCTCCGTGACGGTAACGGCGGAGACGGGGTCGCTATAGCTCACTTTCCCGCCGCTGGCATACATTCGGTTGCTGCCAATCGTGGACGAGGCACCATCCCATAACGCATCAATGTGCAAAACGCCGTTTAAATCGGTCGTCAAATACGCGCCGATAGCAAACAGCACCTGCACGAGGTTGTCTCTTGCGCTTTTTCCCCGCCTATCTGCTTTTGGCTGGCAATACGGCAGCCATCCATATAGCTTGGTGTTGGCAAATACGCTTTTTACAACAACAGGTACGTTCCCGCAGATTTCTTTAACGACCTCTGCCACAGTTTGCCCGGTATAGATGCCGCCTTTGTGCGCCATTGCCGCCAAAAGCCCGACCGCAGACCACGCAACGAGCCGATACGAGGTTGCGCCGGTGCGTGTAATTGACCGGAGATAATAGGTCTGCATGGATGCGTCGGAATCATTTTCCCAAACGCGGATCGGGTCGTTCTTGGCAAAAGCCATAATGGTCGGATCATTGCATCGGACGACCGCAGTCAGCGTATCCGCCGAAATGCTTTCGCAGCTTAACGATTGTTCGCGCGTCGGCTTGGCGCTTTCGGTTTGCGAAAAAAGAAATGCCCAGCTTTTATAGGTGATCTTCATGCTCATTTCTCCGTCAACACAAGCACCGTGCCCGTCCAGTATTCCGCCGCGTTTGTCCCCTGCCCCCGATCTACGCTTTCGGGCGGCTCGCAAGTCATTGCAGCCGTGCGATAATCTCCCGTTTTAGGATCAAAAAAGTAGACGTTGAGCGTCCCGCTATAAAGCTGGGCCAGTAACGCATTTAGCTGCGTTTCGGTCAGCGGCATACAGGTGCAGGTGATGACTGCTTTAATTGCCAAAATGTCTTCGGTGAAACTCCCATCAAGCATATAGCCCTCGTTCGGACCTTTGATCTTTTTGTGCGTTACCTTATAGCCAACAGGAGTAAAGTACGCAGTGAAGTCAACGTTATTGATCTTGATCGTTTTTCTCATGCTCCGCTCCTCACCGCTTCCGCTTCATTGTAAGGCACCATTTTCCGGGCCAGCACGGCGCCATCCAGTTCGGTCGTCAGGTTAATAATGATCTGGCCTTCTTTTCCTGCTGCCATAGAGCCAATCCCGGACGCGATAGAGTTCCCAATAGCCGCAGCGCCGGAAGCTCCAAAATCAATAGATGCGGTTCCAAAGTCAAGGTTTTTCGAAATGTCGCGCTTAATGGAACCGAACTCGCTGTCCCATCCTTCTCCGAGACCCAACGCCATGTTTTCGCCGATCCCAGCAAATACGCGAGACGGAGAGTGGATGCCGAGCGTCGATTTTACGCCGTCTACAATACCGTCAAAAAAGCCTTCGACCATGCTTTTAAGCCAGTCGCCCATCCTTTTAATGCCATCCCAAATGCCTTGGACAAGAGCGACGCCGATTTCGATTGCCGCTTCTCCGATATAGCTAAGAGACTGGATAAATGCAGACGCAAGATTTTTGACAATCTTTGGTGCTTCCGCCAAAAGCGTGGGCAGATTATCAACAAGCCCCTCAACAAGCGCGACGATAAACAGCGTACTTGCCTCAACAAGAGCAACAAGCGTGTCTGGTTGTGTCAACACTTCCGCAATCTGTGCCACGCAATCTGCTAACTGCGGCGCAATTTCCGGCATAGCCGATGCAATTCCTTGCACCAATGCAATCAGCATTTGGACGCCTACGTCTAATAGCTGGGGTATAATTGACAGAATCGCTCCGGTGATTTGCGGTGCCATATCAGCAAGCGCCGAAACGATGCCTGGTGCTGCGTCTACCACGCCTTGCACTAATGCTGTGGCAGCATCTACAAGCGACGGCAAAACAGAGCTTACGAGCGACGGTAATTGCTCAGAAATAACCGGAGCAAGCTTGACAATAAGATCGCCAAATCCCGTGAAAATCTTTTCAATGCGCGGGATAATGTTTTCTGCGGCCTTGCTGACCGAATAGGTAAAGTTTTCGATCAACTTGTCAAGGTCCGCGTTATCGTCTGCAATTCCGGTCACAAGGTTTGACCAAGCGGATTTCATCATGTTGACGCTGCCTTCGATGGTGCTGGCCGCCTCTTCCGCGGTTGTGCCCGTAATGCCCATTTGATCCTGTATTACATGGATCGCCTCAATCATCTTATCAAACGATACACTGTTGACCGTTTCGGCCGTTACCTCGACGGTATCTCCCAAAACGCCGGAATCGTTAATGAGGCGTGCCATCTCTGTTGCCGTCCCGCCATAGCCAAGCTTGAGGTTATCTAACCATTTCGTTACCCCCGGTTTCCCGGTATTATAAAAAGCCACGCGCGTTTCCGCACATGGCTTTTAAGGGATTAGACTATATCTTCAACTTTTTCAAAAATCCAGCCCTTTTTATTTCTCTTGCGGTATCGACTGTTGTACTTAATTTCGCTGTCAGAACAGTGGAAGTATTCAGCCGCCGCTTGTCTGGATTCAAATAGGATCGCTTTGCCGTCGAGATGTGTGGCCCTTACAGGGCGTTTCTTATTTTTAATTCTGGAATGATACCCATACGACAGTGCGTTTTCAGAGGGCGTCACCCATCTCAAATTAGAAACGTCATTGTTTGAGCGGTTCCCGTCTATGTGGTCAACCCAGCACCTTTCTTTGTTCTCTGGTTTTTCAAGAAAAGCATCAGCAACAAGCCGGTGTACATGCTTAGATATTGTAATCCTGCAATATCCAGCATTTTTGCTAAGCACCATTATTTGCCCGGTGCTATCTTTCTTAACTCTGCCCTTATTGCTGACTGAGTATCCCGGTAAATCGGGAATCTGTTTCCAAATCTCCACGGCTTTTAATCCTTTCAGAAAAAGTTGGTGCGCACTTCCAACGTCGTACCAATAGGCGTTGTACTCGGTGACGAACCGATAGTCGTTTGACCTTCTATGCCTTGTATTATATCGTAATTTCACATGCTTTGCAAGTGTAATTTTGATATAGCATAGCTTGGCACAGGATAACCATGCTGTAAAAGCCATAAACAGTTTAGGTTTCCCCTGTTAGCACAACTGTCTCATGCGGCCATTTCCTGCCGCCTTTTCAGTTGCACACCCGTGGTAGGTTCACGCACGCTCACTGCATAATCACTTATGCAGCGGACATTAGATTTATCGTATAGTTCTGCTTGGCAAACCCCTGATAGGCATTTTGGATCATTTCCATACTTGTGCCCATCTTGTTGGCATTATCTGCCATGTCAATGACGGCCTGATTGGCGACCTCTGCCGCCTTTTCCGTGTCTCCGCCAAGACCTTGCAACAAGGACGCCGAAAAAGATGTAACGGTATTCATGTACTCGTTGGCAGACAATCCGGCGGTTTCGTAGGCGCGATTTGCATACTCTATCACTTGATCGGCGGACTGCTTAAACAGCGTTTCCACGCCGCCGACCAGCTGCTCATATTCGCCGTAGCTTTGGATCGCTGCTTCGCCAATGTTTTTTACCGCGCCTGCAACCGCTTTCACGCCGGCAACAATGGCTTGCCCTGCAATATTTGCTTTCAGCACATCGCCAAAGCTCAATGCCTTTTCTTTGGTATCCCCGAGGTTTTTATCTACTTCGCTCGTGTCAACGCTGATTTTGACAAAAAGGTCTAATAAATTCATTTTCTCACCACACTTTTTGGGGTTTTTGGCGAAAAGTCCTTGAAAAGTCAAGGCTTATGTAGTATAGTTTCAGGAAAGGAGGGTTTTGCCATGATCAATTTCAACAAAGATTCCGCATTTGACTTAAAGCCTATTTCCATTGCCGAAGTCCGCGACGAGGTCAACGGTCTTTTGATCGCGGGCGAAGAGATCGCCTGCGCGTTCAAAACGATCCGCGACCAGCTTATCTTCACCAACAAGCGCATCATTTCCGTTGACGTGCAGGGCATCACCGGAAAACGGAAATCGTTCAGCTCCATGCCCTTTTCCAAGGTGCAGTTCTTTGCTATCCAGACACCCGGCCTTGTTGAGCTGATCCCCGACAGCGAGCTTGTCCTGACGTTCTCCAATGGCTTTACCGCCAAATTTGAGTTCAAAGGCGATACCGACATTGGAAAGATTGGCCGCATGATCTCGGAATACGTCCTCAAATAACGCCTATCCATTTGCCGCCCCGTCAGGGGCGGTTTTTTTTATCGTCAGCCCGCACCGCGCGACTACATCGGCGGTGATTTCCTCGCACGTCCTGTTGTCCTGCTTCTTCGGCTCAATCATGTCGGAGTACCTCGCCTTGATGTAGTTCCCGCCCGCGTATCGCGCCGTGTTTTCGGCCACCGCTCGCAGCGCGTCGGTCACATAAATGCGGTATGCATCGTTTCTCGCTTTCTCATTGAGCCGCGCTGTGCAGTACCGTAGGAACGGCTTTATTCTCCTTTGCCCTCGGTATTCTCCTGCGCAGAGCCAGAGGTTTTCCCGCTCTGCGCTGAGAGAAAAAGTGCGCCGAATGCTTCATCGGTCAAAAGTTCCGTTGCGTCGCGCATCAGCTTGACGAGGTTCAGCGCACCCTTGTAGCTCTCCGCGCTCACGCCCTCAATAGAGGCAAGAATGGCGATGATGTCGCCCTTGTGGCCCTTGAGCAGCGCAGGGAGCGCTTTTCGCGCCCTCTGCGTAGCAAACTGCTTTACCGTCATGCCCTCGGGCAGCTTCTCGCGCTTAAACAGCGCGGATGCCGCATCATCCTCCGCAATGTTGGCGATGGGGTCAATGATATCCGCGATGACGTCAAAGACGCGCTCGCCCTGAATGTCGGAAAGCTTCATGCTGTTTCCTCCGTTCCGGCCTTGATGTAGATCTCATACGGCACCTTGTCCTGCGCGGCAAGGGAATAATGCGCCGTAAACTCAAAGGCAAACTGTCCCTTAGCCTTGTCCGCCGTCTTGAGCTGAAAGCCGCCCGTGGAAAGCGCGTTGAGCATGTGGATAGCAATAAAGCCGCCGTTTTTTGCACCGTTCTTGTCGGAGTAGTCGCCTACCAGCCACAGGTCGGTGAAGTCGCTGTCCTTGAGGTCCGTGCGGGGAACGACCTTCGTCGTGTCGCTCGTGTCAATGTCCGCCGCGCCACAGAGCAGCTTTGCCGTTTTCGTGTCGGCGTTGACAAAGGTGCCGGACATTTTCGCCTCGACCATGTCCTGTCGCTTAAACTCCTTCATGTTCTTGGGGCAGTTGTCAATGTCCTCGCCGAAGTCGGAGAAGGTCGGCGTCGCCGTAAAGGTCACGCCTCCGGTCGTCGCGCCGATCTGTCCGTCCGCGCCAACCTCGCCGGTAGACGGCGTAAAGTCGGTCGTCAGAATGCCCGCGTTGATCTGAAGCTTCTGAAACGCATCAGAAGGAATTTTTGTAAATTTCATGTCGTTGTCCTTTCATCAGTTTTGCGACAGAAACTCAACCGTAATGTTGAGATACCGCCGCTTGATGTTTTTATCGCTTTCGTCCGCGATGTTCTGGCACCACGGGGAGCCGCGCTTGATCCACATCGCGCCGCCATCATACGGCACAAGCACGCCGCCCATACCGATTGCATCGGCGATCTCCTGTGCCTTGGCGTTGGGTGTCGCTTCGCTCTCGGTGTAATACCAGAGGTTGACCGTCAGCGCGATTTCACCGCTCTCCCATGATCCGGTGATCAGCTCATAGGTCAGCCACGGGAAAACCGCGTCATCCGGCACGTTGGAGGTTGGGTACGCCGGGAGGAATTGAGAAAACCACGCATGGAGTGCCTTATCCTTTGTCATTTCGGCAGCTCCTTTCGCTCGGCGGTAAAAAATTTCAGCGCCTGGATTGTCGGGCCCGCCGACCGCGGCGCAGTTCGTTCTTCCGGGTTTGAGGTCACGCGGTAGGTGTTGCCGGTGGACGTGTCGCGGAAATAGTCGTTGTACTCGATGGGGACGGTCTTGTTGACCAGCGCGGAATACACAGACGTAACGCCCTCTTTTTCGGCCCTGCGGGCCTCCATCGAGGTGTCGAGCGCCTGATAGTTGAGAAATTCCGCGCCCTCGGCCCATGCGACGATGTAGCCGCCTGCGCCGTCCTGCGTTCGCGTCTTTTCCATCAGCACGCATTTGCTTGCGAAATCGTCCAGTAAACTCACGGTTCCACCCCCTTGAGCTTCCGCCAGTCGTTTAACCGGCCTCTAAAAGCGCCCTGCCAGCCGTTTAACGTGCCGCTGTCGCTTCCCGCGCTGCGTTTGGTGTAGGAGTAGCCCCCGAAGCTCTCGCTTTGATACGGGCTTGCAACGGCCTCCCCGTTCTTTTCCTGCCAAGCCTCGATCTCAACCGAAAGATCGATTACGGCTTTCGGCACGGCAAGCGCCCACACAGAGCCGGTAAACGTCTCGTCCGTTAAATCGACCGCCGGGTATTGATGCAGACCGTCGTTAAACACAGAGCCGACGATGCGGAAATATTGATTGGTTAGGAGAAAGGGCAGCGTAATGCTGCCATTCTCCACGGTGAACGTGCCCTCATGGATCTCCACAAGGAACCAATTGTTCAAGTGCCGTAAGACCTGTTCAAGCATTACGCCGCCCTCCTTGTTAAGCCACAGAAGCGATGATCTTCGCGATCTGGTTGCCGTCCGTGACCTTGGCACCATAGACGTGCAGACCCTTCACGCCGTCGGCAAAGCGGGATTCCATGCGGTAACCCTCGGTCTTGATGATCTGCTCCGCGTAGGTGGTTGCAGTCTCGACCTGTGCCGTGATCTCAAAATACGGGGTCTTGCCGGTGTCCGTACCGGTTCCGGTCTTGACGTTGTTGCTCATAAACACGGTAAAGCCGGCCACGCGGCCAACCTGACCGTTGAGCAACGCATCCTGACCGGAAGTCGCGGTGCTCTTGGCAAAACGGTCGTCCAGAAGCAGCAGCGCATAAACCTCTGGCGGCACAACGAGAGTGCGGCCGGTGTTAGGAACATTCGCCTTGTCCAGCTTCGTGCGCAGCTTTACGATGTTTTCGTACACGTTGTCTTTGGTCAGCGCGACAGGAGCGGACGCAGCGCCCACAGTGTTGCCCGCAGCGGCTCCGGCGGCAATAGTCTTGAGCAGGAACGCATCAGACGTGTCAGCCAGCGCGTACGCGGCGCGACCCATTGCGGTGTCGATCAGGTCACCAGCCGCCTGCACCTTGTCCACATCGTCAACCTGGAAGTTGAAATACTTGCACCGGTCGATAACGAGGGTCTGGTCGGTGGTGGTCAGCGCATCGGGCGCGGCAATGTCGGTGTTCTTGGTATAATCCTTGACCGTGATCGCGCCGATGCTGTTGATGTGGACGGTATCGCCCTGATTGGCGATAACGCCCTCATAGTTGCGGTTGACAAGGTTCGTCGCAACGTGGGACTTCTCGAGGGCGTAGAGCAGACGCGCGCTCCAAAGCTCGGGGATAAAAGTGGTAACAGCCATGTGTTAAACTCCTTTCTGATTCAGGGACGCTTTGATGCTGTCCCAATTCGCATTGATTTCCGCAGCACTCATATTCTTGATATCTGCGGTCGTATAATTCTTTGCAGGGGGATTCGCCGGGGGATTGGCGGGATTCGCGCCCCTTGTCTGCGTGGTGCAGACAAGCCCCTTGTAGGTGCCGTTTACGAGTGCGTCAAGGCTCTTGGTGTCCTTGATCTTCTCGCCGTCCAGCTCCAATGCGGCCATTTCCTCGCCGCAGCCGCGCATCGCAAGGTCGAGATTTGCGCCGGTGATGTTTTTGCTCTCAAAGTAAGCCCGGACAGCCTTTTCCTTCGCCGCCTTGCTTTCTTTTGCCGTGATGTCGGTCTTAAAGGCTTCAAAGGCCGAGTGTTCCTTCTCGTACTTTTCCTTATAGCCGCCGTCACCCGCTGCCTTGAGATCGTCCAATTCCTTCTGGACGCCGGGCAGCTTCTCCGCGTCCGCCTTGTACTTCGTGAGATCGTCCTTGAGGGGGTCTACCACGCCCAGATGCAGCGCAACCAAGCGATTTTCGATCTCTTCGGTGCAAGCCTCGCCGAGAATATTTCTAATTTCCGCTCTCGTAAATTTCGCCATGTTATTCGTTCTCCTTTTCCTTGGCCCCAATTCTTCGGGGGCGAACGTTGTATAAAAACCGCT
>ERZ1034798.141-NODE-141-length-13227-cov-3.238916_pt1 | contig 13227 bp, 12 predicted proteins | sample MGYA00520690_ERZ1034798 | MGnify/ENA primary metagenome ERZ1034798 (study PRJEB33766, sample SAMN09781682) | gut metagenome | biome: gut microbiome | host: Homo sapiens | place: Madagascar | study: EMG produced TPA metagenomics assembly of the PRJNA485056 data set...
CACCGTGCTTTGCGGCCTGTTGTTCAATCAATTCCAGTGCCCGTTGGCAGAGGGTTATTTCGTGCATATCGCCTCCCATTAACTATTGCCAGCTATAAGCAATAATTGTGCCAGTGTTGACTATCCCTGCGGTGAATAATGTCGATGATGTCGAAATGACACGTCGACACGGCGTCGAAATTCAGTGGAATCATAAAAATCACCTAAATATCAATGAATTAAAAATTGGCACAGAAAATGCTTAAGGGCAGGCATCTCTGTTAAACGGGTAACCTGACAATGACTATTTGGGAAATAAGCGAGAAAGCCGATTACATCGCACAGCGGCATCGTCGCCTACAGGACCAGTGGCATATCTATTGCAATTCGCTGGTTCAGGGGATCACGTTATCAAAAGCGCGTTTGCATCACGCGATGAGCTGCGCGCCAGATAAAGAACTCTGTTTCGTTCTTTTTGAACATTTTCGCATTTACGTCACCCTGGCGGATGGCTTTAACAGCCATACCATCGAGTATTACGTCGAAACGAAAGATGGCGAAGACAAACAGCGGATTGCACTGGCTCAGTTGAGCAGTGACGGCATGATTGATGGCAAGGTCAACATCCGTAATCGCGAACAAGTGCTGGAACACTATCTCGAAAAAATCGCCGGCGTTTACGACAGCTTATACACCGCCATTGAAAACAATACCCCGGTGAATTTAAGCCAACTGGTAGAGGGACAAAGCTCGGCAGCATGAGCTGAGGCTTTGCCCGTTTTGCAGGCGTCATGCCTGTTTGGGGATGGGCGTGTCGATGAGTGTCGAAAATGACATTTCATCGGCATGTTTTCGTCAAAAATGACAATCACCTGAGGAATGCCTGGTGAATCGTTTTGTAATTGCTGACTCCACGCTCTGTATCGGCTGCCACACCTGTGAGGCCGCCTGCTCAGAGACGCATCGCCAGCACGGCCTGCAATCCATGCCGCGCCTGCGAGTGATGCTAAATGAAAAAGAATCTGCACCGCAGCTCTGTCACCACTGTGAAGATGCGCCCTGTGCGGTGGTCTGCCCGGTTAATGCCATCACCCGCGTTGATGGTGCCGTGCAGTTGAATGAAAGTCTGTGCGTAAGCTGCAAACTTTGCGGCATCGCCTGCCCGTTTGGCGCAATTGAATTTTCCGGCAGCCGTCCGCTGGATATTCCGGCAAATGCCAATACTCCGAAAGCGCCACCGGCACCGCCTGCTCCGGCGCGTGTCAGCACATTGCTTGACTGGGTGCCGGGCATTCGCGCGATCGCCGTCAAATGTGATCTTTGTAGCTTTGATGAACAAGGTCCAGCTTGCGTGCGGATGTGCCCAACCAAAGCCCTGCATCTGGTGGATAACACCGATATCGCCCGCGTCAGCAAACGTAAGCGTGAGCTGACTTTTAATACGGACTTTGGCGATCTCACCTTGTTTCAGCAGGCTCAAAGTGGAGAGGCTAAATGAGCGCAATTTCCCTGATCAACAGCGGCGTGGCGTGGTTTGTTGCCGCCGCTGTTCTGGCATTTCTCTTTTCTTTTCATAAGGCGCTGAGTGGCTGGATAGCCGGGATTGGCGGCGCGGTTGGTAGCGTGTACACAGCAGCAGCAGGTTTCACCGTGCTGACGGGGGCGGTCGGCGTGAGCGGTACGCTGTCACTGGTAAGCTACGATGTGCAAATCTCTCCGCTTAACGCGATTTGGTTGATAACCCTCGGCCTGTGCGGCCTGTTTGTCAGCCTCTACAACATTGACTGGCATCGCCACGCGCAGGTGAAATGCAACGGTTTGCAGATCAATATGCTGATGGTTGCCGCCGTGTGCGCCGTCATTGCCAGCAATCTGGGCATGTTCGTGGTAATGGCCGAAATCATGGCTCTGTGCGCGGTGTTTCTCACCAGCAACAGCAAAGAGGGCAAACTGTGGTTTGCGCTGGGGCGTCTTGGCACTCTGCTGCTGGCGATTGCCTGCTGGCTGGTCTGGCAACGTTACGGCACGCTGGATCTGCGCCTGCTGGATATGCGCGTACAACAACTGCCGCTCGGTTCCGATATCTGGCTGCTCGGTGTGATTGGTTTTGGCCTGCTGGCCGGGATTATCCCGCTGCACGGCTGGGTGCCGCAGGCTCATGCTAACGCTTCAGCGCCTGCTGCCGCGCTGTTTTCCACAGTAGTGATGAAAATTGGCCTGCTGGGCATTTTAACCCTGTCTTTGCTGGGCGGTAATGCGCCGCTGTGGTGGGGGATCGCGCTGCTGGTGCTCGGTATGATCACCGCGTTCGTTGGCGGTCTGTATGCGTTGATGGAACATAATATCCAACGTCTGCTGGCTTACCACACCCTGGAGAATATCGGCATTATCCTGCTGGGGCTGGGGGCTGGCGTAACGGGTATCGCGCTCGAACAACCGGCGCTGATTGCTCTTGGCCTGGTCGGTGGCCTGTACCATCTGCTTAATCATAGCCTGTTCAAAAGCGTACTGTTCCTTGGGGCGGGTAGCGTCTGGTTCCGTACTGGTCATCGCGATATCGAAAAACTCGGCGGCATTGGCAAGAAAATGCCGGTTATCTCCATCGCCATGTTAGTCGGGCTGATGGCAATGGCTGCGCTGCCGCCGTTGAACGGTTTTGCCGGTGAATGGGTTATCTATCAATCCTTCTTCAAACTGAGCAATAGCGGAACGTTCGTTGCCCGTCTGCTGGGGCCGCTGCTCGCAGTGGGTCTGGCAATTACCGGTGCGCTGGCGGTGATGTGTATGGCGAAAGTCTATGGCGTCACGTTCCTCGGTGCGCCACGTACCAAAGAAGCCGAAAACGCCACCTGTGCGCCGCTCCTGATGAGCGTAAGCGTAGTGGCACTGGCGATTTGCTGCGTAATTGGCGGTGTTGCTGCGCCGTGGCTGCTGCCGATGCTGTCAGCAGCTGTACCTCTGCCGCTGGAGCCTGCTAACACTACCGTTTCTCAACCAATGATCACCCTGCTGCTGATTGCCTGCCCGCTGCTGCCATTCATCATTATGGCGATTTGCAAAGGCGACCGTCTGCCGTCACGTTCCCGTGGCACAGCCTGGGTGTGCGGCTACGACCACGAAAAATCAATGGTGATTACCGCTCACGGTTTTGCCATGCCGGTTAAACAGGCGTTTGCGCCGGTGCTGAAACTGCGCAAATGGCTGAATCCGGTGTCGCTGGTGCCGGGCTGGCAGTGCGAAGGTAGTGCATTGCTATTCCGCCGGATGGCGCTGGTTGAACTGGCGGTACTGGTGGTGATTATTGTTTCACGAGGAGCCTGAGAATGAGTGTTTTATATCCGTTAATTCAGGCGCTGGTGTTATTTGCCGTTGCGCCGCTGCTCTCCGGTATTACCCGCGTGGCGCGAGCCCGTCTGCATAACCGTCGCGGGCCGGGCGTGTTGCAGGAGTATCGCGACATTATCAAACTGCTGGGGCGTCAGAGCGTTGGCCCGGATGCCTCCGGCTGGGTGTTCCGCCTGACGCCGTACGTGATGGTGGGCGTCATGCTGACTATCGCTACCGCGCTGCCGGTGGTGACCGTCGGTTCTCCGCTGCCGCAACTGGGCGATTTGATCACCTTACTGTATCTCTTTGCCATCGCGCGTTTCTTCTTTGCCATTTCCGGTCTGGATACCGGTAGCCCGTTTACCGCTATCGGCGCGAGCCGTGAAGCGATGCTCGGTGTGCTGGTCGAGCCGATGTTGTTGCTCGGCCTGTGGGTCGCGGCGCAGGTTGCCGGTTCCACCAACATCAGCAACATCACCGACACCGTTTACCACTGGCCTCTGAGCCAGAGCATCCCGCTGGTGCTGGCACTCTGTGCCTGCGCATTCGCCACCTTTATCGAAATGGGCAAACTGCCGTTCGACCTTGCGGAAGCCGAGCAGGAGTTGCAGGAAGGGCCGCTCTCTGAATACAGCGGCAGCGGCTTTGGCGTCATGAAATGGGGTATCAGCCTGAAACAGCTGGTGGTGTTGCAGATGTTCGTCGGGGTGTTTATTCCGTGGGGACAAATGGAAACCTTCACCGCTGGCGGGCTGCTGCTGGCGCTGGTGATTGCCATCGTCAAACTGGTGGTCGGCGTCCTGGTTATCGCGCTGTTCGAAAACAGCATGGCCCGTCTGCGTCTTGATATTACTCCGCGCATTACCTGGGCTGGGTTTGGCTTTGCATTTTTAGCGTTCGTCTCCTTGCTGGCGGCGTGATTAAAGAGAGTATGAGCATGTCTGAAGAAAAATTAGGTCAACATTATCTCGCCGCGCTGAATGAGGCATTTCCGGGCGTCGTGCTGGATCACGCCTGGCAGACCAAAGATCAGCTGACCGTGACCGTAAAGGTGAACTATCTGCCGGAAGTGGTGGAGTTCCTCTACTACAAACAGGGTGGCTGGCTGTCGGTACTGTTTGGTAACGATGAACGCAAACTGAATGGTCATTATGCCGTTTACTACGTGCTGTCGATGGAGAAGGGCACGAAGTGCTGGATAACCGTGCGCGTCGAAGTTGACGCCAACAAACCGGAATATCCGTCCGTGACGCCGCGCGTTCCGGCGGCGGTCTGGGGCGAGCGTGAAGTGCGCGATATGTACGGTTTGATTCCGGTAGGGCTGCCGGATGAACGTCGTCTGGTGCTGCCGGATGACTGGCCGGATGAACTCTACCCGCTGCGTAAAGACAGCATGGATTATCGTCAACGTCCGGCACCAACCACCGATGCAGAAACCTACGAGTTCATCAACGAACTGGGTGATAAGAAAAACAACGTGGTGCCGATTGGCCCACTGCACGTTACCTCCGATGAACCGGGTCACTTCCGCCTGTTCGTTGACGGCGAAAACATTATCGACGCCGACTACCGCCTGTTCTACGTCCATCGCGGCATGGAAAAACTGGCGGAAACCCGTATGGGTTACAACGAAGTGACCTTCCTGTCGGATCGTGTTTGCGGGATCTGCGGCTTTGCCCACAGCACCGCCTACACCACGTCGGTGGAAAACGCGATGGGTATTCAGGTGCCAGAACGCGCGCAGATGATCCGCGCCATTCTGCTGGAGGTGGAACGCCTGCACTCGCATCTGCTCAACCTCGGCCTCGCCTGTCACTTTACCGGCTTTGACTCCGGCTTTATGCAGTTCTTCCGCGTGCGTGAATCTTCCATGAAAATGGCGGAGATCCTCACCGGGGCGCGTAAAACTTACGGTCTGAACCTGATCGGCGGGATTCGTCGCGATCTGCTGAAAGATGACATGATCCAGACCCGTCAACTGGCGCAGCAAATGCGTCGTGAAGTACAGGAGCTGGTGGATGTGCTGCTGAGTACGCCAAATATGGAACAGCGCACCGTCGGCATTGGTCGTCTGGATCCGGAAATCGCCCGCGATTTCAGTAACGTTGGCCCGATGGTGCGCGCCAGCGGCCACGCTCGTGATACCCGTGCTGATCACCCGTTTGTCGGTTATGGCCTGCTGCCGATGGAAGTTCACAGCGAGCAGGGCTGCGACGTTATTTCGCGTCTGAAAGTGCGTATCAACGAAGTCTTTACCTCGCTCAATATGATCGACTACGGCCTGGACAATCTGCCAGGCGGCCCGCTGGCGGTGGAAGGATTCACCTACATTCCGCACCGTTTTGCGCTGGGCTTTGCCGAAGCGCCACGTGGCGATGATATCCACTGGAGCATGACCGGCGACAACCAGAAGCTGTACCGCTGGCGCTGTCGTGCCGCGACCTACGCGAACTGGCCGACCCTGCGCTACATGTTGCGCGGCAACACCGTTTCTGATGCGCCGCTGATTATCGGTAGCCTCGACCCTTGCTACTCCTGTACCGACCGCATGACCGTGGTCGATGTGCGTAAGAAGAAGAGCAAAGTGGTGCCGTACAAAGAACTCGAGCGTTACAGCATTGAGCGTAAAAACTCGCCGCTGAAATAAGGAATCGCCATGTTTACCTTTATCAAAAAAGTCATCAAAACCGGCACGGCGACCTCGTCTTATCCGCTGGAGCCGATTGCGGTTGATAAAAACTTCCGTGGTAAGCCAGAGCAGAACCCGCAGCAGTGCATTGGCTGCGCGGCCTGCGTCAATGCCTGCCCGTCAAACGCCTTAACGGTTGAAACTGACCTCGCCACCGGTGAGCTGGCGTGGCAGTTCAATCTTGGGCGCTGCATCTTCTGTGGACGCTGCGAAGAAGTCTGCCCGACGGCGGCGATCAAACTGTCGCAAGAGTACGAACTGGCGGTGTGGAAGAAAGAAGACTTCCTGCAACAGTCCCGCTTCGCGCTGTGCAACTGCCGCGTCTGCAATCGTCCTTTCGCCGTACAGAAAGAGATCGACTACGCCATTGCGCTGCTTAAGCACAATGGTGACAGCCGCGCGGAAAACCACCGCGAAAGCTTTGAGACTTGCCCGGAATGTAAGCGCCAGAAATGCCTGGTGCCGTCCGACCGTATTGAACTGACTCGCCATATGAAAGAGGCCATCTGATGAGCAATTTATTAGGCCCCCGTGACGCCAACGGCATTCCGGTTCCGATGACGGTGGATGAATCCATCGCCAGCATGAAGGCGTCGTTACTGAAAAAAATCAAACGTTCTGCCTACGTTTACCGCGTGGACTGCGGTGGCTGCAACGGCTGCGAAATCGAAATTTTCGCTACGCTTTCGCCGCTGTTCGATGCAGAACGCTTCGGTATTAAAGTCGTTCCGTCCCCGCGTCATGCGGATATTTTACTGTTTACCGGCGCGGTCACCCGTGCAATGCGATCCCCTGCGCTGCGTGCGTGGCAGTCCGCGCCGGATCCGAAAATCTGTATCTCCTACGGTGCCTGCGGCAACAGCGGTGGCATTTTCCACGATCTCTACTGCGTGTGGGGCGGTACGGATAAAATCGTCCCGGTGGATGTTTACATCCCTGGTTGCCCGCCAACGCCTGCCGCCACGCTGTACGGCTTTGCAATGGCGCTCGGCCTGCTGGAGCAGAAAATCCATGCCCGTGAGCCAGGCGAACTGGATGAGCAACCGGCAGAGATTCTGCATCCGGATATGGTGCAGCCGCTGCGCGTGAAAGTGGATCGCGAAGCGCGTCGCCTGGCGGGTTACCGTTATGGTCGCCAGATTGCCGATGACTTCCTTACGCAATTAGGGCAGGGTGAAGAGCAGGTTGCACGCTGGCTGGAAGCGGAAAACGATCCGCGTCTGAACGAGATTGTCAGCCATCTGAATCATGTTGTTGAAGAGGCGCGTATCCGATGAGTGAAAAGGTGGTGTTCAGTCAACTGAGCCGTAAATTTATTGATGAGAACGATGCCACGCCCGCCGAGGCGCAGCAGGTGGTCTATTACAGCCTGGCGATTGGTCACCACCTTGGGGTTATCGATTGTCTGGAAGCGGCGCTCACCTGCCCGTGGGATGAATATCTGGCATGGATTGCCACTCTGGAGGCAGGCAGTGAAGCCCGCCGCAAAATGGAAGGCGTGCCGAAATATGGTGAAATCGTCATCGACATTAACCATGTGCCGATGCTGGCCAACGCATTCGATAAAGCCCGGGCAACGCAAACTTCGCAGCAGAAGGAATGGAGTACAATGCTGTTAAGTATGCTGCATGATATTCATCAGGAAAACGCCATCTATTTGATGGTGAGGAGACTGCGTGACTGACGTTTTACTCTGTGTTGGTAATAGCATGATGGGCGATGATGGCGCAGGCCCGCTGCTGGCGGAAAAGTGCGCCGCCGCGCCGAAAGGTAACTGGGTGGTGATTGACGGCGGTAGCGCACCGGAAAACGACATTGTCGCTATCCGCGAACTGCGCCCGACACGACTGCTGATTGTCGACGCCACGGATATGGGGCTAAACCCCGGCGAGATCCGCATCATCGACCCGGATGACATCGCCGAGATGTTTATGATGACTACCCATAACATGCCGTTGAATTACCTTATCGACCAGTTAAAAGAAGACACTGGCGAAGTGATTTTCCTCGGCATCCAGCCGGATATCGTCGGCTTTTACTATCCGATGACCCAACCGATTAAAGATGCGGTAGAAACCGTTTATCAACGACTGGAAGGCTGGGAAGGGAATGGCGGCTTCGCGCAGTTAGCGGTGGAAGAAGAGTAGTTCTTCATTAAGGAATTCAGGGAATTGAAAACCAGGACAGGGATGTGCGCTTTTTTATTGAGCTTAGTGCTTCCTGCGCAGGCCACCAGCTTTACCGAATATCTGCCGATGAGTGACAGCGAATACGCACAAAAGCGGGCGCTGAAACCTCTCCTGACCATGCCTTATTTTACCGATCAAAACTGGCATTTTAGAAAAGTGGGCGTTGCTGGCAGCGTTGTTTGATAACGGGGGATGTTCTTGATGGGGGGAATCAGCTCTGACTTTTTGCTGAGTGGCTATGGGGGGAATTACTGGCAGACAGACATCACGTTCCTACAGAGAGAACAAAGAATGACTGCTAATGCTGCACGCGCTGTTAAAGCAACAAGAGAACTGGTTAATGCAGTCCTCTTTCTGGGAGGCAGTGACTCAGAAGATGATTATCGTGAAGCACTGGAACTGGTCGAATATTTGATTGAAGAGGATGACAGCAATCCATTTATCGACTTTCTGGCGAGCCGCATTGCAGAATATGAAAGCAACAACGAAAAGTTTGCAGAGTTCGACAAAGCCGTTGCTGCAATGCCGGTTGGCGTGGCGTTACTTCGCACGCTGATCGATCAACATAATCTGACCTATGCGGATTTGAAGAATGAAATAGGCTCTAAATCCCTGGTAAGTCAGATTTTGTCTGGACAACGATCCTTGACAATATCGCATATCAAGGCTCTTTCAGCCCGATTTGGCGTTAAGCCGGAATGGTTCCTTTGATTTTTGACTGATGGCAAACGCTAAATTGCCCGATGCGCTGCGCTTATCGAGCCTACAAAGTTCGTGCGACATGTAGGCCGGATAAGGCGTTCACGCCGCATCCGGCACGGTTGCTTACTCTAAATCTTCACCGTTACTGGCAATCACTTTTTTATACCACCAGAACGATTTCTTACGCGTGCGCGTCAGCGTACCGTTGCCTGCGTCGTCACGGTCAACAAAGACAAAACCGTAGCGTTTGCTCATTTCACCCGTAGAGGCGGAAACTAAATCAATACAGCCCCAGGTGGTGTAGCCCATCAGCGGAATGCCGTCTGCAATCGCTTCGCCCATTGCGCGGATATGTTCGCGCAAATAGCTGATGCGATAGTCATCGTTAATCTCACCATTGGCAGCAAATTCATCTTTTGCGCCGAGGCCGTTTTCCACCAGAAACAGCGGCTTCTGATAACGGTCGTACATCATGTTCATGGTGATGCGCAGACCGAGCGGATCAATACCCCAGCCCCAGTCGCTCACCTGTAGATACGGGTTACGCAGCGATTTCACCACGTTCGCCGCACTGCTGTTGTTGGCGTTCATCTCCGCCGAGGCGCAGCGCGAGGCGTAATAGCTGAAAGAGACAAAATCGACGGTGTTTTTCAGGATTTCATCATCGCCAGGCGCTTTGTCGATGGTTACCCCTTTTTCGCGGAATACGCGGGCAGAGTAAGCCGGATACGCGCCCCGCGCCTGCACATCGATAAAAAACAGGTTTTCCCGATCTTTCTCCAGCGCCGCCCAGATATCTTCCGGCTTGCAGCTATAAGGGTAGAAGTTGCCGCCCGCCAGCATACAGCCCACCTGATTTTGCGGGTTAACCTCATGGGCGATTTTGGTGGCTAATGCACTGGCAATCAGCTGGTGGTGTGCGGCCTGATATTTCACCTGATCCTGATTTTCCCCTTCTTCAAACACCAGACCTGCGCCGGAGAACGGGCTATGCAACATAATGTTGATTTCATTGAAGGTTAGCCAGTATTTCACCAGGCCATCAAATGATTCAAAGCAGGTTCGGGCGTAGCGAGTGAAAAACTCCACCAGCTTACGGTTACGCCAGGAGCCATATTCCGTCACCAGATGCATCGGCACATCGAAGTGACACAACGTGACCAGCGGTTCGATACCGTACTTTTTACACTCTTCAAAGACAGAACGATAAAAAGCAATGCCCTGCTGGTTGGGCGTCAGCTCATCGCCCTGCGGGAAGAGGCGGCTCCAGGCTATTGAGGTACGGAAAACCTTGAATCCCATCTCTGCCATCAGGGCGATATCTTCTTTATAACGATGATAAAAATCCGTCGCCTCATGGCTGGGATAAAACTCGTCATCGCGCAACTGAAAACGTTTTTCCAGCCCCAGTTTCACCGCCATTCGATGCTCGCCGTGTGGGATCATATCGACTGTGGTCAGCCCTTTGCCACCTTCACGGTACGCACCTTCAGACTGGTTGGCGGCAAGCGCGCCGCCCCATAAAAAACCTTGCGGAAATACTGACATTTTCATCCTCAATTAAGACTTACTTCTTTGGCGACGGTCGGTTGTACGCTCTGATGCTTTCGCGCCTCGGCAGCCGCTTCCTCAACAGGAATATCCTCAAAGCCGAGCAGCAGTGTGAGGATAAACGACAGCACCACCGCCAGCGCCATGACGGCGAACACCCAGACGATGCTCATTGGATTCGCCGGATCGAAGAATTGCACGCTGGTAAATAGCCCCGGCGCTGCCATTGAGTGGCTGGCAAGCCCCGCCATACCGGCAACCGCGCCGCAAATAAAACCACTGATAAGACTGGCGATAAGCGGACGTTTCAGGCGGATCGCTACGCCGTATAACGCCGGTTCGGAAATCCCCGCCATAATGGCTGATGCCGCCGCAGCAAGCGCCGTTTGGCGCAGTTCCGGGTTTTTCGTTTTCCACGCCACCGCCAGTGATGAACCGCCCAGCGACAGGTTAGCGCCGATTTCTGACGGCATGACCATCCCTTCTTTTCCGGTTTCGGCAATGGTCTGAATGATGGTTGGTGTAAAGACGCGGTGCATCCCGGTCATTACCAGCAGCGGCCACAGCGCGCCCATAATGGCGACTGAAAGCCAGCCCAGATAACCATGAATGGTGTAAACCAGCGCCGAAATGGCGCTACCGATCCAGATACCAATCGGGCCAATCAGCAGGATTGCCAGCGGTGCGGCAATCAACACAATCAGCATCGGCTTGAGGAAGTTTTTCGTCACTGCCGGTGTAATGCTGTCCACCCAGCGTTCGATATATGACAGGCACCAGGTCATCACCAGCGCCGGGATCACCGTGTAGGTGTATTTCACCGCCGTGACCGGAATCAGGGCAAATTCAACATGTTCACCCTGAGCCGCTTTCGCCATCAGCTCAATGAAACTCGGATGTACCAGTACACCCGCGATGGCAATCGCCAGCGACATATTGGTTTTAAATTTGATGGCGGCAGATGCCGCGACCATTAGCGGCAGGAAGAAGAAAGCACCGTCACCAATCACATTCAGGATGGTTAAGGTCGGCGATCCTTTTGTCAGCACGCCGCTCATTTCGAGGATCATCGCCAGCAGTTTGACCATCGATCCGCCGATAATCGCCGGGATCAGCGGTGACATAGTGCCGATCAGCGCATCGAGGATCCCGGCACCAATGCGACGTAACGTGAGCTTTGGTTTACCCACGGGCTGCGCGGGCTGCATATCTCCAGGTAACAAGCTGACGACTTCCTGAAAGGCCTGCGAAACCGTATTGCCGATAATCACCTGGCACTGGTTGTCGCTACGTACCACGCCGAGTACGCCGGAGATGGTTTTCAACGTCGGGCTGTCGATAAGCGCATCATCTTTAATAACAAAGCGTAAACGCGTCATACAGTGCGTGACCGCCGAGATGTTATCAACGCCGCCCAGTGCCGCTATCACCGAGCGCGCCAGCGCCGCATAATTTTTGGCCATCGGATTTTATCCTGTTATCAGTAGGGTAGAGGTAGTTGTTATCAGTCGACGTGACGGGAAAATGCCGATGCTGAAACGGAAGTAAGAAACCGGTTTCACAAAATCATGAATAGTTGTCATTTAATAAGCAAGAGAGTTGATTGTTCATTTTTTATATTTGTGAAACCGGTCACCTGAATATTTTTCCCGCTGATTGCGCAAGGACAACCAGCCAACGGTGCAGTAAACTGCGATGACTGCGTGTAAAGGGATGAAAACAATGACGACAATGCTGGAAGTGGCGAAGCGCGCCGGGGTTTCAAAAGCGACCGTTTCCCGCGTGCTTTCAGGTAATGGCTACGTCAGCCAGGAGACGAAAGATCGCGTGTTTCAGGCGGTAGAAGAGAGCGGTTACCGCCCAAATTTGCTGGCGCGCAATCTGTCGGCGAAGAGTACTCAGACGCTGGGGCTGGTAGTGACCAACACGCTTTACCACGGCATTTATTTTAGTGAATTACTGTTTCATGCCGCGCGGATGGCGGAAGAGAAAGGGCGCCAACTGTTGCTGGCTGATGGTAAACATAGCGCCGAAGAAGAGCGCCAGGCGATTCAGTATCTGCTGGATCTGCGCTGCGACGCCATTATGATTTACCCGCGTTTTTTAAGCGTGGATGAGATCGATGACATTATTGATGCACACAGTCAGCCGATAATGGTGCTTAATCGCCGCCTGCGCAAAAATAGCAGCCATAGCGTCTGGTGCGATCATAAACAGACCAGCTTTAACGCCGTGGCAGAGTTGATAAACGCCGGACATCAGGAGATTGCTTTCCTTACCGGCTCGATGGATTCCCCCACCAGCGTTGAACGTCTTGCCGGATATAAAGACGCGCTGGCGCAGCATGGTATTGCGCTCAATGAAAAACTTATCGCTAACGGTAAATGGACGCCCGCCAGCGGAGCCGAAGGAGTAGAAACGTTGCTCGCACGTGGGGCTAAATTTAGCGCGTTGGTTGCCAGTAACGACGATATGGCGATAGGGGCGATGAAAGCGTTGCACGAGCGCGGCGTAGCGGTGCCGGAGCAGGTGTCGGTGATTGGATTTGATGATATCGCCATGGCGCCGTACACGATCCCGGCGCTCTCCAGCGTAAAAATTCCGGTGACTGAGATGATTCAGGAAGTTATTGGACGGCTGATTTTTATGCTCGATGGCGGGGATTTCTCACCGCCGAAAACCTTCAGCGGAAAACTGATCCGCCGCGACTCCCTCATTGCTCTTTCGCGATAAACATTGTCATCACATGTCATCGTCACTAGTGTCGATGACACTAGTGACGATGACATG
>ERZ1034798.142-NODE-142-length-13119-cov-9.615891_pt1 | contig 13119 bp, 18 predicted proteins | sample MGYA00520690_ERZ1034798 | MGnify/ENA primary metagenome ERZ1034798 (study PRJEB33766, sample SAMN09781682) | gut metagenome | biome: gut microbiome | host: Homo sapiens | place: Madagascar | study: EMG produced TPA metagenomics assembly of the PRJNA485056 data set...
GTAGATCTCCTAAAGAGAATATATAAGAGAAAGGGTTCTTAGTCTGACTAACCCCCTACTATCCCCCTAACGTAAAAAAGCTAAAAAAGTTGCATATTTGCAAGAAAATCGCTGTTTTTACAAAATTTATACCTCATTTGCAACCTTTTTGAAAATTATTTCGTTATGGCAGCGTAAAACAATAAAAGCAATTGGATATGACAAAGATTTTAAAGGTTATTAAGCCTTTCTTCGTAATGGAGAGTGGCGATACATTTGAGTATAACGCTGATACGGAGCAGTACGAAAGTGTATATAACGAAGAGCATAACAGCTCAAACGAAGACAATTCTACGGTTGTTTCTTCTTACAATTCTGTTTATAGAATCTCAAAGGAATATGCCAAGATGCTTCTCGATAATGGATATGTTGAGGAAGTTGACGAGAAAAAGAGATTCGTAAATATCTTTGATGAGATCGATAATAAGCTCAACGAATACAACAATGAGCTTTATACTCTTAAGACAAAGGCCGACGAGAATACTCCTCAGTGCTTGCTTGTTGAGAAGGAAACAGTATTGAGAAACATGATTAAGTTACTTGAGTACCTTAAAGGATTGAAGAAGTAATATGGATGAAAAGATGATAGATCAGACTCAGTTGGCAGAAGACTTGAGCTCAAAGATAAAGTATGAGTTCAGACAGATGTTCTTGGTAAAGCCGCTTGAGCCTGTTAAAGTTAAGAAGAAGATCTCCGAACCTGTGGCTAAAGACACTAAGCCTAAGAAGGATAAGGATGGAATCGAGGCAGTTGATTATGATGAAGTAAAGACAGAGATTAAGGAAGTTGATTCAGATTTCTCTAGAGCTGTAGTACTTAAGTTGCCATATGAGTACACACATCCATATAGCGATGAAAAGATACAGCAGATGCCTATCAAGGTTGGAGATATCGTGATATACAGATCATCTAGAGGAGCTATGTATTTCGACTTACTTAAAGATTCTCAACTTGTATCGTTTTACGATATTGTAGCAACTGAGGCAATAGATAAGTGATGAATATAGATAAAGTTTGTAGATAGATCGGACAATAGCTAAACGAAGATCCAGAGCTTGTAAAACAGATAGTGATGCATTAGTTCTAGTTCGTAGTTGACGTTATGAAAGATCAAGATGATACTAAAGATGTATTGATAAACAAACTATTTAGATTCAAGCTTAAGAATAGATTTAAAGAGAATAAAAATAAACCATTAAGCCCATATGAAAAAGATAATAAACATTGATCGCAAGCCTATTGTTGTTGATACAGATACAGCTGAGGTTAAGGCAATTAATAGATCTACACGAGGAATTGATGACATTTACGTTATTCCAGAGGACGCTCATATTGAGTGGGAATCTAAATTCTTCCCTGATAAAACAATCGAGGTAGATGCAAAGAAGAATGACATTCTTGTTACATTCTATGACAGAGATCTTGGAACAGACTTTGTAATAGTTAAGTCTGAGGATTGGCTGAAGGCTCTCAATAATGCTGCTAGTCTTGATCAGAAGAGAAAGGAAGAGTGGGCAGCAAAGCAGAAAGAGAGCGCACATGTAAACGCTGCTTGTGAATGCGACTGTGGAGATAATTGTAGACCATGTTAATATTTAAGTTATGAAGAAAGCTATTAAGAAGACAGTTAAGGTAAAGAAGCCTAAGTATACAATAGATATGCGAGATGTTGATGATGTAACAATAGATTTCCTTTGCCAGAAAGTTGAAAATGGAATGGAACTTACTGGTTCTGATTTCGCTACATTCACATCAATTATTGCAGATTCTTTGCTTGAAAAACTCATGCCGGAAGAAGGCTCTTGTCTTGTAAGAGACGATGGTGTATACAGAATGTGTACAGCTGTTAAAGTCGAGAACAAGGTTAAGAAGCCTTGGTATAAGCGAGCATGGAATTGGATTACTCGTACTAAGTAATCACCTTTAGAGTCTATTAGTCAAACGGTAAAGACGGCCCGATACAAAGGGAATAGTTAGCAGGTTCGACTCCTGCATAGACTCCGACTTTTTGAATTAAACTTTTTCATTTTTATTTTCATACAAGAGTCAAAGGAAACGGGCGGGATACAGAAAGAATGCGAAATCATTTAGTTGCCAACGAACGCCGAGAGGTTTTCGCCATTTCTTAAATCTCTATAAACTGGGACATCCGGGCGGAACAAAAGCTTTCTGCCCTAGCAGCCCTTTGAGCTGCAGGATTCAAATGGCGCCAATACTGGTTCTACGTAACTCCAGCTAAAGGTTACGTGCTTATCCCGTCATGGTGTAGTGGTAGCACCCCTGTAGTAAGGATCCTAAGCCCACAGTAGGCCGTCGTTCGATTCGATGTGACGGGCCAATAATTTATCGCGGAGTGGAGCAGTTGGTAGCTCGTCGGGCTCATAACCCGGAGGTCGCGCGTTCGAATCGAGCCTCCGCAACAACAGAATGAGGGTGTTGTAGTAATGGTTAACTTTCTAAGTTTAAATACTTAGAGATAGTGGTTCAATTCCACTACATCCTCATATATTGCCCATTCGCGTAACAGCTAGCGCACCGGGCTCTTTGGTGGAGCTCCGTTTGGAAACATTCGGATGAACATCCCGCTAATTCGGTGAACGTCTCAAGTAGATAACGCCGAGCTAGGTTTAAATACCGAGTGTAGAGACTTTATACGGGATACCTAAACGAAAGCATGGTAAAGACAAAGTCCAGCCAACAACAGAAATGGTCGTAGCGATACGATGTTGGAAGAACCCCGGGGGAGTGGGGGCAGCACCTACATGGGCGACAATAATAAACATATTATAAATACTATGGAGTTAAAATTTAAGAGACTTGAGGACGGAGCAGTCCTCCCTATTCGTGGCACAAAAGGTGCTGCAGGAATTGATTTGACTTGCATTAAGATCGATACAGTTATTAATGAAGCAAATCAGCTAATGTTGGTTTACCACACAGGATTGGCAGTTGAGATTCCTGCCGGATATGTTGGTTTACTTATACCACGCTCTAGTATTTGGAAGAAATCATTATGGCTTACAGATAATGTTGGAGTGATAGACAGTGACTACAGAGGTGAGATTATTGCTATCATGAAGGCAACAACAGATGCAATCCCTGCAGTATATCAGAAGGGAGAGAGATTCTGTCAGTTAGTCATAGTTCCTGTACCAGAGTACGAAATTACAGAAGTTTCAGAGCTCACACCTACAGAGAGAGGTGAGGGTGGATTCGGTTCTACTGGCACAGGTAATGAGAATGAATGTAGCGCAGCTACGGGAACTCAGTCACAGCTTAAGGAACAGGTTGAGTCCGAACCAGAGCCAGCGGCGGCACAAGAAAGTGCTGAGGTAAGTGAAGGATAGGCCTAATTCACTTACATAAAGGGGATTACCGAAAGGTAGTTCCCTTTTACTGTTTAGATACATATCAAATTAGACATTATATATAATGAAGAAAAATTTTATTAAGACACCTTTGATAGGTGTGTAGGTACATGGTGCCAAGGATGTTGGTACAAGAACAGTTAACCTCTTGATGGGTGAACACGCAGGTGAATATGTGCGTGGCGATATTATGGACGCTAATGCCGTAATCCAGGCATTTGATGAGCTTAGGGGTAACGTTGATAATGATCACGATTCTCTTGAAGAGATTGTAGATGAGCTCCATAATCTTAGAGACGCTACAGATCAGGGCTTTGAGGTATTCCAGGAGAAGGCAGAGGAAGAGACTGATAATAGAATCCAGGGTGATAAGGCTCTTGGTGAGAGGATCGACACAGAGAAGCAGGAGAGAATAAACGCTGATACTCAGCTTCGTAATGATCTTACAGCCGAAACCAATCGTGCACAGGCTAGTGAGAATGCTCTTTCTTCAGACATACAGGCTGAGGCTGCAAAGCGCGAGAGCGATGATAATGCAATCAAGGACAGCCTTAATGCTGAAGTAACACGTGCTACTGCTAAGGAGAGCGAGATTAAAGCAGAGGTAGATATTATCAATGGTGACTCTACAACTGAAGGCTCATTCAGAAAGGCTATTGCTGATGTAGTTGGTGCAGCTCCAGAGGCTTACGATACATTGAAGGAGATTGCAGATAAGCTCAAGGTTAATGATGATCTCCATACAGCTATTAATGATGCTATTGCTACTAAGGCTACTACAGTTGCCCTTAATGAAGAGATTACAAGAGCTAAGGCAGCAGAGGCAGAGAATAAAGCTGAGATCGCAGCAGAGGCTACTAGAGCAAAGTAGGTTGAAAGTAACAATGCTCTCGCTATTCAGGATGAAGAGTCTAGAGCTACAACTGCAGAAGGAGCTATTAATGAAGCTGTTAGTTCAGAGGTTGAGCGCGCTAAGGGCCAGGAAACATACCTCCAGAACCTCATAAGCGCTAAGGCTGAAACTACAGCTCTTACAGCACTTGAAGAGAAGGTGATTGCTAATACTGCTGCTATTGATACAAAACAGCCTAAGGGCAATTATCTTACAGAACATCAGTCTCTTGAAGAGTATGCTAAGAAGACAGAACTCCCTGCTGTCCCTACAAAGGTTAGTGAACTCTAGAATGATAGCGAGTTTATAACTAAGTCTGTATATGATGAAGAGATTGTAGCACTCGAAGCACGTATTGCAGCTCTTGAAGCTACTGCATAAGGCTAGGTCTTAATGAAAGCATGACGGGGTTCGCTACCCCGCCTAGCACAACAGATTCTACCACGCCTCTTTCCAAATGCGTACCAGGGTAGGACTTTTATCACCCCTAGGTGGAATATACTAGGGCTTGCGTAGTAATACGCTTTTTAGATTAACGGGACTAGGATTATTCCAGTCCTAGTTCCATATTGTTTTACTATAAAACTTGTTAATTAAGGATACGATCGAGAAAGTTTATTGTACAGGACACGACAATAATGACGCTTTAGTAGCCGCTTTGGCTTCTAAGAATAACTGTGATCCAATGGCTATGGCAGCCATGATGAATCAGAATGATTATATGAATAACCCATTTGCTTACCTTATCTGGATGATCTTTGCTATGCGTATGTGGAACAACCAGGATGGTAACAACCAGGGAAATGCAATTCAGAGTCAGCTCGACGCAATGCGTTCACAGATCGCTGACAATCAGAATAGTTCATTAGTAATGGATGCCATAAGAGGAAACGGTAACGCAATTACTCAGTTAGCCTCTAATCTGAATTGTGATTTCAACGCATTGAATAATGCTATTTGCTGCGTTAAGTCAGGAATTCAGGAAGTAGCAGGTAATGTAAACTTCTCTGCAGAACGCGTTATTAACGCTATTAATCTCGGAGACGCTAACCTTACATCTGCATTGCAGAACTGCTGCTGCCAGACGCAATAGAACATTATCAAGATGGGCTACGAGAATCAACTTGGGCAGAAGGACATCGTTAACCAGATGCAGACAGGTTTCAGCTACACAAACGCAGGTTTGGAGAGAGCTGCAAGTAACCTTGGTTTCCAGATGAGTTAGATGGCTTGCGATCTTAAGACGAACGCAAATGCTAATACTCAGCGAATAGTAGATGTTTTGAACAATCATTGGCAGTCAGATTTGTAGCAGAGATACAATGATGCTCGCCTTGAATTGTCACAGCAGAAGTAGAATGCTACTTTGATTGCTGCACTTAAAACAACTGCTGCAGCTTAATAAGTTTAATTTATGTGAGGGCTCCTTCGGGAACCTTTACATACAAATACAAAGCTTATGGCATTTAAAGATGTAAAACAAAACTATTCAGTTTATATACTGAATAAACAGGATATAACTATTACAGACGGCAAAGTTATATCAGTTGGATTTCCGCATTTAGACTTAAATACAAAGCCTACAATGGGTTAGTCTCAGATGGTTGTTGATGTAACCATAGAGGCTAACTCAAAGACAGCTACGTATTCAATCCCAGAGAACTTATCTGTTACATATGCAGGAGATGTAGTATTGTCTACAGATAAGCAAGGCCTTATGGCTGAAGTAGAGCAGATGAAGAATACTGCTGAGAAGATACTTGAGTCAGTTCCTAAGCAGAAGGAAGTAGTAGATAAGACGACAGTATTGTTGTCTGAGCTTAATCCTGTCTATAAGGAGAAAAAGGAGACTGAATAGAGATTCTCAAAGATAGAGGAGTCTATAAGTAGAATGGAGTCAACTGTTAATAACTTTATTAATTCTTTTAATCATGCACAAAGTAATAGTAATACGGCACAGTGATGATTAGCACGATACAAAGTACGCTGCTAATGTGAAACAGAATGAAGATGGTAGCTATACTGCTACCTTGGGTTCTTACAAAGATACAGATTATCATAAGTATATAGACAGGTATGGCAAGCACTTCAATAAGAAGTTATGCGAACATGCTTGCAAGCAGATGGTAAACTATAATGGTACATCACACACATGGACAGCAGATTAGATATAGAATCTTATAAACGTTAATAAGATTAGGATACCTAATACATCTACAATATATGATATTACATATACAGCTAATATGGCTTATGCTGACTTCTATCCATTTCTTATAAATGAGAGATAGTGTTTAGATTATGCTATGGCTGTTGCTAATGATGAAGATGGATATGAAGGTATACAGTTCTGTAGATATATTGCTGATATAATGGGCAAAGATGATACTATAGATTGGAACGATTTCATTTAACCTATAACTGTGGCGTTTTAGACGTGGTCTTCAATGACACCACAGTACTATAATTGTTAACAATTTAAACAAATTAACATGGTAGATTTCAATTGTTGCGACCATGAGTGCGCATGCCAACACAATGGTCACTTAGAAGCTGCTTAGCAGTACTCATCAATACTTTCCAAGGTTATGAGTAAAAATGCTGACAGTGAATATGTATCAAAAGAAGATAAAGATAACTGGAACAATAAAGCTAACAAAGATCTTGTTGACCTCATAAAAGTAATGGTTGAAAAGCATGAGGAGAGACTTGACGACCTTGAGGATGGGCTCGATAAAAAGATTAGGCTTATTCTTTATGATTTAGGCTTTGGTGATAACTTACTTGCTAAATATGCTACTATAGAATATGTAAATGATCTTATAGCTAAGCTTAAGAATGATGAAATAGATCTTAGTAAGTATGCGCTTAAGTCAGACCTTGATTCCATTAAGAATGATATACAGAATAAGATAGACAAACTTACAACCGAAATAACTAATATTAAGATTAATGGTGGTAAGGATTATAGTATAGAGTCAATGACCTACGATGGTGAGTACCTTGTTCTTAAATAGAAAAATGGTGGACAATTTACAGTATCTATCGCATCTGGTAAAAACCCTGATACTTCTAGCTTTGTTACAAAAAGCCAGCTTGCTTCTGAGCTTACTAAATACGCTGAGATAAATAAGCTTAAAAGAATACGTGTAAAAGATGATGTATATGACCTTTATGGAAATGGAACAGAAATAATAGATATACCAACAGGCGGCGAAGACGGTAAAGACGGTGGCTACTACAAGCAGTATTTTAAAAATAATACAAGTGAGACAGTAGCTCCAGAAAGACCTACAAACGGAAGCGCTCCTTCGGCAGCATCTGGTTGGACAGAAAATGCTGTAAATAGAAAATCTGGTGAATATACATGGATGACACAGGTATTTATTTCTGGTGATGGATTATATGGAGATTATATGCCTCCTATATGTATTACTGGAAGTAAAGGAGATCAAGGTCCATAGGGTCCTGCTGGTAGCAGTGGTACCGGAGCAGATACTAATGATAAGGATTTCTGTTATCATAGAACAACGAAAGGTCAGGATATTAAAGATGTGCAAAAGCCTGATGGTGATAATTATTATGACTGGACAGACAATCCGCAAGGAGTTGGTTATGATAAAGAAACCGGCATATTCTATGATAACGAATGGATGTGTGTTAGGGTAAAAACTAACGGCGTTTGGGGAAAATGGATAGGTCCCGTTCTTTGGTCACATTATGGAGAAAATGGTACAGACGGAGATGGTGTTGAATATATATTCACAAAGACCAGTGCAGGTGCTCCAATAGAAAATCCATCATCATGGTATACTAACGAATAGTCTAAAGCGAACGGAAAAGACGATAACGGAAAATGTAGCTGGGAGAATGATCCAGGTAAAGCTTATTATAACAACAAGTATTACAACAAGGACGAGTATATAAAGCTTAATTCCGGATGGTTCGACGATCCTTCAAATATAAAAGACCAACATCCTGGTGACAAGATTTGGGTTTCTGTAAGAAAGAAAAGAAATGACACTGACCCTACTAGTTCCGAAAAAGAAGACGCTTACTGGCACCAGTATAGTAGCCCAAAGATCTGGTCATATTATGCAAAAGATGGTCTTGTTGATGCAGTGATAATAGACGTAGTTGGAGAGACTAGATATGTTTACATTGACCCTGCAACAAAGTTAAATAAACAGTACAATGCAAATGTTACTGTAAACATGTATAATTCAGGAGATTCTATAAGCAAGACATTGGCATTCGAGTCTTTCAAAAAGTCTGATGGCACAGATATGAGCAGCCTCAAATCTTCATTTGATTTTAGTAACAATAATGCTGTATCTATTAATTTTGCCGATAACGCTCTCGACTTTAGCAATGATGCTTATTATACACTTACATTAACAGGAACCCCACAGGATATGCCAACATAGAAGAGATATGCTGAGATTTCGTTCTACGGAATATCAAATTAGGGTATTCAGGGAGATAATGGCGTATCTGTAGGAATATACACAACAGCATCAGCTATATCTATTTAGGACGGATCTTTTTATCCTAATAGAATAGGTGCTCTCGTAAGATGGGGAGAAGGCAAAACACTTACAGAATATACACCAGAAAATCCAGGAGGCTGGTAGTTTTCTTATATGGTGGATGACGGTGATTGGACAGAAATGAGTACTAACGATATACAGTCGCAAGGCAAAATGGGTATATCTTTCAAAGCTCATAAAGATAATATCAATCTTCAAGAATATGTTCCTATCGTAAAAAGCGGAATACCTGGACTTAATGGAGTGTCATATAAGATAGAGGTATCTGATATGTCACTTAGCTATAAGGCTAATTAGAATAGCAAGTATAATATCTCTTCTACGTTTACCGCTAAACTCTATAAGAAAGAAGGTAATGCAGATTACGCTTTATAGAAAACTGCTGACTACAACTGCAATATAAGTACAAATCCTAGCATAGAAGTTACTTCTCCAACAAAGAGTGACGACCAGTGGACTTGTTCTGTATCTGGAGAAGTTTCAAGCAGCTCTGCTACAATTCAGATATTTATAAATAATAGTAATGGTGCATTTATAGATTCTATTACAATTCCTATTTCAGCTGCTGGTAAAGATGGTGATGCCGCTACAGGTTAGACAATTAAGGGTAGACCTTTGAGAATGATGGGAGATTACGATAAGAAAAATACTCCATATTTGGATGGTAAAAGAGCATCTGATGATGATGGAGTATTCTATCAGGACATTGTATTATGGGAGAATGTGTATTACGCTTGCATTAATACATAGGCCGGAATAGATGATGGTTGGAGTAAAAATCCTGGTACTGCATCATACTGGCAAAAATTTTCAGTAACTCCAGATTTCGTAGCTGACAAAATAATCGCCAACTAGGCTTATATAAAAGAATTGTCATCTGAAGAGGTAGTTTTATTTGATGGAGAAGAGATTGTAGCTGGCATGACGTCTAGTAAAAAGCTTACGAACTCAAAATTACCTTCTAATATAAATAAGGGTAATGTTAGAATATGGGCTGGAGGAATGCAGAAAGAAGGCGATTTGACATCTGCCCCATTTACCGTTACAGACGCAGGTGTGTTAAAATGCCAAGCAATATCAGGTAATTCAATAACACTTAAAGACGGCACTATATATTTTGTTGTAAAAGGCACAACTTATCATCTTGGTATAACTAACGGAAAACCAGATTGGATTAATAGTGATGCAGCAGACCGTACGGAAACATGGTACAAAAAGAATGAGTCTGATAGAAATATAAGCTTCACGTAGTTAGGAGAATTTGCCATAAAAGATAATAAGTATTACACAGACGCTACAATGAAGGTGGCTGTTAGTGGAACATATTACAAGAAGGTGTCTGTTAGTTCAATATTATACTAGGTTGGAATATACACATATCTTACATATGCAAGCACATTTGGTGTAGAGATTTATAATAAAGCATCGTTTGTAAATGGTACTAAGACTACGCAAGGAACAGTAGCTATTACTGGCTCAGCATCCGTTGGCACCATTCCATCTCCATCTCCGTCTGGTGAAATTAGTGGAACATTGAATGTTTTAACAACTAATAAGACCTGGGCAAAGATTTCAAAAGTTGACAAACCTACAGGGACATTTACGTATTATGTTACAGATATGATAGGTTCTACATCAGATTCTGTTAAATATACGGGCGTTAATTCAGATAATATAACATTTTATAATAATACAACTACTGGTATATATGTAATGTCTGCATCTGATACAGAAGGTTCTAATCTTTATACTAATTTGTCTGGTTGGCTTATAACTCGTGATTCAGAAATCAATACCACAAAATACGAGATTAGAAATTATGATCTGAACTAGAACTTTAAACCATAAAGACAAACTGGTTTAAAAGACTATTTAAATAATGTTTGACATCATACAGAATAAAATACAGTTAAGCACAGAAGATTTAGCTATACCACCATTTAAAGACTTCTATAACGATGCTAAAGATAAGCAAGATGCATTAAAGAAGATCGAATTCATAGTGTGGCGATATAAATGGAATAGCCCATATGAGGCATATCCAGAGAAAGAGCGCACATGGAGAGTAGCTAAAGATGTACTTAATGATGAGAATTATAAACCTGATGACGTTGTAAAAGAATTAGCAAAAAGGTTCCAGGAGTTTCAAGAAACTCCTGCTACCCGTCTGCTTAAATCTTCTAAGAGCGCAGCAGAGGGCATTATGAACACGATGGATAGTTATGCTGAAGAAGAGCTTGATATAGATACGGCTAAGAAGCTTTCTGCTATATTGAAAGATGTTAGCGGCATTATCAAGTCATTAGACATGGCTACGAAGTAGGCAAAAGCAGAACAAGCAGAAACCGGTAGAGTCAAGGGTGGTGGCGTTATTGGTATGTACGAATAATTATGATAGACTTTAATTAGAAGCTCCATAATACTGATAAGTTCAGATAGGCAGCTATCTTCTTTCAGAAACATGGATGTTATACCTTAGCTCCTAGAGGTACTACTGATTATAATAAATATTGGGAGCAAGAGACGGATAGATGTCTTAATGGTTATACAGCTCCAGATGGAGAAGGCATAACTGGATATAATTACTTCTACCTAAATTATAGCCCAATCATGCGACTTTAGGAAGAAGAGTATACAGATAGAGAGGGTAACCTCAGGAAAAGAAGACAACGTATACTTGAGTTTCCTAGTTTTTGGGACTATGATTACTATTATTTTTGCGCTATAGAACAAGCAGAGCTTGAAGGTAAACATATGGCTGTACTCAAATGTAGACAGAGAGGATACTCATTTAAGGGAGGATCGATGTTGGTTAGAAACTATATGCTTATACCTGGCTCGAAGAACTTTGCTATAGCATCAGAGTAGAAATTCCTTATAGGTGATGGCTTGTTAACTAAAGCCTGGTAGATAATGGACTTCCTTGACAAGCATACAGCGTGGGCTAAGCAAAGACTTGTGTCTACACGTATGGAGAGAACATCAGGTTACAAGATTACCGATGAGTTTGGCAAACAGACTGAACAAGGATACTTGTCTAGCATAACTGGCATAACTCTTAAGAATGACCCAGAACGTGTGCGTGGTACTCGTGCTAAACTTGTACTGTGGGAGGAGGGTGGTAAATTCCCTAGCCTTCTTGATGCATGGCGTATAGAACAGCCTTCAGTAGAAACCGATGATGGTAAAGCATTCGGATTAATGATAGCATTTGGTACCGGTGGTACAGAAGGCGCTAGTTTCGAAGGATTGAAAGAGTTGTTCTATAAACCTAAGTCTTACAATGTTCTCAGTTTCCCTAATATATGGGATGAAGGAAGAGAAAATACAGAATGTGCATTCTTTGTGCCAGCTTATTCAAACCTAGAGTCATTCGACGATGATGGTAATTAGGTTTATATGGATAAGGATGGCAATAGCTACAAAGAGAAAGCTATAGAGAATCTTATAGATTAGAGAAATAAGGTAAAAGACGGTGGCGCTAGTTAGCAATCTATAGACCGCTTTATATCAGAGCGTCCTATAAAGCCAGCAGAAGCAGTATTGGAGCTTGGTAAGAACATATTCCCTAGAAAGTTATTGATGGACCAGTTGACCAGAATAAGGACCAACAAGAAGCTTCAAAGTATGAAGCATATAGTTGATCTAGAATGGGATGGAAATGGCCAGGTAAAGGCTACAGAAAAGCCTAGTGGGGATATAACTAATTACCCTCTTAAGAAAGGCGATAAGCCTCATGGATCTGTAGTTATATGGGAGTACCCAGTAAAAGATCCTCCGCACGGTTTATACATAGGAGGGTGCGACCCGTTAACATATCAGCGGGGTATAATCGAGCAAAAACGGTGAAAGTCTAGAACAGAAAACACCGTGCTAATCTTATAGATTGCGAAAGGCTATAAGACAGTGTAACGCATAGGAGATGAATAAATATAATTCTCCCACGAGTGCTCGACGCCAATTTGGTGATAATATATGCTGAACTACATGGGAACATGTAGAAGTTAAGATAAAAAGCTTAACGATAACAAATTGATGATCATGATGATAGCTTTACAAACTCTCTTGGTTCTACATTTATATTTAAACGTGTAAGAGCAGGAGAAGCTTGGACAGACGTAATAGTAGCAGAGTATTCTGGAAGACCGGATACAGCAGAAGAGTACTATGAGAACGTAAGAAAGCTATTAACATTTTATAACGCACGCCTATTATTTGAGAATGAAAGAAAAGGAATCTACCCTTACTTTACGAATAAACACTGCGATT
>ERZ1034798.144-NODE-144-length-13032-cov-2.970255_pt1 | contig 13032 bp, 7 predicted proteins | sample MGYA00520690_ERZ1034798 | MGnify/ENA primary metagenome ERZ1034798 (study PRJEB33766, sample SAMN09781682) | gut metagenome | biome: gut microbiome | host: Homo sapiens | place: Madagascar | study: EMG produced TPA metagenomics assembly of the PRJNA485056 data set...
TTTTCGCTCTCCTTTATGCTGTTGGCACTGCTGCTGGTGCTGCGTGGCGATCTGCTCGACCGCTGGCAGCAGCAGCTACCGCCAGAAAGCCCGAACTACTTTTTAATTAACATCGCAACAGAACAGGTAGAACCGCTAAAAGCGTTCCTCGCGGAACATCAGATAGTCCCGGAATCGTTTTATCCGGTGGTGCGGGCGCGGCTGACGACGATTAACGGCAAGCCGACAGAAGGCAATGAAGATGAGGCGCTCAACCGTGAACTCAATCTTACCTGGCAAAATACGCGACCCGATCATAACCCGATTGTCGCCGGTAACTGGCCGCCAAAAGCGGATGAAGTGTCGATGGAAGAGGGGCTGGCGAAACGCTTAAACGTTGCCCTCGGCGATACCGTGACTTTTATGGGCGATACCCAGGAGTTCCGCGCTAAAGTGACCAGCCTGCGCAAAGTGGACTGGGAAAGTCTGCGGCCTAATTTCTATTTTATTTTCCCGGAAGGGGCGCTGGACGGGCAGCCGCAAAGCTGGCTCACCAGTTTCCGCTGGGAGAACGGCAACGGCATGTTGACGCAACTCAACCGCCAGTTCCCGACCATTAGCCTGTTAGACATTGGCGCGATTTTAAAACAGGTCGGTCAGGTGCTGGAGCAGGTAAGTCGGGCGCTGGAAGTGATGGTGGTGCTGGTCACCGCCTGCGGTATGTTGCTGTTGCTGGCACAGGTGCAGGTGGGAATGCGTCAGCGCCATCAGGAGCTGGTGGTGTGGCGCACACTCGGTGCGGGCAAAAAACTGCTGCGCACGACATTGTGGTGTGAGTTCGCCATGCTTGGGTTTGTTTCCGGCCTGGTAGCCGCGATTGGCGCGGAAACGGCGCTGGCAGTACTGCAATCGAAAGTGTTTGATTTCCCATGGGAGCCAGACTGGCGATTGTGGATTGTGCTGCCGTGCAGCGGTGCGTTGCTGCTGTCGCTTTGCGGCGGCTGGCTGGGCGCGCGACTGGTTAAGGGGAAGGCGCTGTTCAGGCAGTTTGCGGGGTGATGACAGGCGTAGCGCATCCGGCATGAATAGTGCGCCCTTTGGCAACAATCTGAAACCGACTGTCATGCCGGTTTGTTAAAGGCCGAAGGTGGTAAACCTTCGGCCTTAGCTACGTTTCCTCAGTTATTCAATAAACTGGCGGATCAGTTCCAGCAGCGCGATCAGCGCCTTAAGAACGATGAGAACTTTATCGAGAAAAGTTTTCATCCGTTGCTCCCTTAAGGGAGAAAGACAATCACAGCTTACCCTTACGTTGCCTGTAACTATGATTTTCCTTCATGTGCTAGATGAGGACTGCCTCTCTCCAAATCAGAGCACCAGAATCAGCACCACCTGTATCCTGACCAGGACTTAAAAGTATTTTTCCGCACTGCGGTAATCCCTTGAGGCAGTATCATTACTAGCGTCGGGATTGTATCGCCGGCATAGCTGTTTGAATATGTAGGTATCCTGACTTATAATTCACTTGCTAGATGAGGACTGTTTCATCTCTGCCCAGAACCACCAACTTTCGGGCGGAAAAATAAAAAAACCGACTGTCATGTCGGTTTTTTTATATCTGTATTCTGTTGCAATCATTCTGTTCTCACGACAATCGCCGTTTCAGAATACCGCTCATTACCGCGCCTTAACCCACGCCATCACTTCCGCCCACTCACCGCGAAAGACAACCTTTTCCGCTTTCTTCTCAAGCTGATAGCGATACATCGGGTCGTAATACTCTTCAAGCAACGGCACAAGCCAGGCCATATGACCGTCGGTGCTGCCGGTTGCGAGTTGCGTTGTCAGCGCCGCATCCAGCCGGGCAGCCAGTTCATTATATCGTTGTAGCCCCAGCCGACGCTTAATCGCCGAAAGACCGTGATGCAGATATTCGCAATACGCTTGCCAGCCCTGTTCGTCGCCATATGCATGGGTAAAATCATGATGCATACGCAAGAAATATTCTTCGTTCAGGCGTTCAAGCCGGATCTCAAACGGGTCTTCTACCACGGCAATCGCCGCCTGGGTCATTCGCTCGCGCAGACATTCCGGCAGATGGTTTGAACCAATCATCCGGCTTTCATCTTCCAGCACCCACAGGCGCAGATCCTGACGGGCGTCAGTTTTTAGCATCTCGGCAGCCAGCAGGTTTTCAAAACTCGCCTGGCTAAGTTGCGGCTGTAACGTGCGACCAAAAGCAGAACCGCGATGGCGCGCCAGCCCTTCCAGATCGACACCGTTCGGCTGTTGCTGCACTAACAGCGTTTTGCCGCTGCCGGTACAACCGCCAATCAGCACTATCGGTTTTTGTGACAGTTCAATGGTCGCCTGAATCGCGGTCTGGCGCAGTGCCTTATAACCGCCTTCCACCAGCGGATAATCAATCCCCGCTTCATGCAGCCAACGTTGCACAATATGTGAACGTTGACCGCCACGGGCGCAGCAGAGAATACCTTGCGGATTTTGCAGGCACGCTGCCCGCCAGGCGTCCATGCGCTGCTGACGAATTTCACCCGCCACCAGTTTATGCCCCAGCGCCAGCGCCGCGTCTGACCCTTGCTGTTTGTAGCAGGTGCCAACGGCGGCGCGTTCATCGTTATTCATTAACGGCAGATTGATAGCGGCGGGCATTGTGCCTTGCTCAAACTCAATGGGGGCGCGAACATCAATAATGGGCGTATCAGCAATCAGCAGGGCACGATAGTCCTGTTCCGTGTGTCTCTCTTGCATAGTTAAAAGTGAACCTCAAATCAGCTTGCGCGCTATTTTACGCGCCAACGCGCAAGGAAACTTGATTTTTAACTGCGTGGGTTGCCGAAAATTTCTAAAAATCCGCTGATTTCCGGCCTGCGCTGGGTAAACAAGGTCACAATATCTTCTACCGCTTTGCCGCTGCCAAATTTGCGCCATGCCAGACTCAATGGCGAAGGAGGGCGCATCGTTGGAATGACCCGGCTGACCAGTTGTTGATTATCGATCATTGACTGGCAAAGCGATTTTGGCAAAAAACCAATGCCAATGCCCGCCAGATGGGCGGCGATTTTCGTTTCCATATCAGGAACAATAATTTCTTTTTGCCCCGGCAATCGCCAGGCCACGCGTTTGGTTAATGTGCGGGCGCTGTCTTCAATATTGACCGCCGGAAAGCGCCGTAACTGCGCTTCTGTGAGCGGCTCTTCAACGTTCGCCAGCGGATGATCCGCCGCCATGACAAAGCGCCATTGCACCGATCCTAAGGGAGCAAGACTAAAGGTATTTGCCAGCGCCTCGGTTCCTGTGACGCCGATAGCCAGTGAAAAACCTTCGTACAATAGAGAATCCCAGACGCCCATATAGATTTGCCGGGAGATGTGAAACTGGGTAAACGGGTAACGTTCATTCAGCCACGCCAGCAATTGGGCGACGGCCAGGGGGGTGTAGAGCAGGTTGTTGATGACAATATTCACCTGGCGTTCCACGCCATCATTCACCTGTTGCAGCTCGCTGGGCATACTTTCCAGCCAGCTCAGCCAGTCTCTGGCCTGAGAAAGTAGATGCTCGCCAGCCGCTGTCAACGTCACGCTGCGAGTCGTGCGGAAAAACAGCGCCACTCCGGTATTCTCTTCCAGAAGTTTAATGAGATAACTGATCGTCGCCGTGGTTTTGCATAATCGTTCTGCCGCTTTTGAAAAACTTCCTGTTTCAGCAACCGCAATGAAAGTCCGCAAGGTTTCTGGATCAAACATCTTCAGGTATCCCCTTTTAAATCCGCAAGTTGCGTGATTTTGCTGTCCTTTGATTTACTTGTATTTTTACATGATAACCCTGTGTGATTTGTGGGCTAAATCTAGTTTTGGAAAAATATTCCAACTTTTGTGTTGATGTTGTTCTCTTAAGGTTTTAGATTGCCTGTTATTGAAACCAAGCTGACCGGTCGGCGCTGGTTGAACGGAATTATGTTACAAGGACAACAAGATGAAACTTCAGGTATTACCGTTAAGTCAGGAAGCCTTCAGTGCTTATGGCGACGTAATCGAAACGCAGCAACGGGATTTTTTTCATATTAACAATGGCCTGGTGGAGCGTTATCACGATTTGGCGCTGGTTGAGATTCTTGAGCAAGACCGTACTCTGATTAGCATTAACCGCGCGCAACCTGCCAGGCTGCCGCTGACCATTCACGAACTCGAACGTCATCCGCTGGGCACTCAGGCGTTTATCCCGATGAAAGGGGAAGTGTTTGTGGTGGTCGTGGCGTTAGGTGACGACAAACCAGACCTGACAACGCTGCGGGCGTTTATCACCAACGGTGAGCAGGGGGTGAATTACCATCGTAATGTCTGGCATCACCCGCTTTTCGCCTGGCAGCGAGTCACCGATTTTCTGACCATCGATCGCGGCGGCAGTGACAACTGTGATGTCGAAAGTATTCCTGAGCAGGAGCTCTGTTTTGCGTGACGCCTGCAACCGACTTGCATAAGATAAACGAATTGTTCATTGTTTATGCTCACTTGTAGGTCGGAGTTAACGTAGGTATGACGGAAGTTAGACGGCGCGGCAGGCCAGGACAGGCGGAGCCTGTGGCACAGAAGGGCGCACAGGCATTAGAGCGGGGAATTGCGATTCTGCAATATCTGGAAAAAAGTGGGGGAAGTTCGTCAGTTAGCGATATTTCTCTCAATCTGGATTTGCCGCTCTCCACGACCTTTCGCCTGCTGAAGGTTTTACAGGCAGCGGATTTTGTCTATCAGGACAGTCAGTTAGGCTGGTGGCATATAGGATTAGGTGTCTTTAACGTCGGTGCGGCGTACATCCATAACCGCGATGTCCTCTCCGTCGCCGGGCCGTTTATGCGCCGCCTGATGTTACTTTCCGGCGAAACGGTCAATGTCGCGATTCGTAACGGCAATGAAGCAGTATTAATTGGTCAGTTAGAGTGTAAATCGATGGTCAGGATGTGTGCGCCGCTGGGCAGTCGTCTGCCGCTGCATGCTTCCGGTGCGGGCAAGGCGCTGCTTTATCCGCTGGCGGAAGAGGAGTTGATGAGCATCATCCTGCAAACCGGTTTGCAGCAGTTTACGCCAACTACGCTTGTGGATATGCCCACCTTGCTGAAGGATCTGGAACAAGCGCGTGAACTGGGCTATACCGTAGATAAAGAAGAGCATGTTGTTGGCCTGAATTGCATAGCTTCAGCAATTTACGATGATGTGGGTAGTGTTGTTGCCGCTATCTCCATCTCCGGGCCTTCATCAAGACTGACAGAAGATCGTTTTGTCAGTCAGGGTGAGCTGGTCAGAGACACCGCCCGCGATATCAGCACGGCGTTGGGACTGAAAGCACATCCATAGTGTCTGTCGCATCCCGCTCTGCGGAGCGGGTTTTTTTGACAAAATTTGAAAGTTGGAAAATTTTTCCAACTAATTGAGGTAGGAAGAAAATGGCAAAAATGAGAGCCGTTGACGCGGCAATGTATGTGCTGGAGAAAGAAGGTATCACCACCGCCTTCGGCGTTCCGGGAGCAGCAATCAATCCTTTCTATTCAGCGATGCGTAAGCACGGCGGTATTCGTCACATTCTGGCGCGTCACGTGGAAGGTGCGTCGCACATGGCGGAAGGCTACACCCGCGCAACGGCAGGGAATATCGGCGTATGTCTGGGAACGTCGGGACCAGCAGGCACTGACATGATCACCGCGCTCTATTCCGCTTCTGCTGATTCCATTCCTATTTTGTGCATTACCGGCCAGGCTCCGCGTGCCCGTCTGCATAAAGAAGATTTCCAGGCCGTTGATATTGAAGCTATCGCCAAGCCGGTCAGTAAAATGGCGGTTACAGTACGTGAAGCGGCGCTGGTGCCTCGTGTGCTGCAACAGGCATTTCACCTGATGCGTTCTGGTCGTCCGGGGCCGGTACTGGTGGATTTACCGTTCGACGTACAGGTTGCGGAAATCGAGTTTGATCCTGATATGTACGAACCGCTGCCGGTCTACAAACCTGCTGCCAGCCGTATGCAGATCGAAAAAGCCGTAGAAATGTTAATCCAGGCTGAGCGTCCAGTGATCGTTGCCGGGGGCGGGGTTATCAATGCTGACGCAGCCGCGCTGTTACAACAGTTTGCTGAACTGACCAGCGTTCCGGTGATCCCAACGCTGATGGGCTGGGGCTGTATCCCGGACGATCATGAACTGATGGCCGGGATGGTGGGTCTGCAAACTGCGCATCGTTACGGTAACGCAACATTGCTGGCGTCCGACATGGTGTTTGGTATCGGTAACCGTTTTGCCAACCGTCATACCGGTTCGGTAGAGAAATACACCGAAGGGCGCAAAATCGTCCATATCGATATTGAGCCGACGCAAATTGGCCGCGTACTGTGCCCGGATCTGGGTATTGTCTCCGACGCCAAAGCGGCACTGACGCTGCTGGTTGAAGTGGCGCAGGAGATGCAAGAAGCCGGTCGTCTGCCGTGTCGTAAAGAGTGGGTCGCCGACTGCCAGCAGCGCAAACGCACTTTGCTGCGTAAAACTCACTTCGACAACGTGCCGGTGAAACCGCAGCGCGTGTATGAAGAGATGAACAAAGCCTTTGGTCGCGATGTTTGCTATGTCACCACCATCGGTCTGTCACAAATCGCTGCGGCGCAAATGCTGCACGTCTTTAAAGACCGTCACTGGATCAACTGTGGTCAGGCAGGCCCGCTGGGCTGGACCATTCCGGCGGCGCTGGGTGTGTGTGCGGCTGATCCAGAGCGTAATGTGGTGGCGATTTCCGGTGACTTCGACTTCCAGTTCCTGATTGAAGAATTAGCCGTTGGCGCACAGTTCAACATTCCGTACATCCATGTACTGGTCAATAACGCCTATCTGGGTCTGATTCGCCAGTCGCAGCGCGCGTTTGATATGGATTACTGCGTACAGCTCGCGTTTGAAAATATTAACTCCAGTGATGTGAACGGTTATGGCGTCGACCACGTAAAAGTAGCGGAAGGTTTAGGTTGTAAAGCGATTCGCGTTTTCAAACCGGAAGATATTGCTCCGGCCTTTGAACAAGCGAAAGTCTTAATGAATCAGTACCGTGTCCCGGTGGTGGTGGAAATTATGCTGGAGCGAGTAACCAATATTTCGATGGGTAGCGAACTGGATAACGTCATGGAATTTGAAGATATCGCCGATAACGCAGCGGACGCGCCGACTGAAACCTGCTTCATGCACTATGAATAAGGGAGATAAATAATGTTACGTTTCTCTGCTAATTTATCGATGTTATTTGGCGAATATGATTTTCTCGCCCGTTTTGAGAAAGCCGCGCAGTGTGGTTTTCGCGGCGTTGAATTTATGTTCCCTTATGACTACGACATTGAAGAATTAAAACAGGTGCTGGCGAGTAATAAACTCGAGCATACGCTGCATAATTTACCTGCGGGTGACTGGGCGGCGGGCGAGCGGGGTATTGCCTGTATTCCTGGCCGTGAAGAAGAGTTTCGTGATGGCGTAGCAGCGGCGATTCGTTATGCCCGTGCGCTGGGTAATAAAAAAATCAACTGTCTGGTCGGTAAAACTCCGGCGGGTTTCAGCAGTGAACTGATTCACGCAACGCTTGTGGAAAACCTGCGTTATGCCGCGAATATGTTGATGAAAGAAGATATTTTATTACTGATTGAACCTATCAACCATTTCGATATCCCTGGTTTCCATCTCACCGGAACTCAGCAGGCGCTGAAACTGATTGATGATGTAGGCTGCTGCAATTTGAAAATTCAGTATGACATTTATCATATGCAGCGGATGGAAGGTGAATTAACCAACACCATGACCCAATGGGTCGATAAAATTGGTCACCTGCAAATCGCCGATAATCCACATCGTGGCGAACCGGGAACCGGAGAAATTAATTACGATTATCTCTTTAAGGTAATTGAAAATTCTGACTACAACGGTTGGGTTGGCTGTGAATATAAACCCAGAACCACCACGGAAGCCGGTTTAGGCTGGATGAAACCGTACCGTTAAAACGTAACGCTGTTCAGACAATGCTTTTTTAGGCCGCTACGTCGGCAGGGGATCGCGTTGTCTGAATTCAGGAAAAGCGACATTTAAAAGAGGCTAAATATGAAACTGGGATTTATTGGCTTAGGCATTATGGGTACTCCGATGGCCATTAATCTGGCGCGCGCCGGTCATCAACTGCATGTCACAACTATTGGTTCGGTTGCTGATGAATTACTGTCACTCGGTGCCGTCAGCGTTGACACTGCGTGCCAGGTAACAGAAGCGTCAGACATCATTTTTATTATGGTGCCGGATACGCCACAGGTTGAAGAAGTTCTGTTTGGTGAAAATGGTTGTACCAAAGCCTCGCTGAAGGGCAAAACCATTGTTGATATGAGCTCCATTTCACCGATTGAAACTAAACGTTTCGCCCGTCAGGTGAATGAACTGGGCGGCGATTATCTCGACGCGCCAGTCTCCGGCGGCGAAATCGGCGCCCGTGAAGGGACATTGTCAATTATGGTTGGTGGCGACGAAGCGGTATTTGAACGTGTTAAACCGCTGTTTGAACTGCTCGGTAAAAATATCACCCTCGTGGGCGGTAACGGCGACGGTCAGACCTGTAAAGTAGCAAACCAGATTATCGTGGCGCTCAATATTGAAGCGGTTTCTGAAGCCCTGCTGTTTGCATCGAAAGCCGGTGCCGATCCGGTACGTGTGCGCCAGGCGCTGATGGGCGGCTTTGCTTCCTCGCGCATTCTGGAAGTTCACGGTGAGCGTATGATTAAACGCACCTTTAATCCGGGCTTCAAAATCGCTCTGCACCAGAAAGATCTCAACCTGGCGCTGCAAAGTGCGAAAGCACTGGCGCTGAATCTGCCAAACACCGCAACCTGCCAGGAGTTATTTAATACCTGTGCGGCAAACGGCGGCAGCCAGTTGGATCACTCTGCATTAGTGCAGGCGCTGGAGTTAATGGCGAATCATAAACTGGCCTGATAAAAAGGCATCGTTGCCGATAAAGCCTCGATGCCTGCAATAAAAATGGCCGATATCAAATAATTGATTCGGCCAGCAGTAAAAAAGAAAGCAGCCAACGACGTTGCTTCAGTATTAAAAATTATTTTTTATTTTATTAGTTCCTCATAGCTAGATTAAAACAGCGTTATTCGATACGTGAAATTAAGAGGGATTTATGGAACATCAGAGAAAACTATTCCAGCAACGCGGATATAGCGAAGATTTATTACCGAAAACACAAAGTCAACGTACCTGGAAAACATTTAACTACTTTACCTTATGGATGGGTTCGGTTCATAACGTTCCCAATTATGTGATGGTCGGCGGCTTTTTTATTCTCGGCTTGTCTACTTTTAGTATTATGCTGGCAATTATCCTTAGCGCCTTTTTTATAGCTGCGGTAATGGTATTAAACGGTGCTGCGGGCAGTAAATACGGCGTGCCTTTTGCTATGATCCTGCGAGCTTCGTATGGCGTGCGTGGCGCACTGTTTCCCGGACTGTTAAGAGGCGGGATTGCCGCCATCATGTGGTTTGGTTTGCAGTGTTATGCCGGATCGCTGGCCTGCTTGATCCTGATTGGCAAAATCTGGCCGGGATTTTTAACTCTCGGCGGTGATTTTACCCTGTTAGGGCTTTCTCTACCGGGCTTAATCACTTTCTTACTCTTCTGGCTGGTTAACGTTGGTATTGGTTTTGGCGGTGGCAAAGTTTTAAATAAATTCACCGCTATTCTTAACCCGTGCATCTATATCGTCTTCGGCGGTATGGCAATTTGGGCGATTTCGCTGGTAGGGATTGCTCCAATCTTTGACTACATTCCGAGCGGTATTCAGAAGGCAGAAAATAGTGGCTTCCTGTTCCTGGTGGTGATCAACGCGGTGGTTGCGGTCTGGGCGGCACCGGCGGTGAGCGCATCAGACTTTACGCAAAACGCTCACTCTTTCCGTGAGCAGGCGCTGGGGCAAACGCTCGGTTTGGTTGTGGCCTATATTCTGTTTGCGGTCGCCGGGGTATGTATTATTGCCGGAGCCAGTATTCATTACGGCGCTGACACCTGGAACGTGCTGGATATTGTTCAGCGTTGGGACAGCCTGTTTGCCTCGTTCTTTGCGGTACTGGTTATTCTGATGACAACCATCTCCACTAACGCCACCGGTAATATTATTCCGGCTGGTTATCAGATTGCCGCTATTGCACCGACGAAACTGACCTATAAAAACGGCGTACTGATTGCCAGTATTATCAGCCTGCTGATCTGCCCGTGGAAATTAATGGAGAATCAGGACAGTATTTATCTGTTCCTCGATATTATCGGTGGGATGCTGGGGCCGGTAATTGGTGTGATGATGGCGCATTATTTCGTAGTAATGCGCGGGCAAATTAATCTTGATGAACTGTACACCGCACCAGGTGATTTTAAATATTACGATAACGGTTTTAACCTCACTGCATTCTCTGTCACTCTGGTGGCGGTTATTTTATCTCTCGGCGGTAAATTTATTCCGGTCATGGAACCGTTATCGCGTGTTTCATGGTTTGTCGGCGTCATCGTCGCCTTTGCGGCCTACGCTTTATTAAAGAAACGCACAGCAGTAGAAAAAACAGGAGAGCAAAAAGTCACAGGTTAATTAATCCCGATATTGAACATTGAGTTAAAAAACAATCTGTATTTTACAAGGAGTTTGTTATGTCTTTTGATTTAATTATTAAAAACGGCACCGTCATTTTAGAAAACGAAGCTCGCGTTGTAGATATTGCCGTTAAAGGCGGAAAAATTGCCGCTATCGGTCAGGATCTGGGCGATGCAAAAGAAGTTATGGATGCGTCTGGTCTGGTGGTTTCTCCGGGCATGGTCGATGCGCACAGCCATATTTCTGAACCGGGTCGTAGCCACTGGGAAGGTTATGAAACCGGCACTCGCGCAGCGGCAAAAGGCGGTATCACCACCATGATCGAAATGCCGCTCAACCAGTTGCCAGCAACCGTTGATCGCGCATCGATTGAACTGAAGTTCGACGCCGCTAAAGGTAAGTTGACTGTCGATGCGGCACAACTGGGTGGCCTGGTCTCTTACAACATCGACCGTCTGCACGAACTGGATGAAGTGGGCGTTGTCGGCTTCAAATGCTTCGTTGCGACCTGTGGCGATCGTGGTATCGACAACGACTTCCGTGACGTAAACGACTGGCAGTTCTTCAAAGGCGCGCAGAAGCTGGGCGAAATGGGGCAGCCGGTGCTGGTGCACTGCGAAAACGCTCTGATCTGTGATGAACTGGGCGAAGAAGCGAAACGTGAAGGTCGCGTAACCGCACATGATTATGTGGCTTCTCGTCCGGTATTTACCGAAGTGGAAGCGATTCGCCGCGTACTGTACCTGGCGAAAGTTGCCGGTTGCCGTCTGCACGTTTGCCACATCAGCAGCCCGGAAGGTGTTGAGGAAGTGACTCGTGCGCGTCAGGAAGGTCAGGATGTTACCTGTGAATCCTGCCCGCATTACTTTGTGCTGGATACCGATCAGTTCGAAGAAATTGGCACCCTGGCGAAGTGTTCACCGCCGATCCGCGATCTGGAAAACCAGAAAGGCATGTGGGAAAAACTGTTTAACGGTGAAATCGACTGCCTGGTTTCCGACCACTCTCCATGCCCGCCGGAAATGAAAGCCGGTAACATCATGAAAGCATGGGGCGGTATCGCCGGTCTGCAAAGCTGCATGGACGTGATGTTCGATGAAGCGGTACAGAAACGCGGTATGTCTCTGGCCATGTTCGGCAAATTAATGGCGACTAATGCAGCAGATATCTTCGGTCTGCAGCAAAAAGGTCGTATCGCCCCAGGAAAAGATGCCGACTTTGTCTTCATTCAACCGAATAGCAGCTATGTTCTTACCAATGACGATTTGGAATATCGCCACAAAGTCAGCCCGTATGTTGGCCGAACCATTGGCGCGCGTATCACGAAAACCATCTTACGTGGTGATGTGATTTACGACATCGAACAGGGCTTCCCTGTTGCGCCGAAAGGTCAATTTATCCTTAAACATCAGCAGTAATCTGGCCCCTGCAATGCCCGCCTTCGCGGCGGGCATTCTCCGGTTAAGGTGTGTTTATGTTCAATTTTGCAGTGAGCCGCGAAAGCTTGTTATCAGGATTTCAGTGGTTTTTCTTTATTTTTTGCAACACGGTTGTGGTTCCTCCTACGCTACTTTCTGCTTTTCAGTTGCCGCAAAGTAGCCTGCTTACACTCACGCAATATGCTTTTCTTGCTACCGCACTGGCCTGCTTTGCTCAGGCGTTCTGCGGTCATCGTCGCGCTATTATGGAAGGGCCAGGCGGCCTGTGGTGGGGAACTATCCTCACTATCACCCTTGGCGAAGCATCGCGCGGAACACCTGTCAATGATATCGCCACCAGTCTGGCGGTGGGGATTGCGATTTCCGGCGTGCTGACGATATTGATTGGACTTAGTGGATTAGGTCATCGCCTTGCGCGGTTATTTACGCCGACGGTGATGGTGCTGTTTATGCTGATGCTGGGCGCGCAGCTGACCACTATCTTTTTCAAAGGTATGCTCGGGCTGCCGTTTGGCATAGCCGACCCGAATTTTAAAATTCAGTTACCGCCGTTCGCGCTCTCGGTGGCGGTGATGTGCCTGGTTCTGGCGATGATTATCTTCCTGCCGCAACGTTTTGCCCGTTACGGCCTGTTGGTCGGCACGATAACCGGCTGGTTGTTGTGGTACTTTTGCTTTCCTTCTTCGCATTCGCTCTCCGGTGAGTTGCACTGGCAGTGGTTCCCGCTCGGCAGTGGCGGTGCGTTGTCGCCGGGGATTATTCTGACGGCGGTGATTACAGGTCTGGTGAATATCAGTAATACCTACGGTGCGATTCGCGGTACGGATGTTTTTTATCCGCAACAGGGCGCGGGAAATACGCGTTATCGTCGTAGCTTTGTGGCGACCGGATTTATGACGCTGATAACCGTACCGCTGGCGGTAATTCCATTTTCACCGTTTGTTTCATCC
>ERZ1034798.145-NODE-145-length-13018-cov-40.052920_pt1 | contig 13018 bp, 14 predicted proteins | sample MGYA00520690_ERZ1034798 | MGnify/ENA primary metagenome ERZ1034798 (study PRJEB33766, sample SAMN09781682) | gut metagenome | biome: gut microbiome | host: Homo sapiens | place: Madagascar | study: EMG produced TPA metagenomics assembly of the PRJNA485056 data...
GACAGAGACAGAGACATAAGACACAGACAGAGGAAGGGAGAGAGGACAGAGACAGAGACTGGAGAGGTCTAAGCCAGAGTCCAGCCTTTGTCAGTGGCGATAGCTTTGTCTGTGTCAGAGAGTAAAGCTAAGGCAGCGGCACCTACTGTCAGAGTCTGTGGAGTAGTTACCGTAGTAAGTCCATTGTTAAAGATCCACAAGAGTTCATCTCTAGTGTATAAGTTGTAGTTGTTAGCAGTGTCGTTACGTATGTCAAGAGATCTTGTTATGTTAGTCATTCTAAATTGTTGGCAAGATCTAAAGGCATCATTGTTTGCTATTACTTTAGTTCCGTTCAACGTTCCTCTATATGTAACTATAGGACAATATCTAAACCATTCAGAAAAACATTGATCTGGTCCTTCTACATATGATGCAGGTAATTCTGTTATGTTTGTACAATCAAATATATATTTCGAGTTTAGCTTAGTAAATCCGTCATTTTCAGGATCCGAGTATGCATCAGTTATATCAGTAATACTTGTACATCCTAAATATATTTGGTTAGAATTACTGTCTGTTGTTATTTGATGTGGCAATTTACTTATAGGCATATATGTTAAGGAATGACAATCCTTAAAAGCTTCTCCTAAGCTAGGATATTCAACAAAGGTAGTCATATGACCACAATTTATTAAACTTCCACATTCTCTAAATATGTATCTTGCTCCATCTATTTTTTTATTGTTAAATGCTGTATCATCTATTGATACTAATTCTGGACAAAGTTGAAACATATTATCTATCTGTAAAACATTATTAGCAAACTTTAATTCTGGAACTGATTTCAATGATGAAAATAAATATCCTGTTGAATAATATGATCCTATATATAGATTATTTCCTCCATATTGGTATAAGCCATAAAAACTAAAATATTCCATTCTTAATGTTCTTAATAAGGTATTATTACTGTTCATAGTTATTTTTACAGAATTACAATTTCCGCTAATTTCTAATATTCCACTATCTACTCCATAAAAACCGTATGAACCAGCTGATCCAACAACTAACTGAGAAATATTTCCTCTAGCTGCTTCTACTTCTACTATAAGATAATTCTCACCAGAATCTGCAGTATAATAATTTTGATATGTTTCAGATGTTAATTCTGGTTCTACTACAGATTTAATTAATGTTGTATCTTTATAGTATTTACTTGTTATTACTATATTATTAAGAGTTGCTCCTGTAAATGTTAAAGAGAAGAATCTTTTTGGTACAGATAAATCTACTAAGAAGAATATATGGTCACTTGCATCTGCCATTTCACTAGGGAGTAACATTGTTGGCCATGCTTTATTTCTATTCTTTTCCCTATATTGTTTAGCATTAGCAGGATCATAATCTTCTGATACAGAAATCTGTTTAATAGAATCTGCATAAGAGGAAAGAGGTGCAGACGTATCTAACGTTACACCCTTTTCATTTATTGCTAATCTTATATTCTCTTTACTTGATTTTATAGCTTGTAATTTTTCTGCTGTTGTTCCCATTAAATCACCTCTCCATTAATTTGGTCTAATACAGTATTAATATCACCAATTTTAGTATCTACATATGTAATAGTAGCATAGCTTTCTAAATTAGCAGTTATCATATCATTAACATCACTTTCACTAACATAATTAGGAGTTATTTCTGTAAGATTTCCTGTTGATGAGCTATACATAAATACTTGATATTGACGTCCATAAAAGAATACAATTGACCCATCTGCTGGAACTGCTAAATAAGTAAGCTGTACTCCTGTATTAGTAGCCTTAATTTCTCCAATATTAATAAAGTTTTTATATGTTGAATCTGTTAATATATCTAGTGCTGCTTGTCTTATTGCTGTAGTATTTGATGCAGCTGTTATTAAACTTCTATAATGTATTTTCATATAATTACCGATATCAATACCAGCAGTGCCACTTAATATATTTTGTCCGTCAAATGATGCTATATATAAATTGGAAGCGTCTTCTCCTATTAGTGGAGACGTATTAATTTGTGCTAATTTTATATTAGCTTGGTCAGGTAATATTACACCATTACGAGCTAAAACTAGCTTATTAGCATCTATTGCTAAATTTGTAGGAACTGTGTTTTGTACTGATTGAACATCAGCAGGAGTTGCGTATCCTCCTTGAACTGCTATTGTACCAAAGTTAGCCCATTTAAGAGTTCCATTTTCTGATACTAAACCATATAAATCTGATTGATTATTTGATTTAACTACATAAGCATCATTTCTTCCTGATATAGATGGAGAAGGTAATTGATCAATACTTGTTAAAGTATCTACTATTGTAACTGCAAAAGCATTTTCTCCATTTAATCCTCTAGGACCTTGTGCTCCTGGATCACCTTTATCTCCTTTAGGGCCTTTAGGTCCCATAGCACCTTGAGGACCTTTTAAAGATCCAAATTCAGAATCTGGTCTGTCATCTGTATAAGTAATTTTCATATATCCAGAACTATCTACATATATGTTTGCTATTCCAACACCTGTATCACCTTGAGGACCTTCTGGTCCTGTTTTACCAGGAATATTAGAAGGGGCTGGGAATTGTCCAACTGATACGAATCTTGCAGAATCTTGAGCTTCTAATCTAGTCCATATGTATAAATTATATGGAGCAGTAGTACCAACAAGATACGCATCTCCATATTGTGATGCTGATGGAGGTAATTTAGTTGAATCTGATAGAATACCTAAAACTCTTATTCCCATATTATTAAGAGTTAAAGTTGTGGCTACATATCTATCTATATCATCTTTATTTTTTAAAACTTGTTCTTGTAAGTTTCTATAAACTTTATCATTATAAACTATTGCCATTTTGTTCCTCCGCTTCTTTTATTTTTTCTTTCATGTATGGTACATGCATGTTATTAAAGTAATTATATGCCTTATTCATTCCTAGTAGTCCTAATGAAATAAACATAAATAAATTAGCTAGTGCAAGCATTAAATAAGTATAATCGTGCATTCCTTGAATAGCTATAATAGTAATTCCTATTGATGTTAAAGTTACACCTAACACTTTAGTTCCAATATCTTTAATAAGAGATGTAACCCAGAAGTAATTCATACTATGAATTTTTTTGTCTTTTGTTTTTGTGTTATAGTATTTCTCTACTACAGCTTTATTTTCTTCAGAGTTCCTTGCAAATGATTCTCCTTGTATTTTTAAGAATTGTGCTATTACTAACCCTACAATAGCATTAACAACTGCAAATTCTATAACATTAGTTATATTTCTTTCTTGCATACCAACTATCATAACAATTACAATAATTATATACATTATGGAGGTGATAGATGCCCCTATAGCACCAACATAGTTTAGTATAGGGACAATCTTCTTTTTAAAAGTATCATTCATCGTCTATCAATCTCCTTATTAATAACAGTTAATTCTCTATACTTATGATATAAAGGAGTAAATATAAATTCATCTAGTATAGTAGTTATAGCTGTTATAATTATCAACGTTTGTATATCTTGCATTACCATATATATACCAAGTAATATAATCCATATAGTGGAACGTATATGATATTTAGCAAGTAAATTAATAAGTGCTATTACAATACCAACTACAGAGCAGATTGTTAAAGTTATTTTCCCGCTATTGTCACTTATTGTAAAGCCTGCTATTAAATAACCTAAAATAGGTCCGTATGCCAAGAGTATAGAAACTATATGGAAGAATCTTCTCTTGGCTCTACATTTTTTAGTTCTTTCTGTCATGTTATTCCTCCTGCTTTACATTTGCTAAGAGGCATTTTAATTTTCTATTTTCTTCTACCAGCCTATAATTTTCTTCTAGTATTCTATTAGTGTTAGCTGTACATTCCTGTACTGCTTTCATAATAGCTTCTTGATCTTCTCTACAGTTAAGTAGTTTTTCTTCATAAGTTCTAGATACATTATTAATTTTAGAAGTTAATATTTTAACAACAACTGAAATTAATGCTGAACTTAAAACTGGTATAAGTGCAATTATATAATCTTTTAATTCTGCTAGCATTTTATTCCTCCGATTTATACCATAAAGGTAATTCTGGTTGTACAATTTTTAAGAATAAATCCTTAAATTTTGCAATATAATCTCCGGTAATTGTATCGTCTATCATATCATATTGAGTTGCATACGCATCTAATTTTGACCTTTTGTAATTAGTTACATCTTGACTGTCTATTCCTTGTATTATTTCTTCTGTAGTTGCAACTGGAGTTGTTCCAGGATGAGCTGCTTGATTATAAATAGTTTGAGATCCGCGTACAATTTCTTCTTCCTTTAGTAATTTTATTTTTTCTTGTATCTCAAGCTTCTTTTCCCAAGCTGGACCATATTGAAAGATAATAGAGAATAATTTAAATTTAAATTGATTTTCATCTGAATTAGCTACATGTGAATTTCCATAATTAGCATAAAGTAAGTAGTATGTTAATTTAAGATGTTTATCATCTACTGAGTTTGAAAAAGGAGTATCATCAAATTCTTCATTAAATGAACCATAGTCTGGAAATATTTCGCTAAGACTTCTTGTTCTATAACTACCATATAAAAAGGCGTTCATCATATCACAATTATTCATTTGCGTCACCTCCGACTTCTGGTTGATCTCCTGGTTCTCCTGTTTGATCTTGTTGTGATCCTATTACTCCATCTCCATTTCTATCTAATCCTGCTATTTCTTCTGGTACTTCACACCAAATACCTAATCCCCAAATACCATTGACTATATCGCAAAATTGTTGTCTTAATTTTAATCCATCTTTATAAACAAGACCAATATTTCCGTCATTCATATCTTGCTCAGATTCTAACATATGAGCTTTCTTTTGGAATAATCCACCATTTTTAAGTCCATATAAAGATAGTCTAAAGTTATCTAATGCTTGAAGATATATTAAATATTCTTCTGACTTCAATGCAGAACCTGCAGATGTTAAATCTTGGAACTCATTAAACCCAACAACTGGGATCCAAGGATTTCCTGATAAAGCTGCATCTGTTACTGACATTGCTGCTGATACTACATTTGATTGTTGATCTTCATCTTGAACACGCATTCCTTTAATACCTGAATTAGATATTAAAGAAGTTCTTGCTAATGGAAAAGCTTCTGACATTGCGTCTAATATAGGATCATTTATTATTTGTCTAGAAATATTTGTTTCAGATCTTTGCTTACAATAATCGTGTAATAGAACACAACAATTATCTGGAGTATATTCATTGGAATCATTATCACTAAATAAGTCATATAAAGAATAAATAACTTTTCTTGTAGAGTTTGGAAACTCTCTTGCTTTACCATCGTCGCTAGTTCCACCATTCCATGGAAGAGCTTTAGTATTTATAAATCTTCCATAAAGATCGATTGTTCCTTCTAAAGCATATGGAAGGAAGTAGAATTTATTAAGCTCAGGTACATAGAAGAACATTCCTTGACCGTTGTAATAAAGGATTCTTTCTAATAATTCTCCGTCTAATCCATCTGGCAAGTTATACCATTCATATCTGTTTATGGCATTTTGTTCGTCTAATATTCTTAATGCAATTTTAATATTATTTTTTAGCTGAGGTTTTGTCATACCCTGTTTAGCAAAATTTATAGGTAATCCAGTCATAGGATCAAATCCTGCAGCAATCATAGTTTTAATATCATTTAAAACTCCATTTCTATATTTTGGCATTCTTTACTACCTCCTCTGCTTTAGCTTTTTCTTCTTTTGTTGTTTTAGCTTTTTTACCAGAAGCCAATTCTTTCGCATATTGCTCTATTCTAGCATCTGATTTCTTTTGTTTTTCTCCTAATTTTATATTTTGTTCTTGTAATTTCTTTTCATATTTTAAATTTGCATTTCTTATAGCTATATCATCCATCTTCTTTTTTTTAGCAACTGCTTGATCGGCCATTTGTTGTTGCTTTTTAAGTCTAACTTCTGAAAACTTGGCTGCTTCCATTGATATAGCTAAATTTCTTATTGAATTTGCGGCATTTAATACTCCGCTTTGAAAATTTACCATTAATAATTCTCCCTTCCTAAGTAGAAACCTTTTCCTACTTCATTTGATAATTCTTTTAAGTAATGATAATCTTCTGTAATTCTAGGAAATCTAATAATAGATCCTTTTACATAAGATTCTGTAACATCATCTACATAATTTAAATAACTTCTAAGTGTAGATGTTCTTAAAATTGTCATTCCAGTATATTTTATTTTAGCTCTAAATGCATTTCTTTCTTCTTCTGAACAGCTGTACATTTCTAAAAATGGAACTTGTTTATTATTTATATTAATAGGCGATGACTTTGAAACTGTTTGAGGTCTAGCTTTAATATTTTCTAAGTTATATTTGAATAATGTTTCGGCCTTATCTATTTGATCATTTCTAAGTTTTTGATTTATAGATACGTCTGCTATACCTGCAGAAATAGATGATAATCCACCTATAGTACCACCAATACCTGCTCCTATAGGTCCTCCTGTAAGCATACCTGTTAGCATACCTGAACCAGTTCCTTGAATTGTTCCAGAAAACATGTTTGCTATATCATTGTAATGAGCATATTTATTTTCTAATTGAGCAGATTGTATTTCTCTATAAAATGCATTTGCATAGTTTTTATTATTTAGTTCGTATGTTGTCCATTGATCTGATATTATAGGTAATGAGAAATCGTCAGTACAAATTAATCCTCTATTATCTCCATAATTTTTTCCATATAATACACTAAAATAAGGATGAACTAATATAAACGGATTATATGGCTTATATGTACAATCTACATGAAAATATTTAATGCCTCCGTTTTTTGCAGCATTAAATTCAAAAACTGATTTATATCCTGGTGAGCATAATCTATAAGTATTTAATTCACTTTCTTCTTTATAATTAGTTATATTTAAATTATAAGGTATTTTTAAATCAAAATTAGATTTATTACACCAATATATATATCCTATTATTTTGTCCTCTGTTCCTATTTTTGGATATGCTTTTATTACAGATTTAGAAACATAATTAGATGAAAAACTTGGTTCAGAATACTGTGTCAATATATTTTGTTGTAAAGGACAGTATGGCAATAATTGTAAATCTTTTATGACACCATCTCCTAATAATGCTGAGAGCTGAGAAGCAACCTGGAAATTAACATCTTTATCAGAAATAAAATCTGGTGTTTCTGCCGAATTACTATACACTTTTAATTTATCAGAATAAGGCAAACAAAACATTCCATAAGGAGCATCTCCTAATTGCACAAATTGATTTTTTTCTATAGATACTTCTACTCCTCGTTTTACCTCATAATATTCAAGTTTTAATGTTTTTACTAGCGCACTAATACAACATACCTTGTTAGCAGATTCTCCTGTTGTAATATTATAATAGTCTTTTAATTTAGCCATAATATAATTAGACTGAGCTATTGAAACAGGTATTTCTATAATATCTTCATATGAGGATGCAGCAACCATATAATATTTTCCATCAATAAAAAATACTTTGTCATTATAATATGCTATGATTTGATCAGGATCTTCAGGAGAAAAATATTCACTTGAATATGCAATATCTGAGAAAATTTTAGTAAATTCATCTCTACATTTAATATATATGTCATATTGAGCGCTTGCATTTTTAAATTTAGTATCTGCTGTTTGTAGAGTAGAATCCATTAAAGCAGATGTTTCATAAAAGTATCTATTTTCACTATAAACCCAACCATCTTTTAAAGCACCGGTTGGAGATATTGTTATTCCTTTAACTTTAACATAATTATAATCATAATTATTAGTTGCATTAAATTGTCTCATAAAAATAGAATTAGTACTTTTAGATAATAGATTTAAAAACATGCCATCTTCAGAATAAAATCCTTTAAATACTTGTTTATTAGGATTATTATCAAAATATTTCCAATATGGAAATTGTTCTCTACTTTCTAGAGTAAATGTGTAGTTTTCTTCTACAATAGGTATAACAGTAGGTTTTAAATAATAATCAACTGCCTCTTTAGGTGGAATAAAATATCCAACTATCCAAGGACATTGAGTTTGGTCATATAAAGGCGTTTCATCTTGTTTTATTTGGTTATAATTTTGTCCTTCAGAATTAAATATAGAGTAATCTGATAGAGGGTTATTTACAAATCCTTTTTCCACCATACAAGTAGCATCTAAAACATCATCTAGATTATCCGCAATTAAGTCTCTTCTAAGCTGTACTTCAAATTTATTTCCTCTAATAAAAGTACTTTCTATTACAAACCATCTTGATTTTATAGTTTCATTTCCTGATTCATCTTCTTCTGTTATTAGAGCATAGTCTGGTGTTGTTTTACCCTTATATGGAAATATATGAGAAGTATTAATTCCATCACCATAATCAAAATTATTTATATTCGGAATAACCTCTAAAACATACCTTCTATACTCTTCAATAGTCTCATACTTTCGTATAGTCCTATTATAATAATTGTTAAATTGTAATATATATAAATTTATCATATAACCTCCATATAAAGATAGGAAGGGAAATCTCCCCTCCTATTAATCTGCATAAAGTGTAATAAATGGGTAGTTAGCTAAGTAATCTAAATCACTATAACCCCATGTTAAATAATGATTTTGAGTTAAGCTTCTTGGATTGAAGAAGTCAGTTTCAGTTTGGAATGCAGACATAAATGGAATACTATCTTTATGAACAATTTTACAGATAATATCATCTTTTTCTTGATATGCAGGAATTAGAATTTCTGTTGCACTTGCAATTTTTGTTCCTGTTGGAATTTTTTCACCAGGGAAATAGTCTTTATTTCCTACAACTGTTTCTTCTAAGAATCTATAAGTATCATTTGAACCAACTGTAATATCTTGACCAGTTACTGTAACTACAGTACCAAAATATCTAGGTAATAAAGTATATTCTCCAAATTTAGAAATTAAGTTGTCATTGTGGAAAATTGTAGGTAAGTCTAATTTAGTAATTTTATTTACCCATTTTGTATTCCATACTATCATTAAATCTTCTTTATCTAATGATCTCATAAATCCATAGTCATTATAATCTCTGCTAGTATCTTCTAATTCTGCAAAAATATCAGCAATCTTTTGAGCAATCATTTGAGCTTCAATTCTTGCTTTAGCTTCATCTGTAGCAGTAATTGTGCTTAAAGTTACTTCTTGAAGTTGTGATCCTTTATCAGATTCAGTTGTACCTACATAAGTATTAAATAATCTACTATCATAAATTCGTTTTGTATCAGAAATCCATCCTAACATAACTGAATTGAAACTAGAGAATGCACCTTCATCTCCCCAAGCTCGTTTTGTTAAATAGTTATCTACGGTTAATCTGATTTGTCTAAAATTAGAAATTGTAATTTTTTGACATTCAGGAGCTGGTGGTCTATCTAAACTTAATAGATTTCCTGCTTCTTTATCGTTTAACCATTCATGTGATGGTAAAACATCTGTTGCATAAAATAATTTTGTGTCACCGTAAAGAGTACCATCAGTTCTAAAATGATCTACCAATCTAGAATTAGTACCTTTAATGTTATCAGCAAAGACACGTTGGCTGATAATCATGTTGTAAATTGCACCAAATATTTCATTTGGTCTAAGTTGTCCGTTAAATGCTACTGGCATAATTTAAAATCTCCTATCTATTTTTATTTCTTGTTGTTTTAGAATCCAATGTGATTCTTTGAAGCTCATTTGTGAAAACTGTAGGGTCACCGTCCGCATATTCTAAACAATGTTCAAATCCTGCTGCTACACGATTAGCTACTTCTATATCAGCTGGATCATATGAAGTAGGCAAAAATGGATCCTGTCCGCCTTCTTCAATAATTCGATTACGTAGTTCAAGAACATTTTTAATATAGTTTATGTTTAATTCATCTTCACCTTCAGGCATGAAAATTGCTTCTTTTAATTCTTCGATTGATTTTTGATTTTCTTTTGGAGTATCAATTGACATTCCTTTTGTGTATGCCTCTAAAAGTCTTTTGTTGTCGGCTACTACTTTTTCATATTTAGCTTTATCAACGGAATTTTCTTTTATTTCATTTATGGCTGAAATATAATCAACATCTCCGTTATCTTGTTGATCATCTGTTACCTCGTTACGCTTTAGTAAATCTTCCATTATTATATTATCCTTTCTTTAATACTGCCGTTCAGCCGGGAGGTTCCTACATAATAAACTCACACTTCGGTCATGTGTCATGCATCGGTTCCTCTTCGGCTCCACTCCGAATACATGATTGTTTAAGGAAGATATAGGATTCACCTCTTACTAGGCAATATTTTATCCTTGTGGTTTTAGTAAAGATAATTCTCTACTGAATTTTAATTGTGTAATTAAATCTTTATAATGAAATCCTCTTGCATGATATACTTGAAACACATTATTACGTGCATCTATATCAAATGGACAATCTAGGTAAGGTCTCATACTTATAATAGGGACTTTTTCATTGTTATATGGAGCCAAAATTTTTCCATCCCAAATAGTATAGATTTTATCACTAGCTTTATCAAATTTAATTATCATTGTTGGTTTTATTCTTCTACGTTTATCTACTAACGTATAATCTACATTAATTTCATTTGTAAATGTTGATTCTTGTGGTGTCAATGTATTTGCTACAGTATCTTTTCTTGATTCTAGATATTTTTTACTTGGTTTAATGTATTCTAAAATAGCGTGTTTTTTACGAAGTTTATATCTTCCAAAGTTTTGAGGAATGAATCCAAACAACGCTAAAATATCAGAACATTCATTTAAATAGTTTCCAATTAAAAAAACTCTAATATTTGTTTTTGTTTTACGCAAAATATTTTCCATTTGATTAACGAACGCATAACAAATATCGAATCCTTTACGTTCGCAATTTTCTCTGTTCATTTCATCTAAACAGATATTATAACCTTTATCAAAATCTTTATCATAAAGTGCAGCACCTTTATCTGTATAATAGGTAGATAATGCTAAAATTCTGCACATAGGTTTGCCTTTATCGTAAATTTGGTTTCCTTTAACTGTTATATCTAGCTTAAATTTTCTTCTCAAGTCGGCATCTATTGCATCATTTGCGTTATTTCTAAGCATTTTCTTTTGAGCTGCTTCAGTTAATCTTAACCACACAAAAGGTTTTTGTTTCTTTTTCCATTCACTTAGGAAATAGGACATTACAGCGTAAGATTTACCTGCACAACGTCCTCCTAGTAATATATAAAATCTCGCCCATGTATTTCCTAATAATGAGCGCATTGAATAAAATTCTCCATCATTATAGCAAACTTTTTGCGGTTCTTCTGGATGTTGTTCCTGGTATGTTTGTAAATTTTTAATTACTTGTGTTATTTGTACTTTTGCCATTATTTACTACCATATACATTTTCAGATACCCATCTTTGAGCTTGTTCAGGATTATATCCGCGTGCAATTAAATTATTATAAATAGCTCTCAATTGAGCTTCTTTAATTGTTATTTTTCCATATTGAATATCTGATAATGCCACCCTTTCGCCATAATTTTCCATAATAAATTTTTGCATAGCAATAGCAACGTTTCTATTTCTAGCTGCATGATTTCCAAATGTTTGTGCTCTAAGCATTTCATTTATTACTGCTGCTGTAGTTGGTTTTTTACCTTTGTCAATTAAAAAGTTTCTAAATGATTCAAATGTTGCGTCAAACATTACTCTACTACGTATTCTACTTATGACCATACCTTGGCCTTTTTTTGCAACTTGCTCTTCTTTAATTGAATATTTATAGTTATATTGAGCAAAAGCTGCTTCCATTGATGTAGGCTTTCTACCTCTCATTAATGACATCTCCTTCCTGTTTTATAATTCCATCTGGTGTAAATATATATGAATTAGCACCAGCTTTATATATATCTCCCCACTCCCAATTTTCTCTTGGTTTCTCTTTATCATAGTTAGTATAACCTCTAACTACTGGGTTATATTTTCCATCTTCAATAAATTCATATGAACCAGCAGATTTAATTCTTAAAGTGCAGTTTGTATGATCATTTTCCCATTCTCCTACATTTTTACCTTCTAGGTTTCCATGCCATATGTCTCCAGAATACCAAATTCCATCTGTATTATATAAAAGAATTAGTCTTCCGTTATCTTCTAAACCTTTTGCAACTGTTCTAACTCGTTCATTATTATTATTAATAGCATCTCTACTTAAATGAGCATATTTATATGAAATCCATCTAGATTGCATGTATCCAATGCTTAAATTTAGAATAGATTTATAAATTTCGTTTTCTTTTCTTTGTTTATATAACTTCTCTATTGTTGGTCTAAACTCTGGATGAGTTATTGCTAAACCACCAGGGTAGCTATTATGAAAATCAATATGATGACAATTCTTATAAATAGCATCTGTAAAAGCAAAATCTCCTAATTTTATAAGAGGCATTTCTATCTCTTCTTTTACTTCTTTCCCGTTTTCGATAGCATAAACCTTTAAATTTATTCCATCTTCTTCTAATATTTTTTCAAATTTTGAAAATGCTTTTCTTCCCCATACAGGTTTGCTTTTATCATCGTATGATACATGTTTTAGTTGTATTCTATATATTCCATCTATATCTGCAATAAATAACTCTGCAAAGCTATTAGCATAAAAATAACAATAGCAAGGAAGTTTAAAACAAATATCATAAAATGTTAATCTACATTTTTCATTTCTTTCTACTTCAGTATAATCTTTATTATTTCTTAGTTTATTCAAAATGTCATTGAATAAATCTACATTTTCGTCAGTTACTTCTAGTACATTTATCTTTAAATTATTAAAAACAAAATTTCCTAGTTTATTCACTTTAAAATTTTTTAAATCTTTCATTTAATTATCTCCTTATTTGAATAAAGCGACGCAGGAAAGGAGGTAAGAAACTACATCGCTTTATATTATATTAGTTCCAACTC
>ERZ1034798.146-NODE-146-length-12826-cov-6.976274_pt1 | contig 12826 bp, 22 predicted proteins | sample MGYA00520690_ERZ1034798 | MGnify/ENA primary metagenome ERZ1034798 (study PRJEB33766, sample SAMN09781682) | gut metagenome | biome: gut microbiome | host: Homo sapiens | place: Madagascar | study: EMG produced TPA metagenomics assembly of the PRJNA485056 data set...
TTATAAATATTTTATAAATGTAGGCTATAAACTGGATACGTTATCAACTGATAGAATATAGTTAGTTTGGCAAAATGATCAATACTCTTAGTCTTCTAAAAAGACTTTCTATGTAAAATCTTATAAATAGAAGGTAAATGAACGTGGTGAGATTGTTGCTACAGAATAGACAAAATATAGCCTAAGACATAATTCGTCTGGTAATGACAACTTTTCTATATCTAATCACAATATAACAACTGGTCTTGGATATGTAGACTGTTTTCCTATAGAAGAAAACACAAGCTATCAGTTACAAAAAACAATAGACTTCTAGGTGTATAATGAAGAAGATGGCACAGTTTTTTGTCCTATAAATCTTATTCAAGAGAAAAAAGGTATACAGATTATTTTTGGAGATGCAGTAATGTTTACTTATAATTGGGACAATGGAACTGATTTGGATTAGGCAACTTTCGTAAATCTTAATCTCCCAGCATCTAATGATCACAATTACGCAGGATATTTTGGTAGAATTATTGACGAATATAGAAAAATTTTATATTTTGCTGGCGATAATACTGGTACAGGAAATGAGTATTCGTTTATTGATTTTAAACAGATATCTAAATATTTGAGTGAACACGGAAACGAATAGTCTTCAATTGACGGTAAGACTATACTGGAATCGTTAACTGACGACAATGGTGCAATTAAGATACAATGTGATCTTTATACAAACTGGTATCGTAAAAAAGAACAAGAAAATATTATTTTATCATACAGTGTTTACAATAAAGATTCTGAAGATGCAACTATTACTACAAATGGTAAACAATTTATATTAAACGGATATACAAAAATTAATGATAGTTCAGATTAGGCATTATGCTATGCTAGTGGATCGCAAAACGTTTCAAATAATGTAAATGTAAAAGACGGATATACGATTAGTGCTAAATTTGTATATTATTTTAATAGTGGAGTTTTTGCATTTGAGACAAATAAGGACGATGTTGGTAAATGGCATAAAGGAACAAACTTTAGCGCTGTAAGGAGTAGCGCGTCATACAGCAATGTACAGTTTACAAAGGATGACAATAATATTAATTTCTCAATTAGTATAGATTCGATAAACGAGCCTGACTATTTTGATAAAAACAATAAAGTTATTTTCGATGCATATGTTTACCAAAATGGAACTTCAAACTATTCTATTATCGGAGAATACGAAACTACAATAAATTAGCTTCCTTATAGACTTGAGTCAAGCGTACCTTTATCTAAGGTTATTAAAGATATGAATTTTGGTGAAAACGATACAGTTGAAATATACCCTAGAGTATCATTTAGAAGTAGTATTATTAATTATAGCGAAGAAAAGTATCTGGACATCGACGATATTGCACTTGGCCAAAATGTATTAACACTATAGAAATAGAACACTTAATAATGGATACAAAAAGAGAAGATCTATAGATCAATGGTAAAATAGTAAGTGTATCAACAGAGGGGGTCGTAGCAGACGCCCTCCAGATATACGATGACGGAATGCTAAGATATGTAAATACGGGTCGTTAGAACGATATTAACCAGTATCTTAAGAATAAGGTTGATGTACTTACAGATAATGTGTATAACATTAATACTAGAATTGATAATATCAATGATAATGAAGGCATTCCCTTGAGTATTCTTTCACAAATCTTAGTAATAGAGTAATATGAAACAATATTTAGATCAATAGGGCGTTGAATACCTTTGGGGTAGAATTAAACGCAATTTTGCTAATCTTAGCAATAATGGCAAAGTTCCAGCTTCATAGTTACCTTCTTACGTAGATGATGTTGAAGAGTACGAAAGTTTATCTTCATTCCCTAGTTAGGGTGAAGAAGGTAAGATATATGTAGCAAAAAATACTAATCTTACATATAGATGGAGTGGTTCTACATATGTTGAAATAAGTTAGTCTATCGCGCTTGGAGAGACATCTAATACAGCTTATCCGGGAGATAAGGGTAAGTAGCTCGAAGATAGCCTTGATGCTGAAATTAATAGAGCAAAATTCGAGGAAGCTGATATTAGAGCTGCTATAACAGCAGAGTAGAATAGAGCCGAAGCATCAGAAAGAGATAATAGAAGTCTCATAGATAAGAACACTAACGATATTGTTAAAGAAATTAACAATAGAGTTACTGGAGACGAATCTCTTTCTGCTAGCATTAATGCTGAGACATTAGCTAGATAGGATGCAGATAGCGCAGAAAAGCTTGCCAGAGAATAGGCTGATGCTACAGAGAAAGCTGAAAGATAGAGCGAAGATAACCTTATCAGAGCAAAGATTGAGTAGGAGTAGACTAGAGCAGAAGATGCAGAGAGACTTATCTCTAATAACCTCATCAATGAGATTGATAGAGCTAAGGCTGCTGAACAGCAGGAAGCTAAGAGTAGATCTGATGCAGATGATACTATTAAAGCTCTGTTAAACACAGAGGTTAGTAGAGCTAAGTCTGAGGAATCTAAGATTACAGCTAGTCTTGCTACAGAAGTAAGTAGAGCTACTACAGCTGAGAACGGTCTTTCGGATAGAATTACAGCAGAGCAGAATAGAGCTACAGCTGCAGAAGGCACTCTTACAGATAATCTTAACTCAGAGATATCAGATAGAAAGGAAGCTATTAAAGCTGAGTCTGACAGAGCTAAGGCTGCAGAGCAGGCTCTTCAAGCTAAGGTTGGTAGTATAACAATAGCTAAAGTAACTCCTCACGATTCAACTACAGCTGTATCATATTAGCTCTAGGTTAATGGAGAAGCTAAAGGTGTTACAATAGATATCGCTAAGGATCAGTCTATTAAGGACATCGAGGTTCTTGATATGAATGCAACACTTAATGACGATGGCACAATACAGGCTGGTAATCCTGTAGGTTCTACGGCATTGTGTATCTCATACATTCTTTCTGATGGTACTTACAAACTGGCTAAGCTTGACTACTCTAAGTTCCTTGAGGAGACAGAGTTTGCTAACGGTTTGGAGGTAAACGAACACAAGGTTTATGTTAAGGTAGATCCGCTGTCAGAGAACTTCTTGTCAGTATCTTCTACTGGTGTAAAGATCACAGGTGTATAGAATGCTATAAATGCAGCTGTGGACGTAGAGAAGGCTGCTAGAGAGGCTGCAGACACCGAGATCAAGAATAGTATCACTCAGTCTGGTTAGAGCTCTACAGCGGCTTTAAATGCCGAAATAAAGAGAGCTAAAGAAGCTGAAGCAACTATTACATCAAATCTCAGCAGACATACATCAGATTACGAGAATCCTCATCATGTAACTAAGGCTTAGGTAGGTCTTGATAATGTTGACAATACAGCAGATATCAATAAACCTATCTCTACGGCTACATAGAATGCTCTTAATCTTAAGGCTGATGCTAACAAGTACCTTCCTTTAACCGGTGGTACTCTTACAGGTGACTTAACATCACCTAAGTATGTAAAGACCGGTGGTACAAATGAATAGATCTTATTGGCTGATGGTACTGTAGCTACACCTATTAGCGCAGACACACTTAATTTAATCTTGACTTAATATGGAAATACTTGATAAAAACGGTGTTGAGGTACTGTGGTCTAAGATTAAAGGAAAGTTTGCTACATAGAATGATATAAATACATTGCAGTAGTTAATCGAAAATCTTCAGACTACTATAACACAATTACAAACAACTATTAATAATTTGCCTACGGCTGATACTAATGACTCTAAGTACATTAGAAAGGATAAGGACGATACAACTCCGTACACTATTACAGCTAAGGCTTTATATAAATCAGCATAATTATGGAATTTCTTGATACAGCCGGAGTCGCAACCCTTTGGGGCTCCGTTAAAAATCATGTTAAATCTTCTATAGATGCTCAGTAGTTTAAAACAATTAACGGCACAAGCGTAAAGGGTGCAGGCGATATATAGATCGATCTGTCCCTTTATAAGGTCGTTGAAGTACTCCCTACATCAAACATTGATACAACTAAGATATACTTGGTTAAAGACTCTGCGGTAGCTAATAACTCCTATTCAGAGTATATGTATGTAGGTGGTAAATGGGAAAAGCTCGGAGACTTTAGAAGTTCAGTTGATTTGCAGCCTTATGCAAAGACAGAGTATGTAAATAATCAGCTTGCTACAAAGGTAGATAAGGTAGCTGGTAAAGGCCTTTCTACTAATGACTACACAACAACTGAGAAAAATAAGCTTGCAGGAATTGCAGCAAATGCTAATAATTATACATTGCCTACAGCTACTGCATCAGTACTTGGTGGTGTAAAGATTGGCTTCTCTACAAATGCTGCTAATAGAAACTACGCTGTACAGTTAAGTAACAACCAGATGTATGTTAATGTTCCATGGACCGACCACAACACTACATATGGTTTAGCCACATCATCAACTAATGGTCTTATGTCTGCTGGAGATAAGGCTAAGCTTGATGGTATTGTCGCAATAACTGATGCAGACCTTAAAGCTATTCTTGTATAATGCAATTTCTCGATAGAACAGGTGTTGGTACATTGTGGTCCATATGTAAAGAAAAATTTGCATTAACAGGACATACTCACAATTACGCTGGTAGTGGATCCCCAGGAGGATCCGCTAATTCAGCAATAGGGGTTGTCGATTATAACCAAACTGGTAAAACTATACAAATAGGTTACTCTGGTACCGGAATAACAGGTGACCAGATAAAGTGTATTGCTGGATATACTAATGGTAGCGGTAATGTAAACGCTAAGATAAAAGATGTATCAAAAGATGCATTAAAGTCATGGTTGGGCTTAGGTTCATTAGCATATAGCTCTAGTATTGATTGGTCTTTGATATCAAGAGTTCCTACTGCTACGACAACATAGTCAGGAATTATGTCGGCAGCAGATAAATCTAAACTTAACGGAATAGCTTCAGGTGCTAATAATTATTCATTACCTGTAGCATCAGCGACTACTCTTGGGGGTATTAAAGCTTCTACCGCTAAATAGATTGGAGCAAAATGGCCAATTTTTGTTGATAGCGATGGTCTTGCTTATACATGTATATATGGATTAAATAATAATAGTGAAAATAATATCGTTTCCAATTTGGTTTGTACATCAAATGAATATCTTACGAGTTACACTCCTACAGAAATAAATATGATTTCGAAAAATTTGTCTAATTCAACAAAAATTATATATCCAAAAAGATCTGGCACATTCGCTCTTCTGTCTGATATACCTGATGTTTCTAATTTATGTAGATTTAATTTCGTAAATAGCATTAGCGAATGTAGAAATGATCGCATAAACTTTTTTCTTAGATGTTCTGACACACTTATAGATCTTGCACCTTTTGATACTTATCCAGATGGCACAATATTAATAATAACCACTGAGGATTCGATCCCTATTAGACATCATTCTGAAATATGGTATAGTTGTGGAGATAGAATGAACACAAACGAGTCATATTATACGTATAAAGATACAATTAATTTAATAACTAAAAATAATGGAACGGTTCACCTTTATAAGTTTTAATTAAAAATGAAATTAACATTAAAAAGAATTGCCTTACGCTCCACATATACCATTGGACGGTTGTACGTCGATGGTAACTATTTTTGTGATACACTTGAAGACACTGTTAGGGATCTTAATAAGAACGGTAAATTTGATAACGGAGAGAAAAAGGTATATGCCAAAACAGCGATACCTTACGGAACTTATGAGATCAAGTGGACCTATTCACCTAGATTTAAGAAGTATACACCACAATTGATGAATGTACCATCATTTTCTGGTATTCGTATACACGCAGGAAATTCAAGTACAGACACAGAGGGTTGTCTGCTTCTTGGATAGAACAAGAAGGTTGGAATGGTCCTTAACTCAATAGCTACCATAAACAAGTTCTACCCAATGATAAAAGAAGCTTGTTCTAAGGGAAAGGTGACTATTGAGATAAAATGAGCAAGGTAACAGGAACTTGGCGCGAGAAGATTCAATATTCAACCGCATGTCTCGCGTTCTTAAGCGGTTAGGTTCTCACCTGGGTGCAGTATTTACAATAGGGTGAAATCTCCACAGGAGTACTAGGGTTTGTAGCCCAAACATTAGTTTATTCGGCTAGTATCTATGGAGTATCTATTTATATACAGGGCAAGTTTGGTGAGTTAAGAACATATTTAAAAGAATATTTGAGCAATAATGAAAGCAATGCTGATGTAGTAGATATTAACAAAGATAAAGAACAACTACAAAACGCTGCTTAATACCGTTTTAGGCCTTCTGATGGCCTTTTGCTTAGCGTCTGGTATATTCTACCACAATAAAGCTAATAGGCTCACAGAGGAGCTTAAAATGGCAAATAATAACATTGAAGCCTATTAGGATGCCTTGAGTGGTGCCTAGTAGGCTTCTGGTGTTTTAAGGCTAGACATGAAAAAGCTTAAAGATTATAATGATAAGCTTGTATAGTAGTTGGATTCTGTACGTAAAGCAGAGAAGTTAAAAAGCAAAGAAATTTAGGTAGCAGCAACTCAAAAGTAGATTTTAAACGTTAGTAAGAGTAAGAGGGTGGGGGGTGATATAGTAACTATAATTAAAGATTCAGTCTATAATGATAGTCTACAATACAATGACCTTACTAAAGTATACTATACAATCGGTAAAGATAGTGTTAATATTAAACTTGATGTATAGAATACATAGTACCTTTACGTTTACAAACATAGAGAGTATAAAAATAAAAAGAACTTCTTTAAGAGGTTGATTACATTCGATTGGAAAAAGAAAGACGTATATAAGTACAAGATACATAATACGAATGATCTACTTAAAGAAGATAGTGTAAGAATAATAGAAGCGATATGAAAATGTTTTCGTTACGTACAATTGTAGACGATATATTGCTGATTGTACGAAATAACAACATTAGCGAAAGCGAGGATTTATCTAGAGCTCAAATATCCGCTTGGGTTATGTAGTATAGAGCTTATCTTTCTAAAAAATAGATTTAGTAGGATGAGTAGACTGGTGACGATGTTGAACCAGCTGATACTATTGACACAACAACCATCGGTCCATTTGAGTTAGAAGATTGGAATAATCCAAATAAAGATGAATGCTGCGGCTACATGTTTAAAAAGACTAAAAAGAAGGTTCTTACAACTGAGAATAGTGAAAAGGATATTGTTAGTGTATATGATCAAAATTATTGTACTATACAATACATGTATAATCAAAGAAAGCACTTCCATAGATTTAGAAGATACACGTACAATGAACCTACATGCTGGTTTGACGATGGATATATTTACATAGAGGGCTCAAACTTAGATGATATAGAGTCTATATATGTTACAGGCAATATAGATCCAGAAGGCTATGCAAAGGGAGAAGAAGATGTCACTATTCCAGGTTGGATGATACCGGATATTAAGAAAGCTATTATGACTAATGAGCTTGCATTTATGCTTAAGAGGCCAAGTGATGATAGCAACAACTCAACATTATCTAGTGTAAAACCAAATGGTCCTTAGGATAAGGAAAAATAAAAAAAGCTACACAATAGCTGATATATATAGAGACTACGTTAAAAAGAACGACGTAGAGCTTAATTACGCGCGATATAAGCGCATTATAGACGAATTTAATAAAGTTGTCAAGGAAGATATTTTAGAGCGCTCACAGCCCTTTAAAATGCCTTATGGCTTAGGTGTTATATGTATAGTTAAGTATAAGCCTAAGAGTTATACAGATTAGTCATTGTCTGTAGACTACAAGTCAAGTAAGGAAGAGGGTAAGAAGATATATCATTTAAATGAGCACTCTAATGGCTATAAATACAGGTTATATTGGTCAAAGGTACCAAAGATATTCTCAGCTAGGTATAAATACTAGTTATGTATGGTAAGAGAGAATAAAAGACACCTTGCTCAACTTATATTTAATAAACAAGATTATATAAATATAGATGATATACAAGTATACAAAATGTGAGTCAGTTATAGCTAAGATTATGGCTGATGCAGACATGTCTGAGAAGAACATTCGTGTCACAGATATACGTGAATGGATCTTCGAGGCTGTCGAAAAGATTGGGGCTCCAGTATAGTATGTATAGAAAGAATCTGGCGAGGATGGCGTACCTATATTTGAAATACACGAACATCAAGTTCCGCTTCCTGAAGATCTAGAATCCTTGACAGCTATAGCCTATTCAAACAATGGAACAAGTTGGGTTTAGGCACGAAAAGACGAGAGCTCATTCAAATTTAACGCTAACACTAAAGCTATGCATCATTATCATCCTATACAGCCAGCTGGGACCCCTTTGATTACTCATAGGTCTCAGCTTTTAGGCGTTAATGGGAGTACTGCTTTAATGGACGCTATTAGAGATATAAAGAACGGTAGTCCATCATATTGGATTAAACCAGGATGGATTGTATTCAACAAAGAAAAAGGCTTTGCTAAGTTGTCTTACAAAGCTATTGCTACAGATGAAAGAGGTTATCCTCTTATTCCAGACTTACCATCATACTAGGAGGCTATATATTGGTATGTAATGATGAAGTTAAGCTTCCCTAAGTTTCTTAAAGGTTCTCTTGGAGGTAAAGTTAGATACAGCTAGAATACATACTTCTATATACAGTAGCAATGGAACTTCTACAGAAATTAGGCTTACGCTGAGGCTATGATGCCTAACGAGAGTGAGATGCTTGCAATAAAGAATGAGTGGACAAAGCTTATCCCAGAGTGGGACGATGATGAAAACTTCTTCAAGAATACTGGAGAAAAACAATTAAACTTTAACGATTATTGCTATGGATACTAATACTGAACCACAAATTAATAGTTTTGCTGGAGGTCTTAATAGCGATGACGATATATCTGTTGTTTCTACAAATCAATATCTTGATGCTACAAATATAAGAATATCATAGTACAAGGATGGTAACGACAACTCTAGAATAAACAGAAATGGAGTAATAACTCCTATTAAGGGAGCTAGGATGTCTGCTATCATACACCCAAGTCTTAATCATTACAACTATAAAGTAGTAGCAACAGGATCTATAAGAGATTATGGAATCATAGTATGCGTATGTACTTGCAAAGATAATAATACGCTTAAAGAGTATAATTGTCTGAATGTATATAGATTTAAAAATGCTATAGGCAACGGATTGCATAATTAGAGCTATAAAGAGATTGATTCGACAGATATAATAGTTGACGCAAGGCTCCCGCATGATAATTACCCAGATAAGTTTAGTATACAATTAAACTACGAGAGCGAGAATAACATAAAGCTTTATATAGCTGATTCTTTGGATCCTATAATAATGTTTAATATAACAAAATGTAGCATATACAAAGATCTAGATAAGTGCTATATATATCCAAAGGCGCCATGTTAGCCTCCTAAGTTTTAGGGTTATATTCCTGGAAAGCTCAAGTACAGCATGGTATCTTATAGCTATATGCTGTACAATAAACATGGATAGCATTCAGATGTGTCTGTAGCTTGTAAGTAGATACCTATAGGAAACTACAACTTTGTAGATAAATAGAACTTCATACAGTCTGGAGGTAAGCTTGATGCACAGTCTAATAGTGGAACAAAAATATCTGTATAGATAAAAAGTGAGTACGTACATTTAGACAAGATTAAGGTATTTAGAATACAGTACTTCTAGAATGGCTAGATGCCTATTATATCCGTTATTTATGACGCCGCTACGGGTTGTACAAAATTTAAAGATGCAGATATCACCGTATGCGATACAGGCTAGGAAGCATTAGAATAGATAAGTGTAGAAGAGTATAATAGTATGCAGGGAGTGAGGATTATTCCTAACTCATTGGCTGTTAAAAATGGATATTTATTCGCTGCTAATACAAAGACATACTAGACTACTATTAAAGGCTTTGATAAATGGGATGCTAGAGCATATAGATTTGATATAAGACACAACTGTACTCTTACCGATGTAAATGGAGATAATAGGATAAATGTAACAGATAGCAATATAGGGAAAATACCTTTTACTCATGATTGTTTCTAGTCTTACAACGATATAAATACAAAGTAGATAATAAGTTAGGATAGTCAGGTATATAATAAAACTGGCGAATATATTGGAGGTAGTGGCGTTAATATTGAGTGGAGGTTTATTATATCTCCATAGGTTGGAGACAGCTGTAAAAGACAATATAAAGGCTCTGATGACTACGTTAGAAAGGTTGGTACTCTATACAACTATGTGAGTAGAGATAATGTTAAATAGCAGGAGAGCTATTATGTGACAAGCTCTGGAGACATTAAGTGGGCTTCTGACGGAGATAAATTCGATAATGGTATAAAGTCTAATACCTACCTATTATAGTCGCTTAGACGCAACGAATTGTACCGATACGGCATTGTTTTATACGATAAGTACGGACAAGCTTCGCCTGCTAAGTGGATAGCTGATATTAGAACACCTAACATGACAGATCCATAGTTTAATATATTCACATCTAATACTAAGGTTAACGGTACAAGATACGAGCTAGTAGTACGTAATCTTGGTATATAGTTTAAAGTTAATCATCTACCTACAGGATGTGTTGGATACTAGATTGTAAGATGCGCTAGACACGAGGAGGATATGGCTACTATATCATAGGGTGTACTTAGTAAGCCAGTAGTTAATACATATAGCAGAATATTTGATTAGGATAAATCTGATGGATTCTTGATAACAAAATATCACACATATTGTCCTACAGGGTTCTTGACAACAGGCATGTTTATAGAGGGATATGGTTGTGTGTACTAGATGTCTGATGAAGGTAATAGCGCAAAGAATTAGTGCATGGCAAACTTGGCTAACAATAATTTATTGTAGTTTGTTTCTAAGGAAGTTTGTTATCAGCCAGAATCTTTTAAAACATTTGTAAAGGACAAAAAATACTACATAGAAACTCCGTTATTCTTATTTGGATCTAGGGGAGACTATCGTTTCAAAGATGATTTATATGACTCTCCAAACAAATATGGCTATGGAGATCTTGTAACTACATTTAACGTGTCATATCATAATTTTATAATTCCAGGAATATCTAATTGCGCATTAGAGACTTATGTTGATAATAAAGACCTAGTAATGAGATATGTTGAGAATATAGAATTTAAACCTAGCGATCATGAAAATATAGTTTATCTTGACGCTGTTCTTAATCTTGATTTAATGCAAAGGATTAATCCTTAGGCTTTTAAACCATTTCCTATGTTAGGAAATTAGAGGCCATATTCATTTTATCCGGTAAAGAGTTGTGTATACAAAAGAGATCCTCTATATGTGAAATATGATACTAGTGCCAAAATTGCAGAAATAACTGACAAAAATGGTACGTATATGCAACAGAAGGCGTTTGGATATATCAAATTATACGAATCATCAAATGTTACTGATACATTTACAGGATTATTTGATAAAGATGTTTTAACAAATCGTAGAAAGGTGATAGACTTCAAAACTGTAGAATAGATCGAATGGAACAAGTTCTTTAAAAGAAACTATAATAAAGACGGCAAAGAACAGAGAAGCTCTAAATAGTTTCCAAACTATGCTGTGTCTTCTGGTGGCCACTTGTTCACTAATGCCATAACTGGTGGATTAGCTACAGACGTTGATAGTGAAATATTTAAAAACTTTGGGAGATACGAAGGAGGATTTAGAGGCGATAATACAGGAAAAGACTCTGGAAAACATGTTGTTTGGGGAACAGGTGGTAGATGCTTATTATTCTCATGCGAAGATAAGCTTGATACTATAACAACTAGTATAAAGACAAGCAGATACTATGCATATAATAATTCTGATATATAGATATCATCCATTAGTGAATATATAAGATCTAGTTTACTTGGTACATTCTTATGTAATTTTAGACAATAGATAACACCTTATGGTGGGCAGTCTTTCATCAATAGACTTACTAATGTATATTTTGGTAACGGAGACTATTTTGAATCTCCAGTTGATCCAGATGGTCCTGGTGACTGGAATGATGTATATAACGGTGATTGTAATATAGAGATATTCGAATATACGTCTATGCATAAGATATATGGCGCGTATACAAATGAAGGTAGTGGAGAGTTAAAGTTTCCTAGTACGCATATGATTACTTACTCTATTCCTACAGAATCCAACATCTGGACCAAGTTTGAGTATGGTTGGCAGTTTAGCATAAACGCAGCAGATAACTACGCATCATTTATTTAGGAAGAACCATCTTAGATAACAGAGGCTTATACGTAGGATGATCCACAGTTTGTATACAATACTGTATATAATACACGAAACACTAGTAGGCCACATGCTATATATGACGATCTAAATAAGGAAGACTATAATAAAACAGTAGATACAAGAGTATACTATTCTGATTTAAAGGCAAATGATGAGATTATTGATAGTTGGTGTAAGTTTAGAAGTTCTAACTTCATTGACGTAGATCAATAGTATGGACCTATAACTGACATCTATACATTTAAGAACAACTTGTTATTCTGGCAACAGAAGGCTTTTGGTGTACTTAGTGTTAATGAGCGTAGTATTACTACAGATAACTCTGGTAACGATGTTATACTTGGAGATGGCGGAGTGTTATCAAGATATGATTACTTTAGTAATAAATTCGGTATGTGTAAGCAGTAGTTCTGTGTAACTTCTTCTAATGGTGGAGCTTACTGGTGTGATACACATAACAATGTACTCTGTATGTTTAGTGGAGACAGTGTTGTAGAGCTTAG
>ERZ1034798.147-NODE-147-length-12798-cov-3.523032_pt1 | contig 12798 bp, 7 predicted proteins | sample MGYA00520690_ERZ1034798 | MGnify/ENA primary metagenome ERZ1034798 (study PRJEB33766, sample SAMN09781682) | gut metagenome | biome: gut microbiome | host: Homo sapiens | place: Madagascar | study: EMG produced TPA metagenomics assembly of the PRJNA485056 data set...
GTGAATAAATTTTATTCATATTGTTATCAATAAGTTATCAAGTATTTTTAATTAAAATGGAAATTGTTTTTGATTTTGCATTTTAAATGAGTAGTCTTAGTTGTGCTGAACGAAAAGCGCACAACGATCCTTCGTTCACAGTGGGGAAGTTTTCGGATCCATGACGAGGAGCTGCACGATGACTGAACAGGCAACAACAACCGATGAACTGGCTTTCACAATGCCGTATGGCGAGCAGGAGAAGCAAATCCTTACTGCCGAAGCGGTAGAATTTCTGACTGAGCTGGTGACGCATTTTACGCCACAACGCAATAAACTTCTGGCAGCGCGCATTCAGCAGCAGCAGGAAATTGATAACGGAACGTTGCCTGATTTTATTTCGGAAACAGATTCCATTCGTGATGGCGGTTGGAAAATTCGCGGGATTCCTGCGGACTTAGAAGATCGCCGCGTAGAGATTACCGGACCCGTTGAGCGCAAGATGGTGATCAACGCGCTGAACGCCAATGTGAAAGTCTTTATGGCCGATTTCGAGGATTCACTGGCTCCGGACTGGAACAAAGTGATCGACGGGCAAATTAACCTGCGTGATGCGGTTAACGGCACCATCAGTTACACCAACGAATCCGGCAAAATTTATCAACTCAAACCCAATCCGGCTGTTTTGATTTGTCGGGTACGCGGTCTGCACTTGCCGGAAAAACATGTCACCTGGCGCGGCGAAGCGATCCCAGGCAGCCTGTTTGATTTTGCCCTCTATTTCTTCCACAACTACCAGGCGCTATTAGCAAAAGGCAGCGGTCCCTATTTCTATCTGCCGAAAACCCAGTCCTGGCAGGAAGCGGCCTGGTGGAGCGAAGTCTTTAGCTATGCCGAAGATCGCTTTAATCTGCCGCGCGGCACTATCAAGGCGACGTTGCTGATCGAAACGCTGCCTGCCGTGTTCCAGATGGACGAAATTCTCTATGCGTTGCGCGACCATATTGTTGGTCTGAATTGCGGTCGCTGGGATTACATCTTCAGCTATATCAAAACGTTGAAAAACTATTCCGATCGTGTCCTGCCAGACAGACAGGCTGTGACGATGGATAAACCGTTCCTTAATGCCTACTCACGCCTGTTAATCAAAACCTGCCATAAACGCGGCGCATTTGCGATGGGCGGCATGGCGGCGTTTATTCCGAGCAAAGATGAAGAGCGCAATAACCAGGTGCTCAACAAAGTGAAAGCGGATAAATCGCTGGAAGCGAATAACGGTCACGATGGCACATGGATCGCCCATCCAGGCCTTGCTGATACCGCAATGGCGGTTTTCAACGACATCCTCGGCTCCCGCAAAAATCAGCTTGAGGTGATGCGCGAACAAGACGCGCCGATTACCGCCGATCAACTGCTGGCACCTTGTGACGGTGATCGCACCGAAGAGGGTATGCGCGCCAATATTCGCGTAGCTGTCCAGTACATCGAAGCATGGATCTCCGGCAACGGTTGTGTGCCGATTTATGGCCTGATGGAAGATGCGGCGACGGCTGAAATCTCCCGTACTTCCATCTGGCAGTGGATCCATCATCAAAAAACCTTGAGTAATGGCAAACCGGTGACCAAAGCCCTGTTCCGCCAGATGCTGGGGGAAGAGATGAAGGTCATTGCCAGCGAACTGGGCGAAGAACGTTTTTCCCAGGGGCGTTTTGACGACGCCGCACGCCTGATGGAACAGATCACCACTTCTGATGAGTTAATTGATTTCCTGACCCTGCCAGGCTACCGCCTGTTAGCGTAAACCACCACATAACTATGGAGCATCTGCACATGAAAACCCGTACACAACAAATTGAAGAATTACAGAAAGAGTGGACTCAACCGCGTTGGGAAGGCATTACCCGTCCGTACAGCGCGGAAGATGTGGTGAAATTACGCGGTTCGGTCAATCCGGAATGTACGCTGGCGCAACTGGGTGCGGCGAAAATGTGGCGTCTGCTGCACGGCGAGTCGAAAAAAGGCTACATCAACAGCCTCGGTGCACTGACTGGCGGTCAGGCGCTGCAACAGGCGAAAGCGGGTATCGAAGCGGTTTACCTGTCAGGCTGGCAGGTAGCGGCGGACGCTAACCTGGCGGCCAGCATGTATCCGGACCAGTCGCTCTACCCGGCAAACTCGGTGCCTGCAGTGGTGGAGCGGATCAACAACACCTTCCGTCGTGCGGATCAGATCCAGTGGTCTGCTGGCATTGAGCCGGGCGATCCGCGCTATGTCGATTACTTCCTGCCGATCGTTGCCGATGCGGAAGCCGGTTTTGGCGGTGTACTTAATGCCTTTGAACTGATGAAAGCGATGATTGAAGCCGGTGCAGCGGCAGTTCACTTCGAAGATCAGCTCGCTTCAGTGAAAAAATGTGGTCATATGGGCGGCAAAGTGCTGGTGCCGACTCAGGAAGCGATCCAGAAACTGGTCGCTGCGCGCCTGGCTGCCGATGTTACGGGAGTACCAACCCTGCTGGTTGCTCGTACCGATGCCGATGCGGCGGATCTGATCACCTCCGATTGCGACCCGTATGACAGCGAATTTATTACCGGCGAGCGTACCAGTGAAGGCTTCTTCCGTACTCATGCTGGCATTGAGCAAGCGATCAGCCGTGGTCTGGCGTATGCGCCGTATGCCGACCTGGTTTGGTGTGAAACTTCCACGCCAGACCTGGAACTGGCGCGTCGCTTTGCGGAAGCTATCCACGCGAAATATCCGGGCAAGCTGCTGGCTTATAACTGTTCGCCGTCGTTCAACTGGCAGAAAAACCTCGATGACAAAACTATTGCCAGCTTCCAGCAGCAGTTGTCGGATATGGGCTACAAATTCCAGTTCATCACCCTGGCCGGTATCCACAGCATGTGGTTCAACATGTTCGACCTGGCAAACGCCTATGCGCAGGGTGAAGGTATGAAGCACTATGTTGAGAAAGTGCAGCAGCCGGAATTTGCTGCCGCGAAAGATGGCTATACCTTCGTTTCTCACCAGCAGGAAGTGGGTACGGGTTACTTCGATAAAGTGACGACCATTATTCAGGGCGGCACGTCGTCAGTTACCGCGCTGACCGGCTCCACCGAAGAATCGCAGTTCTAAGCAACCTACAAACGTTGCTGACTGTAGGCCGAATAAGGCGTTTACGCCGCATCCGGCAATCAGCGCCTGATGCGACGCTGACGCGTCTTATCATGCCTACAAATGTTGCAGACGCGTAGGCCGGATAAGGCATTCACGCCGCATCCGGCAATCAACGCCTGATGCGAAGCTTGCGCGTCTTATCTGGCCTACAAATGTTGCTGACTGTAGGCCGGATAAGGCGTTCACGCCGCATCCGGCAATGAGCGCCTGATGTGACGCTTGCGCGTCTTTTCCGGCAATTCTCTGCTCCCTGATGAGGGCGACAAATGCCGCGTGGCCTGGAATTACTGATTGCACAAACAATTTTGCAAGGTTTTGACGCCCAGTATGGTCGATTCCTCGAAGTGACTTCCGGGGCGCAGCAGCGTTTCGAACAAGCCGACTGGCACGCTGTCCAGCAGGCGATGAAAAACCGTATCCATCTTTATGATCATCACGTTGGTCTGGTGGTGGAGCAATTGCGCTGTATCACCAACGGGCAAAGCACGGACGCGGCATTTTTACTACACGTCAAAGAGCATTACACCCGGCTGTTGCCGGATTACCCGCGCTTCGAGATTGCGGAGAGCTTTTTTAACTCCGTGTACTGTCGGTTATTTGACCACCGCTCGCTTACTCCCGAGCGGCTTTTTATCTTTAGCTCCCAGCCAGAGCGCCGCTTTCGTACCATTCCACGCCCACTGGCGAAAGATTTCTACCCCGATCACGGCTGGGAATCTTTGCTGATGCGTGTTATCAGCGACCTGCCGTTGCGTCTGCGCTGGCAAAATAAAAGCCGTGACATTCATTACATCATTCGCCATCTGACGGAAACGCTGGGGACAGACAACCTCGCCGAAAGCCATCTACAGGTGGCGAACGAACTGTTTTATCGCAATAAAGCCGCCTGGCTGGTGGGCAAACTGATCACGCCTTCCGGCACGTTGCCATTTTTGCTGCCGATCCACCAGACGGACGACGGCGAGTTGTTTATTGATACCTGCCTGACGACGACCGCCGAAGCGAGCATCGTCTTTGGCTTCGCGCGATCCTATTTTATGGTTTACGCGCCGCTGCCTGCTGCGCTGGTCGAATGGTTACGGGAAATTCTGCCGGGAAAAACCACCGCAGAACTGTATATGGCTATCGGCTGCCAGAAACACGCCAAAACCGAAAGTTACCGCGAATATCTCGTTTATCTACAGGGCTGTAATGAACAGTTTATTGAAGCGCCGGGCATTCGTGGAATGGTGATGCTGGTGTTCACGCTACCGGGTTTTGATCGGGTATTCAAAGTGATCAAAGATAAATTCGCGCCGCAGAAAGAGATGTCTGCTGCTCACGTCCGCGCCTGCTATCAACTGGTTAAGGAGCACGATCGCGTAGGGCGAATGGCAGATACCCAGGAGTTTGAAAACTTTGTGCTGGAGAAGCGGCATATTTCTCCAGCATTAATGGAATTACTGCTCCAGGAAGCGCCGGAAAAAATCACCGATCTTGGAGAACAAATTGTGATTCGCCATCTCTATATCGAACGGCGGATGGTGCCGCTCAATATCTGGCTTGAGCAAGTTGAAGGGCAGCAACTGCGCGACGCTATTGAAGAGTATGGCAACGCCATTCGCCAGCTTGCCGCCGCCAATATCTTCCCAGGCGACATGCTATTTAAAAACTTTGGCGTCACTCGTCACGGTCGCGTGGTGTTTTATGATTACGACGAAATTTGCTACATGACGGAAGTTAATTTCCGTGACATCCCGCCGCCGCGCTACCCGGAAGACGAACTCGCCAGCGAACCGTGGTACAGCGTCTCGCCAGGCGATGTTTTCCCGGAAGAGTTCCGTCACTGGTTATGTGCCGATCCGCGCATTGGCTCGCTGTTTGAAGATATGCACGCTGACTTGTTCCGCGCCGATTATTGGCGCGCCTTACAAAAACGTATCCGTGAGGGGCATGTAGAAGATGTCTATGCTTATCGGCGCAGGCAGCGGTTTAGCGTGCGGTTTGTATAAATTGGAGGCGAAAAGTTACCGCATTCCACCATATGCCAGCGTCACTTCCTTCGCCGCTTTAATCACCATCGCGCCGAACTCGGTTACGCGGTCATCGGTAATACGTGAAATCGGCCCGGAAATCGAAATTGCGGCAAACGGTTCGCGGTGCTCATCGAAAATACACGCCGCGAGACAACGCAGTCCCAGCGCATGTTCCTCATCATCAAACGAATAACCTCGTTTGCGCGTTTGCGCGAGATCTTCTTTTAAATGCACAGGAGAAACCAGCGTTGCGTGGGTATAGGCATGTAAACCTTTGCGATGCAGCAGCTTCGTCACCTGGTCTTCGCTCAGTTGGGCTAAAAAGGCTTTACCGGCACCGGAAGCGTGCATCGGTAATTTACCGCCGATAGGGGCGGACATACGCATCAGATGCGTACACTGTACCTGGTCGATAATAATCGCTTCGTGATCGCTTTGATCGAGCACCGCCATATTGACCGTTTCGCCAGACTCTTCCATCAGATTACGCAGAATAGGATGGACAATGGCTAACAAATTACGGCTCTGGAGAAAGCTGCTGCCGACCATAAAAGCATGTGCGCCTATCGCCCAGTGACCCAGTTCGCCAACCTGACGGACAAAGCCTTGTTGCTGCATGGTTGTGAGCAATCGATGGGTAGTAGAGTTGGGTAATCCGGCTTGTTGCGCCAGTTCGGTTAACGCCACGCTGCCATTGGATTCGGCAATCCACTCCAGTAATTTCAGCCCACGCGTTAAAGACTGAACCTGTCCAGTCGCTGGTGCGGTGGCAACGGCGGGTTTTCTGCCGCGTTTCGCGGGAATGGGTGCGACCATGACAGCCTCCTTTTTCTGTATCGTGGAAATCATTTTCATTTTTATTGTTGGCTAATGCAATAGTTACTGAACTGATCCGATGAGTTAATGTTGAACAAATCTCATGTTGTGTGGTGGTCGCTTTTACCGCAGATGCGTTTATGCCAGTATGGTTTGTTGAATTTTTATTAAATCTGGGTTGAGCGTGTCGGGAGCAAGTGTGAGCAGCAAAGTGGAACAACTGCGTGCGCAGTTAAATGAACGTATTCTGGTGCTGGACGGCGGTATGGGCACCATGATCCAGAGCTATCGACTGAACGAAGCCGATTTTCGTGGTGAACGCTTTGCCGACTGGCCATGCGATCTCAAAGGCAACAACGACCTGCTGGTGCTCAGTAAACCGGACGTGATCGCCGCTATCCACAACGCTTACTTTGAAGCAGGCGCGGATATCATCGAAACCAACACCTTCAACTCCACGACCATTGCGATGGCGGATTACCAGATGGAATCCCTGTCGGCAGAGATCAACTTTGCTGCGGCGAAACTGGCGCGTGCCTGTGCCGACGAGTGGAGCGCCCGCACGCCGGATAAACCGCGCTATGTTGCCGGCGTTCTCGGCCCAACCAACCGCACAGCATCTATTTCTCCGGACGTAAACGATCCGGCATTCCGTAACATCACCTTTGATCAGCTGGTGGCAGCCTATCGCGAATCCACCAAAGCACTGGTGGAAGGCGGTGTAGACCTGATTCTGATTGAAACCGTCTTCGACACCCTCAACGCCAAAGCGGCGGTATTTGCGGTGAAAACGGAGTTTGAAGCCCTGGGCGTTGAACTGCCGATTATGATCTCCGGCACCATTACCGACGCCTCCGGGCGCACGCTCTCCGGGCAAACCACTGAAGCGTTTTACAACTCTCTGCGCCATGCCGAAGCCCTGACTTTCGGCCTCAACTGTGCACTGGGGCCAGACGAACTGCGCCAGTACGTTCAGGAGCTGTCGCGTATAGCAGAATGTTACGTCACTGCGCACCCGAACGCCGGGCTGCCTAACGCCTTTGGTGAATACGATCTCGACGCTGACACGATGGCAAAGCAGATTCGCGAATGGGCGGAAGCGGGCTTCCTGAATATCGTCGGCGGTTGCTGCGGCACTACTCCTCAACATATTGCGGCGATGAGCCGTGCAGTAGAAGGATTAGCGCCGCGCAAATTGCCGGAGATCCCCGTAGCCTGCCGTTTATCAGGCCTGGAGCCGCTGAACATTGGCGACGATAGCCTGTTTGTGAACGTGGGTGAACGCACCAACGTCACCGGTTCCGCTAAGTTCAAACGCCTGATCAAAGAAGAGAAATACAGCGAGGCGCTGGACGTGGCGCGTCAGCAGGTGGAAAACGGCGCACAGATTATCGATATCAATATGGATGAAGGGATGCTCGACGCCGAAGCGGCGATGGTGCGTTTCCTCAACCTGATTGCGGGTGAACCGGATATCGCTCGCGTGCCGATTATGATCGACTCCTCAAAATGGGAGGTCATTGAAAAAGGTCTGAAGTGTATTCAGGGCAAAGGCATTGTTAACTCTATCTCAATGAAAGAGGGCGTCGATGCCTTTATCCATCACGCGAAACTGTTGCGTCGTTACGGTGCCGCAGTGGTGGTGATGGCCTTTGACGAACAGGGACAGGCTGATACCCGCGCACGGAAAATCGAGATTTGTCGTCGGGCGTACAAAATCCTCACCGAAGAGGTTGGCTTTCCGCCGGAAGATATCATCTTTGACCCGAACATCTTCGCGGTCGCAACTGGCATTGAAGAGCATAACAACTACGCGCAGGATTTTATCGGCGCGTGTGAAGACATCAAACGCGAACTGCCGCACGCGCTGATTTCCGGCGGCGTTTCCAACGTTTCCTTCTCGTTCCGTGGTAACGATCCGGTACGCGAAGCTATTCACGCAGTGTTTCTCTACTACGCCATCCGTAACGGTATGGATATGGGGATCGTCAACGCCGGGCAACTGGCAATTTACGACGATCTACCCGCCGAGCTGCGCGACGCGGTGGAGGATGTGATCCTCAACCGACGCGACGATGGCACTGAGCGTTTACTGGAGCTTGCCGAGAAATATCGCGGCAGCAAAACCGACGACACCGCTAACGCCCAGCAGGCGGAGTGGCGCTCGTGGGAAGTGAATAAACGTCTGGAATATTCGCTGGTCAAAGGCATTACCGAGTTTATCGAACAGGACACCGAAGAAGCGCGCCAGCAGGCTACGCGCCCGATTGAAGTGATTGAGGGCCCGTTGATGGACGGCATGAACGTGGTCGGCGATCTGTTCGGCGAAGGAAAAATGTTCCTGCCGCAGGTGGTCAAATCGGCGCGCGTAATGAAGCAGGCGGTGGCCTATCTCGAACCGTTTATTGAAGCCAGCAAAGAGCAGGGCAAAACCAACGGCAAGATGGTGATCGCCACCGTGAAGGGCGACGTCCACGATATCGGTAAAAATATCGTTGGCGTGGTGCTGCAATGTAATAACTACGAAATTGTCGATCTCGGCGTGATGGTGCCTGCGGAAAAAATTCTCCGCACTGCCAAAGAAGTGAATGCCGATTTGATTGGCCTTTCGGGGCTGATCACGCCGTCGCTGGACGAAATGGTTAACGTGGCGAAAGAGATGGAGCGTCAGGGCTTTACTATTCCACTATTGATTGGCGGTGCGACGACCTCAAAAGCGCACACGGCGGTGAAAATCGAGCAGAACTACAGCGGCCCGACGGTGTATGTGCAGAACGCTTCACGCACCGTTGGCGTCGTGGCGGCGCTGCTTTCCGATACTCAGCGTGATGACTTTGTCGCTCGTACCCGCAAAGAGTACGAAACCGTGCGTATTCAGCACGGGCGCAAGAAACCGCGCACGCCACCAGTCACGCTGGAAGCGGCGCGTGATAACGATTTCGCTTTTGACTGGCAGGCTTACACGCCGCCGGTGGCACACCGTCTCGGCGTGCAGGAAGTCGAAGCCAGCATCGAAACGCTGCGTAATTACATCGACTGGACGCCGTTCTTTATGACTTGGTCGCTGGCCGGGAAGTATCCGCGCATTCTGGAAGATGAAGTGGTAGGCGTTGAGGCGAAACGCCTGTTTAAAGACGCCAATGACATGCTGGATAAATTAAGCGCCGAAAAAACGCTGAATCCACGCGGCGTGGTTGGTCTGTTCCCGGCAAACCGTGTGGGCGACGACATTGAAATCTACCGCGACGAAACACGCACCCATGTGATCAACGTCAGCCACCATCTACGCCAACAGACGGAAAAAACCGGCTTCGCCAACTACTGCCTTGCGGATTTCGTGGCACCAAAGATTTCTGGTAAAGCGGATTACATTGGCGCATTTGCCGTGACTGGCGGGCTGGAAGAGGACGCGTTGGCAGAAGCGTTCGAAGCGCAGCATGATGATTACAACAAAATCATGGTGAAAGCCCTTGCCGACCGTCTGGCTGAAGCCTTTGCGGAGTATCTCCATGAGCGGGTACGTAAAGTTTACTGGGGTTATGCGCCGAACGAGAACCTCAGCAATGAAGAGCTGATCCGCGAAAACTATCAGGGAATCCGCCCGGCACCAGGCTACCCAGCCTGCCCGGAACACACGGAAAAAGCCACCATCTGGGAGCTGCTGGAAGTGGAAAAACACACCGGCATGAAACTCACGGAATCTTTCGCGATGTGGCCTGGTGCTTCAGTTTCGGGTTGGTATTTCAGCCACCCGGACAGCAAGTATTACGCCGTGGCGCAAATTCAGCGCGACCAGGTGGAAGACTATGCCCGCCGTAAAGGCATGAGCGTTGCTGATGTTGAACGCTGGCTGGCGCCGAATCTGGGGTATGACGCGGACTGATTCACAAATCTGTCACTTTTCCTTACAACAAACAGGGCGCTCAATGAGTGCCCTGTCTCTTTATTAATATGAAACACTTATACTGGTCTTATATCGAACCGGAAAAGCGCAGCTCGCCCCCTTCGGTATCTGTTTCAGGAGCATATAACGATAAGGAGAACCTGAACTCGTGTTAACACTGCTTCACCTGCTTTCTGCCGTCGCCCTGCTGGTCTGGGGGACACATATTGTTCGTACCGGCGTAATGCGCGTCTTCGGTGCGCGCCTGCGTACCGTCCTCAGCCGGAGCGTCGAAAAGAAGCCGCTCGCCTTTTGCGCGGGGATAGGCGTTACCGCACTGGTACAGAGCAGTAATGCCACCACCATGCTGGTGACGTCGTTTGTCGCTCAGGATCTGGTTGCCCTTGCACCCGCGTTGGTCATTGTGCTGGGGGCAGATGTCGGGACGGCGCTAATGGCGCGTATTCTTACCTTCGATTTATCCTGGCTGTCACCGTTACTTATTTTTATCGGCGTGATTTTTTTCCTCGGACGCAAACAGTCGCGCGCCGGGCAACTGGGGCGCGTCGGTATCGGTCTTGGGCTGATTTTGCTGGCACTGGAGTTGATTGTGCAGGCAGTAACGCCGATCACCCAGGCTAACGGCGTTCAGGTGATCTTTGCCTCGCTGACTGGCGATATTTTACTGGATGCGCTGATTGGCGCGATGTTCGCCATTATCAGTTACTCCAGTCTTGCCGCCGTACTGCTGACCGCCACCCTGACCGCCGCAGGCATTATCTCCTTCCCGGTGGCGCTCTGCCTGGTCATCGGCGCTAACCTCGGCTCCGGCCTGCTGGCGATGCTCAACAACAGTGCCGCCAATGCCGCTGCACGTCGCGTGGCGCTGGGTAGCCTGCTGTTTAAGCTGGTGGGAAGCCTGATTATCCTGCCGTTTGTCCATGTTCTGGCTGAATCCATGGATAAACTGCCTTTGCCGAAAGCGGAACTGGTAATCTATTTCCACGTCTTCTACAACCTTGTGCGCTGTCTGGTAATGCTGCCATTTGTTGACCCGATGGCGCGGTTTTGCAAAACGATTATTCGCGATGAACCCGAACTGGACGCCCATCTGAAACCGAAACATCTGGACGTTAGCGCGCTGGATACGCCAACGCTCGCCCTGGCCAATGCGGCGCGCGAAACATTGCGCATCGGTGACGCAATGGAACAGATGATGGAAGGGCTGAATAAAGTGATGCACGGCGCGCCTCGGGAAGAGAAAGAGCTGCGCAAGTTGGCGGATGATATCAACGTGTTATATACCGCGATTAAACTTTACCTGGCGCGGATGCCAAAAGAGGAACTGGCGGAGGAAGAGTCTCGTCGCTGGGCGGAAATCATTGAAATGGCGCTCAATCTGGAACAGGCTTCCGATATTGTCGAGCGTATGGGCAGCGAAATTGCTGACAAATCGCTGGCAGCGCGGCGGGCATTTTCGATTGATGGGTTGAAGGAACTGGATGCGCTCTATGAGCAATTGCTCAGCAATTTAAAGCTGGCTATGTCGGTTTTCTTCTCTGGCGATGTCACCAGCGCCCGTCGTTTACGCCGCAGTAAGCATCGTTTTCGCATTCTTAATCGCCGTTATTCCCACGCTCACGTCGATCGCTTGCATCAGCAAAACGTGCAGAGTATTGAAACCAGTTCGTTACATTTAGGCTTGCTGGGAGATATGCAGCGTCTGAACTCGCTGTTTTGTTCGGTGGCTTACAGCGTGCTGGAACAGCCAGATGAAGATGAGGGGCGGGACGAGTATTAATACAGGAACCCTGTAGGCCTGATAAGACGCGTCAAGCGTCGCATCAGGCATTGTGTACAAGATGCCGGATAATGCATCCGGCAATTCACTTAAAAACGGTGCCCGGCTTCCAGCGGTACTGCTTCCTCACCCGCTTTAAACACATAGGTGGTATTCGGGCCGCCCAGCGTAGCGTGACCTTTACTCACCGTGATCCAGTTACCTTCCGGCAGACCAATAATCGTCAACTCTGGCGCAACCACCAGCAGTTCGCGAATACGCTGCTCGCGTGTTTCACCTTTGTGGCCTTCCGGCAGCGCGTTGGTGAAGTGCGGGTTGATTTGCAGCGGGAACAGATTTAGCGCATCGAAACCTTGCGGATCGACAATCGGCATATCGTTGGTGGTGCGGATAGTTGGGCAAGCGAGGTTAGCGCCTGCGCTCCAGCCAATATACAGTGCGCCGCGTTTCACCACGTCAACAATTGGTGCCAGCAGACCGCGCACACGACATTCCTTCAGTAACTGGAAAGTGTTGCCACCGCCGACAATCACGATTTCCGCATTTTCAATCGCGGCAACAGGATCGGCAACACTATGAATACCGGTGACAGAAACACCCAGCGGAGCGAGAACCGCAGCCGTTTTGGTGGTGTAATCATCCCAGGTTTGCGTTACGCCAGCGAAAGGAATAAACACCGCTGAACGGCGACCCTGCAACTGTTCAGCAATCAGCGGCAGCGCATGTTCCAGCCAGGCTTTTCCCGGCAGCGTCGAGTTACTCAATAAAAGCAGTTCCATTACTTCTCCGGTTAGTAAGAAATCACGGGAGCCATGCTACCACCGCGAATTTCACCACTTACTGACATGGCTCACGATGTCGCGTATTGCTTCTGGAAAGCGCCTCGCAAGTTTGAATGATCAGGCGTGACAGGTATTCGCGACAGAGGTATTTTTCGACCAATTTCTAAGGGAACTGGAGGAAAAATGCTCGCTAATTACGCTACTTTTAGACAGAGTATGCGCATCATGATGGAGGGAATTATGCGCACAATGTCGAAGGTTAAAAAATCTGTCAATGTTTCGCTGCCACCAGAGATTTTGGAAGAGGCTCGTAAACTCAAACTCAATCTCTCGGCGGTATTAACC
>ERZ1034798.148-NODE-148-length-12732-cov-3.280902_pt1 | contig 12732 bp, 19 predicted proteins | sample MGYA00520690_ERZ1034798 | MGnify/ENA primary metagenome ERZ1034798 (study PRJEB33766, sample SAMN09781682) | gut metagenome | biome: gut microbiome | host: Homo sapiens | place: Madagascar | study: EMG produced TPA metagenomics assembly of the PRJNA485056 data set...
GTTCGCAGACGCGCAGTCCGTTCTCGCGCTCGAAGACCTCGAGGACGTAACAATCTTCGCTTTTGTGTCTCCTGCCGATGTGGCAGACCTCCGGAAGGAGCTGAAGGATACCCTCCAGTACGTCGAAGCGTTTGCAAAGAACGGCTATATCGGTACTGTGGCGGGCGTGAACATCTATACGAAGAAGGACGCAACTTCCGGCTCTGTTTACATGGCTACGAAGGAGGCCGTCACCCTTTTCAACAAGAAGGGAACGGAGATTGAGCAGGAACGAGACGCGAATACCCGCGAGAACTCCATTTTCTCCCGTAAGTACTATATCGCGGCGCTCACCGACGAGACGAAGGTCGTCAAGCTCTTCAAGGGCGCGGCTACCCTTTCTACCGCGACTGCCGTTGCGTCTGGTACTACCTACTACGCAAAGGTAGGAAACGGTTATGTGGCGGTCACTCCGGCATCTGGCGACAGCCCGAAGGATAAGGGCTGGTATACCATCGCGTGATAAGAGGGGGTGCGCATCGTGACATTCGACGAGAAAGTCAATCGGGTTCAGATTCTTTTGAATAAGACTGGTGAAGAGGAATTGATCGGTGCGTACCTCGAGATGGCCGAAAGCGAGATTCTGACATGGTCTGGTGCTGAAAGTATTTCTCCTGTGTACGATACAGTCCAGATCATGGCGGTTCTTGCAGGGTACAACATGATTGGCGCAGAGAATCAGACCTCACACACGGAAAACAACATTTCCAGAACCTTCAAGTACTCGGATATGCTCGACTATATCAGAAGCAACGTCTTTGCAAAGGCGGTGGTCTATTGAGATCGCTGAACCGTAATAAAACGGATTTCTGGTATGCGAACTATCAGGGGAAAGAAGAAATTCTGAAGAACGGGAAACGGACCGGCCAGTACAAGGTTTTGTACTCCAATCCGGTCAAAATCTCGGAAAATCTTTCAGCAGCAAGAGGCACTCTCGACAATGAGCTTTTTGGAATCCAGACAGACTACGACAGGACGATAACGTCCTGTAACCGCGATTTTGACATTTCCGAATCGTCTGTCCTTTGGATTGAAAAAGCGCCTGAAATCGCCTCTGACGGCTCTACAGATACTCCGTGGGACTATGTTGTGGTAAAAGTTGCAAGGTCTATCAATAGCGTTACTGTTGCAATTCGGAAAGTGTCTGTGCAATGAAGAAGATCGAGCTTGAACTAAATTCCCGTTCCATCAACCGAGCGATCAAGCAAATTCGCAAGTTTGATGCAGAGTGGGACAGGAAAATAGACATCCTTCTTCAAAGACTGGCATCGATTGGGGCCACAAAAGCATCTCTTGGTTTCTCGAGGGCGGTCTATACGGGAGACAATGACGTTTCCGTCTCCGTAGAACCGATTGAAAACGGCTATTCCATCATTGCATCCGGCGAAGCCGTTCTCTTTATTGAGTTCGGTTCCGGTGTAACTTACGGCTACGGGCATCCGGCTCCAATGGAGTACGGCCCCGGTACATATCCCGGAAAAGGGCACTGGAATGACCCTAAAGGCTGGTATCTCCCGAAGGAAAAGGGCGGTACTCATACATACGGCAATCCGCCGTCCGCGACGATGTATCACACAGCGAAGGACCTCCAGCAGGAGGTTTTAAGAATTGCAAGGGAGGTATTCAATGGTTCCTGATATTGAAGCCGATGTCTTTGACGCAATCGCAGGAATTTTGACGGAAAAGTACGACGGCATTTCTATCTACAGCGAATACGTCCATGTTCCAGAGGGTTTTCCGTCTGTGAGCGTGATCGAAGAAGATAATAGCTCGTTCCTCCCAGCTTTGGATTCCGAAGGGTCGCACCACTCGCAGCTCATGTACGACGTGAATGTCTACAGCAACCTTTCCTCTGGAAAGAAAGAACAGGTAAAAGAAATCATGCAGACGATCGACGAGAAAATGCAGGCGCTCGGTTTTGTCAGGTTGAGCAGGCAGCCCTTGACGCTTCCAAACGCTGAAACTTCTATTTACAGAATGGAGGCACGTTATCGGACGGTCGTAGACGAAAATAAACGACTTCTAAGGAGGTAAAACATGGCAATCGAACTTAGTACTGCCGGTATTTTGCTCGGCTATGCTGTCGAACAGACCGCAGGAACGAAGCCTACTGCGTTTACGCAGATTAAGGGTGCAAAGAGCCTCCCGGACTTCAACCCGGAACCCTCCACCCTTGAAACTACTCCGCTCGAAGCTACGGAGTGGAAGACCTATATTGATGGTCTGAAGGACCCCGGCGGCGCGCTGAGCGTTACGTTCAATATGACGGAAGACCTTCAAACCACGTGGGACGCAATCGTCGAAGCGTACAAGACTGCCGCCGAGGCTGGCAAGAAGACTTGGTGGGAGTTCTACATTCCCGGCCTGACTAAGGCGTTCTTCTTCACTGGCAACCCGTCTCCGCTCGGCTTTGCTGGTGCGGAAGTTGACAGCGTCCTCGAAAACACTGCCTATATCACGCCGAACGGGAATATCGGATGGGCAACAGCTGTAAAGCCTACAGCTGGTTAATCTGAAAGAGAAGGAGTATTGAGTATGAAGCAGGAAATCACCATCAACGGCCATATTTACCCTACAAAGGAGATCACGTTCAATACGGTCTGCCGGTTTGAGGAAATGGGAATCCCGATGGCCGAAATCGAAGAGAAGTCTATCATGTTCATTCGGGCCTATGCAGCTATGTGCATGGACAAGAAAGCAGATCAGGCCGGTGAAGAGATTGAGAAACACATCATCAGCGGCGGCAGCATGGATGACATTGCCGAAGTGCTGAAGGAAGCTGTGGAGGAAAGCGGTTTTTTTCAGGCTCTCTCCAAGAGAGCGGCGGAGACGGACAGCCAGAGCGAGACGGAAGCGAAGTAAAAAAAAACAAATCCTTCCGTGAAGAGTGCATTGCGGCGTACCTTCCGCAAAGTCTTGTAATAGGCATCAGCGAAGCGGGGTTCTGGAATATGAACCCCGCCAAGATGAAGCCTTACATAGAAGCAGACAGGTTACGCCTTGAGAGCAGAAATTATGAACTATGGCTCCAGGGCGTCTATTTTTACGATGCTCTTTCCATTGCCCTCTCTAATGCTTTTGCCTCGAAAGGGAAAAAGCCTATGGAATATCCGAGTAAACCCCGGAAAATCACACGAGAGACACCGGACGAGAAGGAAGAGAGAGCTGAACGAGAACGCCAGAAGGCGATCATGTTCTTCAAGGCAATGGAACGGAAATACAAAGCAAAGTGTGGTGATTAAATGCCGACAGTTGAAACCCTTGAAATCGAGGTCAAGAAAAGTGCATCTGATGCTTCCAGCGGTATAGATGGCCTTATCGGTACCCTTAATCGGCTCAAACAGGCCGCAAGTGGCGGCGCTGGCCTTGCCTCGGCTGTCCGGCAGATCAGAAGGATTGGAGAGGCTATCACCGGCGTAAGCGATGCTGGAAGCGGCCTTGACGGCACTATCCGTAGATTGGAAAGTATTGCTTCAATCGACTTTTCAAATCTCAAGGGCGCTGCAAAGGATATTGACAGTATCGCCAACATCGGCGCAGTCCCGCGTACTAGTGGGCAAACTCAGACGGCCCCAACAATCCCAACGGGGGAATTTAAAGATTCGGATGTTCAAAAAACATCGGAGGCAGTAGAAGAATCCGGTAACGCCGCGAAATCGTCTGTTGCCGACTTCAAGGCTTTTTCCGCTGGGCTGAATACGTTTGTGATCGGTGCTGCCAAAATAGCGACAGCGCCAATCAGAAATCTCGGAAGCCAGTTTGTAAATCTTGCGAAATCTATCGGAAGAATCGCAATGTACCGCGCCGTGCGCAGCGCGATCAAGAATATTTCCTCTGCGGTTGTAGAGGGCGTTCAAAACCTCGCTCGCTATAGCGCCGCGATGAACAGCAGCGACGCGGCCAATGCAAATCGGACGATGTCTGAATACGCATCGACGCTTCAGCAGGTCAAAAATTCTATCGGTTCGGCAGTTATGCCTGTATTGACGGCACTTCTTCCCCTGATAAATACGGTCGCAAGCGCATTTGTTACGGCTGTGAATGCAATCAATATGTTTTTCCAAGCACTTCAGGGTAAAGGCACATTCACAAAAGCCAAGAAAAATTCCGTGGACTATGCTAAGAGCCTCAATAAGGCATCCGGAGCGGCGAAAGAGCTTCAGAAAACACTTCTCGGATTCGACGAGATCAACCGCTTGAACGATAAAAACTCCGGCGGGGGCGGCGGTGCTTCCGGTGTCGATTATAGCGATATGTTTGAAGAGGCTCCAGTCAACGAGAAGGTCAAGAAATTTGCCGAAAAGACAAGGGAGATCATTGAAAAAATCAATGAGTTCCTGCATTCGGCGATCGCCTTGCTGGCAACTGCACTTGGCCTGTTCGTCATCGGCGTGATTCTTGTGGCCTCTGGCGCAAATATCCCTCTTGGTCTCGGAATGATCGTCGCAGGCGGTTATCTCTTTGCGAAAGAGATCGCGGAAAAGTGGGGGTCGTTGAGTGAAGAGGTAAAGGATACCATTATGAAGATCATGGTGATCGTTGGCGGAGCAGTTCTCGTGATCGGCGTTATCCTTGCTTGCTCTGGCGCGAATCTGCCTCTCGGCATCGGCCTCATTCTTGCCGGAGCCGCGATTCTTGGGGCGGCTGTAAAACTGGACTGGAACCGGTTGAAGAAGTCGCTCCAAGGCACGCTCGGAGTTATTGTCGCGGCTGTTTCCGGCGCGCTTCTTGCGCTCGGTGCAATCCTTACGTTTTCCGGGGCGAATTTGCCGCTTGGTATTGGGCTTATGGTCGTTGGGGCTGCTGGGCTTGTCTCTGTTGTTGCTATCAACTGGGGCTACATAAAGCAGATTCTGCAAGGCGAGATTGGGAAACTCGTCAATACCCTCTCAAAGGGTATTCTTGTGATCGGCGCGGTACTTACATTCAGCGGCGCAAGCCTCCCTCTCGGCATCGGCCTCATGGTTGCCGGAGCCGCAGGATGGGTCGCTACCGTTGTGGCGAACTGGGATACGATCAAGCAGAAACTCTCGAAGACGTGGGGAGATATTAAAAACAACCTAAAAAGCGCCGGTATGCTCGCACTCGGATTGCTCTTGTGCTTTACGGGAGTTGGGCTGCCCCTTGGCCTTGGGATGATCGTAGAAAGCGGGTCTTCCCTCGCACAAAGCAGAGAACCGGATTGGAACAGCGTATTCAAGCCGCTTAAAAGCGCGTGGGATGCTGTTTCGAGTTGGTGGAATACAAGTGTTCAGCCAACTATCGACAACTGGAAGAGCAAGATCAGCAATGTCTTCTCTGGCGGTATCGGCTCGGTATTCAGCGGCGGAACGGCCATCCGTTCCGGTACATTCGGAAAAGTTTCTTTGAAAGCAAACGGCGGCTTTGTTTCCTCCGGCGAATTGTTTGCCGCACGAGAAAGCGGGCCTGAACTGGTCGGCACAATCGGAGGGCGGACAGCAGTCGCGAACAATGACCAGATCGTTGAGGCGGTATCTGCAGGTGTGGCTAGAGCGGTTGCTTCGGTTATGGGCAATATTGCGGATAGGCCGCAGAAGATTTATCTGGACGGCAAGGAAATCACTTCTAGCCAGAACCGCAGAAATCGGATGTACGGAATCGCTACGGCAAACGTATAAGGAGGCGAGCTATGACTGTAAAAATCGGCGGCGTAGACATCGCCCCTTATATCGCTTTTCAGGGCTTCAAGTGGCAGAGGAATGATGTTGAATCCTCTGATGCAGGTCGAACCCTTGATGGAGCTATGCAGAGAAACAGAGTGGCAACGAAAATCCGTCTGGATATTACGTGCCGCCCTCTGCTAGGTCCCGAAGCGGCTACTGTCCTCACAGCTATTATGCCGGTGTTCGTGACTGTGCAGTATTACGACCCGCAGCTTGGGGCGGTTACGACAAAAACCATGTATTCCAACAACAACCCGGCCTCGTTTCTTATCAAAAGAGAGAACGGGCAGGAGTATTGGGACGGTATCACATTTCCTCTCATTGAAAAGTAGGTGATGCAATGCAGACAGTTCCGGCAAAATGGAATGACATCCTCGCGGGCGACTATCAGGTCGACTTCAAGGCGGTCATCAGCGGAAAAACCTATACATACGGCGAGATTAAATCTGCGCGGATCACCAAATCCATGATGGATAAGCTGACCATCGGACAGGCCACCTCTGCAATGCTGGATATGGTATTCGAGCCGAACGGGACAATTCCTACTGCGGCGGAAATCAAGTGTTATATCCGGCTGGCGAATTACGATCCAACGATCATCATTACAGACGAGTTCTCCAACATCATCCAGACGGATGACGGCTATGTTCTCACGGAGAGCTATTCCCAATATTCGGATTGGCTCCCGTTCGGGACATTCTACATCGATACACGCTCGACGGATGCTTCCGGCTGGATGACTATTACGGCCTATGACCGGATGCTCGCAGCGGAAAAGGATTTCCCGTCATCTGCTGGCTCTATGACAATGAGCGCGGCTGTGACCTACATTGCAAATCAGCTTGGTATCACGGTGGACAGCCGCAATTCCATCGCCCCGTATAGCATCGACAGCCCGGTCGGTGTCTATACGATGCGTGAAGTGCTCTGCGGCATCGCAGCGGCATCCGGCGGTAACTTCATCATTACGGAAAACAACAAGCTTCGTCTCGTCCGTTTGGCTTCCCCGTCTACGTCGGATGACATACCTGTTATGTCCTGCGACATTCTCGGAGATGCAGTCACGATTGGGAAAGTTACCCTTTATCCGGATTCCGATACGCAGTACTCTTCCGGAACTTCGGGTTACGAAATTCAGGCGGATTGCATCTATGCCACGCAGGCGATATGCGACTACGTCAAGAATCGTCTGAACGGCGTCACATATCTGCCCTACAGCGCCGGGACGGCGTTCTTCAACCCGGCCCTTGAACTGGGGGACAGCATCAAGCCAAACGGGAAAGCCTCTGTATTGGCCTCTGCGGCCTTTACGGTGGGTGTCTCCATGAGCGCAGATATTGAAGCTCCAATCGATGCTGAGGTCAATCACGAATACCCGTATCAGGCAAGGACGAGAGAGGAACGGAGAACGGCGCAGTCCTTCTCCGAGATCAAGAAGACCACAGAGCAGATCGCGCTTTCCGTTCAAGGCAAGGTCGACAGCACACAGGTACAGTCGGCTATTGATTTAAACCTGAATTCCCTCACGCTGAGCTATACCGCAGGTACGAACGGTGCGTCCATTACGCTCTCGAAGGACGGAGTAAGCATCTCCGGGCAGGTCAAGATCGGGTCCATCGACGCAAGTCAAATTCAGGTAACAAACCTGAACGCCTCGAATATCACGACCGGCTACCTCAACGGCATGGACATTGTTGGCTGTACGCTGCGGGCTATTGCCGGTGGCGCGGATTTTGCGCAGATTTCCTCTGACGGCATGAGGATATTCACAAGCAGTGGTCTGAAAGCTGTTCTTGGTATCAACGGAACCTATCCGGCGCTGATTCTCGGTGATACGTCATCGGCCTATGTGGAAAAGCTCTTTCGTGGGAACGGACATGAAATGTGGATTGGCGACGGCGGCATGGGGACTGGCCTTTTAATCAACTTTACGAATGGAACGGTAAAGGTAGTTAAAAATGGCGCTCAAACGAACTTGTGAGGTGCTTATGGAAAGTATGAAAGAATCTATCGCCCTGATTCGCAATGCTCTGAATCGGGTGCGTGTCTCTGGCAGAGAGGATTGCTACGCGATTGTAGCGATCAACAATGAGCTAGACAGGATGGAAAAAGCTGTGGAGAAAGCAGCGGAGGGCAAAAATGGCTGATACATACAAGAAAATATCGGACTTTTCGACAGCATCGCAGTTCGGAGACACTGATCTGCTTTTGGTTTCGCAGAGTGGCACAACTCGTCTCGTGACCGGCGCGATGATTAAAACCTTTGCGAAAAACGCTGGTATTGAAGCAGCAAAGATCAACGGTGCGACGGTGAATACCTCCGGCCATCTGATCCTGACCACAACGGACGGTTCCACAATCGACGCTGGACAGGTTCACGGCGATGACGGCGTTTCCGTCACGGGAGCGAGTATCGATTCCAGCTATCACCTGATCCTGAACCTTTCAAACGGCCAGACAATTGACGCAGGCTACTGTCGCGGTGCAAGCGGCGCAGGAACCGGCGATATGCAGGAAACCGAATACGACCCCTCTGGAAAAGTAAAGGCCGCAGGCGGCATCCCTGACTACGTCAAGGCCACTTATACGGCTATGACGCTCATATCTTTCAGATGGAGCAATAAGACCTATTCCCTTGAATCGCCCTATCCGAACGCCAGCTACGACATTGTTGTCAGCGTAGCGCCGAATGCGACGGTCGCACAGTACGACGCGTTTTCCAAAGCGAAAATCTGTGGGAGCGCAAACAGCAATGTATTGACGGCGCTCGGGACTGTTCCGGCAGTCAATATTCCAGTAATTGTAAAGGCGGTGAGGAAATGAGTGTAGAAGTCATGGGCGGTGGCGGGAGTGCCAACCTTCAGGTGAAGTACGCGACACCGTCTGCGGCAGCACAGAATATCAAACCGGATTCCGGCTATGACGGCCTTGAAAGTGTCCTGGTAAGCGGCGACAGTGATTTAGCTGCGTCCAACATCAAGAAAGGCGTTTCGATCTTCAACGTGACTGGCACGCTTGAGCCAACAAAGAGCACGATCAACTCTTTCGTTGTAACACCAACAACTGTCGGTGGCAAAGTGTGCTTGGAATTGCCCGAAATTCCAAGCACCGCGACAAAAATTTATGGCTTGTCAGTCCTTCCATATCCCGGAGCGAGCGAAAACCGGCTGAATTCGATGTGGAATTATACGCACGACGGTATTGCAATTCAGGATAACAGCACGACACCCTCTAAATACCTTTCCGTCGCATCGATTGGTGGCACGTCCTGCGCAGTGACGGAATTCTGTTATATTCGGTCTGGCGGGAAGATTTACGTCTATGCTGCCGGACTTAGCGGCGCAACATATACAATCACATTCGATACAAGCACCGAATATCTTGTCAGCGCCATGTATGAATGATTAGGAAGCACTACCGCTGCAATCCGTCACCTTCGCTGCGGGCAATCGCGTCCTGATCGCCCGCGTCAGCGGCAGCTATGTGGTGCTGTGCAAGGTCGGCAATCCAAAGTAAGGAGGTAGCTATGAGCCTAAAAATCATGCAGGGCGACCAGTACGCCATTGTATTTACTGGGATGCAGGACGGCGCGCCGCTCGACCTATCCAAGATTGAGATGATCGAGTTCATCGTTGGGAAGCTGCGCAAAATCTACCCCGGCGAGGTCACGACGGACACAGACGGAAACTTCCTGTTCCCTCTGACGCAGGAGGAAACCTTTCAGTTCAAATCCGCTTCTCAGGCCGTCCAGATTCGCGTCAAATTCGCCGGCGCGGAGCCGGTGGTCATCGGCACCAGCATTGAGGGCATCCGCGTGAGCGATTCCATCAGTAAGGTGGTGCTGTGATGATCCACTTTGACATCGGCGAGAAGCCGAGCATTGTATTTGCAATCGATAACGTCAAAATTGTCCACACGGGCGGTGGAGAGCCTTATACGGGCGAATACACGGTCGTCCCGAAGGCCAACGCGCCGACCGTCCTTGAGACCGCCGGAAAGACGCTCAGCAAGGACGTGACCGTCACCAAAATTCCGTATTACGAAACATCCAACCCCACCGGGGACACAGTTTATATTGCATCGGAGGTATAAAAATGGGTAAAAGCAAGATCATCTACGGCGGCACTGTCCTGATCGACCTGACTGCCGACACCATCGCGGACGGGAAAGTCCTTCTCGGCTACAAGTTTCACGGCCCGGACGGCGAGGTCCACACAGGCTCCTGCACGTTTGATCTCGACACCTCTGGCGCAACGGTCAAGGCGTCGGAAATCCTCATCGGCAAGACGGCAGGCGCGCGCGGCGCGATGATCACCGGCGAGATGCCAAACAACGGCGCAGTCGCTGCGAAGATCAGCACGGTCAATGGCGAGTATATCGTCCCGCTGGGCTATCACGACGGCTCCGGCAAGTGCGTCATCGACCCCGACGAGGCTGCGAAAATCATTGCGGCCAATATCAAAAAGGGCGTGACCATCCTCGGCGTCGAGGGTACCTACGGCGGTGAGGCCATCACCGTCCAGACCAAGACGGTCGATCCGCTGACCACGTCGCAGACTGTCATCCCGGATGAGGGCTATGATTATCTGTCTCAGGTGGTCGTCAACGCCATCTATTATAACGAGGCGGACAATTCCGCTGGCGGTAAGACCGTCACCATCGGCAAGGCCGCGGAGGTTTGATATGGGCGTCAGTAAAGTCGATTTCGCAGGGAATACGCTGGTCGACCTGACGGGAGACAGCGTTACCCCGGCAACGCTCAAAAAGGGCGAGACGGCTCACAATGCTGCCGGAGAGCAAATCGTAGGGACTATGGAGGCCGGCGGCACTACACCCGGAGCACCCGGCGACATCACGTTTTACGACTACGACGGCACGATTGTCACGTCTTGGACGCTGGAAGAACTAGCAACAAAGACAGCGCTACCAGATTATCCCTCGCATGATGGGCTTATCTGTCAGGGCTGGAACTGGTCGCTTGCTGACCTTAAGACTGCAAAGCAGAAGATGAATGTTGGAACTATGTATATCACCGATGATGGAAAGACTAGAATCTACATTCATCTGGAGGAAGGACGAACATCCCCCATGCTCGGGTGCAATCCGAATGGTACAGTTTCGGTTGATTGGGGTGACGGAACTACCCCGGATACACTAACTGGTACTGGATCAACACAGTATACACCTAACCATAATTATGCAGCACCGGGAGATTACATGATCACTTTGACTGCTGTATCTGGAACATTTAGTTTTTACGGATCAAGTGCTACAAACCAGTACAGCGCATTGCTTAGATATGTTTCTGGTGCAAATGCTGTAAACGTGGCTTATTTGAATTGTATTCGTAGTGTTGAAATTGGAAACAACGTAGATGCGATTTTAGCGTATGCATTTGAATACTGCTATTCACTTAAGACTATAACCATACCCTCAAGTGTATCAAGAATTCATCAAAATGTGTTCAACAACTGTTACAGTCTTCAATATGTGTGCGTTCCAAATGGTGTTGAGTACATTGATAACATGGCAATGCAAAACTGTAGTAGTCTTCGCGCGGTATCTATCCCCAAAAGTGTAACTTCACTTGGGCAATCTGTATTTTATAACTGTTATAGTCTTTTGTCTGTAAGATTAACATCTTCAGTTTCCACAATTGGGTCATCCGCGTTTGAGAGCTGTTTTGCACTTCAAGAAGTAAACGTTCCTAAAGGTCTCACAGCTTTTAGTACGAATACATACTACCTTTGCCGGGGACTCACTCATGTCAAGATTCCAGGTACAGTAACTACAATCAGCAATCGTACGTTCTACTACTGCTATGGTATGAAATACTATGATTTTACAGAGCACACATCTATTCCGACGCTCTCAGGAGCACAAGTTTTTTCAGGTATACCAATGGATTGCGAGATTAGAGTCCCTTTATCAATAGTTGACGCATGGAAAGCGGCAACAAACTGGTCGCGCTATGCAGCTTATATTGTGGGGGTGTAAAGATGATTCAAAGAGAATTTTATACACAGCGTAAGGATGGTGTAAAGCTATACCGTACCTATTCTGATGCAGGAATGATAATTCGGCAGAATGAGACTGGTATGGAATATGCAGAGGCTATCGATGTTGAGGGCGCGCCATATACCTACATGGAGACGGAAACGCCGATTGAAACGCCGGAGATGACTACAGAAGAACGTTTGCAAGACGCTGAGACGGCACTAGGAATCATGTTTGGGGAGGCGGAATGATGACCTATACAGAAAGGGCCAGAGCATTGCGCCCCTATATCGTCAAGGCTTCAGTCAGTCTGACGGATGCAGACGCGCTAAAGGCAATGGAGCTTTACCGACGCTGGGAACCTGATCTGGTCATCAAAGCGGGCGACCGACTTGTGTTCCCGGTCAATGGCACGGACAGGCTGTTCCGCGTCAACGAAGGACAGGCGCACACGACGCAGGAAGGTTGGGAGCCGGACAAAACACCGGCGCTGTTTACGGTCATCGACGAGGAGCATGCAGGCACACAGGAGTATCCCATTCCAGCCGCAAAAGGCATGGAGTACACCTACGGCCTGTATTACACCGATCCGGAGGACGGTAAGCTCTACCGCTGCGAGCGGACCGGCGAGGAGCCGGGCGGCAAGGTGACGCTTCAGTTCCTGCCTCATGAGCTGGTGGGGCTGTATTTTACCGAAGTGTAAATAAAAAATCCGCCATTCGGCGGAAATTGACAAGGCGCTTCGTTCATGCTATGATGGACGTGCCCCGAAAGGGGCGGGGCGCTGTAACAACGGCAGGCGGTTAGCACTTCCCTTGAAGGGAGGTGGTGCGCATGGTTACATATGCTGAGCTGATTCAGATCGGTATTTTGATCGTGAGCATTTGCAATCTGGTCATCCAGATTTGCAAAAAGAAATGACCGCCCCGGCCAAGGTGTGCGGTCAATTCTTTTGACATAGCATATTAGGCTAACCGCTTGTCGCAGCGCCCTTTTCTATCTCCATTATAGC
>ERZ1034798.153-NODE-153-length-12360-cov-6.680455_pt1 | contig 12360 bp, 30 predicted proteins | sample MGYA00520690_ERZ1034798 | MGnify/ENA primary metagenome ERZ1034798 (study PRJEB33766, sample SAMN09781682) | gut metagenome | biome: gut microbiome | host: Homo sapiens | place: Madagascar | study: EMG produced TPA metagenomics assembly of the PRJNA485056 data set...
CTGGAGAGGCGCAGCATCCGCCACCGGCGAGAGTGGCGCAGCATCCGCCACCGGCAAATACTGTGTGGCTATGACGACCGGCTTTTGGGGCCGCGTTATGGGCGATATCGGCAACGCTATTGTCTGCGTAGAGCGTAGGGATAATGGAGAGATCGCCGCCATCCTTGCTGGCATCGTGGATGGTGAAACGCTGAAACCCGGCGTGTGGTACACCGTCAAGAACGGCCAATGGGCGGAGGTACAGAGATGAACCGACTGAAGGAACGGCGGCTGGAGCTGGGGCTGACGCAGGAGGCGGTCAGCGGCATTCTGAAGCTGGCAGACCCACGGATGGACGTGAGCATGGTGAGCCGGTTTGAAAACGGCGTGTGTCTGCCCACGGAGGAGGTTACCGAGGCGTTGGAGGCGGCGCTGCGGGCCAGCAGGGCGTATCTGTTCGGCGAGGACGAGAAAGCCGAATTGCCCATGCGGACGGCGGAGACGGAGCGGATCGCCGGTCTGATACCCATCGGGCGCAGGAACGCCATCAGCCGGGAAGACCTGGCGGCGGCGCTGCACACCACCGACCGGAAGATGCGAAAGGCCGTGGCCGAGGCAAAGAAGCAGGGCTTGATGATCTGCAATGACGGGGACGGATATTACCAGAGCGACGAGTTGAGCGACTTGTGGCGGCAATACAGGCGGGAGACGGCGCGGGCAATGTCTATCCTCAAGGCGCGGAAGCCTATGCGGGAAGTGCTGAAAGCGGCTGGGAGGCCGGTATGAGCGTGTTTGACTACAAGGAGCCGCGGGCGGAGCCGAAGCCCTACAAGGTGCCGCGATGCCCGGTGTGCGGCGAGGAAACAGATACCCTGTACAAGAATATTTACGGCGAGACCGTTGGGTGCGATGTGTGCATCCGAACGGTGGACGCATGGGAGGAAAAGAAATGAGCTTGAGTTTGTATCACATTGACCAGGCGCTTGAGGCGCTGATCGACCCGGAGACCGGGGAGCTGCTGGACTACGATGCGTTCGAGCAGCTGCATATGGACAGGGAGCACAAGATCGAGAACATGGTGTGCTGGTCCAAGAGCCTTGACGCGGAGGCGAAAGCCATCCGGGACGAGGAAAAGGAGTTGGCGGAGCGCCGCCGCACGATGGAGCGCAAGCGCGACCGGCTGCGGGAATACGTTGACCGGGCGCTGGACGGGCATCCCTTCCAGACGGCAAAGTGTTCCGTTACCTACCGCAAGAGCACGGCGGTAGAGATCACCAACATGGAGGAGCTGGTGCAGTGGTGCATGGACAACGGCTATGACGGCAACGTGACGTATACCTCGCCCACGGTGTCCAAGAGTGACATCGCACCGCTGCTGAAAGCCGGTGTGGCGGTAGAGGGCGCGGAGATCGCCGAACGGATGAACATGGGGGTGAAGTGATGGAGAACCTGACCATTTACAACGCGGTGCGAAGTGTGCCGGACAGTGCCAAGAGACAGATCGGGGCAGGCCGGTTGAAAGGAAAGACGGACATCAACCCCATGTGGCGGCTGAAAACGCTGACAGAGCAGTTCGGCCCCTGCGGCATTGGCTGGAAGTACGTCATCACGGACAAGCGGCTGGAACAGGGCGCGAACGGTGAGGTGGCCGCGTTTCTGGACATTGACCTGTTTGTGAAGGTGGACGGCGCATGGTCGGAAGCCATACCGGGCACCGGCGGCAGCGCATTTGTGGCAAAGGAAAAGAACGGCCCTTACACCTCCGACGAGTGCTTCAAAATGGCGCTTACGGACGCTATTTCCGTGGCCTGTAAGGCGCTGGGCTTTGGCGCAGACGTGTATTGGGACGCGGACAGGAGCAAGTACGACAAGCCTGCACCTGCCACATACCCCAAAGGCACGGTCATCTGCGAGGGCTGCGGTATGCCCATTAAGAGCGTGACGTGCCAGGGCGTGAAGTATTCCCCGGATGACATTTCAAACAGGGCGCTGGACAGATACGGCAAGCGGCTGTGCTGGGGCTGCATGAAGGCGGCCAACGCGGCGGAGAAGAAGCATGAGTGACCTGGTGAATGACATCCGGGACAAGAGCCGGATGCTGGACGTGGCCATTACGGAGCTGAAGCGGCGGGGGCAGAAATACGCGGAGGCCGAAAAGGCATACCGCGTAGCCCTGGCAAAACAGATACTCACAGAACGCGACAACGGCGTGCCGGTGACGATCATTTCCGACATCTGCAAGGGCAAGGCGGAGATCGCCGCGCTGCGGTTTGAAAGGGACTGTGCCGAGGTGGTATACAAGTCCGCTATGGAGGCAATCAACTCCATGAAGCTGCAAATACGGCTGCTGGACAACCAACTGGACAGAGAGTGGGGTGCGGCGAAATGAACAAGCTGCATATACAGCCCTGCTGGACGTGCAAGAAGTGCTATGGCGATTGCAGCTGGTCGAGGAAAGGACCGGAGCCGGTGCCCGGATGGGACGCTACGCCTACGGTGAAGAAAAAAGGAGGCCGCAAGGCGGGCATCATGCACAGCTACGCCATTCACAGCTGCCCGGAGTACGAGTGGGACGGGACGGAGGAAGCACATGGAGAGTAAGAGATGCTTTTTGTGCGGCAGGAATGACCCAAGCGATCCGTTAGAGAAGCACCATCTGCTGGGCGGCGCCAACCGCAAGAAAAGCGAAAAATACGGCCTTGTGGTGTACCTGTGCGGCAACAGGTGCCACAGGAACGGAAAGACAGCCGTACACCGCAGCGGCGAACAAATGCGCAGGCTGCGGCGGTACGGCCAGCTCAAGGCCATGCATGAGCAGGGATGGACGGAAGAGGACTTCCGGCGAGAATTTGGAAAAAGTTACTTATAAGGAGATTTGATATGCTGAACAAGATTTTTGTCATGGGTAGATTGACACGGGATCCCGAGCTGCGGCGCACCAATAACGGTACCGCCGTTGCCAGCTTTGCGCTGGCGGTAGACCGGGACTTTAAGAACGCGGACGGCACCAAAGAAACGGACTTCATCGACGTTGTGGCGTGGCGCGGTACGGCGGAGTTTGCTTCCAAGTATTTCACCAAAGGCCGCATGGCGGTGGTGGAGGGCCGGTTGCAGATGCGTGACTGGCAGGACAAGAATGGCAACAACCGCAGGAGCGCCGAGATCGTAGCGGATAATATGTACTTCGGTGACAGCCGGAAGGACACGGACGCGCCGGGAACGTTCCCCCGGACGGACGTCAAGAGCCAGTTCGTGGAGATGGATGAAGATGATAGCGATCTGCCTTTCTAAAGGATGTGATGTGAATGGGCAAGTGCTATGTGAAAGCCTACTATGACTGGATAGAGCAGACAGCGGCGCTGACAGATGCGGAGCGTGGGCGCTTGTTTATCGCTATTTTGGAGTACGCGAGGTCAGGTATTCCCCCAGAGTTGGAGGGAGCGGAAAGCATACTGTTTCCGGTGTTTCGGACGATGCTGGACAGGGACGATGAGCTTTCTGCTGAACGGTCAAAGAACGGGTCAAAAGGCGGCAAGCAAGCGCAAGCAAAATCAAGCAAAATCAAGCAAACCGAAGCAAACGCAAATGACCTCAAGCCTACTAAGACAAAGAAAGAAGACAAAGACAAAGACAAAGACTTATTCCCACCTGACGGTGGGAGTACGCGCGCGGAGCGCTTTACCCCACCCACACTGGCAGAGGTTCAGTCCTACGTGGCTGAACGCCATTCGGCGGTAGATCCGCAGGGCTTTATCGACTTCTACGAAGCGAAGGGCTGGATGGTTGGCAAGACCCCCATGAAAGACTGGAAAGCGGCTTGCCGAAATGCTGAGAAGTGGGAACGGTGGGGAAATGCCCCTGCTGCACCTGTCGGCAAAACCGACGGTGCACGTGATGCCTGGATGGGCAAGTACATCAAGGGGGCGAAGCCATGAACGCGGGCATCTGGAAGATCGCCACGGCGGAGCTGTGCGGACAGTGCATCCGGGACATGGAGGACGAGTACATCTTCTCCCCCATGTGGCGGCGGACGCTGGGCGGCCAGTGCGAACGCTGCGGCGAACCGCGCATCATCCACGAGGCGCAGTACACGATGAACAAACGAGGGCTGGAAAAAAGAGGGAAACTGAATGGGCCTGATGAGTAACGACCTTGCGCGGCTGTCCCCTGCGGCGCAGAAACAGGTCATGGAGAAGATGCAGAAACCGGGGAAATACAAGGCGCAGAAGACCAAGCGCGGGAAGCTGACCTTTGACAGCAAGAAGGAGGCGGAGCGCTACGACGCGCTGATGCTGCTGCAAAAGGCCGGGGAGATACGGGGGCTGAAATTACAGGTGCGGTACTGCTTGCAAGAGGCGTACACGACGTTTGAGGGCGAACGTGTGAAAAGTATCGACTACATCGCGGACTTCGTGTACGAGCGCAGAACGGCTCCTGACAGCTACGGCCAGCGGTACTGGCTGCCGGTGGTGGAGGACGTGAAGGGGATGCGTACCCGCGAGTATGCCATGAAAGCAAAGCTGTTTCGCAGTAGGTACGGGTTTGCCATACGGGAGGTATGACATGGAGCGCACAAATCAGCCGCTGACGAATGAGGCGGCGAAGAAACTGATGGCGCTGGACGTGCAGGACAAGGAGATACTGACCTACGAAAAGCTGGACGAATGGTATACCGCATGGGGCGGGCAATGCTATGTCAGCTTTTCCGGTGGCAAGGACAGCACGGTGCTGGCGTATCTGGCGGCGCGGTACCTGTCGAGCTTCAGGACACCTCCGTGGGAGTTGAATTTGGTTTTTGTGAACACGGGGCTGGAATACCCAGAGATACGGAAGTTCGTGAACGAGTACGCGGATTGGCTGCGGAGGGAGTTTCCCCGCGTGACCGTAAACCTTCACCGTCTACGCCCGAAGATGAACATTCGACAGGTGGTGACAAAGTACGGGTACAGCATCGTGGGAAAAGATGTTGCGTCGGCTGTTGCGGATGCAAGACACAACCCAAACGGCCTTCGAATGAAGCGGTTACGCGGCGAGAGTGTGCGGAAAGACGGGCAGCCGTCTGTCTACAACTGCGAAAAGTGGGAATTTCTGCTGGATGCGCCATTTCTCATCTCTGACAAGTGCTGCTCCGCCATGAAAAAGTCGCCGCTGAAAACCTACGCACACAAAACAGGTCAACAGGCGACATCGGCGGTAATGGCGGAGGAAAGCAGATTACGCATGACATATTGGCTGAAAAGCGGCTGCAACGCCTTTGAGGGCAAGCGCCCGATGGGCAAGCCCATGAGCTTCTGGACGGAGCAGGACGTGCTTCGGTTTATCGTGGAGCGGGGGCTCCCCTACGCCAGCGTGTACGGCGACATCGTGGCCAGCGACGGCGAGAACGACTACGGCGCGACGCTGATCGACTGCAAACTGCACTGCACGGGATGCCAGAGGACGGGATGTATGTTTTGCGCGTTCGGGGCGCACCTCGAAAAGGGCATCAACCGCTTTGAACGCATGAAACTGACACACCCGAAGCACTATGCGTTCTGCATCGGCGGCGGCGCATTTGACACGGACGGGCTGTGGAAGCCTACAAAAGACGGCCTCGGTTATGCACGTGTGCTGGACTACATCGGAGTGAGGTATTGACATGGGCAAGCAGCATTTGAGCAGGGACAACCGCATCTTTATGCAGGGCAAGCTGCAAGGCACACGGGAGAACATGGACATGGTGGCGATGGTGCTGATGGACAAATGCGGCTGGCACGTACAAGAGGAGACAGCGGACAGCCGGGACACCCACAGCATCGCGTACCTGTACGAGTGCCTGGAGAAGCTGGCGGAGGAGATCAACGAGGGCCGCATCAAGCGGAAACACATCAAGGACGTGCTGAAGGACGAGTGCGGCGTGGTGTTTGGAGATTGAGAGGAATGACATGACAAGAGATGAGATTGTGACCGCGCTGCGGTGCTGTGTTAGCGTAGCCCCGGATTTCTGCAAAACCTGCCCTGCTGCGCAGGAAGATGGGTGCGAGGACGCCATTAAGGTTTATGCCGCTGATCTGATCGAGAACCAGCAGCGACACATCGAGGCACTGATGAAAGCCAACGACAGCCTGAAGGACGCAATTGCGCGGCGGGATAAGCAGATAGAGGACATGAAGCAGGGGATGGCACAGCTGGCAAAGGCTGCGGCGGTGAAGGAGGAACAGAATGGACCGGCTGACTAAATACACTGCGGAGCTGAGAAAAAGACTAATTGACCTGCGTGACGAGTTAAAAACTGCTTACGACAGCATTTCGCAGTTGGATGGTGCCAATAGTAGTTTGATGGCCGCAAACTCGAAGCTGGCGGCAGACCGGAAAGCACTTATCAACGAGCTATGCCAATACTGCGGAAAGTACAAAAAAGCACATGAGGGCACCTGTGACGGGTGCAGATGGAGGGAAATGTGATGGCAGTGGTGGATATTTTTGTCACGGACAAGAAGTACAACGTCATCTACGCTGATCCACCGTGGGCTTATAAGCAAAAGCAAATGAATTTCCAACATTACGATGAAGGGAAAAAATATGAGAACGGCGTAAATGAACATTACCCCACCATGACGTTGGATGAACTGAAGGCGTTGCCAGTGAACAAAATCGGCGCAGACGATTGCTTGCTGTATATGTGGGCGACCAGCCCCAATTTGGATATTGCCATAGAATTGGGCAAATCATGGGGATTTGAGTATAAAACGGTAGCCTTTGTGTGGGATAAGCAGAGAACCAACTACGGCTTTTATACCTTGAGCCAACGCGAATTATGTTTGGCGTTCAAAAAAGGCAGAATCCCAAAGCGGGCAGTAACAAATGTGCGGCAGTTTTTAAGCGAGAAATTGGGAAAACACTCAGAGAAACCAGCAAAGATCAGAGAAAGAATCGACACCATGTATGGGCATTTGCCCCGCATCGAACTGTTTGCCCGCCAACAGGCGGACGGATGGGACTGCTGGGGTGACGAGGTATAAGTGAAGGTGATTTCAATGACTATGAACCGCAGAGAAGTTTTGCATGATACGGATTGCGCGGATTGCCTATGCCGCGTCTGCGCTAAGAACTCCGTAAACGATGCGCATAACCCGGCTGCGCCCTATAAGGACTGCGGGTGTGACAACTGCGGCATTGGGAGCCAGCTTGTAGAGACAACGGCGGATTGCAGGGGCTTTGTTCCAGACTGCGATGACTGCGAGGAAAGAGAGTGTGACGGCGATGTGTGCCGAAGAACTGAATAGATGAAAGGAGAACTGGCATGAGAGTGAAAATGAACTACAACAACTTGGTCGAGGAGATCGACAGGACGGTGAGCGCAAGCAGGAGCCGGGCGGCAAGAGAAAACGCCTTTGGAATAGGCATCTGGCTTACTATGCTGAACGGCTATCTCACAGCGGGCCGTAGAGCTGAACGACGACAAACTGATTGGCCTATGCGTTGATATGGGGATATTGAAACAGGAGGAAAAGGCATGAGCAAGGCCGTGATGATAAGCATACGCCCGAAGTGGTGCGAGAAGATTTGTAGAGGCGAAAAGACCGTTGAGGTGCGAAAGACCCGTCCGAAGATGGAAACACCGTTCAAGTGCTATATCTATGAGACACAGGGCTGGGTGGAGAAGGACAACATCATGGTATTCAAGCTCGGAGGGCGTGTCATCGGAGAGTTTACCTGTGACCGTATCTACAAACTGGAAACACGGTCGCCCGGAGGGAGCTATCTCGTGGACGGGGAGGACAAGCCTACAACAAACCGCGTGGCGCGTGAATCCTGTCTGGGTCTTGCGGATATGCACAGGTATTTGCAGTCGAAAGCCGGCTACGGCTGGCACATCTCCGAACTGAAAATCTACGATACGCCGAAGGAACTGACAGAATTTCACACTTGGAAAAAATGCAAATCATGCAGCAAAAGCGGGTACGAAAGCACAGCATGTATCTATGATGAAAATTGCATGGTTCCGGTGGCGATTACTAAAGCACCGCAAAGCTGGTGCTATGTGGAGGAGCAGAAATGAATGAACGACTGAAGAAGCGCGACACCGATGGACAGGCAATGATGGACTGCCAGAAGTGCAAAGCGGATTGGACGGGTAAGCATGGTAAGCCGATGGCTGACTGCACTGCACTGTATTGCCGCAATCGTCTGTTAGACCGGCTGGTGGAATATGAGGACACGGGGCTGACGCCGGAGGAAATCAAAGAACTGGCGCATGATACCACTGGGCCACTGCACCGAAAAATCAGCGAATGGATATATGCCGAAGCTGCGGGGCGGATTGTGGTGCCGCCTTGCAAGGTGGGCGATAGGCTTTACGAAGTAACGGGTCGAAAAACGATCAGTGTGTATAAAGTTAGAGCCATCCGCGTGGAATTGTTCGGCTTGTTTATTGAGTGGGACATTGTAGAAGGGTTTGTTTGGCAATCGCTTTCAGGCATAAACGCCGGAGAAATTGGTAAGACCGTATTCCTCACCCGCGAGGAGGCGGAGAAAGCACTGGAGGCGATGGAGGATGGCTGACAACAGGGACGACTATTGGAGCAACGAAATCAAATCGTATGATGATCAGTGGGATACCGGCCCTGATGATAAGCACGATTTGTGGAAGTGGAGAGAGTGCCTGAAGATGGCGAAGATCATAAACGCCGAGATTAAATGCAAGGTGAGGATGGGGGGTGCTGACAATGGCAACGGTTAAGTGTGTGTTTGGTAAGCGTGGGCGCCCGTCCCACGCATGGAACGACGGCAAGAAAGACCGCATCTACTGTCTCGGATGGGTTGACCTGATGACGGATGACCCGATACCTGAATGCTTGGCTTGCTCCGATTTTGTTAACAAAGCGCAGGATGACTTAGAGGCGTTTTATGGGAGGACTGACAATGGCGACAAAGAGAGTGTGTGACCGCTGCGGAGCGGAGATCAGCCCGGTCAATTTCGTCACCTATGCCGGTATGCGGCGGATTAAAACCGGCGTAAACAATGAGGACTACGAGCTGTGTGTTTCGTGTGCTCACAAACTGCGGAAGTGGTTTAATGGGGAGGAGAACGACAATGGCTGAATACATCAAACGAGAAACGTGCTTGTCGATTTTACGCGCAAAGGCAAACATGGCGGTTTTAATGGATGCTGCACCATATTTTGAAAAAGCGGCGCAGATGCTGGAGAAACTTCCCGCCGCTGATGTTGTCCCGGTGGTGCACGCGATGTGGATACCGTCAGAAAGCGACTTTGATGATGACGATACCTTGTTTGATGTCGAAGAGTGGTGCGATTGGCAGTGTAGCGCTTGCAGAGAAGATATTTGTTACGACGACCCGATGCCGCTGAGATTGCTTCCAAAATTCTGCCCCAACTGCGGCGCAAAGATGGACGGTGCGGAATGAAGATATACAAAAATCCGTGGGTGACGCGAGAAAGCTACTTTGTGAAAACTGGCACTGCAAAGTCAGCAAAAATGGAGGCGGCGAAATCCAGCGGCTATTCTATTGATTTTTGGGACGGTAAATGGGTCGTCCGTAAGACAGCCTATTATAACAAGTCTTTATCTGAAATGCCTGTTGTTTGCGAAAACAGATGCAGTTTGCAGGCGCGAATTGACAAGGCGATTGTGGACACGGTTCTTGGGTTTGTGGAAATGGCGAAGATGGATGGAGGTGATATCGATGCGGCTGATTGATGGTGAAGAATTAGAGCGCTTGTTTAACGAGCAAATTGAACGAGGCGCAACAGATGCGTTTGATGCGTTTGATGATGCTTTGCAAGACACACCCACCGTAGACGCAGAGGTCGTGGTGCGCTGCAAGGACTGCTTTCAATCAGCGGTGATCGGAAATGTCCTGCACTGCACCTATTGGAGAAAGAACACGGACGAAAACGGATATTGCCACGAGGGAGGATAAGCCAATGGCTGATATATCTATTGAAGAACTTGGGCCAGGTGTAATTCTTAAGGCTACAAAACCAGACGGAGAAAGATACAGATACAGCATACCGACATGGCCCCCTGGTGATGGCGGACCGGGGTATAGAGGGCACGAACTTGAGATAGACGTATTCTATGGAGGCGGAGGCGGCGATGCAAAAGGGTGATATGATCCTGGCGCGGTTTATGACGCTGCCGGACTTATTTCCCGGTAAGGGGTGCGAAGAAAGAAAATTCCCTATCCGCAAGGGCACAGTGGTGTATGTGCATCCGAAGGGGCGGTACATCGTGGACGAGTGCGGCGTGGTGCGGGAGACGTTCTTCCCGGAGGAGGTGCTGACATGAGCGAATTCCCGGAACGGCTTAGAAAGCTGCGGGAGAGAAAGAGACTGAAGCGGTATGTGCTGTCGGAGCGCTGCGGGCTGAATTCGGACGCCATACGCCGGTATGAGCTGGGGACGGCAAAGCCGACGATGGACGCGCTGAAGAGCATAGCGGATGAATTTGGCGTGTCGGTGGACTATCTGATGGGCAGGACGGACTATCCCTGCGTGGTAGATATTGCCGAAAAATAATTTTTGAAAATTCCACTTAAAAGTGGAAAAATTGAAAAAACGCACTTTATCATGGGAGATGCAGGGGCAAACTCTGCATCTCCATTCTTTTTCTTTTCCCCCTTCTTTTCCTGATGGGCGGGGCTTCGGCTCCGCCCGGAGGGAGCAATATGCCGCACGCACGAAGCAGCCCACGATTCGGGCCGGGAGGTCGCACCTTCCATGCGGCACCAATGATCTGCTGGTAGAGCGCCAGCAGCATAATCAAAAGAAAGCTCAATGGGTTCAGGTGCGGCGAAAGCCGGGTACAGACGTGCCAATGACAAAGGCCAGTGGTGGGAGGCCGGTGCGTCAGGCAAGAAAGGAAGTGAGCAAAAATGGCAAAGGTAGGGTGCCCAAGAAAATACCAAAGCGTCAAGCAAATGCAGAAAGCCATTGACGCTTACTTTAGGAGCTGCGAGGGCGAGCTGTTTATTGGCGATGACGGATGTGCTGTGCGAGATAAGTACGGCGTGCCTATTATCATCAACGCAAAGCCACCCACAATTACAGGATTGGCGCTGGCGCTGGGGTTTACGGGCAGACAAGCGCTGATTGATTATCAGGCGCGGCCGGAATTCGCGGACACGGTTACGCGAGCAAAGGCGCGATGTGAGGAATACGCAGAGGCGCGGCTGTATGACCGGGACGGTGCGAACGGCGCAAAGTTTAGCCTGAGCTGCAATTTCGGGTGGCGCGAAGTCAACGAAACAAAGATAAGCACAGATGCAGTCAAGGTGATAATTGATGTCTGACATTCGCTTGTCTGAAAAAATCGGTTCTGCGTTCTACGACGTGGCGCGTGACGTGTTCCACCACGGCCACACGCACTACGATTTCAGCGGTGGGCGCGGTTCGCTGAAATCGTCCACGGTGTCTGTACTCGTTCCCCTGCTGCTGATAAACAACCCAGGCACACACGCGCTTGTACTGCGTAAGGTAGCAAATACCATTCGTGACAGCGTGTACGCGCAGTATATCTGGGCAATCGGTGAGCTGGGTATGGCGGCGTATTGGGAGGCCAAAGTTTCCCCGATGGAACTGATCTACAAACCTACCGGGCAGAAAATCATGTTCCGGGGCGCTGACGATCCCATGAAGATCAAGTCCATAAAGGTGCCGTTTGGCTACATTGCCGTGACGCATTTTGAAGAGAAAGACCAGTTTGCCGGTCGTGCCGAGATACGAACGATTTTACAGTCCACAATGCGCGGCGGCTCGAAGTATTGGAACTTTGAAAGCTACAACCCGCCGATAAGCCGCGATAACTGGGCGAACAAGGACAGCCTGGAAGAACGCACAGACAGGCTGTGCCACAAGTCAACGTATCTGCAAGCGCCGCCTGAATGGCTGGGTGAGCAGTTTATTGACGAGGCTGAACACCTGAAAGCCACTGACGAGCGGGCGTATCAGCATGAATACCTCGGTATCCCGGTCGGCACCGGCGGCAATGTGTTTGACAGGCTCGAACTTCGGGAGATCACGGACGAAGAAGTTTCCGGATTCGATAAAATCTATCAGGGCGTGGATTTCGGATGGTTCCCAGACCCATTTGCATTTATCCGGCTGCATTACGACAAGGCAAGGGAAACAATTTTCCTGCTTGACGAGATATACCAGAATAAGCTTTCGAACGAGCAGAGCGCGACGATAATCAAACAGCGCGGATATGGCAATGTGCGCGTCATCTGTGACAGCGCGGAGCCAAAGAGCGTGGCTGACTTGCGGGCAATGGGATTGCCTGCGTATGAGGCGGTCAAGGGACCCGGCTCGGTCGAATACGGCATGAAGTTCTTGCAGAGAAGAACGATTGTCATTGATAGAAAACGAACGCCACATG
>ERZ1034798.155-NODE-155-length-12224-cov-3.108555_pt1 | contig 12224 bp, 15 predicted proteins | sample MGYA00520690_ERZ1034798 | MGnify/ENA primary metagenome ERZ1034798 (study PRJEB33766, sample SAMN09781682) | gut metagenome | biome: gut microbiome | host: Homo sapiens | place: Madagascar | study: EMG produced TPA metagenomics assembly of the PRJNA485056 data set...
CCTGTGGATTATTGTGCGGCGTCGTGTCTGGACTGGGCGACGAAATTAACCGGTCTGAGCGATGTCCCCGCTTTAATTGCCGCAGCTCAGCAGGCCGATGAGAATGTCGATCCTGTCTGGTTTTTGCCTTATCTTTCCGGCGAGCGCACGCCGCACAATAATCCACAGGCAAAGGGCGTTTTCTTCGGTCTGACCCATCAACACGGCCCCGCAGAACTGGCTCGCGCGGTACTGGAAGGCGTGGGGTATGCGTTGGCGGATGGCATGGATGTCGTACATGCCTGTGGCATTCAACCGCAAAGCATTACACTGATTGGTGGCGGAGCGCGTAGCGAGTACTGGCGTCAGATGCTGGCGGATATTAGCGGTCAGCAACTGAATTACCGCACGGGGGGGGATGTGGGGCCAGCATTAGGCGCAGCAAGACTGGCACAGATTGCGGTAAATCCAGATAAATCTCTCATTGAGTTGTTGCCGCAACTTCCTTTAGAACAGTCGCATCTGCCGAACGCACAGTGTTATGCTGCTTATCAGCCACGGCGTGAAACGTTCCGTCGCCTCTATCAGCAACTTCTGCCATTAATGGCATAATATTTCCCCCTGCCTTATGTGGCGGGGGATAATCTCCATCTATATATATTTAGAATATATTAATTTTTTATATGAATTTATTCTGAAAATCATTTGTTAATGGCATTTTTCAGTTTTGTCTTTCGTTGGTTACTCGTAATGTATCGCAGGTAGATATGGAGATCGTTATGAAAATCTCAAAGACTGTAGCAAAACTATTATTTGTGGTCGGGGCGCTAGTTTATCTGATTGGATTATGGATCTCATGTCCATTGTTAAGTGGCAAAGGCTATTTTCTTGGCGTGTTAATGACGGGGACTTTTGGTAACTATGCATATCTGCGCGCAGAAAAACTTGGGCAACTGGATGATTTGTTTATCCGCATCTGCCAGTTGGTAGCGTTAATCACCATCGGTCTCTTGTTTATCGGTGTTTTAAACGCACCTATCAATGCTTATGAAATGGTGATCTACCCCATCGCCTTTTTTGTCTGCTTGTTTGGTCAAATGCGAGTATTTCGCTCGGCATAAAGCTCTTAAGCTTCAGGAATGAAAGGAAGTCAGTGATGGAAAACAAAATATCAACCTATTCTCCGGCATTCAGTATTGTGTCATGGATAGCTCTCGTTGGTGGTATCGTTACCTATCTGTTAGGGCTATGGAATGCAGAGATGCAGTTAAATGAAAAAGGATATTATTTTACCGTACTGGTATTAGGACTGTTTTCTGCAGCGTCTTATCAAAAGACCGTTCGGGACAAGTATGAAGGCATACCGACCACCTCCATTTATTATATGACCTGCCTGACTGTGTTTATTATCTCTGTTGCATTACTGATGGTAGGTCTGTGGAATGCGACGTTATTACTCAGCGAAAAAGGCTTCTATGGTCTGGCCTTCTTTTTAAGCTTGTTTGGTGCAGTAGCGGTGCAGAAAAATATCCGTGATGCTGGGATCAACGCACCAAAAGAAACGATGGCTGCGCAGGAAGAATATAGCGAATAATTTACGTAAGCCCGGTCAGTCCAGTGTGACCGGGCTTTTACTTAACTTACTAATCTGTTTTTATCGATTCGTTGTACCAGTACAGAAAGCAACAAGCTTGCTGCCAGCGTCGCGCAAAAGATCCAAATAATATCCAGTATTGGCCAGTTTTTAAGCTCAATACCACTGGTGCGCAGTGCATGGATAATCAACGCGTGGAACCCGTATATACCCAGAGAATGACGGGATATCAGCCCAAGTCCGCTAATAGTGCGCGTATCCAGTGTATTTTTTACCAGAGTCAGTAACGCAATTGCGCAAATAAAAACTATCGGCCCACAGTAAAGATACCAGGTATCAGCAAAGTTTCCGCGCCACTGTAATTCATATAATGTCCCGCGAGAGATAATAAATACCCCGGCGATAAACAGTGCGGCGCTCATCCACGACAGTGGCTTGTGTTGCGTGTCCATCATCCCAATGGCGCGGCCCAACATGCCATACAGGATGTAGTAAAAAGTATCGCCATTGATATATAAGTTAATTGGTAGCCATTCAAAACCGTCGATCTTCTGTGGCACTGTGTTTGGGTTGGCGATGATGCCAATCACCACCATTAGCACCAACAACATTTTACCGCCGACGTGCTTTACCTGAATCAGCGGCGAAACCAGATAAATCACCGCAATCGCGAAGAAAAACCATAAATGATAAAACACCGGCTTTTGTAGCAGGTTTTTCAGCGATATCTCCACATTGATGGAAGTAAACAGTGCAATGTAGAGCAGTGCGACAGTGCTATAAAACAGCAGGCATAAGCCGATACGTAAGAAATGGCGCAGCTGGGCGCTGCGTTCGCCAAAAAAGAGATAGCCGGAAATCATGAAAAATAGCGGTACGCTGACACGAGAGGCAGAATTTAGAATATTCGCGATATCCCAGGTGATGGGGCTAACACTATGGGCATTGGTCACATACCAGGTAGTGGTGTGAATCATCACCACCATTAAACACGCTATCCCTCGCAGGTTATCAATCCAGTAAATTTTGGGCTGCATCTGTGTCTCTGTATCTGGTTAAAAAAAGTCTGACTGATAAATCATTCGGTTGGTGCACTGGAATAATCTGAGTTTTATCACTACAGCTTATAGAGGCTTGAGGAAATTCGTAAGATATCAGCCACTATACCGATATAAATAATAAGACTCACCTGCAAACCAGACGGTAATTTAATGATGATGAACTCTTTCTTTCCGGTAATGGCGCTTATGGTGTTAGTAGGATGCTCAACAACGCCACCCGTACAGAAAGCACAACGGGTAAAAGTTGATCCGCTGCGTTCGTTGAATATGGAAGCCTTATGCAAGGATCAGGCAGCAAAACGTTATAACACCGGCGAGCAAAAAATCGACGTCACCGCATTTGAACAGTTCCAGGGGAGTTACGAAATGCGCGGCTATACCTTTCGGAAAGAGCACTTTGTCTGTTCTTTTGACGCGGATGGCCATTTTTTGCATCTTTCCATGCGTTAAGCCCTGCTTTTTCCCGTTTCGTACTGTATATCTTCCATCCAGCGGGTATACTGATCCCTTCCTTTAAATCCACACGTATCCAGCACGAAATAATATGCAAAAGTTTGATACCAGGACCTTCCAGGGCTTGATCCTGACCTTACAGGATTACTGGGCTCGCCAGGGCTGCACCATTGTTCAACCATTGGACATGGAAGTCGGCGCGGGAACCTCTCACCCAATGACCTGTCTGCGCGCGCTGGGGCCAGAACCGATGGCGGCTGCTTATGTCCAGCCTTCTCGTCGCCCGACCGATGGTCGCTACGGCGAAAACCCCAACCGCTTACAGCATTACTATCAGTTCCAGGTGGTGATTAAGCCATCGCCGGACAATATCCAGGAGCTGTACCTCGGTTCTCTGAAAGAGCTGGGCATGGACCCGACTATCCACGATATTCGTTTCGTGGAAGATAACTGGGAAAACCCGACCCTGGGGGCTGGGCTGGGAAGTGTGGCTGAACGGCATGGAAGTGACGCAGTTCACTTACTTCCAGCAGGTTGGTGGTCTGGAGTGTAAACCGGTTACCGGCGAGATCACCTATGGTCTGGAACGTCTGGCGATGTACATTCAGGGCGTAGACAGCGTTTACGACCTGGTCTGGAGCGACGGCCCGCTGGGTAAAACCACTTATGGCGACGTGTTCCATCAGAACGAAGTGGAGCAGTCCACTTATAACTTCGAATACGCGGACGTGGACTTCCTGTTCACCTGCTTCGAGCAGTACGAGAAAGAAGCGCAGCAGCTACTGGCGCTGGAAAATCCGCTGCCGCTGCCTGCCTACGAGCGTATTCTGAAAGCCGCCCACAGCTTCAACCTGCTGGATGCGCGTAAAGCCATCTCCGTCACTGAGCGTCAGCGTTATATTTTGCGCATTCGCACCCTGACCAAAGCAGTGGCAGAAGCATACTACGCTTCCCGTGAAGCCCTCGGCTTCCCGATGTGCAACAAAGATAAGTAAGAGGCGGCTATGTCTGAGAAAACTTTTCTGGTGGAAATCGGCACTGAAGAGCTGCCACCAAAAGCACTGCGCAGCCTGGCTGAGTCCTTTGCTGCGAACTTTACTGCGGAGCTGGATAACGCTGGCCTCGCACACGGCACCGTTCAATGGTTTGCGGCTCCGCGTCGTCTGGCGCTGAAAGTGGCTAACCTGGCGGAAGCCCAGCCTGACCGTGAAATCGAAAAACGCGGCCCGGCGATTGCCCAGGCTTTCGACGCCGAAGGCAAACCGAGTAAAGCAGCAGAAGGCTGGGCGCGTGGTTGCGGGATCTCCGTTGACCAGGCCGAGCGTCTGACTACTGACAAAGGCGAATGGCTACTGTATCGCGCTCATGTGAAGGGCGAAAGCACCGAGGCACTTGTTCCGAACATGGTAGCCACTTCGCTGGCGAAACTACCGATCCCGAAACTGATGCGCTGGGGCGCGTCTGACGTGCACTTCGTGCGTCCGGTGCACACCGTAACTTTGCTGCTGGGCGATAAAGTCATTCCGGCAACCATTCTGGGTATTCAGTCCGATCGCGTAATTCGTGGGCATCGCTTTATGGGTGAGCCGGAAATTACCATCGACAATGCCGATCAGTATCCGGAAATTCTGCGTGAGCGCGGTAAAGTCATCGCCGATTACGAAGAGCGTAAGGCGAAGATTAAAGCCGATGCTGAAGAAGCGGCGCGTAAGATTGGTGGTAATGCTGACTTAAGCGAAAGCCTTCTGGAAGAAGTGGCTTCGCTGGTTGAATGGCCGGTTGTTCTGACCGCGAAATTCGAAGAGAAATTCCTCGCTGTGCCGTCTGAAGCACTGGTTTATACCATGAAAGGTGACCAGAAATACTTCCCGGTGTATGCGAACGACGGCAAACTGCTGCCGAACTTTATCTTCGTTGCCAACATTGAGTCGAAAGATCCGCAGCAAATTATCTCTGGTAACGAGAAAGTCGTTCGTCCACGTCTGGCTGATGCCGAGTTCTTCTTCAACACCGACCGTAAAAAACGTCTTGAAGATAACCTGCCGCGCCTGCAAACCGTGCTGTTCCAGCAACAGCTGGGGACGCTACGCGATAAAACTGACCGCATTCAGGCTCTGGCTGGCTGGATCGCTGAACAGATTGGCGCTGACGTTAACCACGCAACTCGTGCTGGGCTGCTGTCCAAGTGTGACCTGATGACCAACATGGTCTTTGAGTTCACCGACACCCAGGGCGTTATGGGTATGCACTATGCGCGTCATGATGGTGAAGCGGAAGATGTCGCGGTGGCGCTGAACGAGCAGTATCAACCGCGCTTTGCCGGTGATTCCCTGCCGTCTAACCCGGTAGCCTGTGCGCTGGCGATTGCTGACAAGATGGATACCCTGGCGGGCATCTTCGGTATTGGTCAGCATCCGAAAGGTGATAAAGACCCGTTTGCGCTGCGTCGTGCGGCGCTGGGCGTGCTGCGTATTATCGTTGAGAAGAACCTCAATCTTGATCTGCAAACGCTGACCGAAGAAGCTGTGCGCTTGTACGGTGATAAGCTGACTAACGCCAATGTGGTGGATGACGTTATCGACTTTATGCTCGGTCGCTTCCGCGCCTGGTATCAGGACGAAGGTTACACCGTCGACACCATCCAGGCGGTACTGGCGCGTCGTCCGACTCGTCCGGCAGATTTTGATGCCCGCATGAAGGCGGTATCGCACTTCCGTACCCTGGAAGCAGCGGCAGCACTGGCGGCGGCGAACAAGCGTGTATCTAACATTCTGGCGAAATCAGACGAAGTGCTGAGCGATCGCGTGAATGCCTCCACCCTGAAAGAGCCGGAAGAAATTAAACTGGCGATGCAGGTAGTTGTATTGCGCGACAAGCTGGAGCCGTACTTCGCAGAAGGTCGTTATCAGGATGCGCTGGTCGAACTGGCTGAGTTGCGTGAACCGGTTGATGCCTTCTTCGATAAAGTGATGGTAATGGTCGATGACAAAGAACTACGTATCAACCGTCTGACCATGCTGGAAAAACTGCGCGAATTATTCCTGCGTGTAGCGGATATTTCTTTACTGCAGTAATAACTCCTTTATTAAAAAGTCTGCCAGATGGCAGACTTTTTTTTCACTAAATAATACAGCTACCTTTAATAATCTTCTGCTGAATAAAAATCATCTCATATATTAATTTTATGATATTTTTTTAGGATTATATCAAGGAGAGTAAAAGAGCTTATTAGGCTAGAATAGCTGCGGGTGCTTGAGACTGTTTGTCTCAGGTATTCACCGAAAGGCAGACAGAGAAAAGCCCCACCTGATTATAAATCAAAGTGAGGCTCCTCTATGCATAGACACCATAAGGTTAGCCTCTTACTTGTTGGAAATCAACACAGGAGGCTGGGAATGCCGCAGAAATATAGATTGCTTTCTTTAATAGTGATTTGTTTCACGCTTTTATTATTCACCTGGATGATAAGAGATTCACTGTGTGAATTGCATATTAAACAGGGGAGTTATGAGCTGGCGGCATTTTTAGCCTGCAATTTGAAAAAGTAAGAGTCTCTGGCGGGAAGTTATTCCCGCCTTTCTTACGGTGTTGCGCACTCTCAATGCACCCTAATTTATCTGTTTATTGAATGTTATTTAAAATAAAAGCGAATGAATTTGGCTATTAGATCAGTTTTTACATCGGGAACAGGAATGGCTTGGAGCATTCATGAATAAGCTGATTTTACTATTGATAATGTTTTATCAACGACATCTTTCTCCTCGTAAAGGATATCGCTGTGCTTACAGTGTGTTGTACCAAACACAGGGATGTTCTGGTGCCGTCAAAAATATTATTCAACAGAAAGGTGTTCTTGCTGGGTGGAGCGAGATACGTCAGCGTTTTGCAGATTGCCGACTTGCAGCACAGACAATCAGGCAGAAACAACGCCTGGGTGAGAGTATACGTAAAAAGAAGAATAATGATTGTGATTGTACCGGCTGTGATGGTGCAGTCTGTCGTGATTGCCACATGCCGGACTTTTGTCCGAATATTCCTGTGCCAGATCTGGATTGCTCCTGCGACTGCTCTTCTCTACATTTAAAGCGTTTTTTCAAATAAAAAAATCCCCGCCAATTGGCAGGGATCTTAGATTCTGTGCTTTTAAGCAGAGATTACAGGCTGGTTACGTTACCAGCTGCCGGGCCTTTAGCGCCGCTTTCGATGGTGAAGGACACTTTCTGACCTTCGTCCAGAGATTTGTAACCATCGTTCTGGATAGCAGAGAAGTGTACGAACACGTCTTTAGAGCCATCGTCAGGAGTGATGAAGCCGAAGCCTTTGTCAGCGTTGAACCATTTTACGATACCAGTCATTTTACCGGACATAGTGTATTACCTTTAATAATTAAGTGTGCCTTTCGGCGATATGGCGTGCTTTACAGATTTTGAAGCGTTAAAGGAATGTGCACTACGAGGGGTATCAACGATAACTCTTGAAGGGACTTGCCTTACTACACTGCTTTAATGGTCTGTACGTCAAACCGTTGATGTGCATTAAGCCACGCATTGAATGGTGATGCAACAATTATTTTCCATATTTATGATTAATTGGTCGGAAAACGGTCCTGTCATCAGGACCGTAAACATCAATACAGTGGATAAAAGTCTATTCCATCAACTGTTTACTTAATGCTGGGTTGGCCTGGATCAGGCGCATCAATTTTAGTTCGGCACTGGAAGGCTTTACGCGTCTGGACTCCCATTCTTTCACCATGGCTACTGATACGCCCAAAACCCGGGCGAAATCATCAATTTTTAACCCTGTCCCTTTACGTAATTGCTCGATTTCGGTACAAGGCGTTGTTCTGTGCGTCAGGGTAATCTTTTGCGTTTCATCTTTAAAAACAATTTGTTCCAGGCTACTCAACAGCTCATGCATTGGATCTTTATATTCCATTGAAAACTCCTCAAATCACACTGCGGGATCGTGAATTTCATCGAAGCTCATTAAGAATAGTCGGGAAAAGCAGACACAGCGGGGAGAAACCCGTGAGTGATTTAAGTATGATTCGATTCAGCTACTAAGTTGCCGTGACTTATAGTCGTCTAACGATATGATTAATGCCGAAATATTTCTCAGCGTCCTGGGATTGTAAAGATTCCGAAAATTTGGCCTACCAAGAGAAGGGATGAGCTGACCACAAAAACGCAATAGCAATGTCTGTTTTTAACAATAAAACAACAAATTAACTCTTCTTCATTTTCTACATCATTTTCCCAGGAAGATTATGCATAAAGGGTATCCTGTAAGCCTGTCCTGGACTATCCTTGTCAGCGTCAGACACGCGTGTGTCGTTGTGCGCTTTTTTTGGGTGAAAGGAGTAAGAAAATGGCGACAGGAAAGTCCTGCTCTCGCTGGTTTGCGCCTCTTGCGGCGTTATTAATGGTAGTTAGCCTGAGTGGGTGTTTTGATAAAGAAGGCGATCAGCGTAAAGCGTTTATCGACTTCCTGCAGAATACAGTGATGCGTAGCGGTGAACGTCTACCAACCCTGACTGCCGATCAGAAAAAACAGTTTGGTCCTTTTGTCTCTGATTACGCGATCCTGTATGGCTATTCCCAACAGGTTAATCAGGCGATGGATTCCGGTCTGCGTCCGGTTGTAGACAGCGTTAACGCGATTCGCGTACCACAGGATTACGTCACGCAAAGTGGTCCACTGCGTGAAATGAACGGATCTCTTGGCGTACTGGCGCAACAATTGCAAAATGCGAAGTTGCAGGCCGATGCTGCGCACTCTGCGCTAAAACAGACCGATGACCTGAAACCGGTCTTTGATCAGGCATTCACTAAAGTAGTGACGACCCCAGCTGATGCGTTGCAACCGCTGATTCCGGCGGCTCAAACGTTCACGCAGCAACTGGTGATGGTGGGGGACTACATTGCTCAACAAGGTACTCAGGTGAGCTTTGTCGCGAATGGCATCCAGTTCCCGACTTCACAGCAGGCGAGTGAATATAACAAACTGATTGCGCCATTACCGGCACAGCATCAGGCGTTTAATCAGGCCTGGACCACGGCAGTCACTGCAACCCAATAAAGAGTAAAAGCCCGAACGGTTATCGGGCTTTTCTCCACGCAGTCGCGGCTTAGTCCGCGACGTGCGGATTCACACAGTTCTTCTCAACCTTCCTCTGCAACGCATTAATCAAATTATCCACGGCACAGGCAGCCATGCCATAACGCGTCTCATGGGTGGCTGAACCAATATGTGGTACTGCAACGACATTTGTCATTGAGAGCAACGGCGAATCTACTGGCAATGGCTCTTGTTCGAAGACATCCAGACCAGCGGCGTGAATTTCCCCTTTCTGCAACGCCGCAATCAGTGCATTTTCGTCAACTACCGGCCCACGCCCTGCATTAATGAAAATGGCGGAGGATTTCATTTTGGCGAATTGTTCTGCGCCAAACAGGTGATGAGTTTCTTCAGTTAGCGGCAGGATCAGGCAAACGAAATCTGATTCTTGTAACAGCGTATCCAGATCGCAGTAGCGGGCGTTAAAGCGTTCCTCTGCTTCTTTATGGTGGCGGCGCGCGTTATAGAGAATTGGCATATTGAAGCCAAAGTGCGCGCGCTGTGCCAGGGCCATGCCGATCCGTCCCATCCCGACAATGCCCAGTGTTTTATGGTGAACGTCAACGCCGTACCAGTCCGGGCCGATATTGGCGGTCCATTCGCCAGCTTTTACGCGTTCCGCCACTTCCACAATCCGACGCGCTGTACACAGCACCAGCGCCATCAGCGTATCGGCGACGGTTTCCGTTAACACGGTTGGCGTATGCATCAGCAGGATTTTTCGAGCGTTAAGCGCATCGACGTCGAAATTGTCATAGCCGACGGAGACAGTTGAAGTGGCACGCAGTTTTGGCATTTTTTCCAGTAATGCGGCATCAACATTCTCGTTTGAACCCAGTAAACCTTCAGCTTCGGCAAAAATCGCCGCGTTTTGTTCAATGGTTTGTGGATTAAGGTCTGCTACCTGGTGAACGGTGAAATGCTCTTGCAGGCGTTGCAGTAGATCATCAGGTAAGGCTTTGTAGAGGATAACGGACGGCTTCATTCTTCTCTCCATTCACTGATAAGGCGATCACCTTAGCCTGAAATATGATGAAGGAAAACTGAAGAATGCCAGGTGATTTCTGCATCACCCGGCATGAAAGGGATTAGAGCGGGCTTAAAGTGATTTCTACACGGCGGTTTTGCGCCTTACCTTCAGCGGTGCTGTTGCTGGCGATCGGATTAGCCGGGCCAAGACCCTGAGTACGGATGCGGCTGGCGTCCACACCCTGGGTGATCAACGCGCTGGCAACGGAATCCGCACGCTGCTGGGAGAGACGCATGTTCAGGTCGTGACCACCCGTGCTGTCGGTATAACCAATCACGTTAACTGCCGTTTTTGGGTACTCTTTCAGCACCATTGCCACGCCAGTCAGCGTGTTAGCACCGGCCGGTTTAAGGGTCGCGCTGCTGCTGTCAAAGGTCACATTGTTCGGCATGTTAAGGATAATGTTGTCCCCGCTGCGGGTTACGCTAACGCCGGTGCCGCGCATTTTGTCACGCAGCTTCGCTTCCTGTACATCCATATAATAACCAACGCCACCGCCCAGTGCCGCGCCTGCTGCTGCGCCAATCAGCGCGCCTTTACCGCGATCTTTCTTCGAAGAAGAGAGCGCGCCAATACCCGCGCCAACGAGAGAGCCCAGACCTGCGCCGATAGCAGATTTGCCTGCTTCACGTTCGCCGGTGTAAGGGTTAGTTGTACAGCCAGATACCGCCAGAGCGCCGCTCACGACGGCAGCAATAAGATAAACACGTTTCTTCATTGTTAATCCTTAATAACCTTTTTATTCTTGTTCACGGGTGCCGTGGCGGGAGATTATGCCGTGTGAACATGAAGATTATTCCTGGGAATACTCGGAAATTTGTAAGTAATATTTAACTGCCCAATACATCTAACCTTTCAGGAGCCTTCGGTTTGGCCAATTCATCCTCACGTTATTCCGTTCTGACTGCCGCCCACTGGGGACCCATGCTGGTTGAAACCGACGGTGAAACAGTTTTTAGCTCGCGTGGCGCGTTAGCGACAGAGCTGGAAAACTCCTTGCAGAGCGCGGTTCGCGACCAGGTTCACAGCAATACGCGGGTACGATTTCCAATGGTGCGCAAAGGCTTTCTCGCGTCACCAGAAAACCCGCAAGGCATTCGTGGGCAGGATGAATTTGTTCGCGTGAGTTGGGATGAGGCGCTGGATCTTATTCACCATCAACATAAACGTATTCGTGAGGCTTATGGCCCAGCATCGATTTTTGCTGGTTCCTACGGCTGGCGTTCAAATGGCGTCTTGCATAAAGCGTCAACTTTATTACAACGCTATATGGCGCTGGCAGGCGGTTATACCGGGCATCTGGGGGATTATTCGACCGGCGCGGCACAGGCGATCATGCCGTATGTCGTGGGAGGCAGCGAAGTTTATCAACAGCAAACCAGTTGGCCGCTGGTGCTGGAACATAGTGATGTCGTGGTGTTGTGGAGTGCTAACCCTCTCAATACGCTGAAAATTGCGTGGAATGCATCCGATGAGCAGGGGCTTTCTTACTTTTCTGCATTGCGTGACAGCGGGAAAAAGCTGATCTGCATTGATCCAATGCGATCGGAAACCGTCGATTTCTTTGGCGATAAAATGGAGTGGATAGCCCCCCATATGGGCACGGATGTTGCGCTAATGCTGGGGATCGCCCATACGCTGGTGGAAAATGACTGGCACGACGAAGAGTTTCTGGCGCGTTGCACCACGGGTTATGACGTCTTCGCCTCCTATTTGCTGGGCGAGAAAGACGGAATAGCGAAAACTGCCGAATGGGCGGCGGAGATTTGCGGCATTCCACCCGAGAAGATTCGCGAGCTAGCGGCTATTTTCCACCAAAACACTACGATGCTGATGGCGGGATGGGGAATGCAGCGCCAACAGTTTGGTGAGCAAAAACACTGGATGATCGTCACGCTGGCGGCAATGTTGGGGCAAATCGGCACACCCGGCGGCGGCTTTGGCCTTTCTTACCATTTTGCCAATGGCGGCAATCCGACCCGCCGCG
>ERZ1034798.157-NODE-157-length-12198-cov-5.052458_pt1 | contig 12198 bp, 20 predicted proteins | sample MGYA00520690_ERZ1034798 | MGnify/ENA primary metagenome ERZ1034798 (study PRJEB33766, sample SAMN09781682) | gut metagenome | biome: gut microbiome | host: Homo sapiens | place: Madagascar | study: EMG produced TPA metagenomics assembly of the PRJNA485056 data set...
AAATAAAATAAAAGATGTAAGAGTAAAAAATATTATTTTAGAGCAAATGAAAAAGTATAAAGAGGAGGAAATTTTGAAAGCTGTTGAAGATGTAGTAAATATACTTGTGAAAGTAAAAGATGGAATATTAAAATTTTATATAGAGAATGGATATATTTATTGTGAAAATACAAAAAGTCAAGAAAGAGTAGTAGTAAGTACTATTGATAAAAAAGGAGGGATTGTATGACTGATGTATGTATAAAAAGTGATTATGCTGTATTAAATACTAAAGACTATGGATTCTATTATGGATATGAATTTGATAGTAAAGAATGTGAATGCGGAGAAAGTATAGATATTTGGGGATTTGATGTGACTAAAGATAATAATTCAATTTATAGAATAAAAGCCGAAGAAATGAAAAAGAAAGTCGATAGGAAGATTGATATTAATAATTGTGCTGAAATGCTAGCTTTAGGAATTGGATTATGGTTAGATGGAGGAACTAATGAAAATAACTAAACCTAAAGAAAATCAATTATTATTTGAAGATGAGAACTTAAAGAAATTTACTCTAAAAGTTCAAAATGAAACAGGATTAAATAAATCAAAATATAATAAATCGTATGATGGAGTTATATTAGCTTATAGACAACCTGATATGGACGCAAGTAAGCAAATGTTTTTTGGAAATACAATGACAATATGTACTTTAATAAGTAGTTGTTTAGAAAATTTATTAAATTATGGTATTTTAAACGAAGAAATACTAGATGATATGGTTAATGCGGTAAAACAAGAACATAAAAGAAAAAGGAGGGGTGAATAATGGAAGAAGAAAATAAAAGCGAAATTGTAAAAAGAGTGTTAGAAGAATTAAAAAATAAAAAGTTATTAAAGAATCCAAGATCATCATATAAAAGTACGGAAAAGATATTATATAGTTTGAATGTATTACCTGAAGCTATTAAATTAATAGATGAAGAAGTAAAGAAACTTGAAGAAGAAGCAAAAGGTATAGCAATACCAACAGCTAAATCTAATTCACTTATACTTAATGAAAGAAATAACACCTATGTTTATGGAGATGAAACACTTGAAACAAGAATAAGTGAGTTAAAACAAATATCAGTTAAGGCTAAATCACAGGTAAGATTAGTTAAAAGTGCTTTAAAGAAAATTGAAGAGGATAAGTGGTATGATATTATTCAAATGTATTACTTTGATGGTATGAAAATAGAAGCAATAGCCGAAGAATTAGATTGCTCAGTAAGTACCATAAGTGACAATAAAAAAAGACTTATGAATGAATTAAAAGTATATATTTTTCCTGATACTTTTATAGAGGAATTATAACTTGTTATGAAAGTAAAAAGGTTAAAAGAATTGCTAAATAACTTAGATGATGATTTAGATATATTTATTAGAAATTCATACAATATTTGTGGAACAATAGGAGAATTAGAACAAGTAGAAAAAAGTTTTTATGGATTTTTTGGAAATGACATTCCCTGTATAATTTTAAATACACAATATAGTAAAGAAATGGAATTTGTGGAAGATGAGGAAACTTTTATTGATTATATTGAAACTGACGGAAAAAAATAAAAAACCGAAAAAGTGCCGAAAAAGTGCCCTATTGAATAACGAAAAATAACTGATATAATATAGTAAAATGAAATAATTATGATAGATGAATGAATCACTAATCATAATTATTTTTATTTTGATTAAATATGGGTGATATTTTAATGGAAAAATACATTGAGAGTAATTGATTTGAGATATAAAGTTCGATTCTTTATTCACCCGTCCTTTTTATTCTTTTTATTCGTTGATGTTATCAACAAAAAAGAGCGGAACTAGAAATAGTTCCTTTTATTATGTTTAAAAAGTGGGTGATAAGATATGTTAAATACAATAGTTGCAATAATATTGGTAGTGTTAGAAATGCTATTTTTAGCTGTGGTTCTTATCCTCAATAATATAGATGAGTTCATAGAATGGCTTGAAAAAAGATTAGAAAAGAAGAATAAGAGGTAATTCTATGAAAGAAAAGAATTATTTAGGGTTGTGTATGAGATATAGTGAATCCTGTAAACTATGTCCTAGGAATAAAAAGTGTGAGGAAGAATTAGCACTAGAGAAAAGAGGTGTTAGATATGAAAGTAAAAATACTTGGAACGGAATACGAAGTAATAAAAGACGCAGAAGAAAAAGATTATCCACAATTAAAAAAGTGTGATGGTTTTACCGATTTTAGTATTAAAAGAATTGTAGTAGCTAACTTTGATAAAGATGAAAGCAGTGTAGATGATATAGACTGGTATAAAAAGAAAGTCCTTAGACACGAATTAGTACACGCATTTATTCACGAGAGTGGACTAGCCGAGAATTGTGACTGGGCTAGAAATGAGGAACTTACTGATTGGATAGCTATACAATTTGAAAAGATATTAGGCGTGTTTATAGAATTACAATGTATTGATTCTATAGGTGTAGATGTAAATATATTTGATAGACAATCTAACAATCCAATAAATGATCCTATTAATTCTCCTAAAGTAAAAGTGGCTAAAGCCAGTATTAAAGATAATACTGAGATAATAAATGAAATAGGTAAAGCAATAAATAAAATACCTATAGAAATAAATCTAAATAATTTAGCTAAAGGTGGAATAATTGGAGGTGATGGGTAATGACCTCGTTAAGTAATAATCAAAAGCTGTTTTGTCAAGAATATTTAAAATTAGGTATGAATGGAACACAGGCTTATCTAAATGTATATAAGACCTGTAAGAAAGAAGAAACAGCTATGGCTAGTGCTAGTAGATTGTTAAGAAATGTTAAGGTAAAAGAATATATAGAAGAGCTACAATCAAAGGTAGAGGAAAAAGCTGTAGTGACTATAGAAGATATAGTTAATGAATTATCAGTCATAGCCTTTGGTGATAGAACCGAAATAGCTAAAGTAGAAACTGAACCGGTTGTAGATGAAGAAACAGGAAAAGTAAAATATCACAGGACACATTTAGATATTACTGATACTGAAAAGTTAAGTGTAAACGCTAAAAAGATAGTAAGTGGTTATAAATTGACAACAGCTGGTATATCAGTAGAAACTTGTGATAAAATGAAAGCTCTTGAATTATTAGGTAAATATTTAGGAATGTTCAAAGATGAAGCTCCTACAATAAATAATAATATAGTTAATCCATACGCCAATTTAAGTGAGGAAGAATTACGAAAATTGGTTGGTGATTAAAAGTGGTAATACCTGAATATGTAAGAGAACAAGCAAGATATGAATTAGCTAGGCGTAGCTTTTGGGAATATTGTAAAATAAAAGCTCCTGACTTTTATATGGAGGGTAGGAAGTATTTAAAAGAGTTTTGTAATGAATTACAAGACTTTTTATTATCTCCTAAAAAGGTATTAGTAGTTAATATGCCACCTAGACACGGAAAGAGTAGAACTCTTACATTATTTGTTCAATGGTGTTTAGGTAGAGATATACACTATAAGATAATGACAGGTAGTTATAATGAAATACTATCCGGAACTTTTGCTAAAGCTGTAAGGGACGCTATACAAGAAGATGACGGAATATTTAATAAAATATTTCCTAATGTAAAAGTCAAGTATGGTGAAGCTTCAATGAAAAAATGGGCTTTAGAGGGAAGTGAAGAAGCTAACTATTTAGCAACATCTCCAAAGGGTACAGCTACTGGTTTTGGTTGTAAGCTAATGATAATAGATGACTTAATAAGAGAAGTACAAGAAGCTTATAACGAAGAACTATTAGAAAAGCACCAACGCTGGTTTACTGATACTATGTTATCAAGAACTGAAACAGGCTTTAAGATAATAATAGTTATGACTAGATGGGCTACAAATGACTTAGCTGGATTTGTATTAGATAAATATAAAGATGATTGTATTCACATTAATTATAGAGCTATTCAAGATGATGGATCTATGTTATGTGAGGAAGTATTAAATAGAGCTGACTTTGATTTCAAAACTCAAGAGATGAGTGAAGAAATAGTAGAAGCCAACTATAATCAAAAATGTATTGATGAAAAAGGTCGTCTATACAAGAACTTAAAGACATACGATGTTAGTCCCGGATTTGGAACAATATACGCTTATGTTGATACAGCTGATACTGGAGATGACTTCTTATGTTGTGCTGTATATGGATTACTTAATAAAGAACCATATATTTTAGATGTTTTATTTACTGATGAGGGTATGGAAATAACCGAGGAAGAATGTGCCGATATTCTCTATAGAAACAATGTTAATCTAGCATACATTGAATCCAACAATGGTGGACGAGGTTTTGCTAGAAATGTTAAGAGAATATTAAAAGAAAAATATAAATCAAATAAATGTGTTATTAAACCATTTACTCAAACAGCCAATAAACAATCAAGAATATTATCATCTAGTTATTGGGTTATGGAGCATATACATTTTCCATTTAATTGGAATAAAAGATGGGAAGCGTTTTATAAACACATTACTAGGTATCAAAAGAAAGGTAAAAATGCTCACGATGATGGAGCTGATGTATTAGCTGGTATTTACGATAAGACGGTTGGAGAAAGAGGAGCGTCTTTTGGTAGCACTAAACCAGCATAAAAGGAGGTATAAGATATGCTACAATATAATAAAGAATATATAACTAAAGCTGAAAATATAGCTACAATATTAGAATCAGCTAAGCCTGAATGGAATAAAAGAAAAAAGTTATATAGAATGAAAGTAAGAAAAAATAGTCCATCAGGTTTGGTAGCTGAAAATGATAAAGAAACTAAAGTGGCGTTTGAATTTGCTATATCAAATATGATAAATGGATATGCCGGAGGTAAAGCTCCTATATATCAAGTAGAAGAAATGCCAACGAAAGAAAAACAAGCTATTCTAACTAAATTATTTAATAAAGTATTCAATGCCAAAGACAATGATAGAAAAGAATATCAAACATTTATTGATTATATAAGGAATTACAATGATGATTCCTTTTTTTATTATAATTTAATACAAAGTTATAATGATTTGTCGGCTGGTTATGGTATTTGGTATGAAAATGAAGATAATGAAATAGTATATGCAAATGTTGACGCAAGACAAACAATAGCTATTTATGATTATTCTACACCAGTTAAAAAGATAGGCTTATTAAGAACTTGGGAAGAAACTGATGAAAAAGGTGAAAAGTTTGATATGGTTGTAGTCACTACCGAAGATTGTAAATACTATTTTAGAAATAGTAAATTAAAAGGTGATGACTTTAGAGAAGATGAAGAAGCAAGAGAAACGATCAACTGGGGTTGTGTTCCTTGTATAGCAATAGAAAATCCTGATGGATTAGCTTGTTTTGAGTTAGCAAAACCTAGTATTGCTAAATATGAAAGAGTTATGAAGAACTCAGGTAATACTTTCCAATACAATGATGACGCTAAACTAATGGTGACTGGTTATGAGCCTAGAGAAGATACTTTAATCGAAAAAAGAGATGATAACGGAGAAATAGAACACGATGAAGAGGGTAATATTATATGGATACCTAATGAAAAGAGAAAAAAGGAAGATGAAGTAGTATTACAAGCTCCTGTATTTTATGCCGGTGAGGGGGGAAGTATTGAATGGGTAGAAAAAAATATCAATGATGGTGCTTTAGAAAACTATAAGAAAACACTTATAGATTTAATATTTATGGTTAGTTGCTGTCCTAATGTTAATGATTTAGGCTTTACTAATGCCGATAATAGCTCAGCACTAGAAAAGAAGTTCTTTCCACTAGAACAATCTATCACTTACTTAGATAAATCAGTTAAAAAAGAATTACTAGCTATGTGGGAAGCCTTTACTACTAGAATTAATCTAAAGAAAGGTACAAAATATGACTTTAGAAACTTAAAAATAAAGCTTCAAAGAAATATGCCTACTGATAAGAAAGCCGAAACTGATAGAGCTTTATCATTAAGAGGATTAGTATGTGATGAAACTGTCATCAACTTATTACCTGATGAGTTAGACGCTTCAAGTGAAATAGAAAAAATGAAAACACAAAGTGAAGAAAATCTTGAAGCAAATATGAAAAAGATTGAATCTTTCGGTAAAGATGGAGCTGACGCTCAAGCAGAAGAAAACAATAATCAAGACGCAAAAGAAACAAAAAATGCGTCTAATACTAATCAAGACGCAAGTGTGCAAAATAGCCAAGAAAAGTAGGTGATATATAATGGATAATAAAACTATCCTGAATAACCGATGGAATTACACTGATTTAAAATTAAAAGATTATCTTAGAATTTATAAAAAAACTAACTTAAAAACTCAAGATAATATACAAGATATATTTAATGGTATTGATTTTAATTATATGGATTTAAATAAGCCTATTTCTAATAACCAAAGAAAAAAATTATCTAGGGTTGTTGATGAATGGAAACAACTTGAATTATTAAAAGGATATTTTGAATATAAAGTTATAGAAATTCTAAATAAGAGATATATTACTAATCAAGAAATGTTAAGTATATTATTGTGGGGTGCTTTTGTAAAAGAAAGAAATCAGTTAGACGAATATGAGGAAGTCTTATTTACTGAAATAGGACAAGATTTATATAAACAAGGTATTGATGAAATAAAACCTACTAAAAAGAAAAAATGGAGTTTAACTTGGGAATATATATGGTCTATGTTATGTTTACCTAATGTAAAAGGTAGTAGTTGGATAACATATATTGAAGCTTTAGCACTAACTAACGCTCAAGAAATAGAAAGACAAACTATTATCCAATTACAGCAAAATAAAAAGCCTAATATAGAAGATGATGTGTTTAAAAACATCTTAAAAAAGCAACAAAATAGATATATTTCTATAAATGATGATAAAATAAGCGGTGCTTTAGATAGTCAAGTTGTAGAAATAGCCAATAAATCATTATTAAAAGCTGGTGAAGATGTAGGACAAAAGAAATTAAGAGCTAGATTTATTGCTGAAATTGATGATAGAACAACTAAGATGTGTGATGGTATGAATGGTATGTTATTCTATGTTAATGATTGGAATAGATTTTATAGATATAGTGATGATGATAAAAGAGATGCTCTTTATACAATTAAAGGACTAGAAGTTGGGGCTAATTTGCCACCGATTAATAATCATTTTCATTATTGTAGAAGTACAATTACTTATCTTACTGAAATGAAGTATAATGAGCTTATAGCCGAGTATAATCAGTTAAAAAGGATAATACCTAGTGAAGTACCTGAAAGCCTTGAAGAATACGCTAAATTAAGGTATAATAACAGCAATTATTATGAAGAAATAAAACTCAAAGAGGAAATAGGAAAACATTATAAAAAAGACCTAGAAATAGGTGAAAAAAAGAAAACTTTATCATTTAATAGTTATTATGAAAAAGTAAATGATACAAGAAAGTATTTAAGAAATGTTCAAGCCAAAGACTTTGGAACTATTGGTGAAATAAAACTACATACCATTGATAGAATGATAGATAGAAATATCACTAAGGAAGATATAAAAAATATATTAGAAGATCCAACTAATCACTGGTATAGTCCTATAAATAATAGTGAGGTTTTCTTCAAAGATAAAAAAATGGTTGCTATTGATATAGAAGAATTAAGTGTCAAGACAGCATATAAGGGAAGAGGTAAGAAGAATGAATAATCCTAGAAAAATTTTATCTATAAAAGATATAGAGTTATTAGAATCAAAAAATATTGATATTCCTAATAAAGAATTGAATGATAGTGAATGGGATAATTTAATAGTTCAAATAGCAATCAATTTGAAACAGGAAGAAGCCGAAAGGTTAATAGATATACTAGATGACAGCACTAAATAAGGTGCTGTTTTTCTATACTACTTTTATAGGTAGTATATCAATAGTAAAGAAATACTTTATTGTTGATATAGTGCTTATAAAATAGCGCTAAATAATGATTATTAAGAGGAATGATAGCTACATTCCTTTTTTTAATGCCTTTCTATTGTGGCTCAACAATGGAGTTTTGTGTAAATGTAATGAGCTGGGGACTTAAAAAAGTAAATGGCTTGGGACAAAGGAGGAATAAGAATGGACACAAATAATTCAAATGGTGTTGTTGATAACAATGTTCAACAAAACCAAAATGCAGGTGCTAATGTACCTAAGACTTTTGACGAAATGTTGAAAGAATCTAATTATCAAAGTGAATTTGATAGGAAAGTTCAAAAATCTTTAGAAACAGCTAAGGCTAAATGGGAAGCTGAACAAGAAGCTAAACAAAGTGAAGCCGAAAAATTAGCAAAGATGAAAGATGATGAGCGTAGAAATTATGAGCTAGAACAAGCTCGAAAAAAACAGGAAGAAGCTGAATTAAAATTAAGTGCTTATGAATTAAAAGAAGAAGCAATTAAGATGGCTAATATTCCTGAAACTCAGGTAGATGTTTCTTTATTGAATCTTATAGACTTTAGAAGCATTAAGGCTGAACAAGTAGAGCCTACTATTAAAAACATAAAGAAAGTATTTGATAGTGCTGTTGAAAATGAAGTGAATAAGAGATTAAAAGAAACTACTCCTAAGACAGTAAACGCTAATATTTCTTCAAATAGTGAAAGAGTATCAAGATTTAGCGTTTAGTTATTGCCAAAAAAGGAAGAGGAGAGTGATTTAATATGGCAAAACAAAATTCATTAAATATTCAAGACTATTTAAACGATGATGTTATGGATAGTCTAGCTGAAACACTTGACGGAGTTATTGAAAATATCCAATCAGGTTGTGTCAGTGAAGCTTTAAAAGCTAAAAATGGTAGTGGAGATCCTACTACAGGAAGTGTAGAGTATAAGAGATTTGCAAATGCAGTAATCCAAGAAAAAGGAACAGCAAGAGCAAACGGAAAGGGTAATAAAGTAAAAGCTAAACCAGTCACTGTAAATATTGATGATGATAAAGAAATCATTGAAGAATTACAAGAAAAAGACCTTAAATTATATGGTGTTGATGGTATGGCTAAAAAGAGAAGTAAAAACGCTCAAGATGTCATCAAGACTTACTATGATAGAAAGTTCTTTAGAATTGGTCGTGACGCTGGTATCCAAGTTGAAAGAGTTAGTGGAGATACAACTAAGAAAATCGTTGATAGATTAATTAGTACAGCTAAAGTGACTAAAAATGATTTTGTTGATGGTGTAGATGAAGAGTTAATAGCTTTAGTAGTAAATACTAAATATAAAGGTGAATTAAAAGATTATTTAGATAGCCTACCTAACGGAACAACTCCATCAAATGGAGCTATTGGTATGTATCAATCAGTTATCACTTATGAATCTAATCGTATGCCAAGTGATGTTCCAGCTATGGTTATGTTAAAAGAAGCTATAGCATTGCCAAACTATACAAGTGAGTATGGGGCTGAAAAAGTACCATTCGATGACGCTATAGCACTTGAATTATTCGCATACTCAGGTGGAGAAGCTTTAGTACCTGAAATTATCTTATACGATTGTGATTATACTTATACAGAAGCTAAAATTACACAATTTGCTAGTGGTACAACTTATTACACTTATAATAAAGGTGAATATACAGCTGTTCCATCAAGTGCTACATTCGATAGTGAAGAAACATATTACACTAGAGCGTAGTTAAATAAAAAAATAAAGAGAAGAAAGGAATTAAATTATGAGAAAGTTTTTATGTAAAGAATCAGGAGCTGTTTTATTAGTTAATAGTAAGGAAGTTGCTAAGCAATTTGCAAGAAGTGACGCTTACGAAGAAGTAAAAGAAGTAGAAGCTCCTAAAGAAAAAGCTATTAAGGATTATACTAAAAAAGAATTAGTAGCTTATCTTAAAACTCTTGATATTGAAGCTAGTGAAGATATGAAAAAAGATGATTTATTAGCTTTAATTCCTGAGGAATAAAATAATTAGAATTGGAGGGTAATAGAATGAAAGAAGAAGCTAAAAGTAAAATGCTAAAGAGGTTAAAAGATGACCTTAGCGTGAACTTTAAAACTGGGGACGATAGTATATTGTCGGATTTTATTGATGATTATATTTCTATTGCCTCCAACAATTCTAATCGTTCAAAAGACGATGAAAAATTATATCCGTATGTTTATAAGGCTGTTAAATCAGCATATCTTTTACGAGGAGATGAGGGTAGTTCTAGTTCTACTGAGGGAAGTTTATCTACATCTTATGAAGATATAGAAGAAAAACTAGCTCAAAAGGTTAGATCTATTAGGGTGATAAAATGAGGATAAAGAACTTATCCAAAATATACATTTACAAACCTGAAAAAAAACTGATAAAGGGTGATTATACTACTGATTGGTATTATAAAGGTGAAGAAATGTTAAATCCACAGCAAGACATAGACGAATTAAACCGCAATAGTGCTGGTGAAATAGACTATGAAATTGTTAAACTTCGTATTGATAGAAAAGTTGATATAGATAAAGGTGATGGAATATCTTTTAGTCCTTTAGAAGTAGATGATGATAAAAAGGTTAAAAATGATAAAAAGCCTTATTATTTAGTTGAAAATAAGCCACAAATAGGTAAAACAACACTTTATACTTTAATTACTAATAACGGAGAATAGTTATGATTGATATAAGTTGGAATAAAGATAATCTTAAAAGTTTTGAAAAGAAGATGGAAACTATAATAAAAAAGCTTCCTGAAACAGCTAAGTTAGGTGTTGAAGATTCTTTAAAAAACACTCAAGAAAAAGCTTTGAAAAATAAGCGTGGAAATAAAGATGAGAAACTTATTCCTATTGAAATATTGGATTTTGACAAAGGTAAAGTTGTTGGTAGAGTTTATACTAACAAAGATTTATTTTCTCACGCACCATTTTTGGAATATGGTACAGGAACTAAAGCTGAATTACCACACATAGGACAAACTAAGACCTTTATTCAAAGTGGGTATAGATATTGGTTCTTGCCTGTAGAAAAGGTAGATAGACAATTTAGTCCTGAAAGAATAATAGTAATAGATGGGAAACAATTCTATTTAATGTTTGCTACTAAACCATATCCATTTATGCGTCCGGCTTCTTTTTCCTCTCGTCAGGAAAATGCTGATTTAGTAAATGAGAGAATAGGAAAAATGTTGATGGAGGTATTAAAGTGAAAGAATTTAAAGTAAGTGAGTTTTACGATATGGTAATAACTATATTAGAAACTATTATGAAACAAGTAGTAGGAGAAAATCCTAATGGAGATAGTAAATTTCCTTGTATAGTAGTACAAGCTCCAATGAGATTAGACGAAGTAAACGGAGAGGAACTACCAATATTATCAAGATTCTCAATTACTTGTGAGGCTTGGACTAAAAAGAAAGCTACCAGTATTGAACTTGCTGATGAAATAGATAGTAAATTAAGAGGATATAATTTTACGAGAACAGGAACACCTATAAACCTTTATGACGAGAACACTAAATGTCATCGTTACGGAGGGAATTACGAGGTGTTTTATAATGCTCTCACAAATAGTTTAGAAAAAGTAAAATAGGTAAAGGAGGAATATATATGACACCTAAAACAGGTACTTTAACTAAAATTTATATAAGTGAAAAGGAATATCCAAGTGAATCCGATTTAACTTTAATTATGTATACTGAGGAAATTCCAGCAATAGAAGATCCAGCAGAAGCTGTGACATATCAAACTACTGATATGGACGGAGAAGAACAAAGTAAAGGTAGTAAAAAAGCAACTACTCCAGCTATCCCAGTTCTTTATAAGAGTGAACAACACGATGAATTAAAGACTAAAGCTGATAGCAATAAAAGTTATTATTTCTTCATTCGTTATCCTGAATCTACTTGTGCTAGTGGAGAAAGTCCTTTAGTTAAATCTTTCTCAGCTCAAATGGATTTAACTGGTGATACTATTACAGCTGGAGATATTATTAAAGATACTTTAACTTTATATAGAAATTCTAGTGTAAAAGAAAGTCACGGATTACCAGTAGCTCCAACTCAATCAGGTAGCTAATAGGTGATAAATAATGGCTAAATTTAAAAATAAGGAAACTGGTCGTGTTTGGGATATTACCAATGCGGAACATCTTAAACACTTCCGTTCTAATCCTAGATTTGAAGAAATAAAAGAAAAAACAAGTAGTAAAGAAACTAAAAAGGTAGAAAAAGCTACTAATAAAAAATAAAA
>ERZ1034798.159-NODE-159-length-12063-cov-3.628498_pt1 | contig 12063 bp, 10 predicted proteins | sample MGYA00520690_ERZ1034798 | MGnify/ENA primary metagenome ERZ1034798 (study PRJEB33766, sample SAMN09781682) | gut metagenome | biome: gut microbiome | host: Homo sapiens | place: Madagascar | study: EMG produced TPA metagenomics assembly of the PRJNA485056 data set...
CGGCGGGATTACTCGATGTTCAGCGTCACCGCCTTGTCCACGGGCTTCTTGCGCGCCAGGGTCAGCGTCAGCACGCCCAGGTCCAGCTTGGCGCTGGAGGCCGCCACATCAATCTCGTGGGGCAACTCCCAGCTGCGGCGCACCTGGCGGGGAGCATCTTCCACGCTTTGCAGATACACCATGTTGTCCTCCAGACGCAGCTGCAGCTGATCGCGGCGCAGCCCGGGCACGTCTACGGACAGGATGGTGGCTTCCTCATTGCTGGAGAAGCTGAAGTCACCATTGAGCTGCTGTACCGCTGCATTGGTGGCAGCCTGCATGAAGCGCTGCAGGGCAGCGTCAGGACGGGATACGTGACGGATGATGGGGGTTGCGAGAAACATGTGAAAACTCCTTTGTCTGTGTGGCGCTATCCGCGCTGTCATGCTTCCCAGATGTGTACCTCGCAGGGCATTTCAAGCACTTTTTTCGAAGAAAATTTTTCGCTAAAAGCTCTTGAAAAGACGGTAAGTGTCGCTATTGAGCGGGTATTGTGCAGGGATGGAGCGTTCTTTGTTCGGGGCGCTTTGATCGCGTGATGCTGCTTCTCCTGCACCGTGAGGGAGCAACCAGCGGCAGACAACAAAAAACTACATCCCCCAGGGCATGTGGGCCTAGTGAGGGGGAGGCTGGCTATCCCCGCGTGTGCGGGGCAACCCCACCTCTTTTGCAAAGGGGGACGTATGGACGGGGCCCATCCCCGCGTGTGCGGGGCAACCTTCTCTGGGAAGTCATCCCAGTCCCCAGCCTTGGGCCCATCCCCGCGTGTGCGGGGCAACCAGCTTCACGCAGGCCTCGATGGCTTCTTCTTGCGGCCCATCCCCGCGTGTGCGGGGCAACCGCCGCAAGGCATTTCGATGCTTGCTTGCTGTAGGGCCCATCCCCGCGTGTGCGGGGCAACCGTCCCGGCCATGGCGCTGCCTTGCACGTCTTCGGGCCCATCCCCGCGTGTGCGGGGCAACCCAAGCAGAACCTAAAGAAGTGGCAGTGCTCAAGGGCCCATCCCCGCGTGTGCGGGGCAACCGGCATGGCGTTGCAACACACGATGGTGTGACGGGGCCCATCCCCGCGTGTGCGGGGCAACCTCTTCGGACACATCTGGGACTTGGCTCAGGAAGGGCCCATCCCCGCGTGTGCGGGGCAACCCAGACCTGGAGCCAAGAGGACGGCAGCTACGAAGGCCCATCCCCGCGTGTGCGGGGCAACCTTTGACGTGATCGCGTGGGACCATGAAGGCCAGGGCCCATCCCCGCGTGTGCGGGGCAACCTCCTTGCTGCGCAAGCACCTCAAGAGTGCCTGGGGCCCATCCCCGCGTGTGCGGGGCAACCGTGTCCAGCGCGCCCTCGGTCAGCTTCCCTGTGGGCCCATCCCCGCGTGTGCGGGGCAACCAGATACTTGCGCAGCTCGGAATTGCGCAGCACGGGCCCATCCCCGCGTGTGCGGGGCAACCGAACAGACCGAGGACGATAGCGCCTGCGATCAGGGCCCATCCCCGCGTGTGCGGGGCAACCACGTACACGTCCCCGTCCGCGGGCGAAGCCGGTGGCCCATCCCCGCGTGTGCGGGGCAACCGAGGTCCCGGTGGACTTCGACAACGCCGCCGTGGGCCCATCCCCGCGTGTGCGGGGCAACCTGGCCTTTTTCGTAGACACGGCAGACCTTGCCGGGCCCATCCCCGCGTGTGCGGGGCAACCGTCACGGTCTGCAAGAGCCTTCATGGTCTTCTGGGCCCATCCCCGCGTGTGCGGGGCAACCCTCTGCGCGAGCCGCAACGCTTTCGCTTTGGTGGGCCCATCCCCGCGTGTGCGGGGCAACCGTGCCAACCCTGATGGCAAATCGGTTGCAGAAGGGCCCATCCCCGCGTGTGCGGGGCAACCGGTTGCCGAGATTCGAGCAGTAACCGTGGCCAGGGCCCATCCCCGCGTGTGCGGGGCAACCGCGGTAGCGCCTCTTGTGATAGAGCTGGGACAGGGCCCATCCCCGCGTGTGCGGGGCAACCAGCCTTGCGCTGGGCGCGGTTCATGGGTATCTGGGCCCATCCCCGCGTGTGCGGGGCAACCTTCGCAACCCTTCGCACGATGGCGTTGGATTGGGGCCCATCCCCGCGTGTGCGGGGCAACCTTTTTTGGACTTTTGAGCAGCTTTTTTCGCTTGGGCCCATCCCCGCGTGTGCGGGGCAACCCAGCTTGATCGCTTGGGGAACTTTCCCCCCGTGGGCCCATCCCCGCGTGTGCGGGGCAACCTTAGCCAGGCTGCGCCTGCTGCTGCTCAGCCTGGGCCCATCCCCGCGTGTGCGGGGCAACCTGAGCGCAGCAAGATGCCCCCAAGTGCTATCAAGGCCCATCCCCGCGTGTGCGGGGCAACCGCCGTTTGTTGCGATGGTCGCCAGTCTGAGCCGGGCCCATCCCCGCGTGTGCGGGGCAACCCGCACTTGAAGGGGCGGGTCACTGTGCCAATGGGGCCCATCCCCGCGTGTGCGGGGCAACCTATCAAGAAATCAAGGAAATCGTCGTAGCTGAGGGCCCATCCCCGCGTGTGCGGGGCAACCGCTTTACGTCTTTATCACGCGCCTCAATGACTGGGCCCATCCCCGCGTGTGCGGGGCAACCTTATAGCTACTGTCACTCTCACCTGACAGTCTGGGCCCATCCCCGCGTGTGCGGGGCAACCAGGATGTGCTCGCCCAGGGTGCCGGGCTGCCTGGGCCCATCCCCGCGTGTGCGGGGCAACCGAGACTTCAGCTCCGCCAGCTTCGCCCGAGTCGGGCCCATCCCCGCGTGTGCGGGGCAACCATTGCCATCACCATGCCGACAGCTACAAGGATGGGCCCATCCCCGCGTGTGCGGGGCAACCCACGGGCTGCATCATCGACGGCCCGGCGCTCAGGGCCCATCCCCGCGTGTGCGGGGCAACCCATGGGGGCTTGTGTCGCTTCCGCCACAAGCTGGGCCCATCCCCGCGTGTGCGGGGCAACCTTGGCTACTATCGTCGTGGGCATTGCTCTGGTGGGCCCATCCCCGCGTGTGCGGGGCAACCGGACCAAGCTCTATTGGGTCTTTGCTGTCGCGGGGCCCATCCCCGCGTGTGCGGGGCAACCCGAAGAATGTCGAGGGGAAAAACGCGCAGCTTGGGCCCATCCCCGCGTGTGCGGGGCAACCGGGTCGTCGTTGTCCGACACCCATGCCGCCACGGGCCCATCCCCGCGTGTGCGGGGCAACCTTCGCAACGGTTAGCGAAACCGTTTGCTAACAGGGCCCATCCCCGCGTGTGCGGGGCAACCTCTTGTACCTAACTCATTGAGTTACAAGAGAAAAGCTGGAAATCTATGTCTCGGTTTTTAAAGAACAACAGCGTACCAGCCACATACCGTCGGACTCTACCAGTTCACGGCTTGGTTGGCCCAGATGTGCGATGCCAATGCCGCCCACGGCATTCAAATCTCGCCAGACCATGACAGCGCTGCCCTGGGGCTGGGCGCTGTACCAGTCTGTCATCACTTGCCAGATACGCTGGCGTACACCTGGATTCATGCGTGGTGAGACGAAGATGTTGGGTGCAATTTCCAGCATGGTGGATGACAGAAAGCCGTGAAAACGGCTGGGCATGTCACGAATCACTGTCAGCACTAGCGCCACTGGCAATTTCCTCCATGCGCAAAACGCGCTGAATGCTCTCGATCATGGATGCGATGACCTGCTGCTTGCGAAACACGGTGGCGGCTTCGCGGCGCACCAGTCGGTCAATGCTGTCATCGGTGGTTTCTGCACGCTTGGCGGCGGTGAAGGCAATGTGCAGGGTGACTGTCTCACGGTACAGATCCGCAATGTCCAGCACAAAGGATTGGCCTGAGTCTTCATGAATAAAACCCAGGGGCGGTAAAGCGGCCACCGCCTGGACGGCAATTGCAGCGGCAGCCTGCACCGCCGTGGCGGCGTGGTTGATGGCCTGGTTGGGGATGTCCGTGGCATTGGGGTTGTGGCGGTCGTAGTGGCGGCCTTTCCAGGCGATACCGTACTTTTGGGCCATCAGCTGGTAGGTGGCTTTGACTCTGGCGCCTTCGATGCCTCGCAGGGTGTCCAGGTCACGGTGGGGAAGTACCTCGCCCAGCCGCAAGGCATACATGTGGCGCGCCACGCTGATGCGTCTGCGCGGGTTGCCCCATAGTTCTGCCTGACGCCGGGCCACATCCGAGCGGTCGGGCAGCAGGGGCGGCGCAGTGTAGAGTCGCACGCCGTCTTCCCCTACGGCTGCGAGCAAGGTGCCATGGCGCGCCAGCAGGCGCAGGGCATCGTGGGTCACGCTGCTGCCCGGCCCCAGCAGGATCATGGAGACGGCCTGGTGGGGGATCTGGTCGAGGCTGGGCGTCAGGCTGTCCTTGCCGCGTGCAAAGTGCAGGCAGCCATCGATCACGCAGAGCTCGCCACGGGATAGCCACAGCAGGCCGTGGCGGTCGGCGTGGGGTATACGCGCCTTTTCCAGGCCCAGCCGTCCTTTGAGCATGGCGATGGCCTCAATGCGGTCTGCGTAGCAGCAGCATGCCAAAGCCAAAGGCTCGGTGGCGGCCCACACCGCGTGCCAGCAAATGTGCAAAGGCGGCGGGGTCGGTAACACGCAGATGCCCGGTCAGCACGGCGTCAGGGCCTTCGCTGGCATGGCCCTGGCGGCGCTGATCCGTCTGGCCCTGGGTGCGGCGCACGGTTTGGCTGCGGTGAAATGACTGTAGCTGCACATCCAGCAGTTCCACTGCGCCCTGCCAGGGCTGCTGTGGCCTGCCTTCCTGCACGGCCAAGTGTTCACGCAGCCACTGGGCGTAGACGGCTGCGCGGTTCACGGTGGCGCCGTTTTTGCCGCCAGCTTGGGCGACTGCGTGGAGAAAGGCATCTTGCTCACCACGGGCACCGCGCACGGTGGGCCGTACACGTACTTCAAAGCCCAGGACATGATCGCGAGGCCATTGCGTTGGGAACGGGCGCAGGCGATAGCCGTCGTGGATGCCCGATGCTCCCAGCCCCAGCGTCTGTGCGGCCAGAGGGGCGGCCAGCGCCACCTGTGCTGCCATGGCCTGTGCGTCCAGCGTGGTGTATGCCAGCAGGCCCTGGCGCTCATCCAGGTAGCGAAAGGGCTGGGGTGCATGCTCGCCAAAGGCTGCGCGCAGCAGGCCGTGCAAGGCATCACCCAGATCATTGCCTGCATGCGGGTAGCGGCGGTGGTGACGCGCCACCCAGGCCGCAAGCAGGCGTGTGTCGGGTTGGGTGTGCAGCAAATACAGCGTGGGTGTGGTTGTCATGACGTGGTTGTGAGGGGTTGCAGTGCGGCTTCGCGCACAGGTCGCCAGCCACCATGAACGCCGCTGATCCAGTTGCGTTCGTCGCAGATATCCAGAAGCCGGTCGCCGGGCTGGCTGCCTTCTCCATCCGGCCATTGGGCATGCCAAGGTGCTTGGTGGGCAGAAGTGCCGTGTGCTGCCACCAGGGCTTGCAAAGCGCTGTGGATGTCGGCAGCAACCTGCCAGCCTGCAACGAGCCGTCCTGTGGGCAGGCAGGGTTTGCGTCCGATGAACAGGGGGCGTGCAGGCTGGTCCAGGGCCGTGGCAATCTCTTGCAGTGTGGGCATTTCTTCGGCAGGTTGCAGTGCCAGAGCTACCCAAGCACAAAGATTGGTGTGGTAGTCGCGGTATCGTTGCTGAGTTAGAGTTTGACGTCCGGATGAATCAACTTGGTAGCTCGGACTTGGTTCTCTCACGTCTTTCTCTCCCCAAGTTGTCCAGGCTGCATCCTTCTGATACAGAATTGCTGTTTGATAGTCTTGGAGCCGAGTTGTGCCTGGCTCTAATACACAGCCCATGCGCAGGCGCTCCTGCAGCCGGTTGTGTTCTGCGCCTTGGCTGCGGTCCCAGCCCAGGGCGTTGGCGATCAGACCGGTCACCATGGACAGTGCCGGAAAGTCGCGGATAACGCCCAGGTTGTCGATGGCCTCACCGCCAAAGGCAATCAGCGGCGCATGGAGCCGCAACACCAGATGGCTTCGCACCTCACACCTCCGCGCTGGCTTGTTCCACCGCAGCACGGGCCCATTGCGCCAGCGCATTCAGCGGCAGCCGCTGTGCGCCGGGCACGCTGACCTCATCCACGCTCAGATAGCGGCGTGCCAGTGGTGCGCCATAGGCCGCATCCAGACGGGCTATTTCTTCGCTCAGGCGCTGTACCGCTGCCTGGCGCAGTCCCGGCAGGCGTGTGGACAGCGCATTCTGGAAGGCTCCGGCCAGGCTGCGGGGTTGCCAGTCACCGGCCTCCACCAGCATGAACTTGGCCCATTCAAAGGGGGCGGTGGAGCCGCGCTTGGCGCCGGGGCTGACGGTGGCCACCAGATGCAGCAGGTGTTGCACCACGCGGCCTGCCAGGCTGCGCTGCTCGGGTGTGGCGCTGGCCCAGTCCTTGATTTCAATGCCTTCCAAATTAGCCACCAACTGCGGCACATCCACGACCAGATAGCCGTAGTACAGGCCGCTGGCTAGTTCGGTGTCAAAAATGCCAGCCGAGCCCGTCTCGCCTGCCTCTTGCAGCAGGTCGTCCACCACGGTGAAGTAGTCGTTTTCCACCTGGGCTTCATGCACCGTGAAGGCATGGGCCACATAAATGGCGGCATCACGGCTGGCCAGCACATCCGAGGTGACCATGCGGCCAAAGAGTGCCGATTCCAGGCCGCAGCCCAAACGCATGGCCTCAATGTTTTTCTTTTCCTCTTTCAGGAAGTTGGCAATTGCCGTTTTGAGGGCTTTTTCTTCGGTGTGCTCGCTGGCCAGGGCAGCGCATCGCTGCACCAGGTATTCAATCTCTGCGTAACCCAGCAAGACAGCCTGACCTGTCGCCAGTGCATCCTGGCCTTTGAGCTCTTTGGCCTTGTCCAAAAGCCCCGCAGCGCGCAGTCCCTCTACTGACAGTTGCGCCAGTGGCTCAGTAACGCCAGCGGCCATCAGGCGCTCTTTGATCAGGCGTGGTGTTTCGCGGGAGCGTACTGCCATGGGTACGTCCAGATTTTTCAGGGCAAAGGCATCCTCTGCCACACGCCAGTGGCGCTTGAGGCACTGGGACGAGATGCGGGTGCGAATGGCATCGCCATAGGGCAGGCGTTTTGCCAGTCCTGCATCGTCACGATTGAGCAGGGCTGCGGGGTAGTTGTGCAGGGTGTGGATTTGCAAAAAACGTGGCAGTGTCATGGCGTCTCCCCTTGTGTTGGATGGTGTGATGAATCAGGTGGTTGATCTGGTTTTGATAGCGTCTTTGGCTGGTTTTATGTGCTTTAGAGGCTATTTTTTGTCGCGCGATTGCTGGGCGAAGTAGGCACCTGCGATGCCCAGCCGGATGTGTTCAGCCCTGGTGATGGAAGCGGAATTGCTGCTGTTTTCCTGGAGTACCAGAGGCCCCAGCTCCAGCCAGTTGGGGCGCACGCCCTTGCTGACCAGCAGGCGCAGCACGCGAGGCAGCAGCTGGGTAAAGGCATCTGCACGGGCCGTCAGCAGCTTGTTGACGCGCGACTCGGCAACCTCTGCACGGGCCAGCTGTTCTCCCAATCTGCCTTTGCCGTCATGCCCGGCAAGGGCCATGCCATGTGCGATCAGCGCCCAACGCTGCCAGGCGGAGAGCGTCAGGTGCTCGATTTCGACATGCGCACTGAGCAAGGCCCGCGAGAGCGCCGCCATTGCATGGGGTCGCAGGGACTGGTCGGGGCTCATGCGGGCCAGTGCGGCGCGTTCGCCCAGGCTGGCGTTTTCAATGTAGGCAGCCAGCGCTGGGTAGGGGCTGCGCGGTGTGTGTAGGGGCGTGGTGGTAGCGGCAAGCGGTTCGGTGGCGTCAAGCATGGTGGGCTCCTTCAGAATCGGGCGCTGCGTGGGCAGTACGGCTGGCGCGTTGCCGGGCAAAGTGGTTGGCCAGCTCGGGGAAAGATTTACTGCTTCTCAGACCTGCATCAAAGCGTGACAGCGCGGCTGACTGTGCCTTGTAGCGCTGCATATTGCTGCGTGGGCCTGCGATAAAGGCATGGCGCAGCACCTGTTCTGCGCGTGCGGCCAGTGCGAGCAGCCATTGCAGATACACCTCTTCACGCTGTGTTTCCTCGGCATCGATTTCCTGTTGCAGGTCTGCAAAGAAAAGGCGATCTTCGCGTTGCTCAAAGGGCTGTGCATAGCGGGAGGCGCGGTCGCTGACAGCGTCATTGCCACCGCTGCTTTCGCCATTGGCAAACAGCACGGTCAGCGCGCTCCATAACAGCTTGCGCATTTCTGCAATGGCCTTGACGCGTTTTTGGGCCATGGCTGCGAGTTGGGGGCGCTGTCCGCTGATGAGCATGAGACGCATCCTTGGTGGAATGGGGACTCGACGCTCGTGGTAGCCCTCGGTTTTGCCTTGTCCGCGCACTGTCGCCTGGGCAATGGCTTGCAAAGAGGTGCCTTGTGGCCATGGATTAAGCCGCCATGCGGCTCCCATGGTGTAGGTGTCACCAGTGAGCAGCTCACTCATCAGCCGGTAGTCAAAGCCGTTGCGCGATACGGTCAGTGCTTTGGCTTTGGCCGTTTCCATCGGGGTCCAGGCATCACCTGTGACGCCGTTACTCTGTTTGGCATCAATGCGCGCCACCTTGCTGCCGGTGACATGGGCCATGAGCTGCCCATGCGGGGCGGCCAGCCGCACACGGCGGCAAATCTCAATGTAGAAGGGATCCAGAGATTGCAACGTCAGCGCATCGGTGCCAGACCACGGCAGCAGCCACAACAGGGCATGACCGCCTGCATGGGCTAGCCCATAGGTGCTGGCGATGTGCTCGCGTTGCAGGAGCAGGCTGGCGATGTCGGATTGCCAGCGCTGGCTCCAGGAGCCGATGGGTGCAACACCGACACCAGGACGGCTGGCAAAGCCACCGTTCATGCGTGAAATACCGTAATTGCCTGCACCCAGAAAGCCTTCCTGCGTCTGCAGGCTGACCAAGGCAAACAACCAGTCGTCCGCTTGTGCCTGTCTGGCGCGTGCAGCTTTCAGGTCGTGGTTTTTGGAGGTCACCAGCATGTCCAGGGCATCAGCGGCATGGATCACATTGCTCCAGCGCTGAGGGGTTTCTCCGGGCACGGGCGCTTGCAGCAGGGCCGGCCGGTCTGCAGGGGTGACCAGGCACCAGGCGGCACCATCGGGATCGTCTGGCGTGAGGGCCAGCAAGGCGGCGCGCCAGGCATCCGCCTGTTGCCACGGCTCTGATTGCCCGGCATGGTGCAGGGCTATTGCGCCCAGCTGCACCAGAAAGGCATGCCAGGGGTGGCGCTGGTGAGGACGCAGTGCGGGAAAGTCGTACACCTGCAAATTGGCCATGGCGGCCAGCAGCTGTGACAGGCTGCTGTGGTGCAGGCTGCCATCTTCGATGCTGCGCCAGCGGATCAGTGCTTCATCCAGCAGATTCCAGCGCAGCGCGGATGCGTCTTGTGTCTCGCAAGGTGTGGCTGGCATAGAACGTGTCTCCTTGTATTGCGTTGTTCTCTATCGATGGCTTCATTCAGACGACCGCTGGGCTTACGTTTGTGCAGAAGCCAGTCTTTCCAGACCCAGGCGGCTGTAGCGGTATCGCCGCTGGCCCAGACTGAAGTCAAAACCTCGTTGATCGGGGTGGATGTCTATGCTGTGGGGCTGCGCGTCTTCAGCCAGGTCTGGCTCGACCATGTGGTGGCGCAGGGCCAGCTGCGTGGTCACATCGCCGAAAGGCCCGGGAGGGGCGTGCTCAAACACCACCAGCCGGTCTGCCGCACCCAGGCGGGTGCCAATGCCAGTGGCATCTTTCGGGAACTTTGGTTCACCAAATTCACGCTCAAAAGCAATGGCTTGCAGGTTGGCGATCGTGGCTGTGGCCGAGCACTTACCATCGACTTCCTGGCCAAAGCGCTCCCAAGCACTACCCATGTCTTGTGCAATGGCATCCAGCGCTTCCTGGTGGGTGGCTTGTTCCACCAGCAGCCGGTTGTCTGCGGGAATGCTACGTGTGGGCTGTGCATCAATCAGGCGACGTGTGGCTTCCAGCATGCGCAGATCGACATACACACCGCTCAAAGGCTCTTTGCCGCCTTTGTGGCGGATAGGGCCCAGGCCGTGCCGTTGGCGTTGCAGCAACGGCGTCAAATCGTGGCCTGCCGGGGTCAGCACCCAGGCTTGCGCCCGTTCATAGCCATGGGGGCGCTGATCGCGCGCATGCCGATGCAGGCGGCCCAGCCGCTGCAGCAGCACATCCATGGGGCACAGGTCGGTGATGAGCAGGTCGGCATCAATGTCCAGGCTTTGTTCAAGGGTCTGCGTGCCCACAATGACCAACCCCACATTGCCGGGGCGTGCTGTGCGTGCTTTGCCCATCTGAGCCTGCACCTGGGCATCGAGCAAGGGGCGGTCTGCGCGGCTGAAGCGGCTGTGGTGCAAGGTGCTGACGCCGTTGACTTGAAAGAGGCAGTTCAGATCGCGCTTGGCTGCCAGTGCTTCCACGGCCTGCAAAGTGGCGATGGCTGCAGGCACGGTATTGCGCACGACCAGCACGCGAGCGCCCTGCGCCGCAGCCTCCACGGCCAGGGCGGCAATGCGTGCTGGGTCATCGATGCTGTCCAGCGTTTGCCAGTGAATGGTTTTGCTGCGCGGGTTGCCTTCCACGGGCAGCAGCTGCGGGCCATGGGCGGTGCGATGGCTGATGGCGGGATAGGCCAGGCTTTGCGCCTCTTCCAATGAAGGTGGTGGTGCTGTACGTACCGTGCCGATGGACTGGTAGCGTGAACGTGCCACGGCGCCCAGTGTGGCCGACAACAACAGCGCCTGTCCGCCACAGGCGGCATGTGCGCGCAGCAGGTGCTCGGTCAGGCGCGTCATATAGGCGTCTGACGCATGCACTTCGTCAATCACCAGCAGGCTGCGCGAGAGCATGGCATGGCGCATGTGTGCGTGTTTGAGTTGCAAGGCTGCCAGCAAGGCCTGGTCAATGGTGCCTACCGCAATGGGCGCTGCCAGATAACGCTTGGGGGATTCAGCGGCCCAGCGGCGTTCGGCTTCCTGCTCGTGCGGCTGGTCATGCCAGAGCACCTGAAAGCCCGGCAGCGGCTGGTAGGTCTGGCTGTCTGCAGCGGAGTAGCCCGGCAGGGCGCGCACTACCACAGGCGCTTCGCTTTTCCAGGTGCGTTGTACAAAGTCTCTGACGCGGTCGTAGAGCTGTGTGGCGGCCACCCGTGTAGGCAGCGCAAAGTACAGCGCATCCACTCGCCCGGCACGCCACAGGTGCAAGAAGCGCCACAGTGCGGCCTCCGTTTTGCCGCTGCCGGTTTCAGCCTCCAGAATCACCACTGGCCCCAGCTCGCTGCTCGCCATGGCTTGTTGCATGGGACGCGGCGTGGGGACACCAAAGGCTTGCGCGAACTCGTCATGGGTGGATTGCTGGCGCGTGGCAGTGTCTCCAGCATCCAGCCCAATGGCACGCAGCGCATGCCGTGCGCTGGCTTGGGCCGTGGTTGCTCGGTCTTCCCCGGGCTGGGTGTATGGGAAGAAACCGGGACGGGTGTCTGAACCCAGCCAGTCTGCCAGTTGCACGAGACCGGCAAATAGATGAACAAATGCCGCTGTGTTGGGCAGCTCTGGCGCATCGCTCGCAAAGGCCTGGGGATATTGCTGCTGCATGGCCAAGCCCATTTCATTGATGGCTTGCGCCGGGTCATAGAGCACGTGATGGCCCTGCTTGACCGGTTCCCATTGGAATGGATGCATTTCATCGCCAACAGGGCTGCCATGGTGGCTGATGCTCGCATGCAGCAGGCGAATCCAGTCCTCGCCCCATGCATTCATGGCTTCCAGTGGCCAGGCTGCCAGGAGCCGGTGTGCCCAAGATGCTCCGGCGCATGTAGCGGCAATCAATCCCCAGCCTTCGGCACCATGCCCACAGGGTTGGCTGTACCACTCAGGCGGTGGTGGCTGGTTGGCATGGCGCCAGTATTTGCCTTGAAAGCCTGTATTGGCCTTACC
>ERZ1034798.160-NODE-160-length-12007-cov-3.377343_pt1 | contig 12007 bp, 18 predicted proteins | sample MGYA00520690_ERZ1034798 | MGnify/ENA primary metagenome ERZ1034798 (study PRJEB33766, sample SAMN09781682) | gut metagenome | biome: gut microbiome | host: Homo sapiens | place: Madagascar | study: EMG produced TPA metagenomics assembly of the PRJNA485056 data set...
CGACAGCGGCGAGTATACGGAGCTGATCGCCAAGCTGCTGACGGCGGGAGGCTGAGTATGAGCATCAATGAGACCATCATCCAGGCAGTGACGCCTATCGTGCCGGTATGCGTTCCGGATGTGTACCGGCCCGACGCCGGGGAGACGGCAGCGGAGACCTATTGCACGTTCACCTATACGGAAAAGCCAGATCGTTTTTCCGACAATCTCCCTCTCGCTATTGTGTATCAGGCTCAGCTGCATCTGTATCTCCCGCTGGGGGAAAATCCGATTGCCTTGAAGCGTGGGATTCGCGGAGCGCTGCTGGCTGCCGGGTGCGCCGTGAGCAGCTTTGACAACTACACAGATCTTGACGGGCAGCACTATGTTCTTGATTTTGAGTGGTCTGACGAGGAGGTCAGCTGATGGCTACGATCCGATTTGACGGGCTGGACGCTTATGCGCGAATGCTGACCAGGATCGAAAAAGGCGCTCCCCAGATCATTGAAAAAGCCGTCCGAGCCGGGACCAGTGTGGTTTTGGATGAGATCCAAAAGGGCATCAATACACTGCCGCAAAAGACGGGGATCACTGTTCGGGGCCTTTCCAAGGGCCTTGGTAAGGCCCCTATTCTGAACGAGAACGGGTTTGTCAACACGCGAATCGGCTGGGATGGCTACAACGAGCGGGGCGTCCCAAATCATTTGATGGCAAACATCATGGAAGTAGGGACCAGCAATATCCAGGAAAAGCACCCGTTTGTAAAGCCGGCGGTCAGCCGGTCAAAACCGCAGGCGGAAGCCAAAATGGCGGAAGTTTTGGATGAGGAAATCGAAAAAATTATGAAATAATGGCAGCCCATTTTGGACTGCACGGGAAAGGAGCCTGACTATGGCAACAATCGGCTTGAGCAAGCCCTATTTCAGTGTGTACAGCGCCGCCGGCACTACGGTGAGCTACAGCAACGGTGCTGTGATGGGAAAGGCCACTGAGGCCAACATCGACATTGACACCACCGAGGACAATAACCTCTATGCGGACAACGCTGTCGCGGAGACGGACCGCACCTTTGCCGGCGGCACGCTGACCCTCTCCACGGACGATCTGAGCCAGGAGGTCAGCAAGGCCATTCTGGGCCTGACGGAGCAGGCCATCACCGGGATCGATGGCGTGACGGACACCTCTGTAAAAGAGCTGGTTTATGACGATACCCAGGTGACCCCGTATCTGGGCGTGGGTTTCATCATCAAGAAGAAGGTCGGCGGCGTGTTCAAGTGGCGGGGCGTGGTCCTGACCAAGGTCATGTTCTCCGTGCCGGCAGATGCCGCCACCACACAGGGCGAGTCCATCGAGTGGCAGACCCCGGAGCTGACCGCCACCATCATGCGGGACGATTCGACCACCCACATGTGGAAGCGGGAGGCGACCTTTACCACAGAGGCCCAGGCTGAGGCGTATATCAAGAATCGCCTGTCGATCACGGTGGCAGCATGAGAACGGCGAGTATTGAGATCTGCGGGAAAGAGCATCTGTTGTGCTTTTCCGCCCGGGTGGTCCGGGCCTGCACGGAGAAATACGGCGAGGTTAAAAACATCGACTCTGCCCTGTCTGCTGACGATCCTGTAAAGGCGCTGGATGAGGCGGTGTGGCTGCTGGCGACTATGATGGACGGCGGCGCCCGGTATGCCCGGCTGAATGAGATCCCTAACGCCCCGGCGCTGACAGCAGACGAGCTTCTGGATGTGCTGGATATTGGCGATTTTGCCAAGATGCGGGATAAAATCGCAGAGACCATCACAAACGGCAAGGAGACCCACGTGGAGGCTGAGCCGCCAAAAAACGCAGAAACCACTCCGGCGGCCCCTTAGCGCCGGAGTGGTTTCTGTGGTATGGGATGTCTGTGGGGCTGACTTATACACAGGCGCTGGACATCCCCTTCGGTGAGTTACTGGACTATATCGCCATCGAGCAGGTCAAGCGTGAGGAGTTCCGGCTCCGCAAGGCCATGACCGACGATGAGATCATCCCGGATGTGAGGTGAGGGCATGGCAACAAATATTGGTCCCAAGATCGGGATTGACGGTGAAAAGCAGTTTCGGAGTGAGCTGAATTCCATCGGACAGCAGCTGCGGACGCTGAATACGGAAATGAAGGCGGTGACCACGGCCTTTGACGCCAACGAGAGCAGCCAGAAACGGCTGGCTACGCAGTCTGACGTTCTGACGCGGCAGCTGAGATTGCAGGAGCAGCAGGTCACGGAGATCCAAAAGGCACTGGATTACGCGAAAGCCAATTATGCTGAAAACAGCAACGAGGTCCAGCGATGGCAGCAAGCTTTGAACAACGCGACCGCAGACCTCAACCGCACAAAGGCTGGGATTGAGGCTGTGAACAACGAGATGAAGAACACCAGCGTTGTTTCTCAGTTCGGAAGCGCCTTAAAGTCCGGGCTTGCGGTGGCTGCAAAGGCCGCAGCAGCGGCCACAGCAGCGGCGGCCGGAGCCGTAATCGCCCTCACCAAATCCGCTGTTGAAAACTACGGAGAGTATGAGCAGCTGGTTGGCGGTGTCGAGACCCTGTTCAAGGACTCTGCCGGAACGGTGGAGGAGTACGCCAAAAACGCCTATCAGACTGCCGGACTGTCCGCCAACGAGTACATGGAGACGGTGACCAGCTTCTCCGCGTCGCTGCTCCAGTCTATGGGCAACGACACGGAAGCCGCAGCGAAAAAGGCCGACCGGGCGATCACCGACATGAGCGACAACGCCAATAAGATGGGCACGGACATGCAGTCCATCCAGAACGCCTATCAGGGGTTTGCCAAGCAGAACTATACCATGCTGGACAACCTCAAGCTGGGCTATGGCGGCACGAAGGAGGAAATGCAGCGGCTGATCGACGATGCCAACGCCTTGAATGCCGCCCAGGGCAATTATACCAACTATACCATTGAGAGCTACGCGGACATCGTGGACGCCATCCACACGGTCCAGACAGAAATGGGAATCACCGGCACCACGGCGCTGGAGGCCAGCACAACGATTGAGGGCTCTATCGGCGCCATGAAGGCCGCGTATGCCAATTTTGTCACCGGTCTGGGAAATGACAATGCAGACATCAGCGAGCTGTCCAGCCAGCTGATCCAGAGCGTGGGAACCGTGGCGGAAAACGTCCTGCCGGTCGTGGAAACAGTTCTGAAAAACATTGCGGAGGCCGTGCAGCGAGACGGCCCGGAAATGATTGAAAAATTTGTGTCCTATGCTATCGAGAAGCTGCCGGAGGTCATTTCGCTGGGCCTTAAAATGGTCATCTCGCTGGTGAAGGGGATCGCCCAGAACATCCCGCAGCTGGTGACCAGCGTGCTGAACATGATGGCGACCATCGTGCAGACGATTTGGGACTCCCTCCCGGACATCATTGAGGTGGGTAAAAACATCGTCCGGGGGCTGTGGGAAGGCATCAAGGCTATGGCCAGCTGGATCGGAGAAAAGGTCTCCGGCTTTGTCGGCGGCCTCGTGGACGGCGTCAAGGGCGTGCTTGGCATCCACTCGCCTTCCCGGGTGTTTGCCGGAATCGGCCAGAATATGGCGCTGGGTCTGGGGCAGGGCTTTGAGAAGCAGATGCAGAGCGTCACCGCCGGGATCCAGGACGCCATCCCCACGCCGACGGTGGATACCGTCTACAATGCCGCTGCCGGTCTGGTGAACGGACTTGCGGCACAGAGCGCCGGAAGCCCCGGCGGCAGCTATATGATCAACCTCATCCTGCAAAACGGCCAGCAGATTGCCAGCTGGCTTCTGCCTGATCTGCGGGACGCGGCCAGAAGCAACCCGGAGGTGGCAACGGCATGACACAGTTGATTATCAACGGCATTTATCTGCCGGAAACCAGCAGGGACAAGTATCAATGCTATCCCGGGGAATTGTCTGTTAATGTGCAGATGATCTCCGGCCGGACGGTACAGGAGGTCCGGGGCCATGTGCAGATGATCACCTGGAGTTACGATTACATGGGCAACGCCCTCTGGCGGCAGCTGGCAGCGGTGCTGCGCTCCGGTAAGGCGTTCCCGGTGGTGTATCTGCCGGATGATTCCGACACCATGGTCACCGGCACGTTTTTAGTGGAATCCATGACACAGCCAACCTATGCCTTTTCCCGGAATGGCGTAGGGCTGTGGCACAATGTAGGCTTTACGCTGCGGGAGGTGACGCCGCATGATTAAAAGCGGGCAGGCGTATCATGCGGCAATCACAGGAGACGCACGGCGGGTGCTGCTGCGGGCGGTCATTGACATCATTTCCCCGGACATCGTGTTTGGTGCCGGGGATACCTCCGGGCAAATTCCGTGGAGCAAGATGGAGCAGCTCCACGATAAGGTTTTCGATAACCCCACCAAGTACGCTACGTTAGAGCGTGACCGGTGGGCGCTGGATGGGACGTGGGACCTTCTCCCGGACGATCCCGCTCAGACGGTGGGCCAGATGGGCTACATCAGCAACGTGCTGTCCGGCGCGGACGGGACGTTTTCCACGCCGCCGTGGGTGGAGCTGCAATTCTCCGGCGTGTCTGTCTTGCAGGCGTGCTCCGTATATTTCCCGGACAATGACTATGATGGGCTTCCGGAGGATTTCACGGTGGAGGTCAAGCAGGGCGGTACGGCGTACCACACGCGGACGTACACCGGCAACACGGCATCCTCCGTATCGCTGGAGGGCTTCACGGTCAACAACCCCGACGCCATCCGGGTGACGGTGACCAAATGGTCGCGGCCCAGCAGACGGATGCGGGTGGTGGAGATCGTCCCCGGCGTGTATGAGGGCTGGGACGGCGGCATGATTGCTGAGTTTAACGTCAAGCAGCAGGGCAACATCGCGGCCACGGCGCTGCCGTATGGCACGTGCACCCTCAAGATCGACAACCTCTCCCGGCGGTTTGAGCCGCGAAGCAAAAACGGGCTGTTTCAATCCATCGAAGAGCGGCAGGGTATTGACGTCTCTTTGGGCGTCCGGCTGGCGGACGGCACGGACGAGTACAAGCGGCTGGGGATCTTCTACCAATATTCCGGCGGATGGCGGACCGGCGACAACGGCCTGACGATGCAGTGGAATCTGGTGGACATCATCGGCCTGCTGGCAAACCGGGAATTTCTGGCACCTGCCACCCTCCCCACTACGCTGGGCGGGTGGATCGGCGCTCTGGCGGCGCAGTTGGGCGTCAACTTCCAGAACCGGTGGCACGTGGACCCCAACTACACGGCGCTGCCGGTGACGGTACGCACGGCGGACGATCTGCAAGGAAAATCGTGCGGCGACATCCTTCGCTGGGTGTGTCAGGCCACGGGGGCATGGCCCCGGGCGGACGCCTCCACCGGAGACCTGACCGCCGAGCCGCTGTGGAGCGAGGGCAACAAAGTGACACTGGACAACCTCAACAGCTACCCCACCATGAAGGCAAACGGAGACGTGGCGGCGCTGATCTTCACCCTCAACGATGGGGCGGGCACAAAATACATCGTGTCCGGCAACGCAACATCGTCCAGCGAGACGGTGAGCATCGACAATCCGTTTATCAAAACGCAGGCACAGGCGCTGGCGGCGGCGCGGCTGATCCTCTCTACCTACGGCGGGAACGTGCTGGATCTGACGGGCCGGGGCGATCCGTCCTCCGAAATCGGAGACGTGGAGACGGTGTGGCTGGACGAGAGTCAGGCCACCACTGCGCGGCTGACCATGCAGACGTTCCAGTTTTCGGGTGGCGTTATGCAGGGCTGCCAGAGCCAGCTGCTACAGGCGGACGGCAGCTTTTTGTATCAGGGCCGAGAGATCATCACCACCTCCGGCACATGGAAGGCCCCGGCGGGGAAAAAGTCTCTGCGGGTCATCCTCGTGGGCAAGGGCGGCGACGGCACTCGTGGACAGGATGGCACATGGGACGCTGCCGGTGCGGACGGCGTGGACGGTCTGGGCGGTCTGGTATGGGCCGGGACCATCAACATCAACGATGGGCAGGAGTTTCCAGTGGCCTTTGGCGAAAACACAACCTTCGGGGCGTATTCCTCTACCAACGGCAAGCGCTATGAAAACGGCTACACGGACGTGGCCAGTGGCGACAGCTTCGCCCGGACGGGCGTGGCAAAGCCCAGAGCGGGAACCGGAGACGGCGGGGCAAAGGGAACCGGCGGCACGCAGGGGCGGCGGCACAAAGAAACGAGTTACGATTTAGACGGAAACCCATCTGGAAGCTACTGGGAGATTGATGCCTACCCCGGAATCGGCACGAATGGGAAATCCGGCGCATTGGGCTGCGTGGTGGTCTACTGGGACAAGGAGGACGCATGAGTGATTACACAATGCTCCTCCCTAAGATCGCATCAGTGAACTTTACGCCAAATCCTGTTGACATCAACGCAAAAACAAAGCTGACAGTAACGGTTACAGAGGAAACCGTTGTTTTAGAGCCGGAGATCTGGTATTCCGGCGAGATCTACGCCGGGGAGGTTTAACATGGCGATCAAAACAGTACAGGCAATTATCAACGGTCAAGCGTACACCCTGACCCTCAACAGCGGGACGGGGAAGTACGAGGCCACCATCACAGCGCCGGGGAAAACGTCCTTCAACCAGCCCGGCGGCTACTACAACGTACAGGTCAAGGCCACCAACGAGGCCGGGACAGTCGGCACGGCGGACGCCTCCACTGTGGCGGGGCTGAAGCTGGTGGTGCGCGAGCGGGTGGCTCCCGTCATCACCATCATCTCGCCGTCTACCGGGGCGTATGTCAGCAACAGCAAGCAGCCGGTAGTCTTTACCGTTGTGGACGAGGCGGACGGCTCCGGGGTGGATCTGTCCACGCTGGTAGTCAAACAGGACGGGACGGCGGTGGCGTCCTCTGCCATCACCTCCACGGCCATTGCAAACGGCTATCAGGTGACGTACACACCGGCCACGGCCCTCACGGACGGCAGCCACACCGTCACGGTGGACTGTAAGGACCATGACGGCAACGCGGCGGCGCAGAAGGCCACCACCTACAAGGTGGACACCGTACCGCCCACGCTGAACATCACGGCTCCTGTGGCGGACCTCATCACGGCATCCCCGGCACAGACGGTGGTGGGCACCACCAATGACGCCACCAGCAGCCCCGTGACCATCAGCATTACTCTCAACGGCGTGGATCAGGGCGCGGTAACGGTGGCCTCCAACGGCAGCTTTACCAAGGCCGTGACGCTGCGAGAGGGCAGCAACACCATTGTGGTGACGGCCACGGACGCGGCGGGCCAGAAGACCACGGTCTCCCGGACGGTGACACTGGACACCTCCGTGCCGGTGATTAAGTCGGCCACCATCACGCCAAACCCGGTTGACGCGGGTAAGTCGATGGTGATCGCTGTGGAGATCGTATGAGTACGCAGGTTTTAAGCGTCGCACTGCCCTCTGAGATCATCTATGTGACGGGCACCGTCAACGGGACGGCCTACACATGGACGCTGATCGAGGGGGCGTGGACGGCTACGGTGGACCGGGCGGCGGATGATACCTATCACGTCGCCCTCACCGCCGTCAACGCGGCGGGGACAAGCACCAACTTTGAGCTGACACTCTACTACGGCCTGTTAACACTCATCACGGACCGGACGGCGGAGGACGTGGCGCAGAAGACCGCAAAGGGCTTTTACAACGCCACGGATCTCAACCGGGTGGGCGCGGCGGTTGAGTATGTGGCGGGACGGTTCCAGGCGCTGGGTTATGATTGCCCGGTGCGAGTCAAAAAGGACTGGTCCGAATCGGACACGCCCACGGCTGGCCAGATGGAGACGTACCGGCAAAACATTGCCACCCTGCGGCGGCAGATCGCGGTCATGCAGTCCACGCCGGAGACACCGGACACAATCCGACAGCTGAATTACATCCGGGCTAACAATATCGAGCAGATCCTAGTGGATCTGGATCGGCTGGTCACGAACATTGAAAAATCGTGGTACTTCTCCGGCGAGCTGTACGCCGGAGAGGTTTGAAAGGAGAACGGTATGCAAGATAGAGTCCCTCTCTATCCCGGGCGGGTGAAAATGACACCGGTGGTCGGGCAAGAAAACACCTTTGACATGGTGCGGGCAGATGAACCTACGCAGGAGGGCACGCCGCTGAACAAGGCAACGCTGCTGAAAGATGCAACAGCGGCGATTTTGGGATTGCCCAATACGGCAGTTCCGGATGACGCGTTTCTGGCGCTTGCATTGCCTGCCGGAAAGTATGCGATTTCCGTAACGGTGAAATCCCCCGGAGGGCGACCCATGTCCGGCATTTCGCTTTCCGGCATTGTAACCGCTGCGGGAAGTGCTGTTGTTACTGATGAAAACGGTGTGGGCTTTGGCTTTTCCACAAGCTCCCCGACAACAATCACTGCCGATATATCTGCTTTTCTGGATTTAACAGGCACTGCCAGCGTAACGCTGACGCCGAAAGAAAAGATCGTCAACGAAGCAGAAATTGTTTGTAAACGTGGTTCCGCAACGAAAGCAACGTTTTCCGCAAGTAAAACAGTGAGGTTCTCCCCCGACGTTTCGGAGTATGATGCCTCCGCCATCGGCGGCGGGGAAAACGGCGGCGCAGCTACCGCACCCAGCATGTATCGTGAACCACAAATAGGCGGAAACGGGGGGCGGGCCGGTGGTGTTTTGAATCTCGCAAAACAGAAATATGTGCATCCAGATAGCATAATGCTAACTGTCGGCGCTGTGGGCGGCGTATCTAAAATTGGAGAAAACATTACGCCTGTTGGTGCTGCTGGCGGAAAAGGTGCGACGCGTAGATATTCAGGCAGGTTTATCTACACAGCGGCCACTGTTGGAGAAAATACGTCCGGATTTTTGTATCCGCCTACAGAAGTGGGCGGCGCTGGCGGAGGTGGCGGCGTCACCGATAATGATAATACTACAACAGGTGAGGCGAAGCGCGGCGGCACTCCTGGCGGTGGCGGACCGAATATAAACAACAACGCAAAAAATCGCGACGGAACAAAGCCGGGGGCCGGCGGCGCAGGAGAATCAATTTACTACAACAGCGATGAGGATCTCATCCTTTATCAGGCGGGGAAAGGCGTTGCCGGTCTGGTAGGCATTATGTGGAGGTATAAATGATGAATTTCTGTGTTGTGAATCCTGACGGCATCATTGAGAACGTTATTGTGTGCGACGATGACGCCACCGCAAAAGAGTTCGGCGCGGTTCCCGGCTACGAAGGCGCCCGGATCGGAGATATCTACATCGCACCGCCTCCGCAGCCTACTGCAATGGATCGCCTGGAAGCGCAGGCAGTTTATACAGCCATGATGACGGACACGCTGATGGAGGGCTGATGCGATGAAGGAGAAAATCAAACTCTGGTACGGGCAGGGGCTGTGGAGCGCGGAGATGGTCCGAAACGCCGTGAAAAAGGGCGTTTTGACCGAGGATGAAGCGGCGGAGATCCTAGGCTTGCACGAAAAAAAGTCGGACTTTTGACTTGCACGAAAGCAAATCGGAACTGCCCTAAAAACTGCAACTTTTTAAGGAGTGTATTATGACGGAGACGATATTTTGCGCCCTCATTACCGGGGGGCTGACGCTGATGGGCGTGCTCATCGCCAACGGCAAACAGCAGGCGATCACCGATACCAAACTGGACGAGCTGACCCGCGAGGTGCGGGAGCACAACAACTTCGCCCAGCGGGTGCCGGTGATCGAGGAACAGATTAAAGTAATCAACCACCGGGTTCAGGATCTGGAGCATGAAAACGAACGTTGAAAGGAGAACACTATGGAAAACATCAAGAAACGGCTGGGCAATCTGCTTGCGGTGAAAAGCCTCGTGACCATCACCCTGACGGTGATCTTCGCGGTGCTGGCCCTGCGGGAGACCATCAGCGGCAGCGAGTTCCTGACCATCTTCACGGTGGTCATCGGCTTCTACTTCGGCACCCAGCGGGTGGCGGAGGACAAGAACAGTTAGAAATGGAAATTAGTTTATCTAATCAGGATGTGGAAGCTATAATGCAGAATGAAGAGGTGGAATGTGAACACAATGAGTCCTCCAAAATATGCTGATTCATGGGAACGGAGTTTTGTCTACGATTTTATGAATCTTCCGTTTTTTCGAAGAGAACACATTTTGCAAAAACTAAATTTGATTCAAGCCGAAGATGAAGGGCTGACGCACGCGGAGTTATTAGAGCCTATCATTTACAGAGCAAAAGAAAAGAAAATTGTAGATGAGCTGCTACGCGAGATAGAGCGTATGAAGGGATAAGATGATAAAGATAGAATTTATTTGAGAGAATCTTCAGTCGAAAGAGAATGGGGTGAAAAAGAAAATACCGTCAAAGGAATATTTCGCACTGATACTGACATTGCAGCACTCTATTCTCCCATAGGGTGCTATAATGAAAAATTTGCTGCACAGTATAGCTGTAGTCTTGCTCCGGGTAAGGCCAAGTGGGAACAAGATCTTCAACTTGATGCACATTATAAATTGCGTTTGGTAAAACCGGTTGAAAAATCAACCGTAAATTTGAAAGGGGACATATTATGAACAAGATCTATGAGAACATCATCGCCGAGGGCAAGCAGAACGGCAAGACCATCGAGGCTATCAACGCCGAACTGAAAGCGGCGGGTGCCAACTTCCACCTGAACGCCGACGGCGGCGTGGCCGGTTGGACGGAGCAGGAGATGGAGGAAGGCTTCATCCCGGCTGAGGATGACGGGAAGGACGCTCTGTACAAGATCGCCAGCGACGGCAAGCCCATCCGCTACTCCAACAAGGCACTGGGCGGCGGAATCTACGGCATTGCCATCCCCGTGATGGATCGGGACGAGAGCCGTGCTGACACCACCATCACCGTGGGGCACTGGGAGCTGAGCTATGACAGCCGGGGCTACTGCTACAGCCGCAAGAACCTGAGAAAATGACCAGAGCGGGGACAGTTCCGCTTCAGGACCTCCAATGGGTGCGGATTTATTTCAACAGAAAACGTCTCCGCTCCACCAAGGCCAACCTCAAGAAGATGCTGGCGGAGACAGGCGGAGACGCGATCTGTAACGGCTCCATTTTCCTACGGAACCAGCAGCCCGCTTGCCACCTGAAGGCAGACGGAAAGGTTTACAAGGCCCCGGACTATCGGGCATGGGCCATCAGCTGGAACACCCCGGAGGATTTCGGCGTAAAAACCGTACCCAATGGGGACGCAAACTACATGGAGTGCGTCCACCTCATCGTCGGCGGGAAGAAGATCAGCCCCGTCACCTGCGGAGCGGATATGCGCTACCGTGCGCCCCGGACGGCCATCGGCACCAAGAACGGGCGGTACGCCTACTATGTGAGTCAGGATCGGCGGACACCGGAGCAGCTACGGGATCTGCTGGCATCTTCCGGTTGGGACGACTCCATTATGATGGACGGCGGCGGGTCTACCTGCTTCATGGACAAGGACGGCAACGGTTTCACCGGAGACGGACGGATCATCCCGTTCTTTTTAGTGTGGAAACTGAAAAGCGGAGAAGCACGCGAACCGGAAGGAGGAAAACCAATGGTAGAGATCAACGGATACTCCAAGGCGAAGGACGGGAACAAGCGTCTTTCCGCCCACTTCAAGGTCAAGGAGTTTGCCTGCAGGGACGGCAGCGACGCCATTCTGGTAGCACCCCGCCTTGTGATGGTGCTGGAATCTATCCGGACACATTTCGGTTCCGCTGTGGTGATCAACAGTGCCTACCGGACGCCCCAGTACAACGCCAAAGAGGGCGGCGTGACGGACAGCCAGCACTGCTACGGCACGGCGGCTGACATTGTGGTGCGGGGCAAGACCCCGGCGCAGGTGGCGGCCTACGCCCGACAGCTGATGCCGGACTGGGGCGGCGTGGGCGTATACGCCGGACAGGGTTTTACCCACATTGATGTGAGAGAGACTAAGGCCGACTGGGCGGGCTAAACATCTGAAAGGAGGGCCAGAAGATGGCAACATCCACGCGGAAACGCGCTCTGCAAGTCTG
>ERZ1034798.165-NODE-165-length-11932-cov-5.646712_pt1 | contig 11932 bp, 4 predicted proteins | sample MGYA00520690_ERZ1034798 | MGnify/ENA primary metagenome ERZ1034798 (study PRJEB33766, sample SAMN09781682) | gut metagenome | biome: gut microbiome | host: Homo sapiens | place: Madagascar | study: EMG produced TPA metagenomics assembly of the PRJNA485056 data set...
TGGAGCCCGTGTATCCTGCGATTGCAAATTGCTGATCCATAGCGCACCTCCTTTTGCCTATCCTCATGATACAAAAAATCCGGACAGCCAAACTGCCCGGAAACTGCCTGTATTCTGCCCTCAAACTGCCCAAAGAAAAGCCGTGTCCGATTCGGACACGGCTTTTCTCTATCCCTGCATATCATCCGCTATTTTGGCGTAGGCGCGCCGCCGGATCTTGGCCAGACCGTCCACACTGACGTGCAGTCGGTCGGCTGTCTGGAGGCAGCTTTGGCCGTGGACATCCACCGCCAGCACCGCCGTCTCTTCGTCAGCCGGCAGGCCAACCAGCCGGATGGCCTGCTCTGCCCGCTTGGGGGCCATGCCGGAAAGCATAGCCCGCAAAGCCCTGTGTTCACTGTTCATGCTCCGTGGTAAAACTTGCAGAGCGGGTTTCCCCGTGGGCGTTGCCGCCGCCTTACATCTCCTTTCGTTATTTCCCGGCCAAGCGGGCGTTCTTCCGAACTTTCTCGTTTACAAGCGCCTTGTTGTAATGCCGGATGCTTTTGCCTACCCCCAGATACTCAAAAAGTGCGTTCCGCTGGGCTTCACTCAGCCCCGGGGTGTTGTAAATGGCCTGCATGATCAGCAGCCCCTTGCTGTTGGGGATCGTCTCCCCGTTTCTGTCCTTGACGCTTTCCAGATCGGACACCTGCGTTTTCAGGGCAATGTAAACCTCCGGCTTGATTCTGTACTTCTTTTCCGCTTCCTGCGCTTTCAGAATCCACTTGTCCGTGATTTCGTAGTCACTCCCGGCCACAGACTGCAACGCGGTCTTTTTGGCGTAGGTTTCCAGACTGCTCAGCGCCTTGTCCTTCTGGTCAGCGCTAAACTTCTGGAACGCGGTGCTGCCGGTCAGCCCTGCCTCCATGCTGCTGTAGGTTTCCGCCTTCTTCCGGCTGTATACGATGTAGTCATCGGAACTGAGGTCATTTTCATCGAACTTGTCCTCGCTCTCGCTGTCATCGTACCGGGTCTTTGCCCCGATCAGTGCGGCGGATTCCTTCGGCAGCCGGTAATCCTCGTCCGCCTCCTGCTTGTCCTCAAGGCGAGTACGCATGGAATTGTCTGCGGTGGTGCTGTCCACGGCCATGTAGTCCTTTAGCTCCTTGCGAATGTGCTCGTAGGTGGTCAAATCCCCCTGTTCCAGCGCCTTGAACATCAGCCCCAGATAGCGGTTTTTGTTGGACGTGTTGCTGATGTTGTAGGTCAGCTTGTCCCACTCATATTGCAGCGCCACATTTCCGGTCGCCTGAAAGATGGTGTCGATTGTGGAGTAGATTTCCCGTTTGAGGTTGGAACCGGCGATTCCCCAAAATTCCCCCGCCGCTCCAAGCGCCGTAGTCAAGGCATCTTGCCGGGTTTTTACACCTTGCCCGTTAAGAGATGCTATAAACGCTTTGCTTGCGTTTACATTGTCCTGGTACACGCCTAAATCCATCCGAACGACCTTATATCCCTGCCACATGGAGTTGATGTCTTTCAAATAGGGGAGTTTATTGATTGGATTCAGGTTCTGCCCAATGTTCCCCTCGAAGACAACATTTTTCAGGATTTCTGTCATGGTTTTTTCATCCCCGGTAATGCCGGTCATTGCTTCCATGAACTTTTCCCAGTAGTCCTTGTCATCATCGTCATCCCGCTTTGCGTCTGAAAGGCTCTGTACGACCGCTGTCGCGACCTCTGATGAAATCAGAACCGCAAGTGATCGGCTTAGCCTCTTCATGGCAGCTTTCCGCTTGGCGGGGTTTTCTTCATAGCGCACATCATCCCATCTTCGCATAAACACATTCAGGCTCATAATGGGTTCACCCATGAAGGAAGTTGCCAGTTTGTCAAGTCTGTCTGAGGAGCGCATGATATTGGAGCGCTGCAAAATACCGTCCACCACCTGCGTCTGGTCGATCATGCTGGTGAACACTTCATTGACTGCGCTGTAAAATTCGCCGCTGCCAGCCCGCAGATTGGGCCTCTCCCGCTTCACCTGCCACTCGCAGGCGTTCCACAGTTTTCCCCATGTGAAAGCGTCCGCCGCCTCGGCAAGCATGCCGCCCGCTTCATTCACCTTGTTGATAAAGCCCTCTTTCCCGTAAAAGCGGTCATTCAGGGTGTACGGGGAGGTAACGTCGAAACTGCCCGTGTCCTTCCGCATGGCAATGGGGGAATACTTCACAGCCTTTTCCCATCCGCTGCCTTTCGTCACGCCGCTGGTCAAGCCCTTTACCATATCAACATGATTTAAGACATCTCTTGCCCGGAACCATGCGAACGGCTGCTGACCGGCTACTCTCAAATTGAACAGCACCCTGGATGCTTTGTAATTGGAAAAGGCTTTCTTTACAATCACTTCGCTGAATGGCTCAAAATTCTTTTCATTAATGCCGTTCTGAATGTCGCCCATCAGCTTTTGCCAGTAATCTTGAGAGCCTTCCCCGCCTTTTTCATCCAAAAAGCCCTTTACGGTCTGAATGAGATTGCCTTCACTGTCCCGGAACTGGAAGTTGTACAGCCGGTTCGCGTCCTCCATGGGACACAGCCACGCCGCATAGTCGATCATGTCGGAGGCGTGGTCTGCAAAGGTGTCAAATACACTCCGCACTTCCAGCGTGGTGCTTGCGTTGGGCTTCACCGCCTGCGCCATGCCGATGTTTTTGATAGAGCGCACATTCCCACTGTCCTTTTCGGGGGAGGATTTAAGGGCCTCTTTTGTAGAGCGGATGGGCCAGTAGTCCTGCTCCGTAAATTTCTTATAGCCGTAGGCTTTCATGCTGGCTTCGTTGCCGTAGTTGGCAAGAACACCGGTGGTCAGCTTCTGCAAGCCGTCCGCGATCCTGACCTGCTCCGGGGTCAAAGCCTTCACAATGGACTGGATGTCCTCCGCAGAAAGATGGATCACGTCCGTTCCTCTGGGAATCTTGGTTTTGCCGGGGATATTGATCTCCGGCTGCACGATGCCGCCTTTCAGCAGATGGTCCTCCGCCTGTTTGCGTTCGCTCAGAAGATACAGCTCCATGGCCTGTGCCGTGGTCAGGTCCAGCTCATGGCCTTCCGTTGTGGTGAAATGGTGGACTTCCTCATTCATGGACGTCACCGCGTTTTCGCGAATGCCGGTTTTCGCGTCGCCCAGAATCTGGTGCACCTTCTCCGCCACATCCCGCGCCATGATCTCCTGATGGTCCTGCGCGTTCCGCAGCATCCGGTAAATGTCCGTGCCGGTCTTCCCGAAGTGGGCGAAGAAAGTATAAGGCGTTTCCAGACTGATTGCCACGTTGTTTCCCAGCTTCCGCCGCCGGGTCATGCCGTCCATGCGGAGCGCATCGGCAAACTGCTTGGTGGTCGCGAATTTCTCCGACGCCAGCGTCTTGCCTGCCGTGGTTACGGAATGCTCCACGGATTTCAGCACGTTCCACATAGTTTTCAGCTGCTTTGTGGTCAGGTCCGCAAGGCGGGTGTCCCCCATGTCGATAACTTCCTCAAAGCCACCGTCAATCCCGCTGGCACTGTCTTCAAACAACGCCGGATCAACAACCATGTCAAAGCCGTCCTTCGCCATGATTTCCTGATATTTCTTTTTCAGATTGCGGAAAGCCTCTGTCCGGTTAGTGGGTTCCCCCTTTGCCTTGTAAATGCGTTCCTTTGTCACGGGATCCAGCGTAAAGGACCGTGCATTGGGGCTGCTCTCCTGATTGATGCTTTCCAGCACCTTTGCCACGGCGGAGCGCATATCCTCCGGAATGTGCTGGGTGTCCGTGGGCCGCAGCAGCTTTTGAGACAATGCGCTGGCATGGCGAACGATCTTAGCCCGCAGCTCTTTGCGTTTCTGATTGTCCCGCCGGGTCACGTCCTTCTCCCGGTAACGATTCTTCAACGCCTGTACCTGCTCCGCACGCCGGGTGCGTTCTTTGGCAAGAGCCTGTGCGGTGCTTCTCAGCCGTTTGGCATCCTGCCGCCCCTGTGCCATCTGACCGGCAAGAAATGCGTCCTGCGCCGCCTGCTTCCCTGCTGCACGGGTAGCTTGCAGCTGCTCCGCCTGCCAGTCTGCAAAGGTCTTTTTTGTCTGAGGCAAGTCAAAGAACCGGTCCATAATGTCATTGGAGATAGACGCCACGGCCTGTCCCATGTAGCCTTCAAAGGGGTTGTACTCCGTCACCTTGTACAGCCGGTTCGCCACGTCCGCAATTCGCTGTACCTGGTCGGAGATGTTCATGTCCCACTGCTCGCTGAAAAATTCGGGGTACTGCTCCGCCAGTTCAGAATAAATCTGGTCTACATTGGTATGTTCCCCCGTCCCGAACTTCACCTTGCCGAACTGGGATTTCCGCAGTTCATTGAAGTCCGTGATCTCGGCGGCATCCTGAGTCGTCAGCGTCAGCTTGGTGTCTTTCAAATACTTCCGCAGACCAGCGTATTCCTTGTATGCCCGATCGTCCACCTCTACGGCGCTTTCCGCGATTTTTTCTGCGATGGCGTCAGACCGCCGCCGGGCTTCCGTGTAGGTCAGTTCGTCCTTGCCATCTTTCCCGCCGGCAATGTAGTCATACAGGCTTTGCAGGTCACTGGCAATATCGCTGCCCTTGATGCTTACCCCGTAGTCCTTTACCAGCGCGTCCGCCGCCTTGGCAACGGACATCTTGTCCGTGGTCGCCTGCTGGGTGCGCCGGGTCTGGCTCTTCCAGTACTCCACCCGCTCTTTCAGGCTCTCGTTTTCCCGTTTCAGCGCCGCGATCTCCTGCGCGTTCTCCGTGCCTTTTAGGGACAGGAACTGTGAAACCTCTGACACATGAGGCGTTGTCCCGTCCTTGAAATACGCCTTGATGTCATTCAGCACCTTGCTGGAATGGGTTCCTCTGGGATACTCCGCGCTGGAAACCGTCTGCCCATCCGGGGTGTCCAGATCAAGAATGACCTCTCCCCGGTTTTTACCGATAAAGTCCGCCAGCGCGTCCATCTGGGATTTTGTCGGCTCTACAGAGAGGTTGATCCCGCCGCTTTCCGGGGAAATACGGATGTTGCCCTCGCTCATGAACTGCACCATGGAGCCGGAGTAATCATCCCCGCCGTAATCCTCCCCAATGGAATCCCGGATGTCCCGGTGGTCTACCGTCCGGTATCCGCCGGGGCCGCCCTCGTGCCGCCCGGAGAAGTCCAGCTTTGTTCCCGCCGGGGTAAGATAGCCTGTTTCGTTCCAGTTGTAGGTCTTTCCAAAATAGGCGATTGCTTCCTTGCGGTGGTCACGCTTTTCTTGGTCACTGTACTCTTTCAGGGAATACTTTACCGTGCCATTTCGATTGCCCGTTCCAGCAGTTCCCTGGGCGTTGCGTTCTGATGATCCACCATGTAATTGATCAGATCTATTTGCAGATCTTCCTGCTCGTTCAGCAGCATCAGGATTGCGGCTGCCATATTTTTGGTTGCCCCAAATGCTGCTAATCCATTGGCTAACGTTTTCTCCGTTTCCGTCAATATCATTTTCAACACCCTCCATTTTGCTCATAAGAAATTCATAGGCTGTGCGGGCTTTCTTCCCGCCAACTGCATACAGCGGGGTTGCTTCCGTGCCGTCGCCAATTCCGTAAATGGCAAAAACCCGGTTGCCCTTTTCCTCCGCATAGGCCCACTGTGTGGATTCATCCAGCGTATGGGTGGAATCAGCGATCTCCTGCTCCATGTGCCGGTTCAGCAGTGTCCATTCGTTCTGCGTCAAATTAGGCCGCCAATATTTGCCTTTGGCAGAATATCTCGTTGCGTCCATTGTATCATTGCCGCCCTCGGCTTGCAAGCTCTCTGCCTGCTTGCTGGCCGCTTCGAATGCCGCCTGCAATTTGCCCTCCACCGTCTGGGCCTGTCGCTTGGCTCTGCCGGTCAGCTTGCCCACGATCTCATGGATGGCGTCCCGCAGCTTTTGCAGCAGTGTCCGGTTTCCGCTGTGCTTCCGGATGAAATCGTCCAGCACGTCGCTGTTGGCGATCATCTCACCGGCGTAGTTGGCGGTAGCCTCATCCAACGCCTGTTCGTAGCTGGTTTCAACGCCCGCCCGGTTGTACTGGTCAAGCAGGATGTTCGCCGCTTCCTGCACGTCCGGCATACTGGTGACAGCGTCCCGGAACGCCCGGTACTGCTCCGGAGCCAGTTCCTGCACCCGGTGCGTCCATTCATGGCCTACCACCTGCAAAACAGGATCCACCGCATCCTTTGCGATCAGAATGTCGCTGCCGGTAATGTCGCCATTCGCCAGTCCGCCCAAAACCTGATCCACCATCCGCGTCCGCACGCCCAGCGCCTTTGAAACAGTGTTTACCTCATCGGCAACAGCGCTGTCCATTTCACGGGAAACATAATCGTCGAACACAAGGCCGCTGTCCGTTCCGGCGGTTTTGGCAAACTGTGCCGCCCGCTTCTCTCTTGCAAGAGATGCTGCCGCATCATTCTTTCCGGCAGAATAAGCCGCAAAGGATACCGCGCTTGTACTGTTGGGATTCTTCTGGTTGGTCATGCCTGCGTGATACGCCCGCAGAAATTCTCCGGTGTAGTCGCCACGGTCTGTCCCCTGATATGCCGCCTGAAACACCTTCCTGCCGCTGTCCCCCAGCTTGTCTGCAATGCCGGTAAAGGTTTTCTGCACGGCGGCTTCTCGCTGCCGCAAGACCTGTTCCTCCGCAGAAACGGGATTACTCGCAGTCTGCCGCTGAACAGCTTCCTGAATGGCCCTCTGCGCAGCTTCCTGCTGGGTCTGTGCGTTCGTTTGTGCGGGGGCGGTACGTGTACCATCCTGAACGTCTGTGCGCTCCTGTGCGCCCTGCTGTGCGGCCTGTGCGGTGCCCAGATCGTAGCGGTATGTGTTTGGGCTGATAACGCCGCCCATTGCGCCGGACGTCGCACCTACCAGAAAATCATACAGGGAGTTGGAAAGGGTTTCCTGCGCCGTGGCCACGTCACCGCCGTAAATGCGGGGCAGCTGCCATTCCATCCAATCACCGATCAACTCCTCCAGACCCTCGCTCACCGCATCGGCTCCAAAGGTCAGCACGCTTCCCAGCGCTTTTTTCCCAGCATCCGTTTTGGCAAATTTATCGACCGCAGTGCGGATTCCGCGCTTCACTACATCATCCAGCGCACCGCCGCCGTATGCCTTTGCAAACGGCATGGCAAGGTTGAACATCTTCTCCGTGAATACTTCCTTTACCGCAGAAGCCCCGCCAAAAAGCACCTGCTGCGCAAGGGTGGAATCCGGATTATCCTGTCTCGCCTGCTGGGTACCGCCGCCGAACGCCCGAAATGCAAAGGGGGCCATACCCAATATACCGCCGGAAGCGATCGTAATCGCTGCATCTATTCCCGATTGCGTATAGTTTGCCCCCGCATCCACCAACATACGGCCTACGCCGCCCAGCCCTTCCTTTGCCCGTTCAATGTCCCGCTCAGACGACCGTTGCACGGAATCTGCGATTTTGTAACTTTCCCGTGTGGCTTTCTGCTGGATTTGCTCATTCTTCACCTTTGCCATGGCATCGTATTTCCGCTGCCAATCGTCAATGATATTCTGCTGGATCTGAATGTCATGTGCACTCCAACTGCCGGGGTTCTTCTTGTTTTCGTCCAGCATGGCGTTCATATCCAGTTTTGCCCGCTCCAAACTATGAGAATATTCCTCCATAGTTTCCGCGTCCCGGGCACTGCGCCCGCCCTGCCCCATATCATACATGGTGGCCATGGCATTGATATTGGATGCCGCCGATCCTTTTGCTCCGCCGGATATGGTTTTGCCCACCCGCTCTGCAAGCGTCGGCTTGTCGATTTTCCGGGAACTGCCGGAGAAGCGCCGGCTGTTCACCGTGGTTCCCCGCATCTGCTCCCCTGAACTGACGCTCTTCCCGGCGTCCGTGGTACTCTTCCGCCCTCCGCCGGTGGACGTCCACTTCTGACGGCTTGGCGTTGTGCTGTCGCTGCGCACCGGCTCCCGCACGGTGCCATTTCTTGTCTGAGAAGCCGCCCCCGTAGTGGGGGCGCTCTTCGGCTTATTAAAATAACTGCGATCCAGTTTCTGCACGGTTCCTCCCAAACTGGACGCGCTTTCTTTTTGCCGTTCCATGGTACGGTTTGTCGTGCTGCGGGAAGAATCCCCGAAATAAGACCGATCCAGTTTTTGTGCCATATCACGCCTCCTACGCTCCCAGCATACGGTTCAATTCTTCCTGCTGCGTGGTGCTTAAACTGTCAAAATACTGATTATACAGTTGGAATGCTCTGTCTCCACTGCCTTGTGCAACCAGCGTTTGAATCGAACGCTTCAAATCGACAAAATTGGGTGCAGAGCCTGAACCGGCAGCGCTGGGCCGTTCATATCCATAAGCGCTTTCCAGATACTCATCGCTGTACCCGTTTTTGTGGAATGCATCCAAAACTTCCTGGTTGAAAATGCCTTGCTTAGCGTACTTCTCCGCCACGCTCAGTTTCATGCCGTCATCCCCGCTTTTCTCGTTTCCACTGCTCCCGCTGCTCCCGCTCTTCGCCTTTGCCGCCTGCTGAATTTGATACGCCTGCCGCATCTGGCCGATTTGGGCATCGGTATACCCCAACGCCTTATACCCGGAGAAATCACCGTAGGACGCCATCATCTCCGCCTGCTGCGCCGCCCTGTTCCACTCGTCCTGAGACATGTTGTAGTCCCATTCCTTCTGCTTCCACTGGTTGGCAAGCGCGTCCTGCGCCTGCTGATAGGAAAAATTCCGGTCTGTGTTCCACTGGTTCAGCTTGTCTCCGTACTCTCCGTACTCCCGGCTGTAGGCGTCGTTCAGCACGCCCAGATTGTTCAGCTTGTCGCTGCGATCCTGCTGGTACATCTCCTGCGCCGCCTGTTCCAGCTTGCTCATCCAGTCGTTGTACTCCTGATTGGCCACGCTGGCTGCGTAGGAAGAAGCCAAGCCGCCGGTGCGGGAGGACACCTGCCCCAGCAGGTCAGTCATGCTCATCTGGCCGTTGGCGGCATACTGGTCACGCAGTGCCGCGTACTGGTCGCCCTGCTTCCAGTCCGAAAGATTGCTGTTCAAAATCTGGTCAATCAGCGCCCGCATTTCTGAATCGTAGGAATAGTCAAAGGACGGCTTTCCCGCGTCGCTGGTGTTGTATCCGTTGTTCACCAGCCCCTGCAAAATGTCCGTATCACTTACAGAGGGGCGCGTCCCGGGAGTATAACCGTTTTTGAAGTCCTCGTAGGATTTCACCAACCCTGCCGCCTGCGCAAGGGGGGAAGTGTCCGTGTTCATCAGATAGCGGTAATACCCTGTCGAAGCGTCCTCCGGATTGGTGGGAAGCCCTAACTGCGCCCGCCTGTCATTTACGCGGGATAAGGCCCCGTTGTCCGTCACATAGCCGTTTTTGTCGATGCTGTAGCCGTAACCCGCCCGGATAGCGTTAGCCGCCTGATTGGCCTGATCCCCTGTGATCTTCCCTGCCTGAAGCTGGCTGCGGATGTCCGCAATCTTCTGTTTGTCCGCTGCGGAAAGCATTTCGTTGTCTGTCCATGCGCCGTTGGTATTGTAGCTGCCGTTTCCGGCGTTGGCGTCCCGATGGGGCGTGTAGTCCGCAGCACCCTTGGACGCCTTGTAGGCATAGCCGTTGTTGTCGTAAAACACCGTGTACCCATTGGAAATGGCATATCCGCCAGCCAAATCGGGGCGGCGGCTCATGTCCGCCCCGGCGCGGTAGGTTACCCCATTGCGGGTGTAATTCTTCACATCGGAATTGCTGATGGGCGCACCGTACACCCCGCCGCTGTTATTCTTCCGGGTGTAGTCAATCCCATTGTAGCTGCCCTTGGAACTGCCGCCGGAAGAACCGCCGTAGGACTGGCTGTAGGTCTTATTGGAGCCGGTCATATTTGGTTCCTTGCCGCCGTATTGGGCATCAATCTTGTTCTGCCGCTCCTGCGTCAGCTGCGCCCGCTCAGAGGCGGAGAGGTCTGTCCGCTGTAATTCCTTGGAATAGTCTTTGTTTTTGTCGTAGTGGCCTGCCATCAGGTGGTCCCTCCTTTTGCTTCCAGCGCAGTGACGCGCTGGTCAATATTCTGCACGGTGGCTTCCAGCGCTGTGACCCGCTGGTCTGTGCTCTGCACGGTGGTTTTAAGCGTAGCGACGTCCGATTGCAGAGTGCCCACAGAGGATTGCAGCGCCGTCACGTTCTGGCTCAATGTCTGTATGCTGTTATTCAGCCCGGAAACCGTGGTTTCCAGCGTGGAAATTTGCCCCTGTATGGCCGTTATACTGGACTGCATGGCCTGCACGTTATTCTGCAGCGCCGCCACGATCAGCACCATTTCCGCCGTACTGGTTCCCGCCGAGGACAGGGTACGGGTAAGATTGGAGTTGTTGAACTCCAACCGCTCCCGCATATAGGAGATGTAGTTTTCCAGCGTCCGCAGGCTGCCGGCAGCGTCCTGTGGATCCAGATGGTTCAATTCCTTGTCAAAAATCGCCATGCTACACCTCCGAACCCACCCGGAACCGGCGGATCATGCCGAGAATGGCGCATTCCCCCTGCCCGGAAAGCTGCACCTCGTATTTGTCGCACCGCCTGGGACGTACCGGAAGAAGCTGCGGGCCTTTCCCGTGAATCCCGCCAACCTTCTCCCATTTGCCGTTGTCGCAGCGGACTTCCGCCTGAATCCACGCGCCTTTTCCAAGTTCAAACCGAAGATACAGGGAGGAATAGACTTTCTTTCCTTCCATGGTTTCATAGAACGGTGTAAAGGTTGCGCTCCAATCCACGACTTCCGAACCCTCGTCTGCGTCCAGCGCCCAAAGGGAACCGTCAGCGCCCAGCATATAAAGGAAGCTGTTGTACCGGCAGAAATCCAGCGCTTCCGTGTCGTCCTCTTCCAGCCACACCCCCTGCTGGGTGTCGTATACCAGAAGATGCCACACGCCGCCGCTCTTGGCGGACATATAGTAGTTCCGCCCATCCGTTCCGCTGACCGCTTCCGTAAACCGTTTGGCCCCAAAGGTCTGGGAAACCATGGACGGCGTACCGCCGGAATAGGCGTACACACCGTCCGGCCCCTTGTAAAACAGCACGTCATTGATGACCTGCATGCTCTTGAAACTGCCCTCCTGCACGCCGGTAATGTCCGAGGTGTACAGGGCGTATTCCGCAGGGTAGCTGCCCAAAATCTTGTGCAGCAGGTTTTCCTTCCAGAAAAGCACGGAAGAACTCAGCTTGCAGCATCCGGTAAAATTCCCGGCAGAGCCAACCGCCAGCGCGTAGGAGTCCGTGGAAATCCCCTGATACACAAAGAAGTTCTTCGGGTCGCCCAGTGCTGAGGCGTAAATGGTCTTGTTGGCGTTGCTCACGCCCCACAGCCGGTTTTCACTCTCGCAGATGAAGTCCAGGTCGGGGATCTTCCGCTCAATCTTCATGGTTCCGGCTTCCGTGCAGGCTGTCAGGGAGTTATCGGAGAAAGTCAGCGTGTCCCCATTTACCGCTTTGATAACGATGTCTTTGTTGTTCTCCGGTTTGGTGGTGCAGCCGGAAATCGTCACCCCATCCCCGGCAGAAAACTTGTCGGACAGCCCCGCCCCGGTCATGGTGATACTGTTGGCCGTTACAGTTGCCTTGGCTTTGCTGGCGCTGGTGCCCAGATCGTGCAGGGTAGAAGTGTTCAGATCCAGATATTTCTTGTCTGGCCAGATAACCAGTTTTGTGTTCACCACGGCAAACTGCTTTTCTCCTACCGTCACCGTGCCTACCACGTTCCCGTCGTAAATCAGGCTGGTTCCGTCTACCACCACCAGCTTGTCCCACGCGGTGACAGCGGTCGGGGCTACATAATCCCCCACCGCCAGCCGCCGCAGCCGGGTAGAGAGGTAAGGATAGCGCCGGGCAGAAAGGTTGCGGCAGG
>ERZ1034798.167-NODE-167-length-11871-cov-3.716486_pt1 | contig 11871 bp, 19 predicted proteins | sample MGYA00520690_ERZ1034798 | MGnify/ENA primary metagenome ERZ1034798 (study PRJEB33766, sample SAMN09781682) | gut metagenome | biome: gut microbiome | host: Homo sapiens | place: Madagascar | study: EMG produced TPA metagenomics assembly of the PRJNA485056 data set...
ATTTAGTTTAGTTTTATTTAGGGAATAAATCCCGGATTTATCGGTGCTCTCCCCGGATTTATCGGTGTTCTCCCCGGATTTATTTTCAGAAAGGCGCACTTTAATAAACCCTGCGGTTTCATCTTTTGACAAAATCCAGAGCCGCGCATCAACTTCAATATCTCGTTTGAGCCCTTTCATGCTCGTTTGGTATTGAAGCTGTATTCCGTGGGAAGACAGAACCTTCACCGTGTCAAACAGTGTGCGGTCAAGCAGTGACTTGTTCAACAGGTAGTTAACCATCAACCCTATTTTCTCAGGGGTGCATCCTATGTCTTCAGCCGCATCCTCAGCGAAGTCTTCCGTATACTCCGCATAGTAGCCGTTGCGATAGGCCATGCAAAGAATGTAAATGTACAGCATCGGGCCGTCCGCCCCGAACTTGGAGCGGAGGCGCCGGATGCTTTTATCTTCAAAGATACCGACATCAAGGGGGAAGTACCGCAGCCCGCTATTAAGCCGCCTCCCCATGGCGATTACTCAACCAGGGGGACAAGGTGACCCAGATACGCTATAGTGACTTCCTCGGCTGAATGATAACGGCGGCGGCGATCCGGCCTTCCATTTCGGTCGGTCTCGTAACCGTTTTCAAAGCGATATACCTTGCCTATGTTTAAGGTTCCACATATCGGCAAATCCCTTACGCGCACCATCTTCCCGGTGAACCACTCTTCTTTCTTCGGCTCATTCCCCAGCAGGCGGTCAAAGGCGAGCTGCGCTCCGATAGCGAAAACAAACTTATCGTCTTTTGAGCACGTGGCCTTTGTTTCTTCAAGTACCTTTTTGCCGTCGTAGAGACGGGCAAGAACAGTGTCGCCCTCGGTTGTGATGACGATCTTGAAGTTGTCGGCAAGGCCTTCAATCCAATCTTCAGCCCAAAGCCAACCCTCTCCGGGGAGGAGTTCCCCGACATCTTCGAGCATACGATACGTACTGTGGCCGACGGACTCAATGGTCATCACTTTTCCTTCCCACTTGCGCATCTTAGGATTAAGAAAAGTACCAGAGCGAGCCGGGCCCTTGAGGTTCGTTTTGATTCTGACACGATCTCCGACTTTGTATTTCATTTGTACTCCTTTCTTACAGCGGCAGTTCGTCGCTGACACCCATACCGGCAAAGGGGTCGTCGCCGTAGTCACCGGTATATTCTTCATAGTTCATGCACTTCTCGACTTTGGCGTTTACATTGACCTCGGAAATCCATTCTCCGCGATACTCACGCTTTGACAGCTTCACGGATTCGACTTCCACGATTCTAAATGTGCCGCCCTCTTCAATGCCTGTCTGCCCGCCTTGCGGCCAGATGTTCATATAGTCGCGGCCATTTTTGATCTTAAGCAGCTCCCAAGCGCCGTTAGTGCCCTCACCTTTACGCACCATTGAGGCGGTATAGGTTTCGCCTTTTTTGATCTCGACCAAGATTTAATCCTCCAGTGTGATAATGACCTTTTCGGGGGCAGGTGCTTCTTCGTAGCCGTTGACGTCCTGCATCTCCTCAACAGTGGGTATGCCCTCAAGCTTTTCGGGGCAGAACGTACCGGCGAAGAACGAAGCGGCACGGTATTTGAACATCACGTCCGGCATGGTTTTCCACTTTGAGCCGGACTTGTCAAGCCAACCCTCGGCTTTGACCATGTCCCATGTGACTTCGGGGCCGACGCAGAGTTTGCCGGTCGAAAGCCTTGTAGCCTGGGCATAGCAGCCCTTTTCTGTGGTGATGAACTCCAATGGAGAGAACAGCCCGCACGAATTTATGATGCTGATACAGAACTTGCCGCTCCATGCAGGCTTTCCCTTGACTATGTACAGATGCTTCATAACGAGCAGCGGGGGAAAGCTCATGCGGTTTGCAAGGTCAAGAGCGATAAGGCAGTTTGCCGGTTTGTTCTTATAGGTCTGCTCTGGAACGAGGTCTGACGTTGCAAGCATCTTTGCCATCTTGATACCCTGCGACATCATCTTTGTGTCGTTCCAGATCGTGGGGACTTGACCGGCGGGCGCTGTGAGCGCGGTAGATTCCTGCTCCTGCTGCGGAGCTTCTTTTACTTCATCCACGGTGCCACCCCCACGGCAGAGAACTCTTTTACCTCGCCCTCTGCGCCAAACCCCACGAGTGCAGTGCGCGTCAGCAGATCGAACGCGACCATTTCTGGGGTACCGGCGTTGACAAGAGCTGATTTTACCGCGCTGACAATTCCGGCAGTATCAGTCAAGAGCTCACGCACAGAACCCTCGGCGCGGATTTCGCCGTTTTTAGCAGTTATCATTTGCACTATCCTTTCTTTTGCGTTTTTTCTTCTTCAATGCCAGATGCAGAGCGAGGCAGGCGTCAGCGAGTTTGTCGTCTATATCCAGATTGAACAGCTTGTACGTACCGTCTTTTTTGAGCTGGAGTATGAGAATCTGCTCGACCGGCATATCATCGGGCAGCGCACGACGGTACAGATTTTGCGCCGCAGTATATAAATGCCGGTGTGCTGGGTCAATGCTGGAAGTGGTTTTGAAGTCAAGCAGCGTCGGTATACCGTCAACGGTGCCGTACCGGTCGAGTGTACCGGCATAGAGCTTGTCGGGGTGACAGACCGCATACTCTATCTTCTTCCACTCCGTGGGATGGTCTTTGCGGAACGCAAGGTAAGCTTTGATATAGGGTACGATATCCTCGGCTGCTTCGACCTCGCTGTACTTGTCGAGCACTTCAAGCGCCTTGTGTACGGCCGTGCCGCGCTCTGCGGCGTTGTCAAGCTGGAACTGGGTGATATCTCCGTATATCTCGCGGGACATAAAGCGCGTGACTTCTGAGACACTGGGGACAGGTTCGCCGTCCACCTCATAGGTGTGCGACTGATCGAAGAAAACCAGATTTGCCATGCCGTCACCCCGTGTACCGGTAAGCGATACCGAACGCCTCAGCGAACAGTTGCGGGTTAGTCCTCAGACTGTCTTTCATATACTCGGCGAAGCACTCGCCGCACATATCGCCGTCGTCGGTGGTATAGATGTAATTGCCGATATCCTCGCCGCACTTGGGGCACACGCACTGTATACCGGACGGATAACCGGTGCGGAGCGCCTCTCGGATATCCGGCGCGTCGTCTATCTGTCTCATGGCTTACCTCCTGCGGACGGTAGTCCCGTCCGGCATGGTGAAATACTGTGCATCCATCGCGGCCGGTGCCGGTTCGTAGTGTTTGCCGTCAAGCTTGCGAACCTTATCCATGTCCGCCCATCCGTAAGACTGCGCGATTTCGCGTATCTCATTGGCGCACTCAGTGATGATGTCGAGATAAACGATAACGGCCGCCAGCACCAAGGCGAGAGCACCGACAATCAGGACGCTTAATGTTTCGATGCTCATTTCCCCGCCTCCTGCCACGCTCTTTCACTCGCCGTGCTGCGCTCCTCCAGCTCAAGCACTCCCTGACGGAAGAGCACACCGAAGAAGTAGAATGCTGCCGCTGTGACAGTCAGCCAGCCTAATACACTATCCATTACTTTCTTCTCCTTTTCTCAGCGCTCCGGTATAGGAAATCCTCGGCGCTTGAATAATTGTGGTTTCGCAGATGCTCTCTTTTAGCTGCGTTCTCGCGCTCCTGCGCTTTGCCAGCCTCACAGTTGGCATGACAGCCGATGCGGCGCAGCTGACAATTTTTACATGGTCTCATATCGCAGCCCTGATTTTTTCTTTCTCAATGCCGAGAGCCTTTGCGAGCTTGAATATGTCGCAGAGCTTCCAATTGATGGTGTTCGTGTCCAGCAGCCTTGAAAACGTGGCGCTGCTGCATCCGAGATACTTTGCCATATCGGCATTAGTCAATTTAAGAGCTCGCTTGCGTTCAAGGAACAGCCCCATGACTTCATCTGCCGGGGGCTTGCCGAGGTTTACGCGGGGCATTGCGGTCTCTCCTTTCATTCAACCTGAATGTGGTCTGTTTCTTTCCGGCACTTGTAGCAGTACATTGTCTTTACATGGCCGGGGTTCGTCTGACCGCGCCATTTCGTAGCAGGTGAACGGCAACCACAGGCGGAGCATTCAAAGATGCGCTTCTGCGGTATGACCGACGCCGGATGTCTACGCATGGGGGTCAAGCAGATCGTCGACTCTGCATCCGTAAAGCTCCGCAAGTCTGACGATGGTCTCAAGCCTGGGCAGCCACTTACCCTTTTCCCAACCGCACACAGTCGTATGCGAGATACCGAATGTAGCGGCTACTTCTTCTTGAGAATACCCGGCGGCTTCACGTTTTGCCTTGAATGCAGCCGCCTGCCGGGTGGAAACGGCTGTTCCTGTTTTCGCGGTTCTGTTGCTCATGCTCCTCCTTCCTCATAATTGTGAGATTTATTGTTGACACATGAGCTGAGATGTGATAATTTGAGAGTGCCACCAATCAAATAGCACATCCCACGGCTCATGCTCGCCCCGGTTCGCCGGGGCGGGGATGTGTCAGCGGTCTGCCCGCTGGCGTATGTCAAGCAGTTGCTTCGGCTCTGTAATTGCTGATAGCCGTAAGCACCGGTGACAACTGTTTCAGCGAGCTGTACTTTCTCGCGAATGCGTCCATGTCTCTTTCTGCTTCTTCCAGCAGCTCAGCGAACATATCCCGGTCTTGCACAACGACATTGAGCGGGTGGTAATCGCGGCGGACATGAACAAAAGCTCTTGTTTCCTGCGCTCGGGGTTCTTCCGGTTCCACTGTTACCAGCGCCCGAATGATGTTCCCAGCTTGGCCTATGCGGTATTTCTCGGCTGCTATTTCGTCATTCCACTCAAAGCAGCAATGCAGGGGCGCGGTTTCCTCGCGGCTCGCATCGACTACATCTTCCGGTGCAAGCCTGCCTTTTGCTTTGTACAGGCGTTCAAACTCTTCGCCTGCCGTCTGCGCCGATACCGGCGCGATTGGGATTTTCCATTGGTACACCATGTGATTTCTCCTTTCTTTCAAGCCTGCCATGCCCAGCCCAACCCCGCTGTGCCATGCCTTACCGTACCTCGCCTGCCTCGACGCGCCCTGCCTTGCCTGATCTCACCGCGCCTCGGCTCGCCATGCCTGCCTTGCCTACCCCTACCGCTCCAGGCCGTGCCAGACCGGAACTTGCCATACCTGCCTTGCCGGAACTCGCCCAAACACGACTTGCCGCACCTAACCGAGCCTGCCGCACCGTTCCACACCATAGCCCGCCACGGCTTACAACAACATACCTCGCCTGCCGCGTTTACTCGACGTGGAACATTCCGAATGTGCCGCCCTTTTCGGAGCGCCACTCGCCGATGCCGCAAGCGAAACCGCCCATATTGATCATGTTAATGAGCTGCTCGAGAGAAAGAACAGCGGCGTTATAGCGAACGTTGAACTCTGCCCACCATTCGGGGAACTCGCCGCGATAGCGGATATCTGCGGTTCCCATTCCGACGCGTACCATGTCTTCACGCATGATAGGCGTTCCGTGAATCTCTATAAACTCGCCGAGGATGTGAAAAGCGCCGTTCATGCTGACCTTGTTTTTGGTGATCTCCGCTCGGTACGCGGCGGCGACTGCTGCGGCCTTGACTGCCGTTGCTGGGAACCCGAACCTTGCGCCGTTCTCGATGGCCTTGGCGAAACCCTCCGGGGTTTTGTCCTCCGGTTCTCCGTCGAGCCAATACATGGATGCGATGAAATCGGCGAACGGGTCTTTTGCATCATGCCCCTTGTTCTTTGCCTTTTTCATCTGCTTGTCGAGGATCTCTTTCTTGGCCTTTTCTGACCACTTGTGGACTATCAAGGGACTGTCGCCGACGATTTTTATCGTTGCCGTCCGGATGTCCAGCGCGGGGATTGTAATTACCTGTTCATTTGTTGTTTTTGTAGCCACTTTCATTTCTCCTTTTGTTTTGTTCTGAGGGGTTGTCCTCGGTAATCAGTTATCCCGACCGTTCGCGGTCTTGAAAGGGGGTGGAGCCTACGGGCGAGATGGTTTCATCAATGCTTGGGGCTGCCATAAAAACTCCCGTACCCGGAGCCGGAGACACCCATCCGGCTGTTCAATGCGTGGATATGCAGAAACCATAACTGCGAGTGAGAACACAGGGATTTATGCGCTGTGCTTTGACGCGCTTGCCTATACGAGACACCCATCTGACAGGCAAGCTATATCCGCACCGGGAGAAATAATGGTTGGACTTTGTCGGTGAAAGCACCGCCGACAGGGTTCACCAGATATATCGGGACTCTCCCGACCACCGAGGACTGAGGTGAAGATTATGACTCGATTGACATTAAGCGAAGAAAGCCTGTTGCTCACGTTCAACGACGTGACACCGACGGAGGCGGATTTTGAATCCGTGCAGTGCCTGACAAGCAAGCACTTGCTGTCGTGCGTTTCAGATTCGCCCTATATGTGGGTGCTGTCCAGAGAGGGGCAGCTAACAAAAGAGACGATACAAGCTGAACGCGCAAGCAGCCGCCGAGACGAGGAGCGATACCAGCGGGAGGAGCAGCGGGCGGAAAAAGAAATAAAGCTCGGTGTATATGGCTTTTACATATCTCTTGCGTCTCTGCTTCTTGCTGTCCTCGCTTTCGTTTGCAGTCTGCGTTGATGGATTGACAAGACCCTTTCGCACCAGACCAAGCAGTGTAAACAGCTCATCGGGGAGCATTTCTTTAATGCTTATTCCCTCGTCGCTGATGCGGAGAATCAGGTTTTCTTCTCTTCGTGTGAGTTTCAATCTCATCACCTCACCGAGATTATATCTCACAAATATGTGTATTTCAAGTTCTAAATCGTGATTTCTCGCGATTTAGAAGAATAAACAAAAGCACAGGTCTAAAACTGTGCAAATTTATAGGAGGAAACTGATGTGGATACCGCCATAATTATTTTTTTCGTCTCGATTCCCATACTAACAATTATCTCTGCAATACATGGCTGGGTGGAGGGCAAAAGTAAAGCTAAGAAAGTGGAAGAGGCTATATCTCAGTCGGTGAATAATATCCAAAATGCAATCTTAAACGTAAAAAACTCCGAATCCCAGGCGCAACCCTGGCTCGCAAATTATATTTCAGAATTTCAATATGCCGCAGATATGGAAACAGCTAAAATCTTGGGAACAAAAAAGCACCCTGCGTACAAAGCGGCTGATGAAGTAAGAAGAATAGCATTGGAAAAACGAGAGTTGAATAAAAAATGCAAGATGTACGAATATCAACTCGGATTCTTGGAGACAATGTTTTCTTGGCTACCCACATTTGAAGAAATGCCCCCAGCAATAGCGGCTCTCAGCACGTATGACGGAGATGACGAGTACGACAAGGTAAGGACTCTTCTTTCCCCTGAAGAATATGCTAAGCTTTCAAGCGCACAAAAAAGCGACTTGGCTTTAAAAAGATGGAAATCGCGAAAGCGCACCGAGTGGGAGGCCGGGCGCGACTACGAGCGTTACATCGGATACAAGTTTGAATGTAATGGGTATGATGTTGAATATGTTGGGGCACTTAACGGGAAAGAGGACAGAGGGATAGACCTAATTGCCAAGAAGGGTAACCACATAGAAATAATACAATGCAAAAGATATTCAGCGGTGAAAAATAAATTTGTTCATGAGAATACCGTTGCGCAGCTTTTCGGAGTAACCGCAGTATATAATATGGAAAATCCTAATGAGCACGCGCAAGCCACTATATATACTTCTTCCGAACTCTCGATTGAAGCAAAGAGATTTGCCAACTATCTGCATATTGATGTAGTTGAAAATGAAAAACTGAAAGATTACCCGATTATAAAATGCAATAACAGCAAAGGCGGCGAAAAAATATATCACTTACCTTTTGACCAACAGTACGACAAAATAAAAATCAACAAAAAAGGAACAGCAATGTATGTAGCAACTGCCGCAGAAGCGGAAAAGCTTGGTTACAGACGGGCTTATAAATGGAAAGGAAATTGATGAACACAACACTTGAAAGAATAGTATCTCTTATGCCGCACGACAAGAACGGCAATATAGAGCATGGAGCACGCAAGGTTTTCGCAGAAAGTATAGGATTGAGAAGCGGAAATCTTATTTCAGACTGGATGAATGGTCGGTCAAGTTCCTACAAGAACTACGTGTATGAAATTGCGCTAAAATACGATGTCTCCGTAGATTGGCTGCTTGGCAACAGCGACGAAAAAAAGAAGCCCACCACCGAAACCGGTGATGGGCTGGATGCAAAGCGGCGCAGGGCGCTAAATCTTATTGAGGCAATGAACGACGAACAGTTGGACGCGCTATTGAAACTGCTTGGACGTTAAGTACACGCTGTGCATAGTCGATGATCAGATCGAGTTCTGCGTCTGACGCTTGGAACACGAGCATTGTTGCACGCTGTCTGAGCTGCGAAGTCGGAGGGGGCTTATCGTGACCGCCGAGCCTTGGGGTACATATCATTTTAATCGACCTTTCCGCGTGATGCGCCGCATTATCTCTTTAGCAATATTTTTATTACCCCATATATATATATATTACTGCTGTCGCTGTGGAAAAGCAAGGCGAAACTCACATTTCTATGCATTATGACGAACTGAATAAGAAAGAACCTTAACGGTATCTTAATATGAAGTGTAGAATTTGCAAGAGGGATATTCCCGACAACTCAATATTCTGCTGTTGGTGCGGTGAAAAGCAGCTCCGAGAGCGCAAGAAGAAGGACGAAATAAAAGTCCCCAAGCCCCGGCAGCTCAAGTCCGGCAAATGGAACATCGAGCTGAAGGCCGAGGGATGGAGCACAACAGAGGACACGCCCGAAGAGTGCACCATCAAAGCCAAGGCCATCCGCGCCGGATTTATTGAGGCGAAGAAAGCCGCCCCGAAGATTACACCGCGTCAAGCTATGCAGAGGTACATTGACCGTCGTGCGCTCCGCTCACCGGCTACACTGCTTGGGTATCAGACCATCATGAAGAATCGTTTTTTATCCGTGACAGATAAAGACGTGGGCACTATTGATTGGCAGGCCGCGATCAACGCAGAAGCGGAAAAAGTTAGCCCGAAGACCTTGAAAAATGCGTGGGGCTTTGTCCACTCCGCATTGACCGACTCCGGCGTTACCGTGCCGCCGGTCGTACTTCCCAAAGTGCCGAAGAAAGAACAGCCGTGGCTTGACTATGAGCAGATAGGCGTGTTCCTCAAAACGATTTACGGAAAGCCCGGTGAGCTTGGGGCGCTTCTCGCGTTACATTCCTTGCGGAAGTCTGAAATCCTTGCCTTGACCGTTGGAAAAATCGACGTTAAGCATAAGGTCATACGTGTCGAGGGCGCAGCTGTCCGAGGGCGTGACGGCATGGTAGAGAAAGAAACAAACAAAACGAGCGCATCACGCCGCGAAGTTCCGATTATGATACCACGCCTGTTGGAGCTAATACCAGCCGCGCCGCCAGATGCGAAGCTGAGCGGATGCAACGAAAACACGCTATACGACCAGATAAACCGAGCGTGTAGGAAAGCCGGTCTGCCAGAGGTGGGCGTACACGGTTTACGCCGGTCTTTCGCTTCTCTGGCGTATCACCTCAAGTGGGATATGATGACCACAATGCGCATTGGCGGTTGGGACGATGATACCATAGTCAGAGCGGTATATACTAAGCTTGCCGCGCAGGATGTTGACGAGAATGTACAGCGAATGTGCCAATTTTACGAACGTACTTCCGAACACGATTAAAAATATCAGTTATTTCAACGCTTATGCGCTTTTTACATTGGGTTCGAATCCCTTACGGCGTGCCAAACAAGAAGAAATCCCGTAGTCATTGAGACTACGGGATTTTCTTTATATTTCAATGGTTTGCGGGATTTTGACGCTATCGGAATCACGATATATTTATCTCATTTCTGATAGTTCTGTCGGGCTTTTAAGGTGCAATTTTACGAACGGATTTACGAACGCGCAACTATGCTGTGATAGTACGCCGAAAGTTTTTCTTTCGGATCGGGGCCGTCCTTGTCGAACAGAAATTCTTTTGCAAGCTCTCCGAAAAATTCCGGAGTGGCTACGCCGAATTTCATAGCGGTGTTGTAGTAGTCCGAGAACATCATGTTCATGGTCGCATTCCAGCACCATTCAGATATGTGTTCGAACTTCACACCCAGTGCAGACGCAACGGCGTTCGTCTGGTCGACAGTCCAATGCCCGCCGGTCGTTCCGTCATCGTTCTGCATCTTGGAATACCAGTGCATGATATCTTCATGCGTCAGAGCTTCGGCATGATATCCGCAGTGCTCCAAATGGTCGACCGCGTTCAGGCACTCGATCATGCTTTTGACGGCCTCTGCGGAGCGCTCAGAGACGGGCAACTCCATAAATTCGGCTAATCCCTTTTCAAGACGCGCTTTGTAGTCGGTGATATACTCTTTATTCATGTGTTTAACCTCTCAGAATCGCCCACAATCAACTTTGCATGATGTGGGTATATAAACTGTCTACATCCTGCTCCGTAAACGTCAGAGTGCCCACAACGGGCAATGTGACGGGCGCGGAGTATTTCGCCGCTATCGGCTTCAAGTGCTGGTACACCTTGTCGATATCAACGTTACCGGCTTCATCGATCAGATTCAGCGCGGCAAAGGCTTTGTGTTTACTCAGCTTCCGGAGCAGTTCCGGAGCGTCCGAGACGTAAGCCGACGCCGCAGCCGCAACCAGCCATTTATTTACACCGGACATCTTCGAGATGATCTCCGTATCAAGATACCGGGCAACCCCGGCTTGGACTCTGTCTATGCTGACCATGTTTCAAATCCTTTCATTACAGCAGGGGAGGCATACGCCTCCCCCGGTTTGCTATGGTTTAGGTGGTCGTGCCGGTGGTGGGCGTCACGATCTGGACCTTGACGTCACCCCAGCCGGGACAGACGTTCCCGTTAGGAATGACGGTCTTAGTCAGACCCATGAGAGCCGCGACCTGAGACTGAAGCACGCTGACAGCGGCGTTGTTGACACCGTTGTAAACGAGCTGCTGTTTCTCAAAGTCGTTGAAGCGATCCTTCAGCGCTCCGACCTGGCCGTTGATGCTGTTGTACACGTCGACAAGCTTCTTATCAACGTCAGCCTGCGCCTTGAGAATGGCGTTTTCCTGAACAAGTCCCAGCTCATAACGGCTGACGGGCTTTTCATCGCTGGAAGCAGTGCGGCCTGCACCGAGAGCAGCGGCGAGAGCCGCGCCCGCAGCCATACCGGAGAGATCAGCCGCAGCGTTACCGCCGCCGAAGAGCCCGCCGAGACCGCCATTGAAAAGGCCAGAGTTGAGAGCACCAAGCGCGGTGCCGATTATGCCGGTAGTAAGACCGGCGTCGCCAGTGGCTTTACTTGCGTATTCCATGTTTTCCTCCTGTCATCAAAATTTTGTTCGTCCGTAGCGCTCCGGACTTTCTGACAAGAGCGTACAAAAAAAGTGCGCCTGCTTAAATCAAACAGACGCACAATATTTACACAAATTTATTGCTTGAGCCTTTCATACCAAGGCTGACCAGACCAAGCGGAATATAATTTATCCATGCCGGAATCATACCAATTTTGCAGCCCATTCCGTGAGACGTCGAGGACTTCGGCGGCTTTTTCGCGCGTGAGGTCTTGACGACCGCAAAGCCTTACGGCGTCGGCTTCTCGCGCTGTTAAGTTGGCTTGCGATATAGCACCGTCAATGAGCCAAGGCGGAAACGGCGCCTGTAAGAATCTTTCAATGTCTCTGTTGCGCTGTGCATTATTCAACCGGCATCACCGCCCAGATAATAACAGACTTTTGCACAAAAAGCAAGTGAGCCGGAGTAGTACCGGCTCACCTTTCCCATGATTTTTTCTCAATGTCTTTGATGTATTCAAT
>ERZ1034798.168-NODE-168-length-11809-cov-3.500681_pt1 | contig 11809 bp, 10 predicted proteins | sample MGYA00520690_ERZ1034798 | MGnify/ENA primary metagenome ERZ1034798 (study PRJEB33766, sample SAMN09781682) | gut metagenome | biome: gut microbiome | host: Homo sapiens | place: Madagascar | study: EMG produced TPA metagenomics assembly of the PRJNA485056 data set...
GACTGCTCCTGCGTCACCTGCGGGTGGCGCGGCATGATCACATTGCCCCAGACCCCCACGCTGCCCTCACGAATCTTGCGCGCCAGATAGGCCTGTACCTCAGGCTGCTCGCGATAGCGCTCGGCCACCTGCATAAAGCCGGGGCCGACAAACTTGCGATCCACACCATGGCAGCGCATGCAGTCACTGCCATCAATCCAGGCCTTGCCCTGCACCAGCTCCGGGAGCTGCTGCGCCACATCACCCACGACCTTGGCCGCTGCCTGGTCCGAAGGTGTGCCGATGTACAGGCGCACGCCCAGATTGAGCAGGCCCAGCACCACCAGAATCATGCCAATGATGATGACCCAGCCAATCCACTTGGGACGCTGCACGGGAACATCGTCGTAGTCCTCCATGAAAAAATCCTTTCACCCAAAACCAAAATCGGCATGGCGCCGAAACAACCATGCCGAGTGTGCGCCGCCTTGCTCAACCTGATGGTGGCAGTGGCTTTGCGCTGTACGCTTGAATTGCTGAGGTAGCCCAGCCCATCGTCAGATGGGCGGTTGAGACGAGGCGGGCCAGCGAAGACAGTAGCAGCGCTACGGCGAGCTGGCCCAACGAAGTATCAAGGGTTAGATCAGCAATTCAATATTAGTGGCGGAAGTGGCGGACGCCAGTAAACACCATCGCCACACCACGCTCGTTCGCCGCATCAATCACTTCCTGGTCACGCATGGAACCACCAGGCTGCGCCACGCAGGTTGCGCCGGCATCGACCACCACGTCCAGACCGTCGCGGAAGGGGAAGAAGGCATCCGACGCGACGACCGTGTTTTGCAGGCTCAGCTTGGCGGCTTCTGCCTTGATGGAGGCAATGCGAGCCGAGTCCAGACGCGACATCTGGCCAGCACCCACGCCCATGGTCATGCCGTTCTTGCAGAATACGATGGCGTTGGACTTGACGAACTTGGCGACCTTCCAGGCAAACAGCAGGTCGTTCAGCTCTTCAGGGGTAGGCTGCTTGATGGTCACGACCTTCAGATCGGCCAGTTGCAACTCATGGTTGTCGGCAGACTGCAGCAGCAGACCGGAACCCACACGCTTGGTTTCCAGCGCGTTGCGCACAGCGCCATAGTTCTCAGGCAGTGCAATCTTCATCAGACGCACATTGACCTTGGCCTTGAAGATTTCCAGCGCTTCGGCGGTGAAGTCAGGGGCCATCAGCACTTCCACGAACTGCTTGGACACGGCTTCGGCTGCGGCCTTGTCCACAGGGCGGTTGAAGGCAATGATGCCGCCAAACGCGCTGGTGGGGTCGGTCTGGAAGGCCTTGGAGTAAGCCTCGAAGGGGTTGGCACCAATGGCCACACCGCAGGGGTTGGCGTGCTTGATGATCACGCAGGCAGGCACTTCAAAGCTCTTGACGCATTCCCACGCAGCATCGGCGTCAGCAATGTTGTTGTAGCTCAGTTCCTTGCCCTGCAGCTGCACGCCGGTGGCCAGCGAACCGGCAGCAGGCGCCAGATCGCGGTACCAAGCAGCTTGCTGGTGGCTGTTTTCGCCGTAGCGCAGGTCCTGGACCTTCACATACTGCTCGTTGAACTGGCCGGGGAACTCGGCACGTGCGGGCACGTACTCTTCGCTCAGCTTTTCTTCTTCGAACTTCACGCTCGACAGGTAGTTGCTGATTGCGCCGTCGTACTGGCTGATGCGGTTGAAGGCTGCCACAGACAGCTCAAAGCGCAGCTTGTTGGACAGCTTGCCGTTGGCCTTCAGTTCGGCCAGCACCTTCTCGTACTGGTCAGCGGCCGTGACCACGCCCACATCCTTCCAGTTCTTGGCAGCGGAGCGCACCATGGCGGGGCCGCCAATGTCGATGTTCTCGATGGCGTCGGCCAGTGTGCAGCCTTCCTTGGCCACCGTGGCTTCGAAGGGGTAGAGGTTCACCACCAGCAGGTCGATGGTCTCGATGCCATGTTCCTTGAGCGCAGCCATGTGCTCAGGCAGATCGCGGCGGGCCAGCAGACCGCCGTGTACCTTGGGGTGCAGGGTCTTGACGCGGCCGTCCAGCATCTCAGGGAACTGGGTGACTTCTGCTACTTCAGTAACAGGCAGTCCCTTGTCAGCCAGCAATTTGGCAGTACCGCCGGTAGAGAGCAGCTGAATACCCATCGCGTGCAGGGCTTGGGCAAATTCAACAATACCGGTCTTATCGGAGACGGAGAGCAGTGCTTTCATGGTGCAACTCAATAATGATGAAATCGTGACTCAGCGCTTACCCTGCAAGCGCTGACAGCTATCAGAAGAGGAATACCTCAGCGCTCAGAGCATGCCGTGATCCAGCAGCTTCTTGCGCAAGGTGTTGCGGTTCAAGCCCAGCCACTGGGATGCCTTGGACTGGTTGTTGGCTGCATGTTGCATGACCACATCCAGCAGCGGCTTTTCCACCAGCCGCAGCAACATGTCATACATATTGCAGGGGGTCTCACCGCCCAGATCACGGAAGTAGTTTTCCAGACTTGCGCGAATGCATTCCTCAATATTCTGATTGTCGTTCTGTACTTGGGTGCTCATGCAGCCAATTCCTCAATTGCTTGCTCGTCTGCCCCATTCGTTGCATATGGCAGACGTTCCATCTGCAGGCCTAACTGGTCCAGGTAATCGGCCACGGCCTGCCACTGCGCTTGGCAGTCTTCGATGGTGTTGATGTATTTGCGAAATGCTTCCCCTCCTGGCAAGGTACGCACATACCACGCAATATGCTTGCGCGCGCTGCGCACCCCGGTCAGTTCACCGTACAGGCCGTAGTGATCCTGCAGATGCTCCAGCAGCAGCTGCCGGAGTTCTGACACCAGCGGTGGCGCCATGTGCTCGCCCGTTGCCAGAAAGTGACCAATCTCGCGAAAAATCCATGGGCGGCCCTGCGCCGCACGGCCAATCATCACGGCATCCGCACCGGTGTAGGCCAGCACATCGCGCGCCTTTTCGGGGCTGGTGATGTCGCCATTGGCCACTACCGGCACTTGCACGGCCTGCTTGACGGCGGCGATGGTGTCGTATTCCGCAAAGCCTTTGTACCCCTGCTCACGGGTGCGTCCATGCACCGTCAGCATCTGGATGCCCACCTCCTCAAACTGGGTCGCCAGCTTGACGGCGTTTTTCTCGGCATCGCACCAGCCGGTGCGCATCTTCAAGGTCACGGGCACGTTGTAGGGGCGTGCAGCCTCTACCACGGCCTGGGCAATTTCCACGGCCAGGGGCTCGTTTTGCATCAGGGCAGAACCTGCCCATTTGTTGCACACCTTCTTGGCCGGGCAGCCCATGTTGATGTCGATGATCTGCGCGCCGCGCTCGATGTTGTAGACAGCGGCTTCGGCTATCATGGGCGCATCCGTGCCTGCAATCTGCACGGCAATCGGGCCAGGCTCACCCGCGTGGTTGGCTCGGCGGCTGGTCTTGAGGCTGTTCCACAGGTCTTTGCGCGATGTCACCATCTCACTGACCGCATAGCCTGCCCCCAGGGCCTTGCACAGCTGGCGAAATGGCCGGTCCGTTACGCCCGCCATGGGAGCAACAAACAGGTTGTTAGTCAGCGTGTGCTGACCGATGCGTAGCGCAGACATGGAAGGCAAGCCCAAAGGGGAGAAAGGGAACTGTCAGGAAGGAAAGGGCCTGCATTCTACCTGCCCATTTTTTGAGCACATTGCCACGCTACAAAGACACTAGCAAAGCATCAGGTAAACAGCATCGCCTAAGCAATCTAGCGAGACGCTGCAGGCACAAAGGCCCACCATTGTCCCGGCACCACCCGCCAGCCGTAACGCTGCATGACCGCAGCCAGCCACTGGCGGTTGAAAGCGACATCCGGTGAGATGTCATCCTCAGGCTCTGGCTCTCCCAGATGCACATCACCCATGTCCACGGGCTCGCCGTCTGCCAGAGGGCCGCGTACATAGCGGGCAGCAATCTCGCTGTCCAGCACTTCGACACGTATATCCAGCACCTGCGCCATCTGTGCCTCGGCCACGCGCACAAAAGGGCAGCCCTGCAACACCAGATGCATGCCCTGGGAATGCAGCCAGACCTTGAGCAGCTGCAGGCTCCCTCGGGCATGCGAAACCGTCAGCAAAGACTCACATTCAAAAGCACGCTCTGAAGCCTCTGTCATTTCAGGCAACGGGCTGCTTTCGGCATGCACTGCAGCAGCCAGTCCCCATGCCATGCCAAGACCGATACAGACACTCTGCTTCCAAGACTTGATGATCATGCTGCCAGTGTAGAGGCTGGCCTGCATCCGTCTGTAACCAGAAACTTTCATGCGCTGTCGGCGTACAGCGCGTGCTGCGAAACAACCTCTACACTTGCGTGCATGGATGTCTGGATTCAAGCGCTGTTCAATGCAATGGCCCTGCCTCAGTACGGTCTGAGTACCCTGTTTCTGGTGGCACTCGTGTCTGCCACATTGCTGCCCATGGGCTCGGAACCTGCGGTCGTTGGCCTGCTGCACCTCAACCCTGAACTGTTCTGGCCTGCCATTTTTACAGCCACGGCCGGCAACACCATTGGAGGCGCCATCAGCTGGTTCATGGGGCTTGGCGCTCACAAGGCCTGGAAAGTGGCACGCCAGCATCGCCGGCAAGGCCACCCAGTGCCTGCCAACCACAAACCACCACGAGAATTGACACGCACCGAACGCCGCGCACGCATCTGGCTGCGCCGCTGGGGTGCCAAGACCTGTCTGCTGAGCTGGCTGCCTGTTGTGGGTGACCCCCTGTGCGCCGTGGCCGGCTGGCTGCGCCTGCCTTTCTGGCCCTGTGTCTTTTATATGGCCATAGGCAAATTTCTGCGCTACCTGGTGATGACTACGGCCATTCTCTGGGCCCTGCCTAACTGATTGTTGACCCCGAGCTGCCGGCATCCGTCTGCAGTGCCTGCAACCGGTCCCACAGGCGCACCACATCTGTCACCGAACGCAGCTGCAGCTTGCGCATGGCATTGCCGCGCCGCACCTTGACCGTGATTTCGCTCACACCCAGGTCGGCGGCAATCTGCTTGTTCAACTGCCCGGCCACCACACCACGCACCACGGCCTGCTCTCCTGCCGTGAGCGTCTGCCACTGCGCCAGCAAGGCCTGATCAGACTGCTGCTGTGCACAGCGCTGCTCATCCAGGGCTACAGCCTGCTGGATCGCATCCAGCAGATCCTGGTCACGAAACGGTTTGGTCAGAAACTCAATGGCACCATTTTTCATGGCCTGCACGCTCATGGGTACATCTCCATGGCCGGTGATAAAAATCACGGGCAAGCCAATGCCCAGCAGCTGCATGCTGCGCTGAAAATCCAGCCCGCTTTGCTGCGGCATGCGTATATCCAGCACCAGACAGGCCGCCCCCTGCGGCGGCTGTGCCTGCCAGTGCTGTACAAACGCTGCCGTCGTGCCAAAACCATGCACCTGCAGACCTACGGACTCCAGCAAGTCCTCCAGCGCTGCGCGTACGCTCGCATCGTCATCCACCACAAACACCGTGGCTGTGGCAGGCATCTCAGAAAGACTGGGCAATGGCATGCTCTGTATATGCAAGGGGCAAAGTGATGAAAAACATGGCGCCAGTGGTGCCATCGTTGCGAGGCTGCGCCCAGATGCGCCCCCCCATGGATTCCACCATGCTGCGGCACAGACTCAGGCCCAGCCCCATGCCCTGAGGCTTTGTGCTCCAGAAAGCATCAAACACATGCTCGGCGATGGCTGCTGGCAAGCCTACACCGCAATCCTGTACGGTCAGCTGCACCTGCTGTGCAGGCAGCACCGCCGCAGACACCTGCACGGCAATGGGATCGCTGGGCACAGTCCAATGGTGTACCGCTTCTTCCACCGCATCGGCAGCGTTGAGCAGCAGATTGCCCAGCACCTGCTGCAGCTGCAGTTTGTCAGCCCACACATGCGGCAGTGCCACGGGAGGCGTCCAGCGCACCTGCAGGTGCCGCTCTGCCAGACGCGCCTGAATCAATGGCAGCATTTCCTGAACCACTGCATCCAGATCTACCGCCTCCAGAGTCGGTGCCTCACCACGCGCCATGCCACGCACCCGGTTGATCACATTGCTGGCACGCTCTGCCTGATCCAGCATGCGCTGCAAAGCCTGGTGTGCGCGCTCCAGCTGCGGGGGCTGCCGGTTGAGCCAGCGCTGGCAGGCATTACCGCTGGTCACAATCGCGCTCAGCGGCTGGTTCACCTCATGCGCAATCGCTGCACCTAAAGCGCCCAGATTTCCCATGCGGGTCAGCCGCCCGAGCCGCTCACGGGCGGCATGCTCCGCCGCCCGCGCCTGCTGCATGCGCAGCCCAAGATAGGCCGTAATCACAATTGCCAGCACACTGATGCAGGCATTGATCCATCCTGCCTCTGTGACCTGCCAGCCCGCCTCACTGGCAACACCTGCACTCCACGCATAGCTGAGCACCGTCAGCACCACGGCAACCAGCGTCACCGTCACCACGCTGCGTGCAGGCAGCCAGCGCAGCGCCACCAAGATCACCATGATGTAAAGCACGGCGGCCGCCACGGCCTGTTCCATATAGGTGTCCCACCAGGCAATCAGCAGCATGGCCAGCCCGATGCAAGCCAGCAACGCACCTTGGCGCATATGCGATACGGATACGGCCCTCATTCCACCCTCTCTATTCCTGTGCCCGCGCCTGCCAGTACGCCTGGCTGACACCTGCTTCCTGCTCCAGCCGCTGCACAATGCCTTCCAGCTCAGCCACGTGCACGGCAGTGGCATACAGCGTCAGCTCAATTTCTACTTCGCCATGGTCTGCTGCATGCTGCTCAATATCTCGCACGGGGTAATGCGCTGCATCCAGCCATTCCACGGCTTTTTCCCGCAAGTCCGCCTGCAAGGCACGCTGACAGACCACATGCACGGAATAGGTGGCCTCCGTAAACAGCTCGCCCATGGGCTGGCGGTTGATACGGTTGACCACGGGGCGCAGCAAAGTGTTGGCAGCCAGTACAAACAAGGTGGCCAGCACAGCTTCCGGCAGCATCTTCGCTCCGGCGCAGCAGCCCACGGCTGCAGAGCACCACAGCGTGGCCGCCGTGTTCAGCCCTGAGACATTGGCCCCCTCTTTCATGATGGCACCTGCACCCAGAAAGCCGATGCCTGAGACCACATACGCAATCACCTGCATGGGACTGGGTGAGCCTCCATGCATGCTGTAAAAGCGCACGGCCAGATCTACAAATACCGCAGCGCCCACGGCCACCAGTGTGTTGGTGCGTAGCCCCGCCGTACGTTGACGCACCTGACGCTCCAGCCCCACCAGTGCACCAAGCACAAAGGCAAGACTGAGACTGCCCAGGGTGCTAAGCCAGGCAGCCAGATCAAACGTTGTCCATTGCAGCATGTGTGATGACATGGTGAAAGTGTTTCACAAACATATGACAGCTGCCGTAAGCCAACAGCAGAAAAAGTCCGGGGTTTGAGTCCAGGGCTTGCTGCATCGGCTTTTACTGCCAGCCAAAGCGTCGGATGTAATAGCGCTTCACAAAGGTCGTCAGCGCGGCATATCCCACCAGAATGGCGACCAGCAGCGGCCAGTAGGCTCCAGGCAAGGGCACCAGACCAAAGTAGCCAGCCAGCGGCCCCATGGGCAGCCATACACCGATGGCCATAATGATGATGGTCATCACCATCAGCGCCCAGGAACTGCGGCTTTCCAGGAACGGAATCTTGGGCGTGCGGATCATGTGCACGATCAGCGTCTGGGTCAGCAGCCCCACCACAAACCAGCCGGACTGGAACAATGGCGCCTGTGCATCGGTATTCGCCTGGAAGATGAACCACATCATGGCAAAGGTGGCAATGTCGAAAATCGAACTCAGCGGCCCAAAGAACAGCATGAAGCGGCCAATATCCTGCGGGTTCCAGCGCAGTGGCTCGCGCACCAGTTCGTCATCCACCTTGTCAAAGGGAATGGCGATCTGCGAGATATCGTAGAGCAGGTTCTGCACCAAGAGCTGCAGCGGCAGCATGGGCAGGAAGGGCAGGAAAGCCGAAGCCACGAGCACCGAAAACACATTGCCGAAGTTGGAGCTGGCCGTCATGCGGATGTACTTGAGCATGTTGCTGAAGGTGCGACGCCCTTGCATCACCCCCTCTTCCAGCACCATCAGGCTCTTTTCCAGCAGGATGATGTCGGCCGCTTCCTTCGCGATATCCACGGCACTGTCCACGCTGATACCGATATCGGCCGCACGCAGCGCAGGCGCATCGTTGATACCGTCGCCCATAAAGCCCACCACATGGCCTTTGCTGCGCAGTGCATGCACCAGGCGTTCCTTGTGCAGCGGCGTCAGCCTTGCAAACAGGCGGTGCTTTTGTGCAGCTTCAGCCAATGCGCTGTCGCTCATGCGTTCAATCTGTGCACCGGTCAGCGGGGTACCAGGGTCAATACCCACCTGCTCACACACACGCGCTGCCACCAGTTCGTTGTCTCCTGTGAGCACTTTGACGGCCACGCCATGGGCCTTGAGCGCTTCAATGGCAGGAGCGGTCGACTCCTTGGGTGGATCCAGAAAAGCGATATAGCCCACCAGCACCAGGTCAGCCTCATCAGTCACGCTATAAGGGAAGGCCTGCGCACCTTGCGGGCGCTGGATGCGTTTGCTGGCAACAGCCACCACACGCAGGCCCTGGTTGTTCAGCTCCTGCGTCACGCTGCGCACGCGTGCCAGTTGTGCCTCGGCCAGCGGCAGCGTTTCCATGCCCAGACTGACATGGCTGCAGGCAGAGAGAATTTCTTCCACCGCCCCCTTGCAGACCAGTACATGCTCGTCGCTGTCTACGGGGCGCACAATCACGGACATGCAGCGGCGCACAAAGTCAAAGGGAATCTCGTCCACCTTCTGCCACTGCTCCTGCCAGTTGTCCTGAGGAGTCGCCTCCATGTGCTCAATCACCGCACGGTCCAGCAGGTTCTTCAACCCCGTCTGGTAGTAACTGTTGAGCCAGGCCAGGCGCAGGGTGTCCTGTGAGGCTTCACCCAGCACATCGGTATGGCGCTCCAGCACAATCTTGTCCTGCGTCAGGGTGCCAGTCTTGTCGGTGCACAGCACATCCATGGCACCAAAGTTCTGAATCGCATCGAGCCGCTTGACGATGACCTTCTGGCGCGAGAGCACGACCGCGCCCTTGGCCAGGGTGGACGTCACAATCATGGGCAGCATCTCGGGCGTCAGCCCCACAGCCACCGACAGCGCGAACAGGAAAGCCTCTGGCCAGTCACCCTTGGTAAAGCCATTGAGCAGCAGCACGATGGGCACCATGACCAGCGCAAAGCGGATCAACAGCCATGAGACGCTATTCACCCCCAGCTGGAACGATGTCTGCACCCGGTCAGCTGCCATGGTGCGCTGCGCCAGCGTGCCAAAGTACGTGTCATTGCCGGTGGAAATCACCACTGCCGTTGCCACGCCGGAGACGATGTTCGTCCCCATGAACAGCAGGTTGCTCTGCTCCAGAATGCCTTCGGACGAATGCTGGCGGTCCGCAAACTTTTCCACGGGCAGCGATTCGCCGGTCATGGCAGCCTGCGCCACAAACAAATCCTTGGCACTGATCACGCGACAGTCAGCAGGCACCATGTCACCGGCGGAAAGCACGATGTGGTCCCCCGGCACCAGTTCGCGCATGGGCACTTCCATCTGCTGCGCGGCAGTGCCCTCCTGCGCCACGCGCAGCACGGCGGCCGTGCTGCTGACCATGGCCTTCAGGCGCTCGGCGCTGCGGTGTGAGCGCCCTTCCTGCACAAAGCGAATCACCGTAGACAGCAGCACCATGCAGCCGATCACGACGGTGGCTTCCATGTCATCGGTCGCAGCCGAGACCAGTGCCAGCACGGTCAGCAGAATGTTGAAAGGGTTGCTGTAGCACTGCCACAGGTGCTGCCACCAAGCCAGTGGCTTTTCATGGTCCACCTCATTCGGACCATGACGCTCCAGGCGCTCTTCGGCCTCCTGCTGCGTCAAGCCTGACTCGGATGAACGCAGGCGAACCAAAGTAGCAGGCACATCATCACAGGCCGCACGCCACAGTGCACAGCTCACATGCTCGGACACCTGCGCAGAAGCCATGTCGGACTTGCCATCCGCACGGCGCGTAAAGCTTGGCAGCGCGCTGCGCGAAAACAGCCCTTTGCTGCGCCTGCGGCGCAGAAAATTACCAAACCATGTGGTCATGAATTTCACGGTGCAATCTCCTCGGAGGAAGGCGTGCACAGACACCTCTTCCCGGATGGAGGCGCTCCATCAGGCAATGGTGGTGTACAGATCAGGAGGGGCGTTCAGCCGTACAGGCTGGAACGCAAAATGAAGTGCAAGCGAATGGCTGAAGCCAAGGCTTACAAAGCCATGCCAAACAGGCGACGGCCACCCCAGGGCAGAGGCAGACGCGCGGCAGGCCTGGCGGTAGAAGCAGGCTGGGGAGCAACTGCTGCCTGCTCTGCCTGCAGCGCAATGCCCAGCGGCTTCAGGCTTGCACGCTGTGCGCTGTGCAGATGACGCAGTACGGCCTCACGGCTGCTGTCATTGAGCAGACTCAGCACATCGGCAATCACACGGGGAGAGCAGCCAGACAGGGCGTTGCAAAACGCCACCAGACCATGGGTGGCCAGCAAGGCACGCACCTGGCAGACATTGCGGTCCATCAGGGCTGCGCGCAGAGAACGGGTGAGGGGGTGGTAGTTCATGGGAATCCTCCAGGGCAGCGTGCCCAGGCCCCATGTCAAGACACGGAATCAGATCCTGGACAAACCGCCATTTGCAATCGGTAAACGGTCAATCGAAGCGGCGCTTATGCGCCTTTCAGGGTCAGGTTCCAGATCCATGCCTCAGTACTCCTTGAATAAAAAAACATCACAGCCCATGCCTGTGCTGTGCTTGCATGTATTGTCACTGCCACGCCTGCCGACGACCAGATGCTCTTGGTAGCGTAGCGATATACCTTGGTATATCGCTACCTCCACCCAGATACAAAAAACGGCATCCAAAGATGCCGTTTTGCGTGCAGCCCTTGGGGCAGCTTTTAATCAATTTTCAGCCCTATGGCTTGTGTCACCTGCGCATAGCGCTCTATATCTGAGAGCACCATGCGTTGAAAATCCTCGGCACTGCCACCATCCATGGCAAAGCCCTGGGCCGCAATCGCCTGTGCGACCTCGGGCTTGCGCAGCACCTCACGCAGCGCACGATTGAGCTGCTGCACTGTGGCGGCAGGCGTTGCAACAGGTGCCAGCAGGCCATGCCACTGGTCGACGGCAAAGTCAGGCACACCCTGCTCCGCCACTGTGGCCACCCCCGGCAGCAAGGGTGAGCGCTGCGGCGAAGTGACCGCCAGTGCGCGCAGCTTGCCAGACTGCACCAGTGGCGCGGCGCTGCTGGCCGTAATAATCGCCATGGGCACCTGGCTGCCTGCCACAGCCGCCAGCGCCGGGCCGCAGCCCTTGTAAGGCACCTGCTGCAGCGGTACCTGACGCGCTTGGGCCAGCATTTCCCCGGCCAGATGCTGAGGCGTTCCATTGCCGCAGGAGGCAAATGGCACAGGCTCTTGCTGCTGTGCAGCGGCCAGTACCTGTGCAAGGTTCTGCCAAGCTGAATCTGCAGGCACGACGATGACCGAAGGCACAAAGCCCACATTCATCACCCCTGCAAAGTCCTTGCGCGGGTCAAACTCCAGCTTGCTGAACACCCCGGGGTTGATGGCAAACGAACTGTTGACCATGAGCAGCGTATGCCCGTCCGGCTTGGCATCAGCCACAATCTTA
>ERZ1034798.171-NODE-171-length-11795-cov-2.906218_pt1 | contig 11795 bp, 10 predicted proteins | sample MGYA00520690_ERZ1034798 | MGnify/ENA primary metagenome ERZ1034798 (study PRJEB33766, sample SAMN09781682) | gut metagenome | biome: gut microbiome | host: Homo sapiens | place: Madagascar | study: EMG produced TPA metagenomics assembly of the PRJNA485056 data set...
ACTATCACTTATTTAAGTGATATTGGTTGTCTGGAGATTCAGGGAGCCAGTCTAGGCTATCGCAAGGCTCTGGCTTTTTAATATCATTATGTCTGTTAGTGCTCAGCGCAAATTCCTGCTCTCAAACACATTTTTGGTTCCATTATTGAACGCCTTTCTTGTGAGTTGCTGGAAAATATACACTGCTGTGAATTATTCCGTTACTCAGCATTCAGTGACGCCATATCAATAACAAAACGATGTGCCATATCCCCTTTTGCAAGGCGAGCAAAAGCATCGTTTATCTGATCAATATTGATCATTTCACATTCGGGATAGATATTATGCTTCGCGCAGAAATCCAGCACTTCCTGTGTTTCTGCAATACCGCCGATGAGTGAGCCAGCAACACGGCGACGCCCCATAATCAGAGGGATCGTAGACGGTTCTTCCATTGGCCCAACCTGTCCAACAATAACTAATGCACCATCAATATCTAACAATGGGGTGTAGATATTCAGGTCGTGTTTAACGGGAACCGTATCGATAATCAAATCGAATGCACAGGCTGACATCTGTAATGCCTCAGGATCTGAAGACGGGAGAATGCCTTTTGCACCGAGCAATTTTGCGTCTGCCTCTTTGCTTTTAGTCCGGCTGATCACAGTAACGTCAGCCCCCATCGCGACAGCCAGTTTTACAGCCATATGACCTAAACCGCCTAACCCAATAACGCCAACACGGCTGCCTGGGCCAACATTCCAGGTTCGTAATGGTGAGAATGTGGTAATTCCGGCACAGAGAATCGGCGCAGTTTTGGCTAAATCCATATTTTCAGGGATCCGCAGTACAAATTCCTCACGAACCACAATATGTTTGGAGTAGCCTCCCTGAGTAATTTCGCCGCTGATCCGATCCTTAGCACCGTAGGTTGGCGTCATCCCGTGGCGGCAATACTGTTCTTCGCCTTGTTCACACTGGTCGCAATGCATACAGCTATCGACCATACAGCCAACGGCAACATGATCGCCTACTTGATATTTTTTAACCCCCTGCCCCACAGCTCTCACGATACCGACAATTTCGTGCCCCGGAATTAACGGATAAGGCTGAGGCCCCCAGTCACCATTAACTGTATGTAAATCTGAGTGACAAACACCACAATAAAGAATTTCAATGGCAATATCATTGTCCCGTAACTCACGACGTTTAAAATGATAAGGAACCAGTTCTGCGTCGGAAGAGAGTGCGGCATAACCGATAGTTTTCATAAAGTGCCTCTTCATTATGAAATGATTAATAATTTAAGAATCATATTCTTAAATCGCTGGTTAAAACCCATATTGTCTGATTTTACTATTTTATAAAACAAAACCTGTAAGCTCAGATAAAAACGTCATTATCCAAATAATATAGCTCAACAAATACTAAAATCAGTCATGTATTTTTACGCCAAGACAACCACGAACAAATTCAGGATTAAAATGTTTTACGGATTCACCAACATAGCCTAAATCAAGCGAACTAATTTGCTCCATTTCTGCCTCTGTCAGTGAAAAATCCCAGATGGCGAAGTTCTCTTCAATACGCTGTTGATGAGTTGATTTTGGGATAACAACCACGCCACGTTGAATATTCCAGCGCAATATCACCTGAGAAATCGTTTTTTGGTGGGCATCAGCAATACTCTGAAGCATTCTGTTTTCAAACGGCTTATGTCTTCCGCCGCCTAATGGAGCCCAGGCTTCAGGTTGCACATTATAGTGTTTCATGGTTGCCAGCGCCTCTGGTTGTGCAAAATAGGGATGCAGCTCAACCTGGTTCACCATTGGTTTTATTCTGACTGTTTCACAAAAGTTTGCTAATACATGAGGATAGAAATTGGAAACACCAATCGCTTTCAGTTTGCCTTCATCATAAGCGGCTTCCAGGGCTCGCCACGCACTGAAATAATCGCGCATCGCCTGGTGCAATAAATAGAGGTCAAAATATTCAAGTCCCGATTTTTTTAACGATGCTTCAACGCCTGCTTTTGCTGTATCCTGATTAACCATATCCTGCACCCACAGTTTTGACGTAATAAATAACTCCTCACGGGTACAAAGACCTTCCGAAATGGCCTCACGAACAGCTTCACCGACAGCATCTTCATTACCGTATACCGCAGCCGTGTCGATAAGACGATACCCGGTTCGGATAGCACTTAACACTGACTGTTTACACTCTTCTTTATCGGTAACCTGAAAAACCCCAAACCCTATCATTGGCATTTTTAGGTTGTTGCTTAATACAGAAAACACCACGGTAAGCACCTCCATCAGGTATGACTTATTATTCTAAGTTAAAATACGACTCTCGATTAGTATGTAAATATCGATTTCACTTATGCAAATAATTCATCAATAAAATAGACCTACACGATAACAGTGCTACTCAATCAGCATTGAGGCAGATTAATGAATTTTGTTCATAGCCCCTGACAAATCCCGCCGTCTAATTGAATAACTCTCTTTACGTTATGCTTCCAATGAACAATAACGGGAGGCTAACACTATGCAAACTGTAAGACTGAACAACGGTATTGAAATGCCCTTGCTGGGTTTTGGTGTATTTCAGATGACCGATGCCACCGAATGCGAAAGAGCGGTCATTGACGCTATTGATACTGGTTATCGACTGATTGACACCGCCGCCTCATATCAGAATGAAACTCAGGTCGGGAATGCGCTGAAACAAAGCGGTATTGCGCGTAACGAACTCTTTGTCACTACTAAACTCTGGTTGCAGGATACCAGTTACGAAGGTGCCAAAGCCCAGTTCGAACGCTCTCTGAATCGGCTGCAATTAGATTACGTTGACCTGTATTTGATTCATCAGCCTTACGGTGATGTCCACGGTGCCTGGCGTGCCATGGAAGAGCTGCACCAGGCAGGCAAGATCCGCGCTATTGGCGTCAGTAACTTCCATCCTGACCGACTGGCTGACCTTATCGCCTTTAATAAAGTGGTTCCGGCGGTCAACCAGATTGAAGTTAACCCCTTCAACCAGCAACTTCATGCCGTTCCGTGGATGCAAAGCCGTGGCATTCAGCCAGAAGCCTGGGCACCGTTTGCGGAAGGTAAAAATGGTCTGTTCCAGCATCCCGTGTTAACGGCAATTGGCGAGAAGTATGGCAAAAGCGTGGGTCAGGTTGTTTTGCGCTGGATCTACCAACGAGGCATCGTTTCACTGGCAAAATCAGTGCGCAAAGAACGCATGGAAGAGAATATCAACATTCTCGATTTTGAACTCAGTCCTGAAGATATACTGCAAATTACCGCCCTGGATACCGCAACCAGCGCGTTCTTCTCTCACCGCGACCCGGCGATGGTGGAATGGCTGACTGGCCGCAAACTTGATGTTTAAGCCACGATAAAAGAGGGATTCATTCAATGCAAAAACGTTATCTGGGTAAATCCGGACTCGAAGTCTCCGCTCTTGGGCTAGGTTGCATGGGCTTAAGCCACGGCTACGGCCCGGCGACAGATACCCGTCAGGCTATCGAACTCATTCGTGCTGCGGTTGAACGCGGCGTCACCTTCTTCGATACCGCCGAAGTGTATGGTCCGTATCTGAATGAAGAAGTGGTCGGTGAAGCCTTAAAACCGTTTCGTGACCGCGTGGTGATTGCGACTAAATTTGGTTTTACCTTCGGCGATGATAATAAGCAGCAGATTCTAAACAGCCGCCCGGAACATATCCGTGAAGCCGTTGAAGGATCATTACGCCGCCTTAAGACAGATGTTATTGACCTGTTGTATCAACACCGCGTTGATCCAGATGTCCCGATTGAAGATGTTGCAGGAACGGTGAAAGACCTAATCGCAGAAGGTAAGGTCAAACATTTTGGCTTGTCAGAAGCGGGGGCGCAAACCATTCGTCGTGCCCATGCGGTACAACCTGTCACCGCCCTGCAAAGCGAATATTCCATGTGGTGGCGTGAACCTGAAAAGGAAATCCTGCCGTTGCTGGAGGAACTGGGAATTGGTTTTGTACCATTCAGCCCACTAGGTAAAGGTTTCCTGACAGGGGTGATTAAGCCGGGAACAACTTTCGGTAAGGATGATTACCGTAGCACCGTACCGCGTTTCGCTGCACAAGCCATTGAAGCCAATGAAAAACTGGTCACTTTGTTAGGCGAACTGGCTGCGGAGAAAGGGGTAACCTCTGCACAAATCGCACTGGCATGGCTGTTAGCACAAAAGCCGTGGATTGTTCCCATCCCTGGCACCACTAAACTGCACCGGCTGGAGGAAAACCTGGCCGCTGTCGACATCGTTCTTTCGCAGAATGATACGCAGCAGATAACCCAGGCACTGGAAACGATCAAAATCGTCGGAGAACGTTACTCGCCTGAGCATCAGGCTCGCGTAGGCCGTTAATGCCCAAACGGAGCCACAGTAAAATGCGGCTCCGTTATTCTGCGTAGCGAAGTGCATCGATCATCAGCGCAAAAGCAGGCGGGTGCCGCTTACGGCTTGGATAGTAAAGGTAATATCCGGGGAAATAAGGACACCACTCCTGTAAAACCTGAATAAGCTCGCCTGACTTTATATGATCCTGAACCGCAGGCGATACCAAATCCTGATAATGCTGCATCAATTCTTTCTGGCAGCAAATTAAATGTCAGTTGCCCATCAACTCTGACCCGTAACAGTTTCCCTTCTCGCTCAAACTCCCAGTGATAAAGTCCACCGGCAGTTGGCAGACGCATATTGATGCAGCGATGATTTTGTAGTTCGTGAGGCGTTCCAGGCGCAGGGTTTGTAGCGAAATAAGACGGTGCCCCCACTACAGCCATTCTCATGTCCGGCCCAATTCTTACCGCAATCATGTCCTTATCCACGCTTTCGCCCAGCCGTACCCCGGCATCAAAGCGACCTTCAACAATATCGACAAAACCGTTATCCACCACCAGTTCGACATTGATTTCGGGATACTCTCTGAGAAAGGGTTTTAGCTTCGGCCAGATCAGACTGCGCGCGGCATGTTCCCCGGCAGATAACCGAATATTCCCGGAGGGCGTGCCGTTCAGTTGAATAAGTGATTCCAGCTCCTGTTCAAGCTCGTCAATACGAGGCTCAAGACAGGCGATTATTCTCTCCCCCGCTTCTGTGGGAGCCACGCTGCGAGTCGTTCGGGTTAAGAGGCGGATATTTAACCTTTCCTCCAGAGCCTTAATCGCATGGCTGAGAGCTGACTGAGAAACACCGAGTTTGCCCGCAGCTTTGGTAAAACTTCGCTCCCTTGCCACCACAAGAAAGATTTGCAGTTCATTGAAGTTTTCTTTGAGCATTAGCGATTTCCTTGTAGAAGCATTCCCTTCAAAACGTACTTATGAAGGGTGTTCATAGACACAATCATTTTAGCCGTATTATTGGTAATAATGATAATCTATGAGTCTGAACTCTCAGGAAATTTATTATGAATAAACGTACCCTCACGATTGCGCTATTCTTCTTACCGATATTCTGACACACATCATTAATTTTCGATTTCTATTCTTTTCTCCACCATAAAATCGATAAAAGCACGAACTTTAGAGGGCATTCTCACCCGTGATGAAACATAAATATAAAATCCAGGAAATGAAACGGCCCAATCCTGAAGAATCGGCTGTAACTTGCCCGCATTGATGTGTTCAGCGATTGCAAAATCCAGATGTTGGATGATACCTGTCCCATTAAGCGCCATTCGTATCATGCTTTCGTCATCATTAGAAATGTACTTCCCTGACACCTCTATTTCGAACTCTTCATTATTCCCCGTGACATTAGAAAACTCCCATGCTGAGAGTGCACCGCTACTTTTATGCCGCAACCGAAGGCAATTATGGTTACTCAGTTCCTGAGGCGTTTCAGGAATACCGTGTTCTTTTAAATAATCTGGCGATGCCACAGTAACCAGTTTAATAAGCGGAGAAACAGGAACGGCAGTCATATGCTCATCCAGTCCTTGTTCAAGACGTATGCCCACATCACAGCCGTCCGCAATAATGTTAGATAAACCGTCATCCATAATGAGTTCTATCTTTGTTTTGGGATAACGAGTAAGAAACTCGCCAATATGAGGCTCAACAAGCATCCGTGCTGCAACACGGGAGGAATTTATTCTCAACAGGCCTGTAGGTTCAAGTTGGGTATCACCAACATCTTTCAAAGCATCATCAATTTGCCCCAAAGCCGACACCAGCACTTCATACAGACGCTGTCCTTCCTCAGTAAGCGACATATTGCGGGTTGTACGGTATATCAGCTTGGTGTTAAGACGTTCCTCAAGAGATTTTAAATTCTGGGACAATGCGGCCCGCGTAATACCCATTTCAGAAGCGGCTCTGGAAAAACTGCCGGCACGAACAATCAGCGCAAACCAGGCAAGAGAAGGCAAAATTGAAGGCTCTATTTTCATCATTGTAAACCTTAACTTAACACTGTGATAGATATTAGACCATTGATGATAACCAATACAAGTCATACTATTACGCCGTTCTCGACATGAACACGAATGCCAGTTGCGGATAATAGAAATGATATTTAAATCTGTTTAGGCAAATCCCCGGAGCTTGAAATGAAAACTGTTTCGATAAAACACACTTACTGGGATATAGCTGCTGATATCTATTTCCCTGACGATTTTAATAGTGAAAAAAAGTATCCTGCCATTATCAGCGCCCATCCAATTGGAAGCTGCAAAGAACAAACATCGGGTAGTGTGTATGGTGCCGCCCTGGCAAAAGCTGGCTTTATCGTCATTGCTTTTGATGCCAGTTTTCAGGGAAGCAGCGGTGGAGAACCGCGTTATCTGGAAGATCCAACAATGCGAGTAAAAGACTTCAGCATTGTCGTTGATTACCTTACCACCTTACCTTACGTTGATGCCGGGCGTATTGGTGTACTGGGTATTTGTGGTGGAGGTGGATATGCCATTAATGCCGCAATGACAGAACGTCGAATTAAAGCTATTGGTACTGTCACGGGTGCAAACTACGGGCGTCTTATGCGTGAGGGATTTACAGCGTTTAATCCTATCGAAGCACTCGAAGCAATGGCGCAACAAAGAACAGACGAAGCTAACGGCGCAAAACTTCGCGTAGATGATTTACTCCCCTCTTCTCCGGACGCAGCTCTTGAAGCGGGATTAACAGAAATAGATCTTTTTGAAGCAACAGAATATTATCGTTCGCCACGAGGCTGTGCGCCAAATGGGGTAAATCGTTCACTATTTTCTCATCAGACTGTTGCTGTGGGCTGGGATGCTTTTCATCTTGCAGAAGTCCTCTTAACTCAACCAATAATGGTTGTAGTGGGTGATAGAGTGGGCGCTTTTGGTGCATACCGTGACGGCTGCGAAATTATTGGTCGTGCTGCCTCAAAACATAAAGAGCTGGTCGTTGTGGAAGGTTATTCACATTACGACCTGTATGATAAGCCAGAACCCGTGAAACAGGCGCTCGATAAATTAATTCCTTTTTATAAAAAACATTTATAAGAATACTGCAGGGAGATACATTATCTCCCTGATATTCACCTTTACGGTAATAAGTTGAATTTAAAGAGTATTATTCTTGATTGCCGGCGCCAAAATTTTTACTAAGCACGAGAAATAAATATAGTTTAATAAATCAAGAATTAATGAAACCAGTAGAGTTACCAATAATACTTAAACTTACTTTAAATAATAATTATCGAACTAAACAGCCAGGTATCAAAAATACATAACCCCGGCTTCATGTAAAAACATTTTCAAATAAATAGTTTGACAATCAGATAAACATCTGAGGTATTGCTATGACAAACAAATATCCATCATTGTTTTCTCCTTTTATGCTGACAGAAGAAATAAAATTACGTAATCGTATCGTTATGGCGCCTATGACGACCTGGTCTGCAAATCCTGATGGAACCATCTCTGAACAGGAACTAGAATTTTATAAACGCCGTTCACAAAATGTTGGTCTGGTAATAACAGGATGCACCTATGTCACGCCAAGCGGCATTGGGTTTACTCATGAATTTGCCGCATATGATGACCGTTTCATTAACAGCCTTGAAAAATTAGCTGCTGCAGCCAAAAGTGGCGGAGCTCCGGCAATCCTGCAGATTTTTCACGCCGGTAATAAAGCTATCCCAGAGCTTGTGCCGAATCACGATGTTATTAGTGCCAGCGCATCAAGCGTAAAATCCGGTGATTTTATGAAGAGAGTGGTACAAAGCAGGGAAATGACTGAAAACGAAATTCAGGAAACTATCAGAGCATTCGGAGACGTCACAAAGAGAGCCATTAAAGCAGGTTTTGATGGCGTTGAACTTCATGGCGCGCATGGATTCCTTCTGCAGAATTTCTTTTCTCCTCTCTTTAACCGTCGTAATGATCGATGGGGAGGTGATCTCGAAAGACGTATGCGCTTCCCGCTGGCCGTATTACAGGAAGTAAAAAATGTAGTCTATGAATATGCGACCAGGCCCTTTGCTATCGGTTACAGAATATCCCCTGAAGAATCTGCAACAGGGGGGCTGCGGATAGAGGATACTTATAAACTCCTGGACCGGCTAATTTCATCCGGTATTTCGTATATACATACCTCGCTGGTCAGTGTTAACGATAGCTACCCCGTTGATTCGCCAAATGGATCACGAACCATTGAGTTGATTTTAAATCATATCGCAGGAAGAGTACCGGTAATCGCCGCAGGTAAAATACGCACGCCGTCTCAGGCTCAAGAGGCAATTTCTGTTGGCCTGCCACTTGTTGCAATCGGTAAAGGGCTGGTGATTAATCCAGAATGGGTGACTTTAGCTGAATCAGGTAGAAGTCATGAAATTCAAACAACCCTTAATCCACAGCGCGTTCCTGAATTAACCATTCCGGATAAACTATGGGATCAAATTCAGGCATCGAAAGGAACTGGCTGGTTTCCGTTAATAGATTAAATATCTATTTCCTTTGGAGAGGCGATAACCTGTTGTTCACATAATAGTAAAACTATCAAGCAAACTCGAACTCTGTTCAGGTTCACAAACTCTTTTAGATAATTAACCCGTCGCCGCAGCACACTCTTGCATATGGCGTGCCTGCGGTGTAATCCAGTAATGACTATTCCATATATTCGGCACTGTTGACAGCTTAATAGAACCCGATACGTCCTCTGATTACCAATAACGATATCTTGTATAATACCCTGAGAGATCCGACATTCTGAACAGTTGTGATATGTTTCCCCTGTGCCAATCGACGCCAGAATTGGTCACTCATGAGAGCAGACGCATCCACGGAGATGATTTCAGGTGATGTATATCGATGACTTTGCTGTCATAAGTGATGGCTGATGTGATACATCTTTTCAAATTTGTGATACACCTCAAAAAATTGGTTGACCAAACTCGTTATTTATATAAGGGCACTTACGAAGTGCACTCTTTTTTAAAGCGAGGAAGTACCAATGAAAGAGAATAAAATACAGCAAATCAGTAATAAACTGATTAATATCGTTGTTTTTGTTGCAATTGTAGAATACGCCTATTTGTTCCTCCATTTCTATTAATAACATCATAAAACAATTCACTTGCGTGATATTTAAAATATGTACCCCCCTGCTTTTCAAGCTATTTAGCGGCGTAAGAAAAATTGTTGATTATGAATTTGACGGTTTAACAATATCTGTCTGACTGGCAACATAATCATCTGTGATTAATGCTGGCCTATTGATGACACCAGCATTAACCACTTAAGAATGTATTATTCCTGTTCATTTATAGAATGCGAAAGAGAGAGTAAATAAAACTGTGGCAAATATTACTTTAGCACACCAAACCGAAGCATCCGTAAAATTAGCAGAATAACTGGTACAGTAGGTTGGAATAGAGTCATTTGTCAGGCATTCCATTGCCATAAGAATGACAATTTTGAATCAATATACAAGCTTTCTGGTAATGTATTACAATTTAATTCATTTGCTTTATAAAGCGTTTTTTATTGACAGGTGTTAACTTTGCGATCATATAAACTCTGTTCTTAAAAAACACTCCAAGAATTTTATATGATTTTCCTTGTTTTTCTGCCTGTAAAGATATTTCTTTCTCAGCACTGTCAATGGTTGAACCGACGGCAGTAACAGTTTTAGCGACGCTACTGAAGGACAATAAAGACAGAGCGGCAATGACAATTAAAGAATACGTAGTATTCATGGTTATTATCCTGATAATTAAGAGTATGGCTTTTTATATGCAAAGGAATTAAACAAGCGACAGTTTATTCCCTGATAAAATCATTTTACTGCAATTAAAACTCTATCTCCCTCGGGGTGAGAATGCATAATTTAGTGAATCTTGCTATGCACGACAGAGGGATATAAACTTTCCTCCCGATATATTGAATAAAACGGGAATGTAAACATTAACGTTATCCTTCAGTTTGCAGACGCAGTGGGTCTGATGGTAATTTCAGTTGTATCAACGCTTTCAGGAGATTCAATAATATGCCTTACTGCACGAGCTATATCTGCGGGTTGAAGTGCAACAGAACGGTAGGCGACCATTGCCTTCATGGTTTCCACATGGGTAATGCTTGACGCTAGCTCACTTTCTACAACGCCAGGATTTACGCAGGTCACGCGTATTTTCGAACTTTCCTGCCGTAAGCCATCAGAAATAGCCCGTACAGCAAACTTAGTTGCACAATAGACTGCGCCAGTAGGCACGACAGAAAGAGCACCAATAGAACCAAGATTGATGATCTGACCGGAACCCTGTGCTTCCATCACCGGAAGTACGGCGCCAATTCCCCAAAGCACGCCCTTGATATTCACGTCAATAGTGAGCTCCCATTCATCCTGTTTTCCTGCTGCAAGCGGTGAAAGCGGCATAACGCCCGCATTATTGATAAGAACATCAACCCGGCCCCAGCTATCCAGCGCAGCTTGCACAAAACCGCTCATGGACTGTCGGTCTGTAACATCCAACGCCCGCGCTTTAGCAATACCGCCTGCGCGACAGATTTCTGCTGCAATGGCTCCGATCCGCTCAAGTCTGCGTGCTCCCAGTAAAACCTTCGCACCTGTCGTTCCCAACTCTCTGGCAATACCTTCCCCAATACCACTTGATGCGCCGGTGATTAATATGACCTTATCCATTACGTTCTCCTTCAAATGTGTTCGGAGAGATAATAGAACTTTATGATTGGTTCCAGTATCCTGCTTTCAATGTACTCAGTGGTTAGCGGCATTAAACAATGAAAATCGATCTTAATCTTTTACCCATTTTTATCGCGGTAGCAGAAGAGAGTAATTTCAGTAAAGCCGCCGCACGACTGGGCGTTACCCGTTCAGCGGTCAGTCAGGGAATAAGACGGCTTGAAGATACTTTCGGGACAATGCTTGTAATGCGGACCACGCGCTCAGTTAATTTGACGGAAGCAGGAGAACGGCTGCACAAATCGCTGTCATTACCTTTATCCGGTATTGAGGCGGCGTTCGAAGAAATGGTATCTGACCATATGCCACGTGGACTTCTCAGAATCGCGGTGACGTCGATAGCTGAAGAATTTCTTTCAGGTCCGCTAATCGCTTCGTTTGCTGCTGCCAATCCCGCCGTTACGCTTGATATTGTAGTCACAGATGAGGAATTCGATATCGTAGCCGCAGGTTACGATGCTGGCGTAAGGCTCGGAGAAGTCATTGAAAAAGACATGATTGCTGTTCCCCTTACCGCCAGGCAGAGTGAAATGGCGGTTGCCTCTCCCTCCTATCTCGCAGCCCACAGCACACCTGTTCATCCGCGTGA
>ERZ1034798.172-NODE-172-length-11716-cov-6.007375_pt1 | contig 11716 bp, 14 predicted proteins | sample MGYA00520690_ERZ1034798 | MGnify/ENA primary metagenome ERZ1034798 (study PRJEB33766, sample SAMN09781682) | gut metagenome | biome: gut microbiome | host: Homo sapiens | place: Madagascar | study: EMG produced TPA metagenomics assembly of the PRJNA485056 data set...
AATTCGATACATTAGGCAACTCCTTTCAGAAGCATGGTAGTTTCATCAAATAGTGCATTGCTGGGAAGAACCAAAGCGGGGCGGATGCCGTGCGAGTTGTATGCGCCAGAACTATTGCTGTTGCCATCGGTCTGAATAAACCACGCATTGCTGGTTCCACTGGCATAGGGGGAGCGTGTCCACCAAGCATTAACGGTTCCATTCAAATGCGCAATACGCAAGGATTTTCCAGCGGACCCGGCGATAAAGTAGTCCAGTTTTGCACCGTCAACCGGGTACATCGAACTGTTACTGGTGGTCCAGCCCAATTCATAGCAGGACAGCAGGAACACCTTGCAGGACAGGCCGTTCGCGCCGCTCTGGTTGGTTCCTCCATCCCCACCGCCAGCCCGATATGGAATCTTTACTTGCTTGATGGTTGCTTGCTCCACGCTCCCCAGACTGCTGAAAAAGTCCCCATTTAACCAAGTGTTGATGGCGCTGGTCTCGTATATGTTTACATAGGACGTGTTCCATTGCCTCTCGCTGTGAATATCCTTCCTCAGCAGCCACGTCCCATCGCAGGAATCATCGTAAAGCGAACTCCCGGACGGCTTCCCCTGATTTACCACCAGGTATTCAACCGCCGTACCGCCCTCCATCAGCTTGACAACTGACCCCACGGCAATGTCCTGCGCCAAAATCCCCGTGCTGGGCGCTTTCAGCAGCGGCACAATGCCGCTCATAATCACTCTGCCCATTATGTCACCACCTTAGAAGCAGAAGGCGAAGGCCAGAAAAATCGAATTGGCCGAACCGGTGTATGCAGCGTCACCGCCACTGTTGACAATGCAGAAATCCGTGGAGTTGCTGCCTTTCGGAGAGCGCTCCCACCATGGCTCCGCTCTGCCGTTGTAGTTCTTAACCTTGCTGTTACCCGCCTTGTAGTAGTCATACTGCGTTCCCTCGCCGCTCTTGGAATGGCTGACGCTGCCGAAAATCTCGATCTCGCTCAGCAGGAACAGCTTGTCCGCTGTGGTGTTGATGGTGGCGCTCTGGTCGCCCGCCGAGGTCAGCTTGTTCACCTCCCGGATGCCGTTCTGTACCTCTGTTGGCATCAGCGCCAGAATGGCAGGCAGGTGTGTGCTTCGCATGGCACAGCTCGTCCAGCCGCCTACGTTGGTGTTTGAGCTGTTCATCGGCTTTGTGTCCGCGTAGCAGTCATGCATCTGGAATGTCAGCGGAGCCTTTCCAGAGCCATCAGCATAATCGTCATGGCCTTTACCAATGATGTCGATAACGTAAGCCGTTCCGTTAATCGTCATGGCTTTCTGATTCCCAACTACCCACGTCTCTGGCACTTGGTTTTTGTGGCAGGCGTCAATGATCTGCGCCCACGTATTGTCCGCAAAATTCGCCTTGTACGTCACCGGCGCCGTATGCACCTTGCCCTTCCGCATCATCAAGCAATGTCCCATTACGCCACCCCCTTAAAAGCAGAAGGCGAAGGCCACGCCGTTTGAATTGCCTGATACTACGGAACTGGCTGTGCCGGTCATTGTCACCCTGCAAAAATATGAATCACTATCTTTTCGGGGGGAGCGTTCCCACCACAACTCTTCGGTACCGCCTTGATTCTTTATCTTGCTGCCTCCCGCCGCGTAGTAATCGTACTGGGTTCCTTCCCCATCTACTGAATATTTGGTGCTGCCGAACACTTCGATCTCACTCAGTAAGAACAGCTTGTCCGCTGTGGTGACGATGTCACTGCTCTGGCTTCCCGCCGAGGTCAGCTTGTTCACCTCTCGGATAGCCGTTTTGACATCATCGGGCATTAACTCCAAAATAGCAGGGAGACGTGTGCTTCGCATCTCGCAGCTTGTCCAGCCGATGCTATTGGATGAACCCGCGTTCATTCTATAGGATGTCTCGTAGCAGTCGTGCAGCTGGAAGGTAAGCGGAGCCGTTCCTCCGCTGGCGTAGGTGTCGTGGGTCTTTCCGATGATGTCAATCAGGTATTCTGTGCCGTTGATTGTCATGGCTTTTTGATTGCCTGCTACCCACGTTCGCGGCACGACATTTTCTTGACAGGCGTAGATAATCTGAGTCCAAGTCGCATCCGCAAAATTTGAAGGAAGCGGCACATGCATCCCTACGCACCCGCCTGCTAAAATTACTCTTCCCATTACGCCACCTCCACCACAATGGGGATGCTCACGGTGTTGGTATCGCCGAAGATGGTGAACTTGATGCCGCCGTCATAGGTTTCCGCGAAACCGTTGGTGATGTAGCTCAGATACTGGTTCTCAGCCTCCACAAAGGCCGCGTAGCTCAAACTTGTCCCGCTGCCGGTGTAGGCGTGGTCTACCTTGGCCGTGTGGCTTGCCAGCACGCCGGGAATCGCCACGTTCTGGGTCTTCACGCCGGTGTCGCTGTCCTCCGTCCAGGTGGTGCCGATGGTAGCGGTGTAGGTTTTGGCGGAGGAGATTTCCGGAAGCTGGGAGGAGGGAACCTTGCCGGTCGTATCCAGAGACGCCACGCCCCCCGCCGTGCCCTTTGCCGTGGTTGCAATGGCTCCGATGGCAGAGGGGGTAATGGGGTCGCTGCCGTTTGCCCCGTGCTGGCTGGCGTGTTTCCCCGCCGCCTTGCCGTTCCACGTGGTTTTCTGTTCGGCGGTCACGTGAACCGTGGTGTTCCCGGCGTGGGCCGTCAGATTGCTTTGTACCGTCGCCGCCGCACCCGCCGTTTCCTTACCAGCCAAAGCCTCCCGGATGTCCGCATGGGCATCAACACTCTGGTTATGCGTCGTTACATAGCCCTGCGCCTCTGCCTTGGTGGCAAAGTCGCCGCCTACGGTGGCCTCCGCCTGCTGCGCCCAGTATTTGGCGTTGTTGGTGTTTTCCCCCTCCCGGGTGCCGGTGCCGCCTACCGCCCAGCTTTCCGCCGTCTTGTTGATGCCCGCCACGCTGGCCGCGCTCTCCGCCGCTGCCGCTGCACTTCCCGCCGCGTTACTGGCGGAGCCGGATGCCGCCGATGCCGCGCTGCTGGCGGTGCTGGCGGCTGCCCCTGCGCTGCTGGCAGCGCTCTGAGCCGTCTGGGCGCTGGCAGATGCGCTCTCCGCACTCTCTGCCGCTTCTGCTTTGGCTGCCTCTGCTGCCGTTTTGGCGCTTTCGGCCGCCGTCTCGCTGGCCTTGACTTTGTCCTCGCTGGACTTTGCCGCCGTCTGGGACGCTGCCGCCTTACTGGCGCTGTCGCTGGCCGCTGTGGCCTTTTCCGCCGCTGTCGCTGCGCTTCCTGCCGCCGCCGTTTTAGAGGCTTCCGCCGCCGTCGCTGAGGATTCCGCTGATTCCTCGCTTGCCTTGGCCTTGTCCTCGCTGACTTTGGCATTCGCAGCCGCTGTTTCTGCTGCCGTCTTGGTCGTGGTAAACAGATTTTCAAGCCCGGCAATTTCCGCCTGCAGCTGCTCCTTATCGCTGGGCGTGATGGTTCCAACATTCCCGGCGCTTTCCGGCAACTCCGAATCCAGAACACGGAAATGCCCCGCCGCCGTGGTGATGGCCTTGGTGGTGGTATCGCCGCTTGTCAGTACGCCCTTGATGGTCACAGTGGCTTCTCCGGCATACTTCAATGCCTCGGAGGGCACGTCTATCTCATAGGCTCCGCCCACCAGTTTATCCAGCCCCAGCACGATAGACACCGACGCACTTCCCAGTGCATCGGTAAAATACGCCGTCTTGGCCGTGCCGTCCCATGCAGAGCCGAAGATCATTCGCAGCGTCAAGGCATTGTGGGAGCCGGTTGCCCCAAAGGCTTCCCCGGCATATTTGATATAGATGTCCTCAATGGACAGTGAAATCTTTCGGTTCATACGCCCTCCATAGAAAATGCGGGCAAACGGCAGGAAACCGTCTGCCCGCATCGGGTTACATATCGGCCAAAGCCTTGGCGCTGTTCTTCTGCGCCGCCATCTGTGCCTTGTAGGCTTCCATTTCCTGTTTCTCTGCGTTCTGCAGCACCAGCAGGAACTTCCGCTTGATCTGCACAGTCTCACCCCGCATAATGCGGATGATCTCACCGTTGACCCCCACGATGATGTCCCGGGAATCCGTGCGGCCCATGAGAGGCGCGGTATACTCTACCAGCTCCTCATTGGGATCCGTTACCTTCTTAGCTTCGCTCATACTGCCCTCCTATCAGGCGCTAACGGTCGTTTCGATACGGACCATGTACTGCTGCACCAGAATTTCCGCCGTCTTGGTGGCCTTCCAGCCAACGGTAGCCCGCTGATCCAGGGGATCGCCGGAACCGGCGCTGCCCAGCTGCTTGACGATGTGCTGCAGACCGCCGCCGGAGATATCGGTAATGCCGTAGGCGTCATCCGCAAGGATCAGGGTGGAGTACACGTCCCGCTTGTTGGCGACCTCCGTGCCGGTGGCCTTGTTCTTGGCAGCGTCCTTCCACACTTTGGCGCGGCTGGACTGCACAAAGCGGACGCCGTACAGCTCGCCGATCTCGTTCTTGTAGATGTTGGCGGTGTCCACATACTCGTGGGGACTCTTCCACTCAGGGTCCTTCATCAGGTCATACTTGGCGTTGGGATGGATGATGCCCACATAGTAGCCGTTGATCTTGGGAGCGTCCTGGGCTTCCAGCGTGCGGACGGCCTTCTTGATGGCATCCACGGTCAGATAGTTGTTCTCGCTCTCGGTGGCGCTGCCGCCCACCAGATTGGCGCGGGCAGTCACGGAGCCGTCGGCGTACTGGACAATGGTGCCGGCGTTCAGAATGTCGCGGGTGATGGTGTCCAGGGTGCGTCCGGCCTGAGAGGCGATCAGCTTGGTGGCCTGCACCACGTTGTTGTCGATGGCGGCCAGAATCAGCATATCGGACAGGGTGACGTAGCCGCCGTACTGCTTCACGGTGGCCTCCAGCTTCTTCACGTTCAGGCTCTGGCCGTCAGGGGTCACGCCTTCGGTCAGGGCGGTGGTCATCTCAGGCAGGGGATCATACTGGCGGAACTCAATGGTCTTGCCGCCGTTCTTGGGGATGGGGTGCTTCTGGCCAAACTGGTCATGCACCAACTCCGGCTCTGCCAGGTCGATCAGATAGTCGGAGTAATAGGTCTTCATCTCCGCAGACAGGTCCTTGCCCTCGCCCGTCTGGGTAGTGGTGTTGGTCTTCATGTCCGCGAAAATCTGCACGAACATAGGGAACATAAACAGAGTGTTCATAGAGTAGCCTCCTTGTTGTTGTCAGTTAAAAGTGATGGTTTCCCCCATCGCAGCCCGTCTGGCGATCTCCGCCCGGTCTGCCGGGGTCAGTTTGGAAACATCATCCTTCACAACAACGGCGCTCTTGGGCGCGGCTCCGTTCTCCTGGGGTCTTGCCCCTCTGGCGCGGATATTGTCCGTTACGGTCTTCTCCGCCTGTGCCGTGGCCTTGCTGAGAAAGTCATCCATGTGCAGGACCTTGTATGCCTGCTCCACGCTGACGCCTCTTTGCAGCAAGGCAAGGAAGTCGGGGTTGGTGTTGATCTCGGTAGGCAGGTCGAAGTCCGCCAGCAGGGGGTCCTGCTTCATGGCCTCCGCCTGATCCATCCACGAGCGCAGCTGCTGTTCACTGCGCTGGCGGGCGTAATAGTCCTCCTGCGCCGCTCTCAGCCGTGCGTTCTCCTGCTGCATCTGCTGATACTGCCGGTACTGCTCCACGCTCATACCGGCTTCTTCCGCAGCCTGCTCCCAGAGAGAATTGTCCCGATCCACCGCCGACCGCAGGGCTTCAATGTCGCCGGGTGCCGTACCGTAGCGAAGAGACAAAGCGTCCAGAATGGGCTGCTGTGCGTTCAGTGTCTTGCCCTGATCCGCCACAATGCGGCCCTGGTCCTTTACCTTTTTCAGCCGTTCGCCTACGATCCGCTGTACCTCGGCGTCGAAGTCCGCCTTATAGTCACCGTTGATCAAATCCTTGAAGGATGCGCGTTGGCCTTGCTCCCCGGCGTCAGGAGCCGCAGTCTGCTTTCCGTAGACTACCTCGCCCGTTTTGGCCTGCTGGGCGACGTCAGGCCCGCCATTGGTCCCGCCCGTCTCGGCTCCGCCCTCTCCTGCTCCGCCGGACGCCCCGGAAGCGCCGCCGTCAAACAGAAACAGGCACATCGCCTTGACAAAAAAGTGTTTCATACGCTTGCTCCTTTATCATTCTTGCCGCGTCTGCGGCTTGGAACACAAATCAAGTCCCCGCGTATCCACACGGAGGTTTGCAGGGTAGCCTTGTGCAAGGCTTATCAGCCCCAGTACAGCCGCCCGCCACGGTTCCCAGCACGGCCCACGGGCTTCCAGTACGAACCGCCCCGGCTTCATGTGCTCCCGCGTAATAGCTACGCCCTCGGCGTTTTTGCACCAGAGATACAGCGTCTGACAGATGGCAGAGATGGCCGCACACACCACGTCTTTTCCGCTTTCTGCGTACCCGGCGTGCCCCCGGCATTCCAGCCGGACGGTATCTCCGTTCTGTTCTGCGTACACACGGGTCATGCCCTGCTCCTCTCGGCCAGCCGTTCCCCGTAGCTCTTTTTGTTGGCGTTGACGGCATCCTGCCTTGCCTGCGCAATGGTGGGACCGCCGCCGCTCTGGCCTGTCTGTCCCTGATACCCCGGCTGCTCTACGGTCATTCCTGCCGCCGCCTGGAACATGGCCAGCTGCTGCTGAAGCTGCTGCACCATGTTCAAAAGGGTCTGCCCCTGCTGTACCTGCTGCAGGATCTGCTCCTTGCCCTCAAAGTCCATCATGGACAGGGCGATAATGCTCTGCTGTGCATTCTCCGGGTTGAAGAACCCAAGACCATACAGTTCCTTGGCCCGCTCATACTGGGCTTCAATGGTAAAGGGACTGCGCTTCTGGGGCCTGATTTTCAGATCAAACACAGGACGCCGGAACATCTGCCCCATATTTCCCGGCATGGATACCGGCTGATCCTGCATCCCGGCGTTGTTGAAGTCCACAAACTCCATCTGCCCACCCTCGCCCAGAATGCGGAAGGTGCGGGTTTCCGTGTAGAACTGCCGGATCAACTCAATCACCAGCGAACATACCTGCCGGTATGCCCGATAGCTGCCCTGAATCATGTCCCGGCTCACCTTGTTGCCGGATTCCTGCAGGGCTGCAATGGCCGCAGCCGCCGTCACGCCGGAGGTGCCGCCATTGTTCATGTCACGGTTGGCGCTGGTTTCCTTCATCTCGTCAATCTTCAGCTGATAGACGTCGATGTAGTTTCCTTCCAGCGAGGGCGGCACAATAGGCTGCAAGTGCTCGCTGTCCAGTCGGGGCAGTTCACTGTGTACGATAGCGCAGGAGGCGTCTTTCAACTCGTCCTCATTGATTCCCGCCTGCGAAGATGCAATATACCGGGTCTTGGTGCCCAGCAGACTGCGCTCCAGAATGTTCTGGCCCAGCTTGTCGATGTACAGCTGGGGGTTCTTGCAGATGGCGATCATGCCGAAGCCGTACGGCGTCCCGGCTTCCGGGAACATGGTGTCGAATACCACCGGATACAGACCGTGGTCATAATAGCCACGCTCGGAATAGTTGGCGTCATTCTCACTGGCATACAGGATGCAGTCGCCGGAAAACTTGCAGTAATGCAGCAGCGTCCGGCCTGTCAGGTCTTTCTTTTTGTAGTACCAGTCCCATACCAAACTCTTCCCGGTCCAGTCCACGTTGGGATCGTAAGAGTAGGCGTAGTCATCCGGCGTGGCCGTCACCAGTTTCCCCTTGTACTGGGGGAACTGGGCTTCCAGATCCGCCGTCTCCGCCACGCCTGCAATAAACAGGTTCCGGCTGTTCTGGATGTTCTTAATCCCCGGCTCCCAGTAAACGTCCAGCAGGTCAAGATCGTGGATATCGATGTCTCCCAGCCCATTTTCCTTCTCAGGATCCCACCCGACGAAATACGCGCCGGTGCCGTGTTTCAGCTTGCCCCACCAGGCATCTGAATACACGTCCTCAAACTCCGCCGCCTCCATGACGCAGGGGAGAATGGAGGATAGCTTCTTGGCCTCCTGCTGATCTCCCGCCTCTCTCGGAAGCACGTTCGGTTCCGGGTAGTTGTCCATAGCGTCGGCGTGTTTGTTGGTGATGGCGTTAAACAGCCATGCGGAGGACGGCTCCGGCACATCCGGATTGAACTTCTTCCGCACCGCTTCCCAGTGCCGTACCCGATACCACAGCTCATCCTCTTTCAGGCGGCTTTCCAGCAGGCTCTTGCCGTCCTTGTACTTCCGCACCGTCTCCGTCGCCTTGCGGATATCGTCCACTTTGACCGCATCGCCGGTGGCCATCTGCCCTGCGGGCTGCGGCTGCAGCTGAGGCATGAGACTGCCAAGCCCCATGCCCATTGCCTTATTGAATAAGTCCTGTCTGTCCATACGTCCTCCATCAGTATTTCCGGAACCATGCGTAATCCCGGTCTTCCGGCTCGTCCGCGTCCAGCGGGCTGTACGGCTTCACCGCTGCTGGGATGCGGATGGTTTGCGCCACCGGGTATTCCATGCACATATACCGGCACTCGTCATAGCAGTTGTGCACAATTACCCCGCCATTCACGGCGAAGTCATGTGTGCCCTCGACCTCCATGTTAAATACGTCCGCAGTTCCCGCAGGCCGAATGCTTTTAACTCTCATATAAGCCCCGACCGGTGCCAACGCCCAAACTTGGCGCGGCAGTTCTGACCGCAGAAATGATGCCCCGTGTGCCGAACCGCCGTACTCTTGTACTCTTTGCCGCATAGGTCGCATATATAGGTGTTCTGCGGTGCATTCGCCCAGTATGCCTTTGCGTGTTCGCTGTGCCACGCCGCCCCGGCTTCACTACGATGCCATGCGGGTGCACGCTGAACGGCTAATATAATTGCTTTTTTGCCGTTTTCCCTCCGGCTTTCCTCCTGCGCATGATGTCTCATATGGTCAAGCCCAGGCATGAGTGCCAGATTCTCTATCTGGTTGTTGTGGCGGTCTTCGTCAATGTGGTGGATATGGTAGCCCTCTGGGATTTCCCCGTTATATGCTTCCCAAACAGCACGGTGCAGCCGTTTTCCTTTGTGTTGGTAATAGTTGCCGCACAGATAGTATGTAACCCCATTGAACTCCTGCTGTGTATCGCTCAATACGTTTACACAGGCCATAATTCGTCCCCCTCCGCCAATTCATCCAACCGCTTCCAGCTTCCGTCTGACAGCTTGAAGCGGTGGTTTGCTGTAGCTGTTACGGTGCTTCCGTCATCCATTTCTACGGTAAACACCTGCACATTTTCCTGTGTCTTTCTTACGCAGCTGTAAAAATGATAGTAGCCATCGCTGGATAGAACGTATCCAGCTGTCCCAACCAGCTTTTGAATTTCCGCCTTTCCTTTATCAGTCCAAACCTTAGTTGTCCCGATTAAGCAGTGATCCTCGCCGTCGGTATCCACGTCCTCAACGTCCGTCTCGCTGTATACCAGATTCGGCACCGTCCGGATGAAATGCTTGCAGGTGGAAAACACATACAGCATGGGGATTCCGTGGGCATCAAAGGCCAGCCGGTTGTGGATCTGCATCTTGCCATTCAGCCGGTCATGCTGGCCTGGCTCCCAGAACACGCTCTTGCGCTCCATTACCGCCGCCACGCTCTCCGTGCCGCTGTTGCCGAAGATGGCTGGGTCTGCCACGCCTCGCACGGTACGCCCCTGTAAATTGGGGTCTTCCCGTTCAATCCGGCGGATCTCATCCGCCACATGATCCGGCGTCCACTTCACACCCTCGTTGGGCGTCCCCGTGCAGCCGTACAGTTCCCGAATGCGGTAGAGCCGTTTGTCCTGATCCACGGCGTACCAGCCCACGGAAAATGGCCGTGTGTAGCCCCAGTCCATCGCCCGCCACACATTCCAGCTTTCCGGAATGCGGAACGGCTCAATGACGTGGGTATTGATGTGGTCTTTGTAATGCTCCCGGTCATTCCGCCATTCCGTGAATACCTGCCCGGAGAAGCTGTCCCAGTCTCCATACAGCAGGGCGTTTCGCTCCGCCTCCGGCATGCTGGCAAGCCGGTATATGTAGTCCGGGTCATTGTCCAGCAGTGCCTGGTTGTCAAACACCGTGGACGGCACGAACACCGAGGACTTCCACTTGGACTGCACCCCGTCAGGCGTCTGCACCTTGACCTGCTTCCACACCGTCTGCATGGGCGGAGCCGCCGTGATAAACATTTCCTTGACCCACCCGTGCCCCACGCCGCCGGGGTTTGCCGTGGCGCGTGAGTAAACGCGGGTTCCCGGGCCGTTAGGCCGGTTTCGCGAGTGCGTCAGGTAGTCATACAGCTCATAGGGAAACTGCGTCAGCTCGTCAAAGCCGATGAAGTCATACGGCTTGCCCTGGTAATTGTACTTATCCTTGACGTGCGGCAGGGAGCCGAAGATCACCACGGCTCCCGAAGGGAACTTCCAAACGTGCTTGCTATCGTTGTACTTTGCACCCGGATAGATACTTGGATACAGCCGCAGCGTCTTACCGATCAGATCCTCCAGCTGTGGATAGGTCCGCCGTACGATCAGCCCACGGTAATAGGGAATGTCCACCTGCCGCAAGGCCTCCATCACCAGTGCGTCGCTTTTGCCGCCTCCGGCAGCGCCGCCATACAGCGCCTCGTCCTCAAACCGGCTCATGAACGCTGCCTGTTTCGGCTGCGGCTGCCAGATCACCGTCTGGCCTGTCACGTCTCATCCTCCGGCGGCTTCGGCGTATCCATCACCGCAGGCAGCAGCACAATACCGCCTGCCGCCGTCTCCGCCTTTTCTTCCGTAGACCGCCAGCCGAAATTGCAGCCAAGCGAGAATTTCGCGCCATTGGCACCGTCCTTATCGTACAGCCGGGATTCGGCGTATTCCTCGCAGCGGGACTTCGCGCGCGTAACCGTGTCCGCGAACTCTGGCCTCGCCTGATAGTCAAGCAGTGCCTGTCTCCCCGTGAATCCCAACGCCAGCGCCAGCCCTGTTACCGTCGGCGGCTTTGCGTTGATGATGATCGGCACGCCGTATTTATCCCGTACAGCGCAGCCGTCATCACCGATAAAGGGTTTTCCTTCGCACTCTTTGAAATAAGCGTCAATGGCTTCTTGCATCGCCTTTACGCTTTTCCATTTTCGCGGCGCTCCGCCAGCCATGCGCTCACTCCCTTTCGTTTTGCTACCGGGAATAATTTACTCCACGATCATCCAGTCATCGGCCAGCATATCCGCCTGACTTGCCAACCATCCAATTTGGATACCGGAAGTGCCGCAGAAAGCAATGGCTTTGTTTCCGATAGCGTCGTGTTCTGCGTTGACAATCACGCCATCCGGGCTTGTATAGCTGATGGCTGATGCCAATTCGATGTGCTGGTTTTTCCCATTCCAGCCCGCCCGTCTGCACTTCTTCCCCTTCTTCATGGCCTCGATAGCCAAACCGAAGTTCATGCCGTCGATGGGGCGGTACGCTTCCTCGAACACGGCCTTTGGGCTAAAGCTCTCGTAGCCGTCCTGATAGCGAACCTTGTAACCCTCTTCCACAGGCTCCATGCTTCTGGGGATCAGCTCGTTCGCGTCGTAGACCTTGCCACCTTTGCGAATAGCAGGGGCCGCTTCAATGATTTTCGTGCCAACATACTTTTTCATTTTCATTTCGCATAACCTCTTAACATTATTTTGCTACCAGCCCCCACCCCTTGGCCTTACAT
>ERZ1034798.173-NODE-173-length-11696-cov-3.702431_pt1 | contig 11696 bp, 9 predicted proteins | sample MGYA00520690_ERZ1034798 | MGnify/ENA primary metagenome ERZ1034798 (study PRJEB33766, sample SAMN09781682) | gut metagenome | biome: gut microbiome | host: Homo sapiens | place: Madagascar | study: EMG produced TPA metagenomics assembly of the PRJNA485056 data set...
AACGTGCCGTCGGGGTTGCGGCAGCCAAAGTAGCCGGAGGCAATCTGCCAGATCAGGTCACCGCCATGCTCGCGGTGGTATTTGCTGATCGAACCTTCCCCCGTGTCGTGTGCAAAACCGCTGGTGCGTGCGCCCAGATTCAGCGCCAGGATGGCATTCGCCGAGAGTGCGCCAAAGCTCATGGCCGAGATGTTGAAGATGCTGGCGTGGTAGGGCTGGGTACAGACCTCCTTGCCAGGCAGTGGCTGGCCGGGCTCGCCACCAATCCAGACGCGAAAGTCCTGGGTGCTCAGCTTGGTGGGCGTGAGCGAATGGTTCACCCATTCATAGCCATTGGCAGACACATCCAGCAGCGTGCCAAACGGGCGGCTGTCTGGCTCGCCCTTGGCGCGCTGGTAGACCAGCGAGCGCTGGGCGCGGGAAAAGGGCAGGGCTTCATGGTCGCCTTCGATGAAGTACTGGCGCATCTCGGGGCGTATGTATTCGAGCCAGAAACGCATGTGACCAATGACCGGATAGTTGCGCAAGATGGCATGGCGCGTCTGCTGCACATCGACCCAGCCCAGCGCGCTGAGGGCGATGGCTACCGCAGGCAGCAGCCACCACCAGCCGCCCCAGGCCAGCGCCGCCGCCAGCCCCAGCACGCTGGCCAGCATGCACAGCGCCCAGACGGTGTAGCGGATGGGGAAAAGTCTTACGCGAGAGGAAGAACCAGTGGACATGCAGACAACTCCTGTGTAACGGGCACGGACTTGGCGCACGGACTACACTGCCCGACATCGGCCGCGCATGCCACAGGCATGCATGTCCCGCCCTTTTGCACTGATTGTGCGAATGTCGGCGTTTGCGTCATGCAGGAGACCGCCGAATTCGTGCATGGGCCCTGTGCCCGCTAACTATTTTGAGTACACCATGGAAAACACCGAAAACCAAGCTGTGGAAGCCCACACCGCGCTGAGCACGGACATGCTCGAAGAGCTGGACAACATGCTCGAAGACCTGCGCACCCGCGAAGATGAGATTCCACAGTGGGAGTTCTGCGATGGTTTCCTGGCGGCTGTGGTTTGCACACGCCGTGAGATTCCCGTCGCTGAATGGCTGCCCATGCTGCTGGGCGATGGCGAGACCCTGGAAGTGGCCGAAGGCCAGCCCCTGCCCAAGCTGGACGTCTTCAAGGACGAAGCCCAGCAGGCACGTTTCCTGGAACTGGCCCAGCTGCGTCTGGCAGAAATCCGCGAGCAGCTGGATGCACCCATCAAGTCGCTGCAGGACGAAGCCGCCTTCCAGCCTGAAATCATGGACACCCGTGGCGCACTGCTGCTGCTGCCCGAGGCCGAGCGTGCCGAGCTGGCGGACGAGGAAGTGCCTTCGCTGGCACAGGTCTGGGCGCTGGGCTTTATGTTTGTGGTGGAAAACTGGGCCGAAGAATGGGCCGCTCCCCGCGACAAGGAAGCGGCGCAGATGCTGGACGCAGCCATGGAGTTCATCGTCAACCTGACCGAAGACGACGATGGCGAGCCCGAGCTGAACCTGTATGACGAAGCAGGCCCCGCATCGACCAGCCAGGACCGTCTGGACGCCTTTGGCGAAGCCATCTGGGCCGTGTACGACCTGCGCCAGCTGTGGCGCAGCATGGGCCCCCGCGTGGAGACCATCGTCAAGGGCGATCTGCCTGGCCGCAATGATCCCTGCAGCTGCGGCAGCGGTAAGAAGTTCAAGAAGTGCTGCGGCGCCTAAGCGCTGCGAACCCCACGCTGGATACGTCGTTGCGAAGCCTTGCCGTACGCCTTGTACTGTCTGTGGCTTCGCGCCTCGTCTCCAACGCAAATCTTCGATTTGCTGCGTGGTTTCCGCAACGCTGGATGGCCTGAGTCAGCCCTTCTGAATACTCTGGCACTCCAGAAAATAGAGCTGCCAGCGCTTGATTTGCAAAGGTTTTAGATAGTTTTCTATCCGAATCCCTTGTATTTCAAGCGCTGGCAGCTCTTGTTTTTGTAAGTCGGCGTGATGCCCGGCAAAGCTCTACCATCACGCTCCTCATTGCTTGATTGGCTCTCTGTATGTCTTTGTCTTTGCTGAACCGGCTGCGCATGGAGTGGGCGCCCAGCATTCCGCGTGAATTGCTGGCCGGTGCTGTGGCAACGTTTGCGCTGATTCCTGAGGTGATCGCCTTCTCGTTTGTGGCGGGGGTGGACCCATCGGTGGGCCTGTTTGCCTCGTTTGTGATCAGCATCGTGATTGCCGTGTTTGGCGGGCGTCCGGCCATGGTGTCAGCAGCTGCGGGTTCTGTGGCGCTGGTGGCTGCGCCCCTGGTGGCTTCGCACGGCATTCAGTACCTGTTTGCGGCCGGTTTGCTGGCCGGTGCCATGCAAATCGTTTTTGGCCTGTGCAGGATGGGCATGCTGATGCGCTTTGTCTCCAGCTCGGTGCGCACCGGCTTTGTGAACGCGCTGGCCATCATGATTTTTGCGGCGCAGCTGCCGCATCTGCAGGGCGCCAATACGGCCACCTGGGCCATGCTGGCTGCCGGGTTGCTCATCATCTACGGTCTGCCATGGCTGGGGCAGCGCCTGCAGCTCAAGGCGCTGCTGCTGATTCCATCGCCGCTGATCTGCGTGGTGCTGCTCACCGTGGTGGCTTCCATGCTGGGTCTGCCTGTAGCCACCGTGGCTGATCTGGGCAAGCTGCCCGATGCGCTGCCCTTGTTTGGCCTGCCTGAGGTGCCCGCCACGCTGGATACGCTGCGCATCATCATGCTGCCTGCGCTGGCCATTGCCATGGTCGGCCTGCTGGAGTCGGTGCTGACGGCGGCCGTGGTCGATGAAATGACGGGCACCCCCAGCAACAAGAACCGCGAGTGCACGGGGCTGGGGCTGGCCAATATGGCCTCCAGCGTGTTTGGCGGCATTGCGGGCTGCGGCATGATCGGCCAGGCCGTGGGCAATGTGAAATACGGGGGCCGTGGCCGCCTGTCTACGCTGTTCGCTGGCGTGTTTCTGCTGGTGCTGATGGTGCTGCTCAAGCCCTGGGTGTCGCAGGTGCCGGTGATGGCGCTGGTGGCCATCATGGTGATGGTGTCGGCCTCGACTTTTGACTGGAAGTCCGTCGGCAATCTGGTGCGCTATCCACGCCTGTCCAGTGCCGTGATGCTGGCCACCGTGGTCATCACCGTCTTTACCCACAATCTGGCGGCAGGCGTGATCGCCGGGGTACTGCTGTCTGGTGTGTTCTTTACCTTCAAGGTCGCAGGCATGCTGCAGGTACGCCACGAAGACGACGCAGCCACGGGCACGCGCACCTGGTATGTGAGCGGGCAGGTGTTTTTTGCATCGGCCGATGCGCTGGTCGAGCAGTTTGATGTGCTGGCCGTGGCGGGGCGCCCTGTGCGCATTGATGTGAGCGGCGCACACTTCTGGGATATCACCGCCATCGGCGCGCTGGACAAGGTGGTGGAGCGTCTGCAGCAGCATGGCTGCACGGTCGAGCTGCTGGGCATGAATGCCAACAGCCAGCGCCTGATTCAGCGCATGAAGACCTGAGGCACGGCTTGCAGATTGCCCATAAACAAAGCCCGCAGACGCGGGCTTTGTTTATGGAGCGGGCGCAGCTTCAGCTGAGCATGTCTTCCGAAAAAATCTGCCAGCGGCCATCCTGCTTGCGCCAGTACTGGCGCACGGTGGCGGTGCTGCCCTGGGCTACATGCAGGTTGACGATGCGAATCTCTCCTCCATCTTCCTGCCACTGGTAGATCGATGCGTCTTTGGTGGCCTTGTCAGACAGTGCACCCATGCTCTGCAGACGGCGTTTGCGCTGGGTGAAAGCCGCGCCATCTTCCGTCAGCTCCGGGCTGTACAGCGCCTTGAGGCTGCTGGTGTCACCCTGCTGCCAGGCGGTTTGCCAGCGCTCCAGCTCCTGCGTGAAGCTGTCAGGGTGTTCCGTCCATGAGGGCGCGACCCAGTCCAGCTTCTCCGTGATGAGCACGGGCGTGCGCCGGTCGATGGACGCCATCAGAAAGGCGATGTCAGGGTTGGAGAGCACCACGCAACCATCACTGGCCTGGGGCACGCGTGCAAACTGGTCCGAGGGCACGCCATGCAGCCAGATGCCGCTGCCGGTGCGGCCCAGCATGTGGTCCCAGTCATTGGGGTAGTTCACGGTCAGCGCGCCCTTGCCGTACAGGTCAGGCAGCTTCTCGCCGGGGATCTGGCGGCCCACAAAGTAGACGCCCAGCGGCGTGCGCTGATCGCCCTCGACACGCTTGTGCACGCCGTTGCGGCCAATGGTGACGTAGAAGTCGCTGATGAGCTGCACGCCTTCTGGGCGATTGGCAAACACGTACAGGCGTGACTTGCTGGCATCCACCGCAATTGCATGGCGTACGCTGGGGCTCAGGCGCATGAAGCTGCTGGGGATCTTGCCTTCCGGAGGTGCATCCAGCAGGGCCTGGCGTCTGCGCTGCAGCTCGCTTTGCAGGCCCTGGTAGAACTCGGCAGGTGCAATGTTCTTGTCGGCAACGCCAATGTTCTGTTTGCTGGGCGTGGCCTGCGAGCGTGCGAGCTGCTCGCCGATAGGGGCACTGCCCGTGCGCAGGCGCAGCATGTCGGCATACAGCAGCTGTGCAGCGCGGAAGTTCGGGACTTCCTCCGTCAATGCCTTGACGGCGCGGAAGGCTTCATTGATTTCGTGGCGCTCGATCTTCGCCAGGATTTCCACCAGGCGCTTTTCAGCCTGTACGAGTTGTTCGGGCGATGTGCTGCTGTCGTCCGCGGCCTGAAGCCCGGTGCATGTACCAGCAATCACCAGTGCCGAGAAGAGCATGCGCAAGCTGCGCTGCAGGCGTGAAAGATTCAAATTACGCAACATTAACGGCCAGTTTCTTCTCGAGTAATGCGCCACTTGCCTCCTTCGTTTTGCATACGCAGTGTCTTGTTGGTGGAGGCTCTGTAGCCGCCAGAAGAATATTGCTGCCGAAAGCTGGCGGAGGCGCGGTCTCCGTTGATAGTGATCTTGAGGTCGCTGATTTTCACAGAGATGGCGGACTTGCCGACGATGCGGTTTTTGCGCTCTGCTTTCCATGCAGACAGGCTCATGCCTTGCGGGTCAAAGTGGTTGCTGTAGGCGGCGTAGTAGGCTGTCATGTTCTGCTGCTCCCAGGCCGAAGCCCAGGCAGTCACGGCTTTTTCCACCGCTTTCATGGCCTGGCGCTCCTGCTCGGCAGCCTGTGCCTTGCGGGCATTGTGCTCGGGGGCGCTGTCTGCAGCAGCCTTGGCAGGTGTTGCAGCAGGCTTGGGTTCAGGAGCAGGCGCTGCAGGGGGGGCAGCCGTTGCTGCTGGTTCTGCAGGTGCTGGCGTGGTCGTGATAGGAGCAGCCGGTGCAGGAGTCGGTGCGGGTTCAGGTGCCGGAGCCGGAGCCGGAGCAGGCACTGGTGTTGGCACTGGTGCTGTGGCTGCAGCGATGGTGACAGCCGCTGCTGTGGGGGCAGGCAGAGTGCTGGCCGTGGCAGCAGGTGTGGCAATGCGTGAGATCAGCGTCAGCTTGGGCTTTTCCGCTTTCTGTGCATTGTCCAGCTGCAAGGCCTTGGCATAGGCTTCATTGGCAATGCGTGCATAGACATCACCCAGGTTCTGATGGGCCGTGGCATAGCTGGGATTGGTGCGTATGGCCTGCTCCAGCACCTGGGCTGCCTTGCGGTCCTCTCCCCGGAAGGCATAAATGACCGCCAGATTGTTATAGGGCTCGGGCAGCGTGGGATGGTCCTGGGTCAGCGCGGTAAACAGCCGGATGGCCTGATCGTATTTTTTTTGCTCAGCCGCAATCACTGCCTGCAGAAACCGCAACTGCACATCACTGCTGTCTTTTTTGAGCTGGGCTTGTACACGCTGGGCGGCAGCGCTGAGCTGCCCTTTTTCCATCAATTGCTGCACTTCATCAACGGCAGCAGGGCTTGCATGTGCCCCCCCCATGGCTGAGTAGCGAAGCACACATGACCGCTGCCACGGACATTGGGCGTAGCCATGCACAGCGCACGAGAGGCTTGCCAAGCAAGGGACGCACAAAGGCTAGGAACATGGATGCACTTTCGAAGGACGGTGTGGATAGAAGGTTGGCATTGTCTCTTGTAAGACAGATGCTTACAAAGACGCGGATTTTATGAGTAATTGCTGACACGGCTCCATGGCGTCGCGGCTGGCAGATGGGGCACTAGGCAGCGATGCTGCCAGGATGCTGGCTGAGCCACCAGTGCAGAAATGTGCCGAGCACTTTTAAGATTGGGCGGATTCAAGACCCAAGTGCTGGCGGGAGCTGAATATGGTGCACAGCTCAATTGTGGCGGTGCTGCAGAGCTGGTTTATTGAGCCTGCAGCAAGTACAGCAGCAGTTGCTGCAGTGCATGGTGTGTAGTTTGTTGGCGTACTGCCAATCGATCACCCTCCCACTGCACGCATTGGCTATAAGTCTGATCGGCTATTTGCCACGCCACCCACACCGTCCCCACAGGTTTCTCCGGCGTTCCACCACCAGGCCCAGCCACACCACTGACGGCCACACTCACTTGTGCCTTGGAATGTGTAATGGCTCCTTTTGCCATGGCTCGCACCACGGCTTCGCTCACCGCTCCGTGTTCTGCAATCAAGGCAGCAGGCACGCTCAGCATCTCGGTTTTGGCGTCGTTGGAGTAGGTGACAAAGCCGCGATCAAACCAGTTGCTGGAGCCCGGCAATTCTGTGCAGGCTGCGGCAATCATGCCGCCGGTGCAGCTTTCTGCCGTGGCCAGCATCCAGCCGCGCTGCTGGAGGGCATCGGCCAGTTGCTGCAGGATGGGGAGCAGGTTGGGGTCGCAAGACATGGCTTATCCCACAAAGTGTCGCCACAGCGCCATGACCAGCAAGGTGCAGAACGCGGCGACCAGATCGTCAAACATGATGCCCCAGCCCCCCTTGGGGCCAAAGCCTTTGAACAGGCGGTCTGCCCATTTGACGGGCTGCGGCTTGACGGCATCAAAAAAGCGAAACAGTGCAAAAGCGGTCAGCTGTCCCCAGAAGCCCATGGGCATGGTCAGCCACAGCACGATCCACATGGCGACGACTTCGTCCCAGACGATGGAGCCGGGGTCTGGCACGCGCATATGGCGTGCGGTGACGGTGCAGGCCCACCAGCCCACGGGAATGCTGATGGCGATCAGCCAGCCCAGCTGTGCCGTGCTCAGCCATTGCTGCAGCACCAGATAGGCCAGCCATGCCCACATCGTGCCTACGGTGCCGGGTGCGACACGGCTCAGGCCTGAGCCAAAGCCGATGGCGATCAGGTGGGCAGGGTGCTGCAGCAAAAAACGCACGGTGGGCCGGATGGGCGCGCCTTCAGCTGCGGTGGAGTGCTTGGGCTCCACATCGGTAATAGGTTCCATGGGCGGATTGTAGAAGTCGCGCCTGCGGTGCTTCAGGCGAAGTGGTCAAAGCTGGAAAAGCGCAGTGGCAGCTGCTGGCCACCGGGTGCCATGACGCGAACGCCGCGCTCGGCCTCGATGCGGCCAATGCAGGTCACGGGCACACCAGCCTGTGCGGCGGCATCCCGCACGGCAGCCTGTGCGCTGGAGGGTGCGGTAAAGCACAGCTCATAGTCATCGCCACCGGCCAGGGTACAGGCATCAATGCGGCTGATGGCCAGCGCCGCCATCATGGGGTGGCGGCGGGCCTGCAGCAGGTTGCGGGTGATGTTGGCATCAATGCGTGCGCCTACGCCGCTGGCTTCCAGAATGTGGCCCAGATCGCCCAGCAGACCATCGCTGATGTCCAGACAGCTGCTGGCAATGCCGCGCAGGGCCATGCCCAGCTCCACGCGCGGCGTGGGTTGCTCCAGCCGCTGGCGAGCCTGGCTCAGCACAGCGGGGGGCAGGGCGTGCTGGCGCAGCAGGGCGTCCAGCGCGAGCCGTGCATCGCCGAGCGAGCCGCTGACCCAGATGTCATCCCCGGGCTGTGCACCCCGGCGCAGCAGGGCTTGGCCCGCAGGCACTTCACCAAACACGGTGATGCAGATGTTCAGCGGCCCCTGTGTGGTGTCGCCGCCTATGAGTTCGCACTCGTGTTGATCGGCCAGGGCAAACAGGCCTTCGGCAAAGGCCTGGCACCAGTTGGCATCGGCACGCGGCATGGACAGCGCCAGCGTGAAGGCCAGTGGCTTGGCGCCGCTGGCAGCCAGATCGCTGAGGTTGACGGCCAGCGCCTTGTGGCCGAGCAGCTGGGGGTTCACATCCGCCAGAAAGTGGCGACCCTCCACCAGCATGTCGGTAGAGACCGCCAGCTGCATGCCTGGTGCAGGGGCCAGCAGTGCGCAGTCGTCACCCACGCCGAGTGGGGAGCGGCGCACCGGGCGCTGGAAAAAGCTGCGGATCAGTTCAAATTCACCCATGATGAAAATAGGAGCGCCTAGCGCTGATTTTTAAATGCTTTCAGCATGAAAGTATGCTGAAGTGGTTGTTTTTCAAGCCGTAGCAGCTACTGTTTTTGCTTTTCAAAGGGCTTCGCCGCGAAAACGCCGGGAGGCCTGACGCGTGACTTCGCCCAGCAACTGCTCCCGGGCCTGGCGTTCCCGCAACCAACGTGCGTCATTGTGACTGGTTGACACGTCGTTGTGCAGCATCTGCAGCGCAGGCGTTGCGCCATATTGCACAGCGTAGGGCGCAATGCGTTCCATGGTCTGGCAGATGTGCTCGGCCAGCGGAATGTGCTGGCCGCTGCCGGGCTCCACATACACGGCTTCCAGCCCGAAGCGGCAGGCCTGAAAGCGGTTGTAGGTGTAGACCAGATAGTCATCTTCCGTGGGCACAAAGGGCTGGGTATCGAGCATCCACGCCGCCAGCGACTGCACATAGCCCGCCAGTGCTGCGGCGCGCTCAATGGTCAGCGGGGTGTCGAACACACGGATCTCGATGGTGCCGAACTCTGGCTTGGGCCGGATGTCCCAGTAAAAGTCCTTCATGCTCTTGACCACGCCGGTGGCCGTCATCTTGTCGAAATAGGCTTCGAAGGCCTGCCACGTCAGCACGCAGGGCGCACGGCCTGACAGCGGAAAGGCAAACACCGAATTCAGCCGCGCTGAGTCAAACGCCGTGTCATGCCCCTGTACAAAGGGACTGGAGGCTGACAGCGCAATAAAGTGCGGGATGTAGCGGCTCATGCGGTGCAGCATGAGCAGGGCGGCGTCTGCATCGGGGCAGCCAATGTGGATGTGCTGGCCGAAGATGGTGAACTGCTTGGTCAGATAGCCATACAGCGCCGACAGCTCATGAAAGCGTGGCTTGTCGTAGATGCGCTGCTGGTGCCATTCCTGAAACGGGTGGGTGCCACCACCGACAACAGCGATGTTGAGCTTGTCCGCGCACTGCACCAGCGCATTGCGAATGGGGGTGAGCTGGCTCAGCACTTCGGACGCGCTGTGGCAGATGCCGGTGGAGACCTCAATCATGCTGCGCGTCATCTCGGGCACGACGCTGCCCGGCAGCTGCTGCTTTTCCATCAGGCGCAGCATGTCCATGGCGTAAGGCGCCAGGTTGTAGTCGTGGGTGTTGACCAGCTGCAGTTCCAGTTCTACCCCCAGAGTCAGGGGCAAGGAAGGGGAGAAGTGTTCCAGAGGCATGTTGTCAGTCTCCGCTGCGAGGTGATTGGGCCACTGGCACGCGCGCCGGGGCCTCGGTTTCCCCTGCACGACGCAGCGACAGGGCTACGGCGATGGCTCCGGCCAGTTCCAGCACCCAGATGGCGGGCATGGCCGTTGCGATCAGTGCCTGCGCCGCATCTGGCGCAGCGGCGATGAATTTGAGGGTCAGCAGCAGGGCGACGGCCGACATGGGCATCATGGCCCCTGCCACCCACACGGCCTGATGCCAGCTGGCACCGCTGCCCATATTGCCCAGCCCCACGCCCACTGCCTTGGCCAGCAGGCGCACTACGATGAGCACCACCACAGCCGCGGCCATGGAGGCTGTCCACGCCACCTGCGCGGCAATGGCCGAAACCAGCACAAACATCAGCAGGGATAGCAGCGATGAGGCCGTGCCCAGCTGGCGTGGCCAGGTCCAGGGGCGCAGCTGCCACTGCTTGAGCAGCATGCCGGCCAGCAGGGCTGTCAGCGGTGCCCAGCCACCGATCAGCTCGGCAATGGCTGTTCCTGCCGCAATCAGGCACAGCAGCAGCAGCGATGTGCTTTCGCTCAGCGGGCTCATCCAGCTCAGGGCCAGCCGCATGACGGCACACAGCACCAGCGCGACGGCAGCAGAACTGAGCAGCACCTGTGCAGCGGGCCAGATACCTTGCCACCAGGGGGCTGCAGCATCCTGTGCCAGCCACTGCACCTGTACACAGCCAAGCATCAGGGCGTAGAAGGTGGACAGCGTCGCCAGCACCAGTGCGCGGTCCGTCACGTGGCCGCTGGCGCGCATGTCCTGCACCACGCGGGCCAGCACCACGGGCGAGGCCGCCATGGCAATCAGGCCCAGCGCGCAGGCGGTAGTGGGCTCCAGGCCCAGGGCACGCAGCGACCAGAACACGGCGCCATAGGTCAGCCCCGCTTCCAGCAGGCTTTGCACCAGCACCATGGGGTTGTGGCGGAACCAGCGCAGCGTGATGCGGCCGCCGCACTCAAACAGCACCACAGACATGGTCAGCTGCAACAGCAGCAGAATGCCGCCCTGCACGGGCCACAGGGTGTGGCCCAGCCCCAGCAGCCCTGCGCCAGAACCTACGAGGGCATAGCCCACCACTTTGGGAATGTGCCAGTGGCGCTGCAGCACATAGCCCAGCAGTGCGGCGGCAGCCAGCAAGGTGGCCCATTGCAGGGTATGCAGCTCCAGCGAAGCGGGGAGCCACTGTGTCCAGAAGTTGGGATCTTGGTTCATGCCTTCATCCTCGTTGTATCTCCTCATGATGCGCAAGCAAGGAGAAGCACACTGAGCGCCTGAATCAAAAACCGTTCACCCAGACCCGGTACGTACTGGCGAAGTCTGGGGCATGGCCCTGTGGCTTCGCACGGCAACGTGCTGGCAAATCAGTGATTTGCAGGGTGTGAGCCGCTCCTCAGGGAGCGAGGAAACTCAGCGGGCGCTTGCGCAGGCGCTGGAAAATGGCGGCATACAGCCGCGACCGTTCCACGCCGGTGATGTTCTGGGAGCGCAGCGCCATGTTGTAGGCCAGCCAGAAGCTCACCAGAACGTTGATGGCACCATTGAATGGCAGCATGGCAACTGCCCACCAGAATGCGTCATCGTGCAGGATTTCCAGACCGAAGGTAGCACTGGCTACCCCGAGCTGTCCTGAAGACAGTGTGACATGTCGCACTTCCAGCCCCAAGCCGAAAAACCCTGCAATCGAGGGCGCAAGCCCCAGCATCAGGCCCAGCGAGATATTCGCGGCAAAGCCGGAAATATTGTTGCGCCAGAACAGGCTCCAGCGCCGTGCACGCTCCTGGCCCAGCATGCGGGTGATGGCCGGGTTGTAGCGCATGGCCGAGTCCAGGCGGTTGAGCACAAACCAGTTTTCCACCCAGCCGGCAATCAGGCTGCTGACAAACAGCAGCACGCCCGTGAAGGCGGCAAACAGCAGAGAGGGGCCCAGCAGGTCCAGCGACTCAATGACATGGGTAGCGTGTTCGGTGTCCAGTGGCGGGTGCTGGAAGATCCACTGGTACACCAAGGCCAGCACCAG